>Ga0210019_1001796_pt1 | contig 22002 bp, 23 predicted proteins | sample CryGeyCG2114_020_2_FD_183969 | JGI IMG/M metagenome (GOLD analysis project Ga0210019, IMG submission 183969) | Groundwater microbial communities from aquifer - Crystal Geyser CG11_big_fil_rev_8/21/14_0.20 (SPAdes) (version 2) | ecosystem: Environmental > Aquatic > Deep subsurface > Groundwater ...
TCAATTTTAACTGCGCTCAAGTGTGTGGATTGCCTGGCGGGTTATTGTTCAAGTTGGGGAGGCGGAGACGATTCAATGTCTGCCGCCCCATCACTTGTAGGGGTAGGTTCAACGGCATCCAGACCGGTCGGCGGATTCAAAAACTCCCCAAGCCGGTTACGGATAAAATCCAGGAGGTCGTTCAAAGAACGAAGGATCGGGTCTTGTTCGGGAATCTGTGTCGCTTCAGATTGAAATACCGCGTCAATCGTTGCTTGAACCAGAGCCGGAAAATCACGGATTCCACCTGTTTCAAGTTCTGCTCCCTGATTCGGCAGTGCGTCAACATTTGCGCCACCACCCTCTTCCGGCAACCGTGTAACAGTTCTGGTCTCAAAGGTCGCAACCACCGTTCTCTCCAGCGACAGCTCTATTTGCTGGATCACACCGAGGTTATCAGCCAGGACATTGGCAGAGTCTTCCAGGTTCAATTCACCGTTCGCAAAAAATTCTTTAGCCAACGGAGCAACCTGTTCAGCGAGTTTATTAATGGCCGCCAGTTCCTCAGCATTCAAATCCCCTTGAATCGTCAGAGAATAAGAAGCGGCGGCTCGGGCCACCGAACTGAACTCCTGCACAACCCCATTTTCCCGAGTTTGCGTCTCGGTCAGCGATTCTGACAAGGATTGTTCCCCGCCAAAAGACAAGTTGACAAGGTCGCCTTCACGGGTTTTCAAGCTCAATTCGCTGGAAACAAAAGTGCCCACAGAAGCAAGGGTGCTTTTCTGTTCCAGCGGAGTATTTTGAAAACCTGTTTCTGACACAGCTAAAGTCATTTTCGGCAACCTTAAAATTTATTAAATGCTTTTTTCATCCTTGTACTTTTTATCGGCATAAAAACATTGAAACATTAGGGCCAAAATACCTCAGCACCGGGCACTCAATAAATATCTGTTTTTACAGGGTTTATCCATTCCCCTCCAATGTTCCAATTGAGTAAACCGGGAATTTTGTGTTAGGCTTTTTACTAAAGCTTGCAATCATTTTGTCACAATGGTATCAAATACCAGTTTCCGTTGAGGTCTTTTAATTTCCTCTGGCACAAGAGTATTTCCATAAATTCTTTTTCACTGAAAACGCAAAAGCAGATCATGAGCGACACTCTCAGACAAGATATTATTTTTAAAATTTTAAAAATCGCAAGAGACAACTCTGATTTAAGTTCGGATGATTTGTTCAATCAGGCGGAGTCAGCGACTCTATCCATGTTCAACCAGTTAATCAACCCCAGCGCCGAAAGCGCGACCGCCGGGAAGGATGACAAGTCTCGAATCAAAAGGAGGATGAAACGGAAAGACCGGAACCAGCGTAAAGAACATGTTGGCCGTTTCTTTATTCGCTTGATGGAAAAAAATATCAAACAGCCCGGTATCCCCGATTGCCTGATACCCGTTTTTGCCAATTCCGTTCATACCACCATTGGCGAAGAAGCTTACGGGCAGATTTCAAAAAAGGTTGACCGTTTACTGGAGTTTGGTGAAAGCAAGGGTTTCGATTACGATAAAATACTGGACAGCAAACCGGGGCAAACCATCGCCAAGGAGATCCTGGCGCTTTACCGTGCTGAAGCAAGCTCGGCAAGTTTTTCAAAACAACTCAAAAATAATCTGGATAAAACTCTGGTGAAAAATATTTCATCCATTGAAAATGGTCAGGAACTAAATATAGAAGATACCGTTAACCTGGCTTTTAATGAATTCAACAAATATCTACAAGCTGAATAATCCTGCCAGGAAAAAATCAAACCTGTCTGAACACTACAAGCTCTTCAAGCGTGGGTTGCTTTTATCTTTTTCCGAGAGAATGGGGTCCGAGATTGGCCAGTCGATCCCAATATCCGGATCATTCCAAATAATTCCTTTTTCTTTTTCTGCCGAATAATATTCAGAAACTTTATACAAAAACTCCGCCGTATCACTGAGCACCAGGAACCCGTGGGCAAAGCCAACCGGAATATAAAGTTGGAGGTAGTTGGTATCCGACAAAATAAAACTCTGCCATTCACCAAAAGTGGGAGAATTTTTTCTGATATCCACGACCACATCAAACACTTCTCCTTTTACCACCCTGACCAACTTGGCCTGTTCCGGATCAACCCGGTAATGCAAACCCCTTAAAACATTTTTATTGGAAAGGGATTGATTATCCTGGACAAACTCTTCCCGGATTCCCAAAGCGAGGTACTTTTCCTTTTCATAGCTTTCAAAAAAACAGCCTCGGGAATCATTGTGGACAGCAGGTTCAATGAGCAAAACCCCTTCAAGTTTCGTTTTGCTGGCTTTCAAGGTTTCTCCTGTATAAAAGTTGGTGAAATGCCGGTAATATGTTCAGCTTTTCGGCGGCACAGGGAAGCGGATAGCAAGGGCTCATCAAGCCGCTTATATTATTGCTGGGCAGAGACAGTTATTGCTCACTGGCCCTCACGCCGAGTGGGGATTATATAACGCATTTTTGAGCTTGGCAAACAACGTTGAAGAAGAGAAATACCTCTGTTAATATCAATCTTTACCTTGCAACCTTATAATCAAAACTACTAATGAGAATAATACCGGCAGTAGATATCAAAGAAGGGCGGTGTGTGCGTCTTTCACAGGGAAAAGCAGATCAGGAAACCGTCTATTCCAATGACCCCGTCTCAATGGCCAATCATTGGGATGAAGAAGGGGCACAGACCATTCACGTTGTAGACCTGGATGGTGCATTCCAAGGCTCACCGATAAATGCTGAAATCGTAAAAAATATCATCTACAACAGTTCTGTGGATATACAAGTCGGCGGGGGAATTCGCACTCTTGAAACCATTGAAGCGTATATTAAAGCTGGCGCATACAGGGTCATTTTAGGCACCGTGGCTCAGAAGGAACCAGAGTTTGTTGAAGAAGCTTGCCGACGTTTCCCCGATAAAATCATTGTCGGCATTGATGCCCGGGATGGTTTGGTGGCTGTGAAAGGCTGGGTGGAAGTCTCGGAACAGAAAGCCACTGACCTTGCCCAGAAAATGAAGAGCTATGGCATTGCCGGGTTTATTTTCACCGACATCAGCCGCGATGGCATGCTGAAGGGCCCAAACCTGGAAAGCATCAAGGAATTTGCCGAGTCCGCGCAATTACCTGTGATCGCGTCGGGAGGAGTCAGCCGCCTTGAAGACATAAAAAATCTGGCCAAACTGGAGCCTTATGGCGTCGAGGGTGTGATCATCGGCAAAGCCCTCTACGATAAAACCCTAACCTTTAAGGAGGCACGGGATACCCTGCATGCTAGCTAAACGAATCATACCCTGCCTGGATGTAAAAGATGGCCGCGTGGTCAAAGGGGTCAACTTTGTAAATCTCCGCGATGCCGGGGACCCGGTTGAAGTCGCTTCGGCTTACGAAATAGAAGGGGCCGACGAACTTACCTTTTTAGACATTACCGCCTCACACGAAAAACGCAACATTATTCTGGATGTTGTCTCCCGCACCGCAGAAAAAGTTTTCATGCCTTTGACGGTTGGGGGTGGCGTACGCACTCTGGATGATATCCGTAATCTTCTGAAAGCCGGTGCGGACAAAGTCGCCATCAACACAGCCGCCGTCAAGGACCCGGATTTTGTACAACGTGCGGCGAAACGTTTTGGAAGCCAATGTATTGTTGTCGCCATTGACGCAAAAGCGGTGCAAGCCTCCCGTCCTGAACCCACACATCCTGAATGGGAATCCGAACACCCTGAACTGTTGCTGAAAAATTCCGACTCACCTCCCGCCTGGGAAATTTACACGCATGGAGGAAGAAATCCAACCGGCATTCATGTTCAAAGATGGGCGCAAAAAATGGAATCCTATGGCGCGGGAGAAATTCTGCTCACCAGCATGGACCGCGATGGCACCAAAGCCGGATATGACATTGAACTCAACAAAACAGTTTCAGAATCCGTTACCATTCCCGTCATCGCCTCGGGAGGAGCGGGAACCCTTGAGCATTTATATGAAGGAATTGTAAAGGGAAAAGCCTCAGCGGTACTGGCCGCTTCTATTTTTCATTTTAAGGAATTCACCATTCAGGAAACCAAAACCTACCTGCAATCCAGAGGTGTAACCGTCAGACCCGGCCAGTCTGTTTGACACCACAATGTTCCAGTTCCAGGGTTTTTGCTTTGCTGTCCAGTGTCGCGGTTATCCCTAAAGGAATGGTCCATACCTCTTTGCCATGACCTATGGGGCAATGCGTCAGAATCGGAAAGCCCGGTTTTGGAAAAATATCCGCAAGAATATCTTCAATCGTCCCATCTTCTTTGTGTTGCGGGCGGCAGTTGACCATTTCTCCGAAAACCAACCCGCGCACACCTTTAAACATACCTGCGTTTTTCAATTGCCACAGCATGCCATCAATCCGGTACAAAGGCTCGTTGACATCTTCTATCAATAAAATTTTATTCCTGGTGTTAATCTCATAGGGAGTGGTTAATGAACGACACAACAAGGTCAAACAGCCGCCGGCAATTTTTCCTTTAGCCGCTCCCTTGGAAAACACCTTCGCTTTTGGAGAGTGGCAAACCCTGGCCCTGGCATCGCCCGTCAATAACGCCTTAAATTGTCGGCGCGATTTTTTCATTTCAGTCCGCCCAAAACTTCCAGCAACCATGGGGCCGTGAAACGCGATCAGCCCACATTCTTGCACGAGAAAATGGAGAAGCAGGGTGATATCGCTGGACCCCACCACAGCTTTCGGATGGGCTCTTATCTCATCAGGCTTAAGGAGAGAGAGAACGCGATTAGCCCCATACCCGCCGCGGGCGCAAAAAATTGCCCGGACCTCGGTGTTCTTAAACATGTCCATGAGATCCTGAGCCCGGTCCTTGTCGGAACCCGCCATAAAACGTGAACGCGCAAGGACATGCCTGCCCAACAAGGGCGTAAACCCCATGGCACGGACCACCGCCAGCCCGGTTTCCAACTGTTCCCTGTCCACGGGGCCCGCTGGGGCCACCACCCCCACAACATCACCCTTTTTCAATGCAGGGGGTCGGAGGAGAGAATGAATTGAATTCGACATTACAAATCCACTTTGAAAGGTTACAATACCGGCGAACCTTATCCCTTATTGAAAAATGGTTTCTGTCACCGCTATCATTCAAGCCAGAATGGGGTCTACCCGGTTTCCCGGCAAAAGCCTGCGCCTGCTTGCGGGCCTGCCCCTGCTGGAGCATATCATTATTCGTTTAAAACAGGTGCCGGAAATTGACCTCATCCTCCTGGCCATTCCCGAAAAAGAATCAGAAATCCCACTGATTGAGTTTGCCCATCGGCTCAAAATCCCGGTTTTCCAAGGGTCGGAAGAAGATGTCCTGGACCGATTCATAAAAGCGGGCGAGAGCGTCCAGACAGAACAAGTGGTTCGTGTCTGCGGCGACGACCCCCTTATTGATATCCCGCTTTTAAGTTCGCTCATTCAGGCGCATTTGTCGGATAAGGCCGATTACACCCTCCCCCGCGACCCTGTTCCCCTGGGCAGTGCCTGCGAAATCGTCCGGCTTGAGACCTTAAAAAAAATCGGTGAACTGGCTGAAAATTCTATTTACCGGGAACACGTCACCACCTGGTTTCATGACCATCCTTCTTCTTTCAGGATCAAACACATTGAAGTCCCCGACTATTTAAAGGATCGAAACTTCCGCCTGACTGTAGATACAGAACAAGATTTTCAGTTTATGGAAGAGCTTTTTAAAAACCTCCCCCACTCTCCCTACTCCCCCTTGAGTCTGCAAACAGTTATCGAATACCTGAACACTCACCCCGAGACCGCTGTCTTAAACATTGATATTCCACAAAAAAACTGGCGTGAAGAAAATTGATAGTTTTTTCAGTTTTTAATTAAAGTTCTAAGTTTTCTCACCGATAACCCAATTAAGCAGAATTGTCCCAAAAGGATTTTGGGCAATCAAATAAGCCTTTCAAACCCGAATTACTGCTTTATCGGTTTGAAAATAAAGGTGGCATGCTGAGGAGCGCCACAAAAAATAAAGACTCTTCAGGGGCAGAAGTAAACAGTTTAGAAATGAATAAATAAATAATAGAAGCAAAACAATTCCAACTCTTGGTGGAGGATTAGGGAAATGCCAGTACGAATATTCAACAATATAGCTTCGCTTAACGCCCAAAGGATTCTGGGTACCAACAACGACCGTCTTGCAACATCAGTAGAGCGAATTTCATCAGGAATCCGGGTCAACAGAGGTGCGGATGACGCGGCCGGACTGGCTATTTCTGAAGCACTCCGTTCTGATATTCGTGGATTGCGTCAGGCGGTTCGAAACGCAAACGACGGTATTTCACTCATCAACGTTGCGGAAGGTGCGCTCAACGAACAATCGAGCATTCTGATTCGACTCCGGGAACTGGCTTCCCAGGCCGCAACCGGTACCGTAGGTTCCACAGAACGTGCTACCATCCAATTGGAGTTCAGCGCTCTCCGTAATGAAGTCGACCGTATTGCGGCAACCACTCAATTTAATGGACAGGGCCTGGTAGACGGTTCTCTGGCTTCCAGTGCATCGTCGGCAACTCAGGTTCTCATCCAGGTTGGTATTGACAGTGGCACCAACAGCCGGATTAATCTGAATACGGAGATCAACCTCGCGGCAGTTACTTCTACAAGTTTGGGAATTGATGTTCTTTCCGTCACGGCGGCGGCTGAAGCCTTGACCGCTCTCGATAGCATCAACTCAGCTATCTCTACTGTTACGCAGGGTCGTGGTAAGGTGGGTGCGGTACAAAACAGGTTGACCCGGTCGGTAGGTAACCTTTCCGTTTCAATTGAAAACCTGCAGGCCGCGGAATCCGCTATCCGAGACGCGGATATCGCCGAGGAAATTGCAACCCTGACCCGAAACCAGATTCTCGTTCAGTCCGCGACGGCAATGGTTGGTCAAGCAAACCTGATTCCACAGTCAATTCTACAGTTACTGGCTTAATCGATTTATTCACCGGTTTAATCCATTAACTGTCAGGAGTCTGTCATGAATCAGAAAACCATCTCCGGCTTGGCATTCAAAATTGAGAATATCAAGCCAAGCCTGAAAATTTCCAAGGTAGAATTTCAAAAATTCACCAACCAGGAAACGGACCCAAAAAACCTGGGCCAAGCCATTCACAATATCCTGTTGGGAACTGAGCTGATCTCCGTATTGGAAAATGCTTATGGTGAAATTGAGGGAATTTTATCGCAAATCAGGAATTGGGTTTCTCCCAGCCTGGCATCCAATCTGGAAGATTCACAAAAACACGCTCTGGAAGCCAAAATTTCCCTTAAGTTGAAAGAGCTTGACCAGACAGCAGAAATTTTCAAGCATAAAGGGCAAAAACTGCTTGATGGTTCGGTATCTGCTTCGGTAGGGGCGGATTCGCATTTCTACCTGGTTGTGGGAGCAAATGGCTCACCCGACAATCGTATCAATCTTAACACCAGTCTGAACATTCCCCCTATCACCTCAAAAACTCTGGGGTTGGGAGCGTTATCAATCAGTTCTCCGCAAACGGGATTGAAAGGGTTGATGGTTCTGGAAAACGCTTTGGCGATTATAAGCCGCCTGAAGCAAAGATCCGGGGCATTGAAAGCTCATCTGCGGGAAATCAAAAAACATCTGACTATCGCTATTGAGAATCACCACGCCGCAAATTCGGCACCCAACTCCTATGGGCAGGCCAAGGATTTTCTGCAAGCAACAAGTGATTTCATAAAAAAGAACAAGGAAGAATATTGAAAGGGGAATACCCCTTCACTATTCCAGCACAACGAAATGTGCGACCAAACACTCAGGGAAGGAACCTGCCATGTCTACCAACAGCATAATAAATAACACACTTTCTAACACCGCCCAGAGATTTCTGGATATTAACAGCAAGCGGGTTGGACAATCTATAGAGAGGGTATCATTTGGAACCCGCGTAAATAAAGGCGCCGATGATGTAGCAAGCCTCGCCGTTTCTGAGTCGCTCCGCTCCGATATCCGCGCATTGAGGCAGGGAGTACGGAACCTCAACGATGGAATCTCAATGATCAATGTTATCGAAGGTGCCTTGAATGAGCAAGCAGGTTCGATCATCCGCCTCAAAGAACTGGCCACACAAGGAGCTTCGGGAACCATCGGGCAATTTGAACGCCAGACCCTGCAATTGGAGTTCACTTCGCTGGTGGCTGAAATTGACCGAATCGCCGCAACCACCGAATTCAATGGTAGAACTCTGCTGGATGGATCCTTGGCTCAAACAATTCAATCCAGCCAACAGTCTTCTGTTCAAATTGGAATTGATAGTGAGAATGCCAGCCGGATCAACCTCAACACGGAACTGGACCTGAGCGCCAGCACCTCCACTCAGTTAGGAATCAACAATCTGTCCGTCACGACAACTGCAACTGCACAATCGGCTTTGAACCAAATTGACATCAGTTTGGACGCTTTGAATTCAGCTCGAGGAAGAACCGGTGCCCTGCAAAACCGTTTTATAAAAGCGCTCGGTAACCTCGGAGTGTCCATCGAGAACCTGACAGCGGCGGATTCTTCCATCCGCGATGCAGACATCGCAGAGGAAATTGCCCAGTTAACCCGAAACCAGATCATTGCCCAGGCATCGGTAACCATGGTTGGTCAAACCAATCTGGCAGGTCAGAATTTATTGAATATTCTACAATAATTTTCTGCCTCAAAACCGGGACCCGGCGCGCATCCCATCCAAAAATAATCATTAATTTTTAATGGTTTAGAAGGTTCAAGCCCCGTTACCCTGCAATTAAAAGGTTGCTCAAAGCGCCTTTCCCTCAGCCCTGCCTGATTTTTTTTTCTAAAGATATCTCATCCTTTTCCGATAGGCCTCATTGAGCATGTTTGTATCCTGAATTTGCAGAAAATCATTAACGTAGGATCAGGAGGTACAAAAGAGTAATAGTGAAAAAATGGATTTTTCACTAAAGGGTTAAAAGCTTGGAGGCTTGTTTTGGTACGGAGGCCAAAACAGTAACCCGTAAAACTAATCATGGAGGATTACAATGCCAGTTCGAATCTTTAACAACATCCCCTCACTTAACGCCCAAAGAATTTTAGGTATCAACAATGATCGTCTTGCAACATCAGTAGAACGTATCTCATCCGGTATCCGGATTAACAGAGGTGCCGATGATGCCGCTGGCCTGGCAATTTCAGAAGCATTACGCTCTGACATTCGAGCCCTTCGGCAAGCCGTTCGAAACGCAAACGATGGAATTTCACTCATCAACGTTACAGAAGGTGCGCTCAACGAGCAATCCAGCATCCTAATCCGGTTAAGAGAACTTTCCTCTCAGGCCGCGACCGGAACAGTAGGATCGACCGAACGACAAACTGTTCAGTTGGAGTTTGATGCCCTGCGATTGGAAATTGATCGTATCGCCAACACCACGGCATTTAACGGACAGAAACTGGTCGATGGTTCTTTGGCTTCTTCGGCCAGTTCTACAAATCATATCCTGATTCAAGTAGGTATTAACAGCAGTGCTGACAGCCGTATCAACCTGAATGAACAGATCAACTTGACGGCTGTTACAGCATCCGCTCTTGGAGTCGGCACTTTGAGTGTAACCAGCACTGCGGGTGCCCTCACGGCACTGGATACCATTAACTCAGCGATTTCAATTGTTACCCAGTCCCGAGGTAAAGTTGGTGCCGTGCAAAACCGGCTTGTTCGGACTATTTCGAATCTGTCCATTTCAGTTGAGAACCTGCAATCAGCAGAATCCTCCATTCGGGATGCAGACATCGCCGAAGAAGTGGCCCTGCTGACTCGAAACCAGATCCTGGTGCAGGCTTCAACAGCCATGGTAGGTCAGGCAAACTTGATCCCGCAATCGGTATTACAGCTCTTGGGATAATTTTTGAATAACCACATTTTTGAAAACAATACTTTGGTTCTCAAAAATGTTTAATCAACAGGAGGTCTTCAAATGTCATTAGATATTTCCTCCTTTGTGGGCAGGTTAAACAGCCCTGTACATGCAGGGCAAAGTCAAAAGCCTTCGAAGGAGAATTACCGAAGCGGGTTCAATCCCGCAAAGGATCTTTCTGCGGCCGAAGGAAAATCAGGTTTTGCAGAAACGGCGGCGTTGGATCAAATAAGTTTCTCAAAAGGTCACAAGGTGGACTACGCGATCAGCCAGGAAACTCATGAAGTGATCATCCGCGTTGTGGACCGCGAATCGGGAGAAGTTGTTCGGCAGATTCCAGGTGAAGATTTTTTAAAATTGACCCGGCGTATTGCAGAGTTTAATCAGGAACATCTCAACGAAACTGCCTGATACCTGATTCGATTTAAATTAACTGGCTCCTCCGACTGTCCCTCGGGATGGTTTTTGCGCCCTCTAAATATTTAGAGGGCGTTTTTTTTCGCCCAGAAATAATTCATAATAAATCATTAAAAAACAATTAGTTATGTTATCCAGCGTCTTGATTCATATTCATTTATCCCTGCCTTATTCTCCCCCTTACTAAAAAAAACTGTAAAGCTATTTTTTCCAAATCCCGATAGAAACCTTGAGTTTAGTAAAACTAAAAGTCCGATTTTCCTGGAGGGGATGGTCGAACTGGCATTGGAACTCTAAACTTCATAGTTTTAACCTTTGATTTCAAGAAAGGAAACATCCGTTTTTTCTACAATTTCAGCAAGGATGCTGAAAACGGGAATCATCTACATCCCTAATTATCAAGGAGGATAATAAACATGCCCATCAGAATTTTTAACAACATTCCGTCTTTGAACGCCCAAAGAATTCTGGGTGTCAACAATGACCGCCTGGCCACATCGGTTGAAAGGATCTCCTCCGGGATTCGCATTAACCGGGGTGCTGACGATGCCGCGGGTCTAGCCATCTCCGAGGCTTTAAGATCCGATATCCGGGCACTGCGCCAAGCGGTAAGAAACGCCAACGACGGTATCTCTCTCATCAACGTTACAGAGGGAGCCCTCAACGAACAATCCGGAATTCTAATTCGTCTCCGGGAACTGGCTTCGCAGGCCGCAACGGGAACCGTTGGGTCCACAGAACGCCAAACCATCCAATTGGAGTTTGACGCACTGCGGTTGGAAATTGACCGTATTGCCAACACGACCGAATTCAACGGCCAACGGCTGGTGGACGGGTCATTGGCTTCATCTGTTGCCAACTCAAATCATATCCTTATTCAGGTAGGGATCAACAGTGATTCCGATAGCCGGATCGACCTGAATGAGCAGGTGAATTTAACAGCAGTCACTTCCTCCAGTCTCGGGCTAGCAGGTTTAAACCTGACTACAGCCGGGGCCGCCTTAACCACCCTCGACCAGATGAACACTTCAATTTCAGTGGTGACTCAGGGACGAGGTAAAGTAGGCGCAGTGCAAAACCGATTGGTCAGGACCATTTCGAATCTTTCTATAACTATTGAAAACCTGCAAGCCGCCGAATCGGCCATCCGCGACGCGGATATTGCCGAAGAGGTAGCCCTGTTGACCCGGAACCAGATTCTGGTGCAGGCATCAACAGCAATGGTGGGTCAGGCGAACCTGATTCCGCAATCCGTCTTGCAGCTTCTCCAGTAATAAAAGATTCATCTCGGAGCAAAAGCTTTTCACCCGAGTTGATTCAGCAAGGAAGCTGAAACTCAAAAATTAAACACCAGAACTTTTCAGGGAGGAAAAGAACATGGCAGCATTGACAATCAACACAAACCTATCATCGCTGAACTCACAACGGGTTCTCGAATTAAGCCGTTCCCAGTTGGGGAAATCCATTTCCCGGCTCTCATCAGGGGAACGAATTGAAGAAGCCGCTGACGGCACTGCCGAACTTGCGCTAAGTGAAAGTCTTCGCTCAGACATACGGGCCTTACAGCAAGGTGCCAGAAACCTGAGTGACGGGCTGTCTTTGACACGCACAGCGGAAGGGGCTTTGAACGAAGTTTCCAGTATTCTTATCCGACTTCGGTCTCTGGCTTCACAGTCGGCTAACGGAACCGTCGGGCAAGAGGAAAGACAAACCATTAACCTTGAATATCAAAACCTGTTAGAGGAATTGGATAGAATTTCAAACGTGACAGAATTCAGAGGCACCGAGCTTCTCGATGGATCTTTGGCAGAAGGTGCTTTAGAGCATCTCATTCTCCAATTAGGGGTCAACTCCTCTGCCGATAATCAAATCGATTTGAATAGTGAAATTAACCTGACAGAAATTAGCCAGGCAGGTTTGGGTCTGACAGGCTCAAATATCACGTCACAGAGTAGCTCCTTTCTGGCACTCAATGATTTGACAGCCGCTATTGATGATTTGATTAATGTCCGTAGCAAAGTCGGGTCAACGCAAATCCGCATGAGTCATGCCCTGAACAGCATAAACTCTCAAATCGAAAATTTGACGGCCGCAGAGTCAACAATTCGAGATGCTGATATAGCGGCGGAATTGACCACTCTGACGAAAAACCAGATTCTGGTTCAGGCTGGTGCCGCTATGCTTGGACAAGCCAATCTGATTCCCCAGGCAGTTTTAACGCTGTTTGAAGGAGTTCAATAATTTAAATGATGAGATCAGGGAGGTCCAGGCTTCCCTGTATTTTATTCAACAATAATCAGGAGGTTTAAAATGTCATTAACCATTTTCCCGAAAGCGTTTTCTGTGGGTTTTTCACCCCAGTACAATTCTGCAAAATCGCAATCGCATGGAGCCGCCGCCCCTCCCCAGGTAACTTCCAGTGGTCAGGTTTCAGGCGATCAGGCCGACCTGCAAACTGTAAAAATCGTTTCCGACGACAGGAATGTTTCCCCTGACAATACGGGACTGGGGGCCTCGAATCATAAAACCCGTGTTCGCATCGACCCGGAATCTCAGGAAGTGATCATCGAAGTCATAAATGATAAAACAGGGAAAGAAATTCGCCAGATACCTGGAGAGCAACAATTGCGCCTTAGCAAAGGGATCAGCGAATACCATAGCGTGGCCTTCGATCAAAGTCGACCCGCTTAACCCCCCTCAATTTCAGTCACAACCGGGGCCCGCCCACACAAAAAGGCCCCGGATGACAAAATCATTCCAGTTTTATTGGGAATGATTTTGCGTTGCCTCCTGCACATCTCCCGCCAGTGTTATAATAGTTTTGAGCTTGACTCCATTCAAGAAACCTTCTTGTCATGATTTTTAGTGAAAATTTTTAAAACAGGAATCGTTGGCTGTGGGCGCATAGGAAGCCTTCTTGAAGAAGACCTCCTGCGCGGTAAACCCTGTACCCATGCTGGCGGGTTTTCAGCCTTGCCCAATGTCCACTTGTCCGCAGGGTGCGATATCGACCCTGAACGACTGCAAAAATTCGGGAAACGCTGGAATGTAACCCACTTGTATTCTGATTACCGGGATATGCTGGAAAAAGAAAATCTGGATATCCTCTGCATCGCAACCTGGACCCCGCTCCATGCGAGCATGACGCTTGAAGCCGTGCGGGCAGGAGTCAAAGGTGTTTTCTGCGAAAAGCCTATTGCAACGGACCTTGATCAGGCACGGAAAATGGTTCGAATTTGCCGGAAAAAAAATATCCCGCTGATCATAAATCACGAAAGAAGGTGGGACGCTTATTACCAACAAGCCCGTAAGCTGATTCTCTCTGGAAAAATTGGAGAAATAAAAACCCTTGTCGGCAATGCCCTGAGTTGGAAACCGGGAAAGCTGTTGGTGTCCAACCATGGCGGCGGCCCTCTATTTCATGATGGCACCCACCTTACAGATCTCCTGCTTTTTTTCGGCGGTCCTGTCGCCTGGGTTTCTGGTCACGAAACCAGGCCAGGCGGAAAAAAATATATCGAAGAAACCGCAAGCGCCATGCTGGGTTTTAAAAACAGCGCCATCGGGTTCATTGAAGGAGGCGGGGCCAGAAAATATTTTAATTTTGAACTGGACATTCAAGGCTCTGAAGGCCGCATACTTATTGGTAATTCCGGGAAAGAACTTTATATCACTAAAAAAAGCCGCCGCTTCACCGGCTTTCAAGAGCTGGAAAAAGTTCCTTTTCCTGAGCCTAAAAAATACGAGTCTCCCTTCATCGGGGGAGCTCGCGACATGCTCCGAACACTCCAAACAGGAAAAGCTGGGGTTTCAACCGGAGAAAACGGGTTGCGGGCTCTTGAGATTATTTCCGCTGTTTACCAATCGGCACAACAAGAGGGCAAACGCGTGATGGTCGGGTGAACCGCCCACAACCTCACGCGTGGACGACCCTCAAAATTAAAAATTTTTAATTGCAAGTCATGAAGCCCCTGTGATAGTTTTCTCATACACAAATTTCCTGCATGTTGGTTCACTTCGAGTTTCTGCTACATCAAAAAGTTAAAGACTCCTTGGAAAAACTACAGTCATATGGAGACCCGAGATGATTGAGGTTGAAAATCTCACCAAGTACTATGGGCCAAGACGAGCCATCAACGACTTAAATTTTCATATAGCTCAAGGAGAAGTTGTCGGCTTTTTAGGTCCCAATGGGGCCGGCAAAAGCACGACCATGAACATCCTTTCATGCATCCTTCCCGCATCAAGCGGAACAGCCCGAATTCAGGGGTACGACACATTTGAGCATTCCATTGAGATCAGGAAAATAATCGGTTACCTGCCAGAGACTCCCCCGCTTTACCTGGACATGTGTGTTCGTGATTACTTGGTATTCGCCGCAAAGGTAAGAGGGCTGACAGGCAAGCAAACCGGAAGCGCTGTGGAAACGGTAATCGGAAAATGTTCTCTAAAAGATGTTAGCCACCGCATTATAGGCCGACTTTCTAAAGGATACCAACAGCGCGTTGGGTTGGCGCAGGCCATGGTGCATGATCCAGACATCCTCATTCTTGACGAACCAACCAGTGGCTTGGACCCCATTCAAATTATAGAAATCCGCAAACTAATTCAAGAGTTGGCCAGTTCTCATACCATCATCCTCAGTTCACACATTCTTCCCGAAATCACCCAAATATGCCAGCGGGTCATCATCATCAATGAGGGAGAAATCGCCGCAGTGGACTCCCTGGAGGGTTTGACCGCCTCGCTGAGAAAAAGCGAACGCCTTTCCCTGACTGTGAGAAGTGCCGGTGAAGGGATGGAGGAAAAATTAAACTCCCTGAGCCAAGTGCTCTCAGTTTTTCCCGGCGAGAAAAATCAGTTCATGATCGAATGCGAATTGAACTCCCATCTTCAAGATGAATTCGCCCGCATGGCTTTGGATAACCAGTGGGGCCTTGTCGAAATCAAACCAATTTCCATGACCCTGGAAGATGTGTTCCTTAAATTGACCATTGAAGAAAAGGATGTGAAGGCATGAGAAACGCATGGGTCATTGCCAAGAGGGACTTGGGGTCATTTTTCAACTCTCCCATTTTTTACGTTGTCACTACTGTATTTTTAATCATATATAGTTTCATATTTTTTAATATCCTGAATTTTTTCAGCTTCCAAAGTTTGCAGGCAGGACAACTACAAGCCATGGGAATGAACTTGAATCTGAATGAAATGGTGATTGAACCCAGCCTCCAAAATATGTCGGTGATTCTATTGCTGATCATCCCCATTATCACCATGCGCAGTTTTGCCGATGAGCAGAAAATGAAAACTTTCCGCCTCTTGCTTTCTTCCCCGATCCCTCTCAGGGAAATAGTTTTAGGAAAGTTCCTGGCTTGCATGATTGTGGTTACCGTAATGATTTTGATCTCCTCCTATTCTGTAGGCTTCCTGTTTCTGCTGGGGGAACCCGAACCCGGCCCCATTGTCACAGGCTATTTAGGAGTTTTGTTGATGGCAGGTTGTTATGTGTCGGCAGGTGTCTTTGCGTCGTCCTTGACAGACAATCAAATTGTCGCCGCCGTTTTGACCTTCGGATTCTCCCTGTTTATGTGGGTCATCGGCTGGGGAGCCCAAGCCGCCGGAGCCACTACCGGACAAGTGTTGCAATTCCTTTCCATTGTTGACCATATGGATCGGTTTTTAAAAGGCATGGTGGATACCAGCGATCTGATGTATTACCTGAGCTTTATATTGCTTAGCCTTTTCCTCTGCCACCGCGTGCTGGATTCCAATCGATGGAGATGAGGAAATGAAAAAACTTACATCCATGGCAGGATGGCTGGCCCTGACAACAGGTTTTACCGCCCTGTTTATATATATCGTCCTTCCCGACCTCAAGACTGTGTATTCCTCACTGGCGGTCGTTTGTCTGGTTAACGCAATATTTTTTGTGGTTGCCGAAGGTCCCCGGTTAAAGCGTAGTCTTTCCTCACGTTCGGCTCTATATGGGGCGAACACCCTGATCCTGACTGCCGTCTTCATGGGCATAATAATATTTGCCAACCTGCTTGCCTTCCGCCATAAGCATCGTTTTGATTTTACGGAAGGGGGCTACTTCACCCTGGCGCCTCAAACCAAAAAGTTTATCTCCAGGCTTCCGCGCGAGGTGAAGCTGACCGCTTTTTTCCAAACCGAATCGCCTGAAAAAATCGCTTTCACCAATTTGATTGCCGGCTACCTCGAAGAAACCGATAAAATAAAACTTCATTATGTTGACCCGGATAAAAACCCGGCGGTCACCAAACAATATGGCGTTACCACTTATGGAACCGTTGTCCTGGAAAGCGGTGCGAAGGAAACCAAGATTCAAAATGTCCGTGAGGAAAATATCACCAACGCGTTATTAAAAGTGACCCGCGACGAGCAAAAGGTGGTCTACTTTCTCGAAGGCCATAACGAGAGCAAAATAAGTAGCGACGAAAACGAAGGCTACGCCATCGCCAAAAAGAACCTTGAACAGGACGGGTTTATCGTAAAGCCTCTGCTTCTCATCCAGTCGGGGGAAATTCCCAAAGATGCCGCGGTACTAGTCGTCCCCGGCCCCAAAAAACCGCTTCAGGATGAAGAGAAAAAAATCATTGAGAACTATTTAAACTCCGGGGGAGCGGTTTTCATGCTTATTGATCCCAAGTCTTCATCCGGTATGGAAACTTTTCTTAAAAAATGGGGCATAGAGCTTGGAGATAATATCGTCATCGACCCCATGTCCAAGCTTTTCGGAGGGGATTTCGCGGCACCCGTCGTCAATCAATACACGGCTCATGAAATCACCAGCAACTTTGTTCTGGCGACGATTTTCCCGATTATAAGATCCGTCCATGAAGTTCCTGTGGCAGGGATAACTACCACCGAGCTCCTGAAAACGGGTGCGAACAGTTGGGCTGAATCTGATTTCGTTTCAGGAACTGTGGAGTTCGACGAAGGCAAGGATATCAAAGGACCGGTTTCGGTCGCGGTCATTGCCACAAAAAACCTGGATAACACGGCCCCTGAAACTCCTAAAACTCATGAAGGCGTTGAAGGGTCGAATCAAAATAAAACTTCTTTGACAGCCACCCTTCTGGTAGTGGGTGATTCTGATTTTTCCAATAACCGCTACATCAACTTTTCGGGGAATGGGGATTTCTTCCTCAACGCTATTTCCTGGCTGGCAGAAGAAGAACAACTGATTTCCATTCGCCCTAAAAAGAGAAAGAACACACCCATTCAAATGACCCAGTCGTTGGGAAGCGCAATATTCATCATGGGTATCATTGTATTTCCAGGCCTCATAGCCACAGTGGGAATTCGAATATGGTGGCGGAGGCGCCGACTATGAAATTTAAAGGAACGGCCTTGATGGCGGCTGTCTTCCTGAGTCTTGCCCTTTATTACTTTTTCGTTGACCTGCCCGCTGAACAAAAAGAAAATACTGAAAAAGAACTGTCCGAAAAACTCCTTCCCCTTACAGCAGAAAAAGTGGTCGAGTTGTCGTTGACCAGCAATGGCGAATCCATAGCCTTAAAACGCAAGGCTCCGCATAAATGGGACCTCACCCATCCACTTTCAGCAACCGGAGACTCCGGAGAAGTGGAGGCCTTCATATTTGAAATTGAAAGTTTGAAAAAAACCCGGGTGGTAGAAGAAAACCCTGAAGATCTTTCCATTTACGGCCTAAGTTCCCCAGCCCTTAAAATCTATTTCAAATTTGAAAACGGAACAGGGGAAACCCTGTTAATAGGCGATGAAAGCCCTTTAGGAGGAAACCTCTACTTCAAACGGGAAAGCCAGCCCACTGTTATGATGGCTTCTTCGTCCCGGTCGCGTTTTGAAAAAACTGTCTACAATTTTCGCGACAAAACCCTGCTTAATTTCAATACGGGTTCCATCCAGAAAATTCAAATTCTCAAAGGAAAAATCCCGCTGGAAATCAAAAGGACGGGAGAGACCTGGGAAATATCAGGAGATATCCGTGCCCGAGGAGACAATGATGCCATCATGAGCTTTCTTCAGTCCATCCAATTTTCCCGAGTCAGGGAGTTTGTGCACGAAAACCCGGACTCGCTGGAATCCTATGGGCTGAATCCACCTGCGCTGAAACTCACTCTGGAAAGTGAACAAGGTGAATTCCACACACTTGTACTGGGTGGACTTAAAGAGGGCAAAGGCTATTTTGGCAAAGTCAATGATTCTAAAAATATTGTTCTTGTAGACAAAAAACTTTTCGAAATACTTTCCCAAAAAACTGTAGAGTTTCTCGACAAAACATTACTGGAGTTTGATGAAAAAGAAATTTTGGAGTTGTCTCTGCAATCCGGAAACGAAACCATCCATGTGGTCCGTGGCGAGGGCACTCGTTGGGATATTCAAAGCCCGGTTAAAACCGGTGCCGACTTGTCTACCGTCAACAGCCTGCTCTTTGATCTCAAAGAGGCCAAAATCAGCGAATTCATAAAAATCTCCATAGACACTCCCCAATCGTTTGGCCTGGATATTCCGCGAAAAACTTTAAGCCTGAAAATGAAAGACTCAAAGACATGGGCCCTGCAATTAGGCAATCAATCCGCCGATGGCCAAAAGGTATTTGCCCAGCGAACCGGCGAACCAACCGTATTCGCAATTTCCAAAGAAGTTGTTGATAAGTTATTTCGCAATCTTCATGATTTAAGAAATAAAAAACTCCTGAAATTTGAAAGCGATGAAGTGACTAAAATTACGATCCAAACACCGGGCAAATTCTTCGAGCTAAGAAAAGCCGGATCTCAATGGTCTCTGGAAAAACCCGAAAAAATCAGGACCGACCACATTGGCAATGATCTGATTTGGACCTTAAAAGGGCTGGAGTTTAACTCAATGGTCACTCCATCCCTGCCTGCCAACCTTTCAGGGCTGGACTCCCCCTCATTCACTATCCGCCTTTTCAAAGATGAGCAGAAAGAAGTTGCCTCCCTGAAAGTTGGAAAACTTTTTGAGCAGGAATATATCGTTGAAGTGGAAAATAAACAATATCGGGTTAAGAATAAGTTCCTGAACTCCATTCCCCTAAGCCTGGACAAATTCAAGCTCAAATAGGCATTTCCAAATCAATATTAGTCAGGAAAGATCTGGATTATTACCCCCACCTTATATTGTAATATTATTATCCAGACCACACAGCATATAGTGGGCAGTGAACATAATTCTCAAAAACCAGTTTTTTAAAGACAAATAAACCTATGTAAATAAAGGAGTTATTATTTTTTTTGCAATTTCTTTCAATTTAGCGCTTGACAGCTACCATATGTAGTGGTACTTTTTCGGAAGTATACAATATATAAGGAACTGATAATCAGGTTAAGGACTGTAAAAGGTCCTTGATTGGTTCCGAGTTTCAGATTTCCCGGAAGAAAAAAACTGAATTGAGAGTAGCTACAAATCTTCCACCGGCGGGTTACTAAAAAAGCGGGTTCCATAACAATGAAAGAGATGCATCCCAAATTCGATTTTTTGAAAGCAACCAGTGGGATGCGTGCCAGTCTCAAACCCCTTCCCAAACCCCCAAATGTACTGAGCGCCAGCCGAGTCCTCCGTTCAATATCGGCAGATGATTTCCATCCAATTGGCGTGAAATGGAACCTCTTTTTAGCGCTGGGCCTGGCCCGGCAAAATAGTAACCCGCCTCCTTTCTTTAAAAGGACGCGCCCCGCCTTTTCATGAGCTTGCAGGTATTGGTATTATTTGCCTCCATGTCAAGGACGGTTGATTAAAGGATCCATTATTAAAAGATTTAAAGTTTAACTCGGGAAAGGCGGGGCGTTAACCCTCTTTCCCGTTTTTTTGTCCTGGCTTAATTTAAATCGCTTTCCTCTTCCCACTTGTCTATAATTCTTTCCAAAACCATAAGACTAATGGAAACTATTGTGAACAAAACCAACCAAACACCCGTTCCCTGCAAGGGAGATTATCTTCCCCAATATGCACACAAAGGCGATGCTGGCGCTGACTTGAAAGCCATGCAAACCCAGGTCATTGCTCCTCGTAGCCGGGCACTAGTCGCTACCGGAATTCACCTGGAAATCCCCAAAGGCCATGCCGGTTTGATCTGGCCGCGTAGCGGACCAGCCGTTAAACTGGGACTCGATTGTGGTGCCGGAGTGATTGACTCTCATTATCGAGGCGAAATCAAGGTTCTTCTGTTCAACCATTCCGATGATGAAATCCGTATCCAGGCAGGGGATCGTATCGCCCAGTTAGTCATCCAAAAAGTAGAGACGGTCCAGTTCCTATCCAGCGACCAGTTGAATGAAACCACCCGCAATACTGCGGGTTTCGGCTCAACGGGAGACCTGCCTGTTGCAAATTCGAGTCAATAATTCTCTCCTCCAGCTTCAACAAGGAGATATCACCGAAAGCAATGCCGATGCCATCGTTAATGCGGCTAATTCAAACCTGATTCTCGGTGCTGGGGTTGCGGGGGCAATCCGCAAAAAAGGTGGGCCTTCCATTCAGGAAGAATGCGACCGCATTGGTTCCTGCCCCGTGGGTAACGCGGCCATCACCCGTGCCGGAAATTTAAATGCACGTTTTGTCATCCACGCAGTTGGCCCCAGATGGGGCGAAGGTCATGAAGTCGAAAAACTTAAAAACGCCATTCTCAACAGCCTGCGACGCGCTGAAGAAAAAGAACTGAAATCTATTGCTTTTCCAGCCATCAGCACCGGCATATTCGGGTTCCCGCTGGAACTTGCGGCTGAAACCCTGCTTAAAACAGTGTTGCAATACCTTTCAAAGAAAACCATTATTAACACGGTGACATTTATCCTGTTCGACGCGGAAAGCTTCAATATTTTCAAAGACACGCTGGCTTTTCTTGAAAAAGAAGAAATCTGATTGGCCCCATAGACGTAAAATCAGATATAATGGGACTTCTTACTTCCAAACAATATTTTGGAGAGCAGGGCATGGGGTTACTAACCTGGATACAAAAACAATTTGGTATTTCAATGAATACAGAAGATAAAGGCGGTCAGGAATCCAAACAGGCAAAAGAAGGGCAATTCAAGGTCCTTCGCATACAACCGACTCCCAATCCAGATGCCTTCCAGTTTATTTTAAACGGCAAAGTCATGGAAACAGGCACTAAAACTTTCGACTCTCCCGATGATGCTGGCGTTGACCCAATGGCCAAAGCCTTGTTTGATATTTTTGGAATACAAAGTATTTTCATAAAAGAAAACTTTGTCACAGTTACCAAGTCCAACGCCATAGGATGGCACACGATCATGGAAAAAATAGGCACCGCCATAGAAACCCATTTGCACCATTACGAAAAAGGCGATGAGGCCGACGAGGCAATGGGGGATAAAGACGTTCACCCGGTGCTGGAAGATTTCAGGAAGGAAGATTTTTTCAGTTACAACAATGATCGGAAAACCGAGGTGATCAACGCCCTGCTGGATGTCGCCATTCGCCCTGCTCTGGCAAATGATGGTGGGGGAATCAACCTGCTCTCCGTGGAAGACAAGACCATTAAGGTTCACTACCAGGGAGCCTGCGGCAGTTGCCCCAGTTCAACCACCGGGACCCTGCAATACATTGAACAATTCCTGAAAGAAGCCATCCACCCCGATGTCGAAGTTCAGGCAAACTGACCCGCAA
>Ga0210019_1001797_pt1 | contig 22001 bp, 21 predicted proteins | sample CryGeyCG2114_020_2_FD_183969 | JGI IMG/M metagenome (GOLD analysis project Ga0210019, IMG submission 183969) | Groundwater microbial communities from aquifer - Crystal Geyser CG11_big_fil_rev_8/21/14_0.20 (SPAdes) (version 2) | ecosystem: Environmental > Aquatic > Deep subsurface > Groundwater ...
TTGCGCAAGGCGGAGCTCGGGCAGACGACGCTGGAAGAAATCGTCACGGTGACGAGCGAAGAATAGGAGCGAGAACAATGCCCACATTTGCGTACGTCGTGAAGGATAAGGGAGGCAAGACGCATAGCGGGACGATGGACGTCGAGTCCCGCAATGCGCTCATCGAGCAGCTCTGGAAGCAGGAGTTCGTCGTGCTGTCCATCGATGAGCGCGTGCAGGGTAAATCGGCGTTTCTCAAGGTCGGCCAGCCGAGAGTGAAGATCGACCAGATGGTGATTTTCTCCCGGCAGTTGGCGACGATGGTGGACAGCGGCATCCCGATCGCCTCCGCGCTCGATGTCCTTGGCGAGCAGATGGAAGACCGAGCGCTGCAGATGACGCTCAAGAAAATCCGGGATGAAATCGAAGCGGGGTCCAGCCTCTCGGAAGCGGCGGCCCACCATCCCCGGGCGTTCTCGGAATTCTTCGTCAACATGCTGCGCGCGGGCGAATCCTCCGGCCGCCTCGATGAAATCCTGGATCGCGTGGCGACCTATCTGGAGAAGGTCAGCACCTTGCAGCGAAAGGTCAAAGCGAGCCTCATGTATCCGGCGTTCGTCTCGCTGCTGGCGTTCGGGATCACGACGTTTCTCGTCATCGTCATCGTCCCGAAGTTCAAGGACATCTTCACCTCGCTCAACCGCACGCTGCCGGCGCCCACGCAAATGCTGTTGAACCTCAGCGAATTCATGCGGGCGTACATCGCCCTCGAGATCGTCGCCTTGATCGCGATGGTCATCGGGTTCCGGCTCTACATCAATACGCCGGGAGGCCGGATGTGGTTCGATCAGCTGACGCTGAAAGTGCCAGTGATTGGCAAGCTGATGCAGAAAGTCGTGATCGCGCGCTTCTCGCGCACGCTGGCCACGCTGGTGAAATCCGGCGTGCCCATCCTGAGTTCGCTGGAGATCGTCGCGAAGACCTCCGGGAACAAAGTAGTGGAAAAGGCGGTCATGGCGGCGCGCGCCAGCATTAAGGAAGGGGAAAACATCGCTGACCCGCTGGCGGAGAGCAAGGTGTTCCCGGGGATGGTGACCCGGATGATCTCCGTAGGGGAGAAGACCGGGGAACTGGAGAAGATGCTCGCCAAGATCTCGGACTTCTACGAGAATGAAGTGGATGCGGCGGTTTCCGCGCTCACCAGCTTGGTCGAGCCGCTGATCATCGCCGTGCTGGGGATCATCATCGGAGGGTTAGTGATCGCCCTGTTCCTGCCGATCCTCACGCTGCCGGCCATGTTGGCCCAGTAGCCTGAGGAACGGCTTGACGTCACCGGGCGCGTATGGCATAGTTGTAGCGACAATTGAATGCAGCGATAAAGCCACACTCGCCGTGAGGCGGGGTCGGAAAGCCACAGACCCTGTGGGAGTCACGCGGGTGGGCAGAGCGAGGTCAGCGGGTTTGGAGCAGCGCCTCCCGGAGCATGCTCTGAACCGACAGCTTGCCGAGAACTGTCTATCACCGCACACAGGGTGGCTGGGTTGCCGCTGGGACACGACATATGAAAGCCATTGCCCAGTCGGCGATGGCTTTTTCGTTTGTGGCAAACCTGGGGGAGGTGAGAGGGGGAGGAAACTAGAGGGGAGTGGGAAGAGGGTGGAAGGAAGAAGAGGCTTACGTAAATAAATTTATTCAGGCATGACAACAGGAGAGGGACAATGAGACGATCAGAGCGAGGTTTTACGCTCGTTGAAATCATGATCGTGGTGGCCATTATCGCCTTACTGGCTGCTATCGCCATCCCGAACGTGCTGCGCGGCCGCACCAGCGCCAATGAGTCAGCAGCCATCGGAAACACCCGGGCGTTGCTGTCGGGGTTAGAGATGTTCCGATCCGTGAACAATGCGTATCCCGGACCGGACAGCGCTGCATTTACGGCGGCCATGTACACGAATGCCACGCCTGACTTTGGTCCGCCGAACTTCTTGGCGAGCCTCGCCGGGGTGCAAGGGTACAACTATACCTTCACTTCGACTCAAGCCGGCGGTGGTGCGTGCACGACAGCCGCGTTTGACTGCGCGCTCTACACCCTGAGCACGGTTCCTGCGAACTGGGGGAACACCGGCGTGCGGTCGTTCGTCACTGATGAAACCGGCGTCATCCGGCATTGCACAGGAACAGCCGCAGGCCAGACCGCAGACCGCACTGGAGTTGGTCAAGACAATACGATTGACCAGGGTGCTCCGAACTGCGACTAAGAACGCGTTGTGGCAGTTGGTGTTAGTGTTGGAGCGGCCCAATGGCCGGGACCATTGGGCCGTTCTTCACTTCATAGCACCGTAAGAGGGAAGAGAAAAATGTCGCGACACAGATCCGGTATCTTTCCGCGACGTTCCTCCCCCCCTCTTCTCTCCTCCCTCCAGCTTCATTCCTCCTCCGCATTCACCCTTATCGAAGTCGTGCTCGGGGGCATGGTCATCGCCATCGCCATCGCGGCGATCCTGGGCGCCTACGTCGGCCAAGTGACGCTGAACGAGCACGCCCGCAACCTCTCACTCGCCATCCAAGACGCGAACCGCGTGGTAGAACAGATCCGGTTGCAGACCTCCGGCTGCGGGAGTGATTTGACAGCAAACCCGCCGCTCCCCAACATCATCCCTGGCGGTGGGCAGGCATCGTGGGACGCCTGGCTGACCAACATCGGCGGGAACAAGAGCATCCAGCCGGCAGGAAGCGAAGTCATCATCGTGACGTGCCAGCGGCAGGACGGCGGACAGCAATGCAGCGCAGCTCAGGCACCGGGCAGTTTCCTGGCGAACGGCGCGGCTCAGGATCCCATGCGGATCACCGTGGCGGTGTGTTGGCGGCATCGGGGGCGGGTGATCGGAGAGTGCAACGCCGCCCTGGCAGCCGCCGATGGCACCGCGCCATTCGCCGCCAATAACATGATCGAGTCTCCGGCGATGATTACGACGTTGGTGACCTGCCGATGAAAGAGGCTGGTGGTTTTACGTTGATTGAGATGATGCTGGGCGCGGCGATTCTTTCGATCGTGGCCGTCGCGCTGCTCGGCTCGTTTTTCGGGCAAACCTTCCTCAATCAAAACGCCCGCAACCTGACCGCGGCGATGACCGATGCGACCCGAATCATGGAGCAGATCCGCCAGCAGAATACGACCGCCGCGTGTGTCGGCGGGATTCCTTCCGCGCGCCCCCCGGCAGGTTTCGCGAGCTGGAACGCGTGGCTTAACGCCGCCGCGCCAGCCGGTGGCGGGCCCAAGAGCGTGCAGGTGCCGACTCCAAACCAATTTGAGCTGGTCACGGTGACGTGCCAGGATGAGGACGGCGGCACCGTCGCGAGCGATTATTGCGGCAGCGGAGGAAACGCGCAAATCGGCGCCGGTGAATGGTCGCTCGGCGGACGCGGGCAACGAAGCGCGGTGACCACCTTTAATCCCATTCGAGTGACCGTCTCGATCGGCTGGCTGCAAGAGCAGCGGGTGATGGGGTCTGGCAGCGGCGGGGCGGAGTTCGTGGCAGCCTCAAGCTGTGCCGGAAAAGGCTGCACCCAGTCGTTCTCGATCGCCGGAGACACGAACAACAACGGCGTCATCGATTCGCAGGCCATGTTGACGACCTTGGTGACCTGCCGATGAGCGTCAGGACAGTTCGCCACCTTCATGGTTTTACTCTGACCGAATTGATCGTGGTGACCGCGCTGCTTGTCGTGTTGGGGGGCGGCCTGCTCGCGACGTTCCTGACCGGGCAGGCCTCCTTTGTCACCTCCGAGGCCTACATCCAGGTTCAACAAGAAGCTCGCCGCGCGTTCGATAACATGGTTCGCGAGCTGCGCGAGGCCGGAGGCGCAGGTTTTCCCATAGTAGGCGGCGGAGGAAGCCAGCTAGATTTTCAAATCGCGCTTGGCTATAATCTAGCTGCGCCGTGTCCGGCCAATCAGGTGTGTTGGGGCGCCCAGGATCAAAACGGAACGAACCAATCTGGGTGGCGCGTGCGTTACCGGTTGGATAATGCGGCCGGTCAGCTCCTCCGCGAAACGCTCAACGGGGGAGGAGCCGTGCAAGGAACGGCCAGGGTGCTGGCAAACTATGTCAACGGTGTGACATTTGCGTGGGACGCGGCAAGTCGCGTGGTCACCATCAACTTGCAATTGCGCTATGCCAGCGGTCGGATCGCTGGAGGGTCACAGCAGATGGGTAATCCGACACCGTTGACAACCCGTGTGAGACTCCGTAATCCCTAGCCAGCGCATGCCCTCAACACCGACCGCTCCTGGACGATCTCGCCCGGACCTCGTCTCCTCGCTCACCACCGTCTTCAAGCAGCTCGCCACGATCAAGCCGAAGGAAGCCCGAGCCACGGTCGGCCTCGATATCGGCTCCAGCGCCATCAAAGTGCTTGTCTTGGGCTCACGGCGCGGCGGATCGTCCCGCCCCGTCATTGCCCAAAATCTCGTGCCGCTTGAAGGCGGCCAGGATGCCGACGCTTCAGAGGCCATCAAAGCGGCCATCAAAACGCTTCAACTTCCCACCAAGAGCATCAACCTCTCCGTCAGCGGCCAATGGGTGATCATGCGCATCGTGGAGATGCCCACGATGAAGCCAGCGGAGATGAAGCAAGCGCTGCCGTTTGAAGCGCAGCGGTACCTGCCGTTCAATGTGCAGGATGTGATCATCGATGGGGTGGCCCTGGGACCTGCCGATGCCAACAAGACCTGGGTGCTGATCGTCGCGTGCAAGAAAGAGCTGATCGAGCGGCGGCTGGACTGGGTCAAGCGGGCCGGATTGGAGGTGGCGCTCATCGATGTCGATGCGCTCGCACTGGCGAACGCGTTTCTCGCGAGCTCCAATGGGCGAAAATCGGAAGGCACGGTGGCGCTGATCAATGTTGGAGCGCAGCTGACCAATCTCGTGATTCTCAAGCAGCAGGTGCCGTACCTGGTGCGCGATATCCCCTGGGGTGCGGAGAAGCTCATCCGCGCCGCCGCTGAGCAGCTGAAGATGGAGGAAGGGACTGTCACGCAGCAGTTGACGCAGGGCACCGCCAACCCGGAACTGCTCAGCGCCTTGAAGCTGCTCAGCGAAGCGCTGATCTCAGAGCTGCAGCTGTCTTTCGACTACTTCGAGAATCGCTTCGGCCATCCACCGGACGAAATCTTGCTGACCGGAGGGCTTGGGCAATCTGCGGCATTTGCTGAGGCGCTGAAGGCGCACCTCGCGCAGCCGGTGTCTCAGTGGACGCCGCTGAAGGGGCTGTCAGCCCAGTTTGCGGTGGCCTACGGCCTGGCGCTGAGGTCGGATTAATGCTGAAGATCAACCTGTTGCCCGCGGGTGCCCGGCCAACGACCATCTCGACGGTTGAGCAATTTCATCGCGCGCCGCTGTTGTGGATCGTCTTCGCGATTGCCGTGCTGATTCCGCTGTGGCATTGGACCATGATCAGCACCAGGCGCCGGCAGGTCGAGCAACTCACCGCTAAGTTGCAAGTCTTGGAGCCGCGGCAGACGGCCGTCGATCAGCTCCAACACAAGCTGCAGCAGCTGCGGGCCGAAGAAACCGCGTTTCGCGGCATGAAGCAGAGCCAGGGCGGATGGGCCAAGCGCTTGAACATCCTCTCGGATGCGACTCCCGAGGGGATTTGGTATACAGAGTTGCTGCTGGATCACGCGAAAGGGCTGGTGATCCAGGGATCATCGATCGGCGGCGCCGGGCCGACCAAACTGGTGGAGCAATTGAAAGAGAACCCGGATTTCATGGCCGCCATCAAGAACGTCCAGATCGAATCGCTCAAAACGATTCCAGAAGGCGAATTGGAAGTGGTGCAATTCACGCTGAACTGCAGCTTGCACGAGGTTTCAGGGACGCCATGAAATTCTCATTTTCTCCGTCCCCGCGGGAGCGGCAGCAGCTTCTGAAGCTCATCGCCGCATTCATCGTGCTGATTCCGTCGTATTTCATGCTGCTCAGCCCGCTGCGCCAGCATGCGGCCAACCTCGGCCAGCAAGCCCGGGATGCCAAAGCCAGGGTGCAAACGCTCGAGGCGACGACGGCCAATGAAACCTCCTTGCGCGAACAGGCCCAACAGCTTGATCAGGCGGTCGCGACGCTGCGCAGCGCGTTGCCCTCGGAGGAGGAGCTGCCAACCACCATCAAGCTGCTGTCCGACCTGGCGAACGAAACCCAAGTCAAGATCCAGACGATTTTTCCCATGCGTGACCGCGACCCAAGCCGTCCGGCCGACCTGAGCGACGGCGCCAAAACCGAAGCGCCGGTGGTCTACAAAGAGATTCTGATTCAAATAGACGCGTTGGCCGGTTACCATCAACTTGGGTCTTTTTTGAGCCTAGTGGAGTCGCAGCCGCATCCGATGCGCGTCTCTAGCCTGCGCATCAGCGCGGATCCCAAAGAAACGAAGCGGCATCGGATCAAGCTGGTCATCCGTTCCTTCATGGCGGCGTCAATGGACAGCGATGCCTAACGCCAAATTCGCCCTGCTCACGGCTTTGGGCCTTGTCTGCGGCGCGATGAGCGCTGCGGCCGAGCCGGCGGCGGAACCCGCCACATTTGCCTATGATTCAGCCGGGCGTCGGGATCCGTTTATGCCGCTCGTGCGCGAAGGGAAGTTGGTGAGCACGATGCCGGGAGCCACCGGCGATGGGTCGACACCAACGCTGTACGGCATCCTGTGGGACGCCGGCGGCAATTCCATCGCGCTCATCAACGATCTTGAGGCCAAAGTCGGCGATACCGTTTCCGGGTATGTGGTGAAAGAGATTCGTCAAGACGCGGTCGTCTTGGATGGCGGCGGAGAGCTCAAGACGCTGCGCATTGAATTTCCGGCAGCGTCCAAGGCGGGTCCGGACGCGACACGGGGAGGGGAGACGCAGTGAAAACGCACACGTGGATCTGGGCGATAGTTATGGTAGGGTTGGGGGTCGTCGTCGGCAGCCCGATGGGATGGGCGCAAGTCGATGGGCCGGATCCGGCACCGGAGAGCTCTTCGGTCGTTGAGGAGGCCGCTCCGGTTGAAGCCGCCTCTGAGGAGGAGGCGAGCGCCAGTCCTGAGTCGGCTGCTGCTTCATCCCCCGCGCCGGCAGCCGCTGGCCAGGCCGCGCTGATCAGCGTGGATTTCAAGGATGCCGACATTCGCCAAGTGCTGCGGATCATCTCGCTCAAAAGCGGTGTCGACATCGTGGCAGGGGCCGACGTCGAAGGGTTGGTCACTATCAAGCTGACGAACGTGCCCTGGGAAGAAGCGCTGGACATCATCCTGCGAACGTATGGCTTCACCTATGAGCGCAAAGGCAACATCGTCCGCGTGCTGACGGTGGACGCGATCGAGCGGGAAGCTTTGGCCACTGAGGTGTTCCCGCTCAATTACGCCACGGCCAAAGAAGTCCCGGACGTGATCAAGGAGATGCTCTCCGAGCGCGGGCGCGTCAAGTTCGATGAGCGGACCAACACGATTATCGTGACCGACATCCCCTCGAACCTTTTTCAGATCAAAACGGTGATCGAGCGGCTGGACCAGCGCACGCCCCAGGTGCTCATCATGACCAAGATCGTTGAAACCAGGCTCTCAAAGGACGAAAACCTTGGCATTGATTGGGAGAACGTGTTGAACTATTCGGTGACCCAGACGATTCCGGATATCGACAACACGTTTCCCTTCAAAGCGGGCTCTTCGCTTGGCTCGCCGGGCCGGTTTTTCGGCACCGACCGGGCCGCGACCCGGACCGGCCAAGCAGTTGATATCGGCACATTAGGTCTGGAAAATCTTTCTTTAACGCTGAACTATCTCCAGAAGCGTACGGACACTAAAATCCTCTCGAATCCAACCATCTCGGTGTTGAACAATCAAGAGGCGAAGATCCACGTCGGGCAGGAATATCCGATCCCGAACTACTCGATCGATCCGACCACGGGCAACACCACGATCTCAGGCTACACGGCGAAGGATACCGGCACCGTATTGACGGTCACGCCCCATGTGAACCCAAGCGCTGAGATTGTCGTGGATCTGAAACCCGAGATTGTGACCGCGGACTCCACCGGCATCAGCTATCAGACCGGCACCGGGACGAGTGTGAGCTTGCCGCTCTTTACCATCCAAACCGCCGAGACCCAGGTGCGCATTCAAAGTGGAGAGACGATCGCCATCGGCGGTCTTGTCAAAACCAGCGAACAGCACATTGACACCAAGGTCCCCCTGCTGGGAGACATCCCGATTGTCGGTACGCTGTTCAGGAATAACCGCTGGTACAGCGGTGGGAGCGATCCAAACAAGCAGGACTTGCTGATCTTTCTGACCGTCACGCTGCAAAATGACGAGCGAAAGAAGGAAGCGGCGGCGGTGGCGGCGGCACCTGCCGAAGGATCCTATCCGTAACACGACCGAGAGAGGGTCTCACCGATGCGGATGTCCAATCGTCTGCTCAAGCCGCGACATGTTGCGCTGATTGCCGTCGTGTTATTTGGATTTTTGGCCCTTGGATCTTCAGTGATTTTCTCAGCCGAGGAGCCGGTCGATCGCTCGTCTCGTCCGGCTGGCAGCACCTCCAGTAAAAAATCCGGCAGCTCGGCGGAGTCCTCTGATCTTGCGCGGATTGAGCGCAAGATGGAAGAGATCATCGAGCAGCAAGAGCAAATCCTCGAAAATCAGCAAACGATCTTCCAGCGCTTCGATGCGGTCATGGAGGAGCTGCGGATTGTGAAAGTCCGCGCTTCCCAAGCCCGTTAACCGCGACACCACAAAACCACAGAAACTCACAGAGACACAGAGGAGAACTCTCACAAACCCGCTGTGTCTCTGTGTCTTTTCTGTGCCTCTGTGGTGAAAAATAAGGTAGCGCTACCTTGACGCTGTGAAAAGCCATATGGTATACTTCGGCCGACGACGAAACAGGCAGGAGTGCTGGTGACCAAGCTACCGAATTGGGTTGACCTCGTTATCGTAATTTGTTTATTGATAACATGTTACAACGGTTTTGGTCGCGGGTTGGTTGCGGAATTACTCAACCTGGCTGGGGCGATTTTCGCGACCGCCTTAGCCTTAAACTACTGGGAAGTGGTTGCTGGCTGGCTGACCCCTTGGATGCGGCTTGATCCAATCCTCGCAAAATGGCTGATCTTTTGGGCGCTCTTTGTCATCTTGATGGTGCTCGCTCATCAGTTGTGCCGGCGCTTGACCCAGGTTGTTAAATGGGAGCGTCTGCACTGGGCGATCCAGGGACTTGGACTGGTGCTCGGCGGGATTCGCGGACTCTGGTGGGCAGGATTTATTCTTCTGGCGTTGACCTCCAGCGGATTCCTCTATCTGCGGGACAGCGTTGAACAAGAGTCCGTGCTGGGGCCGCGGCTCGTCATCCTGGCGAAAGACCAGCTCACGAGTGTGGCGGACCGCTTTCCAGGAGCGCCGCGTCGTCGTGAGACGCTCATTCCTCCCGCAAAAGCGCTCCCCAAGTCGCCATCTGAAAAGCCGTCCCGCTAGTTTGTCGCCGGTGGACACGGCGAGCCGGGGGACGCGCAGGATACCTCATGCCGTTAATTCCTGAATCCATTATCGACGAGATTCTGTCGCGGGCCGACATCGCGGAGCTCATCAGCCGCTACATGCCGCTGCGGCGGGCGGGACGCCATTTCAAGGCGCTGTGTCCCTTCCATAAGGAACGGACACCGTCCTTCACGGTGAACGCCGATAAGCAGATCTTCCATTGCTTCGGTTGTGGGGTGGGCGGGAACGTCTTCAGCTTTTTAATGCAGCATGACCGGCTGACGTTTCCCGAGGCGGTCCGGCAGCTGGCCGATCATGTCGGGATTTCGATTCCGGAGGCCGCCGCAGGCGCCTCCAGCGGCGAGCATGAACGGCTGCTGGCGCTGATGGAAAAGGCCTGCATCTATTTTGAGCGGCGCTTGAGCGAGCCGCAAGGCGGCCGCGCGGCGCGCGCTTACCTCCAACAGCGCGGCGTGTCGTCCGACACCGCCAAGCGTTTCCGGCTCGGCCTGTCGTCGACGGGATGGCGGGGGTTAGTGACCGCGGCCAAGGCCACCCAGGTTTCACCTGAGCAGCTGGAAGCGGCAGGACTCGTCGTGCCGGGCAAGTCAGGTCACTATGACCGGTTTCGCAACCGCCTGATGTTTCCGATTCAGGACGTGCGCGGGCGCGTGATCGGGTTCGGCGGGCGCAGCCTGGATGCGCAGGAGCCGAAATACCTCAATAGCCCTGAAACGGCGGTGTACAGCAAGGGGCGGCACGTGTTCGGCTTGCCGCAGGCGCGCGAAGCGATCGCCGCCGCCAAGACCGTCGTGCTCGTGGAAGGCTATTTCGATTGCGTCGTGCTGGCGGATGCCGGCATCCGCCATGTGATTTCGCCGCTGGGCACGGCACTGACGACGGAGCAGGCCCGGCTGCTCAAGCGGTACGCCGAGACGGTTATTCTGGCCTTCGATGCGGACGCGGCAGGCGAGGCGGCAACGCTTCGCGGGATCGATCTCGTCGTCGAGGCCGGACTGCAGGTGCGGATCGCGCAGCTACCCAAGGGCGTGGACCCGGACGACGTCGTGCGGAATTCCGGCCGGGCCGGGATTGAAGCGGTCCTGCAGCAGAGCATCGGCATTCTCGAGTATTTGCTTCAGGTCGGCATGGCTCGGCACCCGGTTTCAACGGCGGAAGGGAAAGTGCGCGTCGCGCGCTTTGTGCTGCCCACGATCGCCAAGGTGCCGGATGCCATGTTGCGGCGCGAATACGTGCGGATCGTCGCCGGCACGCTGCGGCTTGATGAGGCCGCGGTCGCCGAAGAGCTGGCGAAAGTGCAACCGCGCGATGCGGTCGCGCGACCTGAAAAGATGCCACGCGCGCCGGCGGCTTCGGCGTCGGTTCCGCCAGGGTCTGAGCGGATGCTGACCGCGCTCATCCTGGATGAGCCAGCCAGGCTCGGCGCTCTACAGGGGCGCCTCGCGCTTGAGGATGTGACCGACGTGCGGCTGCAGCGGCTCCTGAGCCTTGTCGGCGAGCACTCGACGCCGGGACAAGCAACGTCCGCCGCGCAGATCGTGTCGCGCCTGGCCGATGAGCCTGACTATGCGGCCCTCGTGACCGAGCTGGTCGCACTGGCCCAGACCGTGTCAGCGAAAGATGCGGCTTTCGAGGATTGTGTGCGGCGGTTGCGCCGCAGCGCCACACAGCGGCAGTTGGCGAAGCTGCACCACCAGTTGGAGCAGGGCGCCAAGGACGAACAGCACGAGCGAAAACTCTTAGCGGAATACCAAACAATCCAACGCGGATGAACGCGGCAGGGGGAGGCAAGACGCCGATGGCGGAGACAGCGAACGCGAACAAACGTAAACCGATCAGTGAGCGGCTCGCCCAAGTCATCATGATGGGCCGAGACAAGGGCCGGCTCACCTACGACGAGCTCAACAATCTCTTGCCGGAAGACGTCGCTTCTCCGGAAGAGATCGATGAGCTCTTGACGCTGCTGGGGAAGGAGAACATCGAGATCGTCGAGAAGCCTTCGACGGCGGCCAGCTCGCGGCTGGAGGAGCGCGAGGAAAAAGAGCAGCGCGAGGAAGAGGCGGCCGAGATCGCCGAAGTCGGCCAGTTGGACGATCCCGTCAAGATGTACCTGCGGCAGATGGGGCAGATCCCGCTGCTGACGCGGGAGCAGGAGCTGGCGCTGGCGAAGAAGATCGAGGCGGCGGAGTTCGCGTACCGCGACTCGGTGCTGCGCGTGCCCATCGCCCGGCGCGAGATCTTGCGGCTGACCGATCTGCTGATCGACGGAGAGATGAACCCCGAGGACTATTCCAAGGACGATCCGAACTTGAAGCGGGAAGAGCTCGTGGAGCAGCTGATCGGGCTGCGCAAGCGCATGCGCAAAGCGCTCAGCAAGAAGAAGGCGCTGAAAGTCATCGCCGATTACCACCTGACGATCCAGGCGATCGAATGGATCGTGGAGCAAGTCCAGCGGTACCTGCGCGGCGTCGAGACAACCGAACGGCAGCTGGTCCACGTGCGCCGCACGCGGCCCAAGGGCGCGGCGGCGCGGCTGCGCGAGCTGCGCAAGAAGCTGCTCGCCAACCAGCGCTTGCTGGGGGCGCCGGCGGAGAAGATGCGCGCCGCGATCAAGGAGATGCACCATCGGGAGACCGAGTACACCAAGGCTAAGAAAGCGTTGGTGGAAGCGAACCTGCGGCTGGTCGTGAGTATCGCCAAGAAGTACACCAACCGCGGCCTGTCGTTCCTCGATCTCATCCAGGAAGGCAACATCGGGCTGATGAAGGCGGTGGAAAAGTTCGAGTACCAGCGCGGGTACAAGTTCTCGACCTACGCCACCTGGTGGATCCGCCAGGCCATCACGCGCTCAATCGCCGATCAGGCCCGGACGATCCGCATTCCGGTGCACATGACCGAAACCATCAACAAGCTGATCCGCGTCTCGCGCGCCATCGTGCAAGAGACGGGCCGGGAGCCGGCGCCGGAGGAAATCGCGCGCTCCACCGGGATTCCGGTCGACAAGGTGCGCGGTATCCTGAAGATCGCGCAGGAGCCGATTTCGCTTCAAATGCCGATCGGGGAAGACGGCGACACGCACTTCGGCGACTTCATTGAGGATAAGCGGGCGGTGTCGCCGGCGAACGCGACCGCGTACAGCATGTTGAAAGAACAGATCGGAGACGTCCTCGTCACACTCTCCGACCGCGAGCGCCAGGTGCTGCTGCTACGCTTCGGGCTCCAGGACGGCAGCCCGCGCACGCTGGAAGAGGTCGGCCAGATGTTCAACGTGACTCGCGAGCGCGTGCGGCAGATCGAGGCAAAAGCGCTGCGCAAGCTGCGGCACCCGACCCGCAGCCGCCGGCTGCGTAATTTCCTGGAGTTGACCTTCTCGCCAGAAAAGAACCACGTCGTGTAAAGCGTACTCGAACGTCTCCAGTGGAAAGTGGGAGGGAGAGGGCGGAAATTCTCCTTCCCACTTTCCACTTTTCACTTTACACTGGTGTGCCAGCGTGTCGGGTCGGTAGCTCAATGGGAGAGCAGCCCGCTCATAACGGGTTGGTCCTAGGTTCGATTCCTAGCCGACCCATTAGTTTTGTTTACCCTCGGGGGCGGTTAGCTCAGCTGGTTAGAGCGCATGCCTCACATGCATGAGGTCAGAGGTTCAAGTCCTCTACCGCCCAGGGTTTTCGTGTACGTATATAGAGGTAGGGAGCTGAGTCCCTTCGCTTGCCTATGGCCGACCAACTTGAAACCTTAAAACAGCTTCAACGGCTCGACGGAGAGCTCTACCAATTGCGCAAAACGCAGCAAGACAAGCCCCGGGAGCTGGACCAGGTGAACGCTCAGCTGGCCGCGCAGGAGGCCAAGGTGCGCACCGCCGATGAGGGGCTCAAGAAGCTGCAGTTGGCTCAGAAAGACCGGGAAGTGGAGCTGCAGACCCGGGAAGGCCAAGTGAAGAAATTGCAGGGGCAGCTGTTCCAGGTCAAGACGAATAAGGAATACAGCGCGCTTCAACGCGAAATCGACACGCTCAAGGCCGACAATTCGCTCCTCGAAGAATCGATCCTGCGGGGATTTGACGCCGTTGACCAGGCCGGGAAAGCTCGCCAGCAAGAACAAGGCCACCTCGCCAAGGCCCAGGAGCGGACCAAAGTCGAGCGGCAGCGGATTGAGCAAGAGCAGGCGGTGCTGGAAGATCAGATCGGCCGGCTTGAGCGCGAGCGGCAAGGTTTGGTGCCGGATGTGCCTCGGGAGGCGCTGACGATGTATGAGCGCATCCTGGTGATCCGGGACGGGCTGGCGCTGGTGCCGCTACTGGAGAGCTCGTGCGGCGGCTGTCACCGGCGCTTGCCGCCGCAGGTCGTCAACGAAGTCTATTTAAAGGCGAAGCTCGTGATGTGCGAATCCTGCAGCCGCATCTTGTATTTTGATGAAGCCCACTCGAAGCTATGAGGTCTATATCGACGGGGCCAGTCTGGGCAATCCCGGCCCGGCTGGAGTCGGCATCGTCTTCCAGGACGGGGGGCCGGCGCCAGTGCGGGAGCTTTCGCGTCCCGTGGGCCAGACGACCAATAATGTGGCCGAATACCTTGCATTGCTCTACGCCCTGCACGAAGCGGTCCGCGCCGGCTGGAGCCGCCTAGCGGTCAAAACGGATAGCGAGCTGCTGGCCCGGCAGATCAATGGCCAGTACCGAGTGCGCGACCCCTTCTTACGCTGCCTCCACGACCTAGCGCTCGACTTGGTCGCAGGGTTTGACGAATTTACGATTCAGCATGTGCCGCGCGAGCAGAATGCCGCAGCGGACCGGCTGGCCGGCCAAGCGGCGAAGCGGCAGCATTGATCTGTTCTGTGAAAATTTCAACCACCAGTGCCGGATGGTCGCCCTCCGCCGTTGGCGGGGGGAGGAAAGTCCGAGCTCCGTAGGGCAGCGTACCCCGATAACCTCGGGGCCTCTGGGCCGAAAGGCCTGGGGCGGATTAGAGCCACAGAGACGAGTAATCCCTCCGCAAGGTGGGATGACGTGAAACGCGGCAATCTCTACGCGGAGCAAGGCCAAACAGCCCAGTGCCGCATCCTCCAGGGTGCGGCGGCGGGTTGCCCGCCCGCAATGGGAAGGTAGGCCGCAGGAGCCCCGCCGCAAGGTGGGGACAAGATGGATGACCATCCCCCGCAAGGGGACAGAACTCGGCTTATAGGTACCGGTGGTTGGGCGGCCCCGCCACCTCGACAGAGGTGGCGGGGTCCTTCTTTGCTGTCGAGATGGTTGACGGCAGGGGATCGCCGGCGTATACTGCACAGCTACACACAGACGAGAAAAAGAGGAAAGGGCCGTCAGGTATGAGTTCGACGACAACAGATCCAACGATTGAGAGGTTCCGTGTCCATGCCACGGATACGGGCTCCCCGCAAGTCCAGATCGCGCTGCTCACCGCCCGCATCAACCAGCTCTCGACCCATTTTCAGTCGCATAAGCGCGACTTCAACTCCCGCCAAGGGCTGTTGAAGCTCATCAGCCGCCGCCGCCGGCTGCTGGAGTACATCAAGCGCTACGACGAATCCGCCTACCGCAATCTGCTCGACGCGCTGAAGTTGCGCAAATGAGCACCCGCGTCTCCACTACGATCGGCCAATCCACGCTTTCCTTGGAAACCGGCACATGGGCCAAGCAGGCCGATGGGTCCGTCGTTGTCCAACAAGGCGATACGGTGGTGCTGGTGACCGCCGTGAGCAGCTCAACGGTCTCCACCAGAGCGGATATCGTGCCCTTGACCTGCGACTACCGGGAAAAGACCTATGCCGCGGGCAAAATCCCCGGCGGTTTCTTCAAGCGTGAAGGCCGCCCGACCGAGAAAGAGATCCTCACCTCCCGCCTGATGGACCGGCCGATCCGGCCGCTGTTCCCCAAGGGGTTCCTGCACGAGCTGCAGATCATGGCGTCGGTCTTGTCCTCCGACGGCGAGCATGATCCGGATGTGCTGGCGGTGCTGGGAGCGTCCGCGGCCCTGCGGCTGTCCTCGATCCCGTTTCCCGAGATACTCGGCACGGTGCGCGTCGGGCTCGCCGGTCAGGAGTTTGTGCTCAATCCGACCTACCAGCAGCTCGCCCAAAGCGCGATCGACCTCGTGGTGTGCGGCACCAATCGCGGCATCACCATGATCGAAGCGGGACTCAAAGAAGTGCCGGAGCAGCAGCTGGTGGAAGCCATCGCCTTCGGCTATCAGCAGCTCAAGACGCTCATCGCCATGCAGGAAGAGCTGGGAGCCAAAGCCGGCCGGCCGAAAGGCACGCATTTTCAGATCCGCAAGCCCTCGACGGAGCTGGTGGAGAAGGTCCGCGCGCTGGCGGTGCCGGAATTGAAGAAGATCAACGAGCCCAAGAAGAAACACGCGCGCCATGACGACCTGGCTGCGCTGCAGACCCGTCTGGTCGAGCAGTTGACCGCCGATGGCACGGTGAGCGCCGAGGAAGTGGCGCAAGCGCTGGAATTCATCGATTGGCAGGAGGCGCGCCGGACGATTCTTGAGCGCAAGAGCCGCATGGACGGGCGGGGCTACACCGACTTGCGCGAGATCGCCTGCCAGGTTGGCGTGCTGCCCCGGACGCATGGCTCCGGGCTGTTCACCCGCGGGGAAACGCAAAGCCTCTCGGTGACGACGCTGGGCACGAGCGATGACGAGCAGCTGATCGAATCGCTCGAAGGCGAAACCTACAAGCGGTTCATGCTGCACTACAACTTTCCGCCCTTCAGCGTCAACGAAGTGCGGCCGATCCGCGGGACAGGCCGCCGCGAGATCGGGCATGGCGCGCTCGCCGAACGGGCGATCGAGTCGATGATCCCCTCGAAAGACGAGTTTCCCTATACGATCCGCGTGGTCTCCGACATCCTGGAATCCAACGGCTCCTCCAGCATGGCGACGGTCTGCGCCGGCGCGCTCTCGCTGATGGATGCCGGCGTGCCGATCAAGGCGCCGGTCAGCGGCGTGGCGATGGGCTTGGTGAAGGAATCTTCCGGAACCGCGATCCTCACCGATATCTCAGGCCTTGAGGACCACGTCGGCGACATGGACTTCAAAGTCGCGGGCACGCGCCTGGGCACGACGGCGATGCAGGTGGACGTGAAGCTGTCGGAAGGGCTGACGGTCGATCTGATTTCGAAGATCCTGGCGCAGTCGCACCCGGCCCGCATGAAGGTCTTGGACCTGATGACGGCGGCCATCGGCCAGCCGCGAACGCAGCTGTCGCTGTATGCACCGCGGATTACGGTGCTGAAGATCAACCCGGAGAAGATCCGTGACGTGATCGGTCCTGGCGGTCGCACCATCCGGAAGATCATCGAGGAGACCGGGGCGACCATCGATATCGAGGATGACGGCAGCGTCTCGGTCGCGTCCAACGATGCCGGCAAATCCCAGCGCGCGCTGGAGATTATCCGCACGCTCACCGAGGACGTGGAAGTGGGCAAGATCTACAACGCCAAGGTGAAGCGGATCATGAACTTCGGGGCGTTCTGCGAGATCTCTCCGGGCAAGGAAGGATTGGTCCACGTCTCGGAGCTTTCCGATAAATACGTCAACAAGGTCGAAGACGTCGTGAAAATCGGCGATGAGTTCAAAGTGAAAGTGATTGAGATCGACGAGCAGGGCCGCGTGAATCTCTCGCGCAAACGTTTGCTCGAAGGCGCAGACAGCAAGGGAGATGGCAAGTCGGAGCGGCCTGAGCGATCGTCGGAGCGTCGGGAGCGATCGGAACGCCCAGACCGCTGATTGCCCGCCGTTCCGGCGAGTCCACAACCAGCAGCAGGGGTGACATGCGGATTCCCCCGCGGTGGAAAATACGCCTCAGCAGCCTCTTGCTGGCCTGCTTCGGGCTCTTCGTCGCCGTCTGTGTGCTCACCTATAGTCCCGCCGACGTTCCCTGGCTCAGCTCTTCACCCCAGCGCCCCCCAGCCAACCTCGGCGGGATCGTCGGTGTCTGGCTGGGGTTCGTGGGCCGCGCCGGCTTCGGCTGGGCCTCGCTGCTCGTGCCGGCGATGTGCTGGCTCTGGGCATGGCGGCTCTGGCGCGGCGAGGTGCCGGAACTCCACGGGATCTCGCTCAGCCTTGCGACGGTGTGCGTGCTGGGCAGCGCCGGCACCCTCTTCGCGCTGATCGGCCCCGATGAGTCGGCGCAGACCGCACTCGGGGGGGTCAGCGGCTTTTTGCTCGCCCGGGCCGGCCGGTATTACCTGGGGACGATCGGCACTATCCTGACCGCGGCCTGCATCGGGCTGATGGCGTGGATCGTCGTGTCCGGCCAGACGCTGCGCTCACTTGGCGGCGATCTGCTCCGGCAGTTGCGCGCCATGGTGCTGTCGTCCTTCCGTCGCCCGGCGACCGCCTCCGCGAGTCCGGCTGCTGCAGCACCGGTGAGCCCGCGCCTGACCAAACCCGCCATCCTTCCGGCTGCTCGCGAGGATTCCGAAGAAGGCTCCATGTCAGCCGCATCCCGCGTGCGGATTCGCTCGACGGTCGAAGCCCGTCCCAAATCCGTGCCCACCGTGCCGAAGCGGCAAGCGCCGGGTGGCTTTCAGTTGCCGCCGCTCGATTTGTTGAAAACCCCGCCGCCGATCTCCGAGCGGAAAGTTCACGACGATTTGCAAACCAACGCCAGGGTCCTGGAAGAGACGCTGCGCGAGTTTGGCATCGAGGCGACCATCGTGAACATCGACCGAGGTCCGGCGGTGACCCGCTACGAATTGACGCCGGCACCCGGCGTAAAGCTGACGAAAATCGTCTCGCTGTCGGACGATTTGGCGCTCGTCATGAAGGCGGCCAGCTGCCATGTCATCGCGCCGATCCCGGGCAAGGGTACCGTCGGGGTGGATGTCCCCAACAGCACCATGACGACGGTGTACCTCAAGGAGATCATCACCGCGCATGAGTTCGCCGGCAATCCGTCGATCCTGACGCTGCCGGTCGGCAAAGACGTGTCCGGCCACGCCGTGGTGACGGACCTGCGCGAATGCCCGCACCTGCTGATTGCCGGCGCGACCGGCTCAGGCAAGACCGTGTCGCTCAACAGCTTGCTCGTCGGGATCCTCACGCGGGCGAGCCCTGAGCAGGTGAAGTTCCTGATGGTCGACCCCAAGATGGTCGAGTTGGCGATGTTCAACGGCATTCCGCACTTGGTTGCGCCGGTCGTCACCAACGCCAAAAAAGCGTCGGGCGCGCTGCAATGGGCGGTGGAAGAAATGGAGCGGCGCTATCAGCTCTTGGCGCGCGTCGGCGTGCGCAATATCGACATGTACAACAAGCGGGCGGCGACGAAGCCGCTTGCGCCTCCGCCGCCTGCCGGCGAGGAGGGTGATGGCCCCGTCGATGACGGCCGGCCGCTGCCGTACCTTGTCATCGTGATCGATGAACTGGCGGATCTGATGATGGTGGCGTCGCAGGACATCGAAAGCGCGATTGCGCGCCTTGCCCAGCTCTCCCGCGCCGTCGGGATCCACATCATCCTCGCCACCCAGCGTCCGTCGGTGGACGTCATCACCGGGGTGATCAAGGCGAATTTCCCGGCGCGCATCGCGTTCCAGGTGGCCTCGAAAGTCGACTCCCGTACGATTCTCGATATGAACGGCGCGGACAAGCTGCTCGGCCGGGGCGACTTGCTCTTCCTGCGCCCGGGCACCGCGAAACCGCTGCGCGCGCAGGGCGCCTTCGTGACGGACGGCGAAATCGAGCAGATCACGAATTTCTTGAAGCAGCAGCGTGCGCCGTCGTATGATGAACGCCTGATGGAACGCGACCGGCAGCCGGAAGGCAGCTTCCCCTCGGTTGAGAAAGACGAAATGTACGAGATGGCGAGGCAGCTCGTCTTGGATACCGGCCAGGCGTCGACCTCCTTGCTGCAACGGCGGCTCCGCTTGGGCTATGGACGGGCTGCGCGCATCCTGGATTTGATGGAGCAGGAAGGGTTGGTGGGTCCGCCGCAGGGCAGCCGTCCGCGGGAAGTGCTCGTGACGCGTGAGGCGCTCAGACAGGGGGCGTCCGGATGAACGTTGGAATTCAATTGCAGCAGGCGAGAGCGGCGCGCAAGCTGTCGCTCGCCGATGTCACGCTCCACACGAAGATCCAGCCTTGGGTCCTGGAAGCGATTGAAACTGACCGACTGCCTGAGATGATGAGCCCCATTTACGTGAAGGGGTTCCTGACGACGTACGCCAAGTTCCTGCAATTGAACCCGGAAACGGTGCTGGCCCAAGTGCAGTGGCCTCAACCTGAGCCGGTGCAGGAGACCACGCCACCCGTGGTGCGGCAGCAGCCGGCGGTTCCGAAAATCTCCTGGTCCTTCCCGTGGCCGAAGCTCGCGCTCGGGAGGGCCGGGTGGGCCGTGGCGATGAGCGCGGCGATTGTCGTCGTGATGCTCGTGCATCCGGGCCGCGCGGCGCGGACCGCCTCGGCGACCAAGCGTGCGAAGCCCGCCGCTTCCACCGCGGCGCCCAAGACGTCGCCAAAGCTCGCCAGCGTTGCCCCGATTGCGACCGAGCCGATCAAGACCCCTGAGCCTCCGACATTGACCGTGCTGGCCACCCAGCCGCTGGAGCTTTCGATCATCGCCAACCGGACCACCTGGGTGCAGATCCGCTCCGACGGCAAGCTCCTCAGCCAGCAGCGGCTGCCCCGTGGAGCGCAGGAGCGCTGGACGGCGAAAAAGCAGCTCGAAGTCGTCGTCTCGAAGCCTTCGCAAGTCGAGGTGATGCTCAACGGCCAGTCAATCAGCCCCTTCGCCATCGCCCATCACGGCCGGCTGCTCATCACGCACCGCGGCGTCACTCGCCTGCCTGAGGGCGAGTAGTCGCGCCCTTCACCGAACCGCTCATGCCCAACCCTGCTGCCTCATCCGCGTTGCCCTCCGTCCCGAAGCCCGGGGAGGCGAAAACCGTCAGCATGATCAGCCTGGGCTGTCCCAGGACGCTGGTGGACTCCGAACTCTACCTTGGCCGCCTGCAGCAAAAAGGCTACCAGGTTGTCGATGAAGTGGAGGGGTCGGATACGGTCATCATCAACACGTGCAGCTTCATCCAGGACTCGATCAAGGAATCCATCGACACGGTGCTGCAAGCGGTGGAGATGAAAAAGCAGGGCAAGCTCAAGGCGGTCGTGGTGGCCGGCTGCCTGGTCCAGCGATTCAAGCACGACCTCATCAAAGAGCTGCCGGATGTGGATGGGTTTGTCGGCGTCGATGGGTTCGGCGATATCGAGACCGTCGTGGGGCGGGCGCTGCAAGGCGAGCACCCGGAAAGCCTCCGGCCGCGTCCCAACGTGCCGCATCAGGGTCGCCGGGTCGCTCGCGCCGCCCTGACCCCCGCGCACTACGCCTACCTCAAGGTTGCGGAAGGCTGCCTCAAGGGCTGCAGTTTTTGCGTGATCCCGAAGATCAAAGGGCCGCTCAGCAGCCGTCCGATCGACGCGTTGGTCGACGAAGCGCGCCAGCTTGTAGAAGAGCGGGGCGTGGTGGAGCTGGTTGTCGTCGGGCAGGACACGTCGGATTACGGCGTTGATCTCTATGGCACGCCGCGCATCGCGCAGCTCCTGGGCGCGCTGGCCAAGATCAACGGCTTGCGGTGGATCCGGCTGCTCTACTGCCACCCGAAGGGGATCTCGCACGACTTGATCGAGACGATCCGCGATGAGGAGCGCCTCTGCAAGTATTTGGATATGGCGATCGAGCACGCCGATGACGGCGTGCTGCAGCGGATGAACCGCCTCGTCACCCAAGCCCAGCTGCGCGAGCGGATCCAGCGGCTGCGCGAGCTCGTGCCGGGCATCGCCCTGCGGACGTCGGTGATCGTAGGGTTTCCCGGCGAGACCGAGGCGGCCTTCGAGCAGTTGCTGGGTTTCTTGCGCGACGTCGCGTTCGACCGCCTGGGGGCATTTACGTATTCCCATGAGGAAGGCAGCGCGTCGTTCCGCTATCCGGACCAGGTGCCTGACGCGCTCAAGCACGCGCGGTTTGACCGGCTGATGCAGCTCCAACAAACGATCGCCGCCGAGCTGACCGCGCGCACCGTCGGCCGAACGATGGACGTGCTGATCGATGAGCCGGATCGGGATGATCCTCGGCAATTTCTTGGGCGTACCAGCGCGGACTGCCCTGAAGTCGACGGGCTCGTCTTCGTCCGCAGCGACCGCGTCTTGCGCCCAGGACAGATCGTGCCGGTGCGCATCACCGATAGCTACGAGTATGACCTTGTCGGCACCGCGCTGACCTCGCCCACACCGTGACCCTCCCCACCAAGCTCACCGTCCTTCGCATCTTCCTTACGTTTCTCACGATGGCGCTGCTGTTCGTGCCAGGCCCTGCCGCCAAGGCGTGGGCGCTGGCAGGGTTTATCGTTGCCAGCCTGACCGACTGGCTGGATGGATGGCTGGCGCGACGTTGGAATCAGATGAGCCCGCTGGGCGCGCTGCTCGACCCCATTGCGGATAAGGTGTTGGTCCTGGGGGTGTTCCTGGCCTTCGTGCAGCT
>Ga0210019_1001799_pt1 | contig 21979 bp, 20 predicted proteins | sample CryGeyCG2114_020_2_FD_183969 | JGI IMG/M metagenome (GOLD analysis project Ga0210019, IMG submission 183969) | Groundwater microbial communities from aquifer - Crystal Geyser CG11_big_fil_rev_8/21/14_0.20 (SPAdes) (version 2) | ecosystem: Environmental > Aquatic > Deep subsurface > Groundwater ...
CAAGAGCAATCAAAATTCATATTGTAACTATACCCAAACCTTATACCAAATAGGTGCTTTTGGGAATCACCCCGAATATACAATTTCCTATTTTAAAGAGGCATTTGAAACGATGCATCCGGGAGAAACTCCGCAAGCTGTAGGACAAAAAATACTTGATAATTCAAAAAGTTCTTTTCTCTGTTCAAAGAAAGACTGCCCGATTTCAAATCCAGTAAGTTTTCCAAACATTACGGTTGACGAGCTTGTTGCAGGAACCAAGGCCGGAAAACAAGACGTTCGCATGCTTCTTTATACTCTTTATAAAGACGACTCCATTGGAGCATACTTGGTCGCAAAACATTTTCAAGACATTGGGCTTAACAAAAATCTTGCGTCCACGATGAGAGGATGGAGCTCAACTTTTTATGATCCACAGAAAATCATAAATCATATCAAGGGTATCTACGATGCGGGGATTGATGAATCCGGCGCAGGGGGAGCAGGCGGTTCAATGGTTTTTAAACTTGTTGTCCGCCCAAAACAGTCCACTCAAAACGCATACATTATTAACCAAGCTTTTGTAAGCGGAACCGGCGGCACAGACAATACGGGTGGCTCTGGAACCTCTATTTCCCTTGGGACTCCGATTCCTCCCAGTTCAAATACCTGTAATGGAAAATATGATTTAAGTAAAAATCCTCTCGGGTCAAATTTTGGCGATCCAAACTGTGAGCTGGCTAGTTCGCAAAAACAACCATTTACATTTACAAAGGGCGATTACAAGGGGACAACAATACAGGTCCCTGTTCCGCTGCAGTCATTAATCCAACAGCTAGACCCGAAAAATCTAGAGATATGGCTTGGAATAATTCAATGCGAAAGTTCGTTTAGTCCAAACGCCTATTGGAACCCGGTCGAATATAAATGTGGAACAAGTCAGTGTCCGCCGGTATGGGGAATATATCAACTTGACGCACCGCCGCAGAACAACGGAAAATTCGATGTTGGTAATGTTGACTGGGCAACTCAAACATCTAACGCCATAAACGATAACAACCAACGGCTAGAGCCGGCCGGTCTTAAGTGGTGCGCATGGCAATGTGCGGACAAATTTAGTTTACGAGGGGCGCATTGTAAGTGAAAGTGTTGTTTGCTATTCTAATTAAAAGTTTATGAAAAAAGTGTTGTTTTTAATAGCTCTTGTTCTTGGGTTATTTTATTTTACAATAAAACCAAGTTTGTCTGCGCCCTACATTATCCCCAACGCTCCCATTCTTAACCCCGGCGGAAGCGGCAACGGAGCAGCAAGCAACTGTGTTTGGACAAAAGTTGGCGACACCAAGGGCGACCCGGATTTATCTAAATGTCAAGCCGGGTCCGATTTTCCGAGCATAAACGGATTGACCTTTCCGCCAAACATCCAGGCACACCCAACTAAAAAGGGTTACTACTCTCTCCCTAAATCTCCCACAGGGGCATACAAATCCTATACTTGTTCCGGTCGGTCTTGGGGATCAATGGAGCTTATTGGCGTAATCAATACGACTGCCGAACGGTGGAAAGCAAAATATCCTAATGGATGGATTAACGTGGGAGACCTCAATGCAACAGGTCACAAAAGCCATAAATGGGGACGCGCCGTAGACATTGACGCCACTACAAATGGCAAAGATTGGGTAGCCGACTTCACAAAGGGGAACTATAATCGTGAAGCAACCATTGAGCTTGGAAAATTATTGGCAGACGCAAATATGGTAAGATCTATTTGGTACAATGATCCCCGAGTCAATAGTGCGGTCTTAGAATACGCAAAATCTACGGGAAAATCAGCGGGGATGGTTATGCACGAAATCGTTGGTCACAACAATCATTTTCACCTAGATATCGAGATTCCGCTACTAACCGTGTGGGAACCTGGATGTTAAATATGGAAAATCAGGAAAATTTTTTCAATAAAATAAAAAATTTTATAACAAATCACCCGTGGTATACCTTAACCTCTTTCATAGTCACATTGATCATTGTTTTACTTTCGCTTGGCTCTTCCAAACAAAGCCAAAGACCAGGAGAACAAACAAGACCTTCTCCTTCAGTTATGCGTTTTCCTACCACAATTCCCATCATAAACCAAGCGACAAATCCTTATGAAGATCAAATTATAGAACCCTTTGAGCAAAGAAGTGACTTTCAAAAAAAAGAACTTTCTATCGATGGATCCATGATTTATTATTTTACATCGGTAAACCCTAATCGGCCCAACATTACAATAGTTAAGGGAAACGATGTTCTGATGGAAAGACATGTTTTTGAAATCGAAGTTAATGTTTCTGATTATAACAATACCTATGGTAAACCGGAAAGGACTCTAGACAACTCCACCTTTTACGGCACGAGTTTCCGGGTTAATATTTACGGAAGCAGGGGGCTTGCGTTTATCGAAGACAAAAACAACGGAAACATTGTTGAACAGTTAACCTTTAGACCACAGGATGCGGCGGTTTTTGTCAACAACTATTTGGTTTTTTTATAAAACCTACCCCTGAACCCTAATTGGCATTATAAGGTGGAGAAAATAGGGGTTGTCTTTAATTTTAAAAACCCCCGGGTTAAGCGGACCCGTCATTTCAAAAACCAAATCCTCATCGTCAATATTTCCCAATAAGTCCAAAAGATATCTTGCGTTAAAGGCAATTTCGTTTTCCTCTCCTTCGGTTTTTGCTTCCACATCTGCCTTGTTTTCCCCAACAGAAGGAGTATTTGCCGAAACAACCATTTTGTTTTTTCCGATGGAAAATTTGACTATGTTTGCCGTATCCCTTGCAAAGACAGAACAAATTTTAACTGCGCTGAGTAGTTTTGCTCTCTCAAAAGAAACTGTTGTGGAATGACTCGTTGGAAGAATTTTTTCAAAAGGTGGGTATTCTGCTTCAATTAACCTTCCCACAAGCACTGTTTCCCCTTGAGAAAAGATTATTTGGTTTGTATTCTTTGAAATAGAAACCGTCACGTCATCTTCATCCTCTTTTATTGCCAAAAGTTCTTTAAAAACTTTTGCAGGTACCAAAACCGAAGAGCTCTGATCTTTTCCTGAAAGCACAGCAAGATTTCTTCTCAAAGAGAGCCTATATCCGTCTGTCGCGACCATTGTTAGACCATCTTTGTCCTGCCTAACCAAAACCCCCGAGAGAGAGGGTCTCCCACCGTCTTGAGCCGCGGAAAAAGCTATCCTGGACACCTCTTTTTCTAAAACTTCTTTTTTTATTTTTATAAAAATATCTCCTTTTTCCTTATATATTTTTGGGAACTCTTCCGATGGCATTGTTTGCAAGGTTGCCTCTACCCCCGGCGCTTTTAGAAGAATATTTGTTCCGCTTGTTTCTATGGATATTTTTCCTTCCTTTATATTTAAGGAAAGGTCAGAGAATATCTTTGCGGGAACCGTAATTGCCCCCTCCTCTCCTACGTTTGCAGAAACGAGAGTAACCATTCCTAATTCAAGGTCGGTTGCACTAATTTTTAATTTTCCTTTTTCTGCTTCTAAGAGAACATTCGACAGGATTGGGAGTTGACTTCTTGAGGGAACTACGTGGTTTAAAAAGGAAATTTTTCTCTGTAAGTTTTCTGCTAAAAGTATTACTTTCATATTTAATTATGTTAATAGTTGTAGTAGTTTATATGGAAAAGTGGAAAAAAGCAAGGAGCCACGCCTAAAAAAATGTTGAGAACAGGTTGATAAAAAAGTGGAAAAAATGTTAATAAAATAAAATTAGTTAATATTCCATATGTTTTCCACCGGCCCCTCCTTTTATCCCCAAGATTTCCTCAGAGAGACGGGTTGTTTTAAGAAGTCCCTCAATTTTATTAAAACCATACATAATTGTTGTATGGTCACGCCCTCCAAGTAGATTCCCAATTTCAACAAAAGTTAATCCCAATTCTTTCTTAAGAAGATACATGGCAACCTGTCTAGCTTTAACTAAGGAAGAATTTCTCTTTTCTCCTCTTATTTGAGTTGGCTTAACTCTGTAAAAAGCACAAACGTTTTTTATAATATCATCTGGATGAAAAGAATTTCCATCCTCCTCTTTTTTACTGTCTAAAGCGTCGTTTAGAATTTCATCTGTCGGTTCCCCACCCTTAGCATTAGTTCTGGTGATAACTCTTAAAAGAAGTCCTTCTAGACTTCTTCCGTCCAGGTCTTTTTCGGCAATTCTTTTAGCTATCTCAATGTTTAGTTCAAAACCATATTTTTTTGCTTTTATCAGAAGAATTGCTGTTCTTAGTTCAAAATCAGGAGATTCAATGTCTACAGTAAGACCTCCGGAGAATCTCGACAAAAGTCTTTTCTCCACTTTTTTTATTTCGGAGGGGGGTCTGTCCGAGGAAAGGACTATTTGTGATCCATTGTCCACGAGGATGTTAAAGGTGTGAAATAGTTCTTCTTGAACCTTTTCTTTTCCTGCAACGAACTGGATGTCGTCAATTATTAAAAGATCAAGACCGCGAAACCTCCTTTTCATCGCAGAGGTTGAGTTTGTCCGAATTGCTTCAACGACCTCATTGGTAAATTCTTCGCTGGTAATATAGGCAATTTTACTATTAGGATTATTTATATAAACATCATTTGCGATAGCTTGCATAAGATGAGTTTTTCCTACTCCGACAGGACCATAAATAAACAAAGGATTATAGACTTGACCAATTTTTTTAGCAACGGTAGTTGCACTTACATAGGCAAGTTGATTACTGGTAGAAACAGCCATGTTCTCAAAAGTATATTCGGTGCGGACTCTGGGAAGATGCCCGACCGGTATTGATTTTTTTTCCGGTTCTAGAAAAAGAGGTCCCGGTGCATCTTCTTTTAGACCAACAACATTTTTTGGTACAAAAAGTATTTCAACGTTTTTTTTGGAAAGTTTATTAATGGTTTTTTTTATAATTTGGTAGAAACGCCTTTGCAGTAGATCAATAATCATGCTTGACGGTGCTGCAATAGTTGCGGTTGTCTCATTAAGAGAAAGAAGCATAGTAGGCTTAAAAAGGGTTAAAAAATTAGCACGTGAAACCTCCATCTCCACTTCTCCTAAAACTGTTTGCCATAATTTATTTAGATCCTGTTCCATAAAAAGGTATTTACTCCCCGCTTGGGCAGATAAGAAGATTATCTACGGGTTTAAATTAAATAATGTGGATAACTTTTTGTCAAGAGGTCAAAAGTGGATAAAACAGTATCTTTTAAAAAAATAGCTTTTCTGTTATACTTTAGATCTGTGGAAAGACTTACTAAAATAAAAAAGGTAAAAAGAAAAAGAAAACATGGCTTTTTATCCAGAATGGATAGTCATGGAGGGCAAAAAGTTCTTAAAAGAAGAAGGCAAATAGGGCGTAAAAAGTTAACAGTATAGAAATGCTCAAAAAAAGGTATCGCTTGCCTGCAAGAACAAAATTAAGTAACTCACTTCATTTATTGAATTTGCTTTTTACATTAAGATATGCAAAAAGCAAAAGTGAGAATAATAGATTTGTCTTTATTGTTTCTAAAAAGGTTAATAAGAGCGCAGTCGTCAGAAATAGAATCAGAAGACAAATGTCGGAGGCAATTACAAAACTTTTGCTAAAAATAAAGCCGGGATACGATTTTTTATTTACTGCAAAAAAGGATGTTCATGGCAAAACAACAGAAGAAATTTATAAAGAAATAGAATCAAGTCTCAAAAAAACTAAGCTTATAGAATGAAAAAAATATTTTTATTTTTAATATCGGTTTACCAATACTTTTTTTCCTTTTTAATTAAAAGCATGTTGGGCATAAATTCATCTTGCCGTTATAATCCTACTTGTTCTCAATATTCAAGGATGGTAATTTCTCAGCATGGAGTTGTCAAGGGAGGATTCTTATCTTTTGTTAGAATTTTAAGTTGCCAGCCGTTTAATTTAGCAAAATCAAAATCAAAAATAAGATATTACTATCAAAAGTTAAGAAATTTCGATAAATGACACAACCAATTCTTAATATTTTAATGGCAATCTACAAGGGACTCTTGTTTTTACACGTTCCTTTTGCACTTGGTTTTTCCATAATTGGCCTAACTATTCTAATTAGATTAGTCTTGTATCCTTTTATAGGAGCACAATTAAAAGCCTCAAAAAAAATGCAAGAATTAAATCCACATTTAAAAAAATTAAAAGATACTCACAAAAATGATGCCAAAAGACTTCAACAGGAAACAATGAAGCTTTATAAAGAACATGGGGTAAATCCTTTAGCAGGGTGCCTGCCTGTAATAATCCAACTGCCTATAATTTGGGGGCTTTATTCTGTTTTACAAGAAATTGTAAAAATTGCCCCGGCAGATGTTGTTACTCATATAAATAAACAAGTATATTTAAGTTCATTAAAACTTACCTCTGCGTGGGATCCCACATTTTTTGGATTACCCTTGGGAAAGACACCTGCTCAGCTGTTTTCGGTAATGGGGTTAATAGTTTTAGTACCGTTTCTTACGGGGCTGTTTCAATTTGTCCAGTCGAAAATGATGTTTTCGACATCGGGAGTTACAGATAAAATCAAAGAGAAAAAAAAGACTGACGATTTTGCCTCTATGTTTCAGTCGCAATCTCTTTATATATTTCCCATTATGATTGCCTTTTTTTCCTGGGGTTTTCCAATAGGACTTTCTTTATACTGGAATACTTTCACGATTTTTGGTATTATGCAGCAATATAAAATAACCGGAATTGGTGGTTTCAATGGTTGGAAAGAAAAATATTATGACAAAAGATAAGACAATAAAAACAACAATAAAAGAATTTTTTAAAATAATTGGAGTGGACGGGGACATAGAAATTAAGGAAGAAGAAGATATAATTGAAATAAACCTTGCTACAGAGGAAAGCGGGATTGTAATTGGACACCATGGAGATACTCTTGAATCATTACAGCTCATCTTAGCACTTGTTTTGCAGAAAAAAACAGGGGTTTTTAAAAGAGTCTCGGTAGAAGTAGGAGATTATAAAAAAAACAGATCGGAATGGCTTACCAATCTGGCAAATGAGACAAAAGACAGAGTTTTGGCAGAGAATAGAGAAGTTCACTTATACGACTTAAAATCCTGGGAAAGAAGAGTGGTCCATTTAATTTTACAAAATGATAAGGAAGTTATCTCCGAATCTACAGGAGAAGGAAAAGATAGGATATTGGTTGTTAGGCCAAAAAATTAATTTAGCAAAAATCTTTTTTTATCTTTTAATTCTTTTTTTACCAATCCAACTTGGTTATCACTTTTGGCCAAAATCCGCTTATGTCTATGGATTAAGGATTGATTATCTCTCCCCCACACTCTACTTAACAGACATTATAATTTTATTCATTCTTTTTTTCTATTTTCCAAAACTTCTTAGATTAATAAAAAAAAATGTTAAGAAAACAATATTTATAATTGGATTGTTGGTTATCCTATTTACATCAGCTTTTTTTGCAGAGAATCAATTTGCGGCAATTTACGGAATTTTTAAATTTTTAGAATTTTTATTTTTAGGAATATTTATAGCAAATGGAAAAAAAAATAATACTACATTCTCTTATTTATTAGCGATTCCTATTATCTATGAAAGCTTAATAACTCTTGCACAATTTTTAAATCAATCTTCACTAAACGGCATTTTTTATTTTTTGGGAGAAAGAAAATTTACAGGACTAACTCCTGGCATTGCCAATGCTTCTCTTAACGGAGAATTAATCTTAAGACCATACGGGACATTTTCGCATCCAAACGTTTTGGCTGGTTTTTTAGTTTTATCTATGACAATTTTGATAGTCCAATTTGTAAAGCAAAAAAAAGCAACAAAATATTTTATCCTAGGATCACTAATTCTTGGAACAATAGCGTTATTTTTAACTCTAAGTAGAGTTGCAATTATTTTATGGATTGTTTTACTACCTTTTATAATTTTGACAAAAAATAACATGAATAAAAAAACTATTTACGTGTTTTTTGGAATATTTATTTTTTTTATGTTTTGCGTTTTGAACACACCTCTTCTATTAAGGTTCACGCAAATAAGTTTAATAGATGAAGCATTTGTTCAACGTCAACTATTTTTAAAAGAGGCATTTGATCTATTTTTAAAACATCCAATATTAGGAGTTGGATTAAATAATTTTATTGTCAGTATTCCAAGTGTGATGAAGCCTTCCGAATTAAATTCTCTTCAACCGGTTCATAACATTTTTGTTTTAAATTTAGTAGAGACAGGAATCATTGGTTCATTATTTTTTCTATATTTTCTTTTTCTAACGATTAAAAAAAATTATAAAAAGAAAATATTTATTCTTTCCATATTTTCAATATTTTTTTTAGGATTTTTTGATCATTATTTTTTAACTCTTCAGCAGGGACAAATTATGTTGACAGTCTTTTTAGGTTTATGGTGGGGAAAAAATGAGTAGGTGTTTTCTCCTCAGTAAAATTATTTTTTGATTTTCTCATTTCACTGCTTTTATTTTTTTCGAATGCCTTATATTCTTTTCTAGTTATCAATATAAAAAATACTAGAATGTTTTTTAATATTCATCCCTAGATTTTTCTATCTCACATCTGCGATAATAACAGGAGTTTTGGAATCGATAGTTATGATTTTCTTATTTATTCAAGTATTTAGTCTTAAAATTATATTAGAAAGGGGAATAAAAAGTGAATAACATTATTGTTTTTACAGATGGAGGTTCAAGAGGGAATCCCGGACCGGCTGCCGTAGGCATTTATATGGAAGATCATGCCGGAAAAGAAATTACGTCAATTGGAAAAAAAATAGGAAACGCGACAAACAACGTTGCAGAATATTCGGCGATAATAGAAGCGCTTGATTGGTTGTGTAAAAATAAACATAAGCTAGAAGAGAATACAAGAATTGCCTTCTACCTAGATTCTGAGCTTGCATATTCACAGCTATCCGGGCTTTATAGGGTTAAGAACACAACAATTCGGGAATTAGTTTTTAAAGTAAGGCAAAAAGAAGCAGAGCTGAACATGCAAATTTCCTATGTACACATTCCTCGGGAAAAAAATAAAAAAGCAGATTTACTCGTTAACCTTGCCCTAGACAACCTCCTTTAATCTAGATAAAATAGGTTTAGATGAATCCTGCTTTGATAGTAGAAAAAAAACAAGAATATCCAATATTAATAGTGGATAAGGTTGGATTTTTAGGAGAAAAAATAGCCGAAAAATTAAAAAACGAGGTTTTAATAGTTTTTGTTAGTAAAAAAGAAATTGCTCCGGCGGAAAATGTAATTCATATTCCCTTTTTGAACAAATTCCCAACGATTCCTGACAATATTTATTCTCATATAATTGTTATAGACGACAACGATCAGGCAACAAGAGAAGCTCTCCCCTCTTTTATTAGGAAAGCTCAAACAGACAAGGCACTTTTATTGTTTGCCATGGAGCTTTCCATAGAAAACGAAAAAATAAAAAATCTGTTAATAAATTCATATCCTTTGGCAAAAATTGCTATTTATGGAGAGATTATTAGTAGAGAAGTTCGTTTTAATAATTATTTAAATAAGTTTATTTATCAAGCGGAAAATGAGGGAAGAATTGAGGTTCCCGGAGATGGAATGCAAACAACTTATCCCGTCTTAATGGAGGATTTAGTAAATGGTCTTTTGGAATCTATATTTGGAACAAATAAGCAAGAAAAGATTTATTATATTTTACCAAAGGATTCTGTTCCACTGCTTACATTTGCTCATATTGTTCAAAAAATAATCCCCGGAGTATTAGTTGATTTTGTCAGTGTTGAAAAAGACGTTAAGGAAAAAATTAAGCCGGGAGCAGGGAGATATGTTTTAGGCGATTCTTACAAACTTGAGCAAAAAGTAAGATCATTAGAATTAAAAGAAAATAAGGGTATAAATGTAAAAACAGAGAAGTCCTCTTTTATTAAAAATAAAAAAATATCAGCTTTTGTAAAAGCATGGATATTTCTCTCAATTTTGTTTATATTTTTACTTCCAATTGTTTCAACATTATCATTTTCCCTTTTTGGTTATGAGGCTTTAAAAATTACTAAAAGTAATTTGGAAAAGGGGAATTCAAAAGAAGCGGTTCTTTCTGCCATATCGGCAAATAATTTTTTTAAACTTTCCTCAGAAACAGTAAAACCCTTAATATTACAGGCGAATATTCTTGGGCAAAATAAATTGGTAAATATTTTTGCTGCGGAGATAAATAAAGGAAAAGATATTTCTTTTGCAGCAATGTCTCTGGCAAAAGCGGCAGATTCATATAAAAAAGTTTATTACGGAAAATCAATAATTCCGGAATTTGATTTTAATGATTCCTTAAGTAACTTACGTCAGGCAATAATCTTTGTTCAAAAACAAGAAGCAAAAGGGGAGGACTTTGATGAAATAATTAATAAAAGTACGTCACTAATTAGCTTTGCTTCTTCAACAATTGATACCTGGTCGGATATATTAGGAATAAATGAAAAAAAAACATATCTTGTTTTATTCCAAAACAATATGGAGTTGCGGCCCGGGGGTGGATTTATCGGATCATATGGAATCTTGACGCTTGAAAAGGGGAGGATTAATAATTTTGTAATTCACGATGTTTACGATGCAGACGGTCAACTAAAGGTCCACGTAGAACCGCCGTTTGCCATCAGGAGATTTTTAAAAATTCCTCACCTTTATCTAAGAGATAGTAATTTTGATCCTGATTTTACAATAAATGCGGCAAAAGCGGCAATGTTCTTAAACCTAGAAGTAAACCAAAAAGTAAACGGAGTATTAGCTGTAGATTTGAATTTTGTAAAAAATATTTTAGAGCAAATAGGACCTGTTTACATCTCTGATTATAATGAAAAAGCCGATTCACAAAACTTTTTTACCTTAACGGAGACACATGCCGAAAAAAATTCTTTTCCCGGATCTACTCAAAAAAAAGATTTCTTAAGGTCTCTATTCAATGCGATAGCAAAAGAGTTAACGGAAAACAAAAATTTGTCTTATCTTAATATCGGGAAAGCAATCTCCACCTCTATAGATCAAAAAAGCGTGCTTTTTGCTTTTGACAAAAAAAGCGTGCAGAATATATTTACTTTTAATGGCTGGTCATCGTCGCTGTGGGATAGTAGGCAAGAAAGGCCGTCTCTTATAAAAGACTATTTTGGTATAAGCGAGGCAAACATTGGAGTGAATAAGGTGAACTATTTTGTTAAAAGAAGTATCTCTCAAAATATAAATATTGCAGGAGACGGTCAGGTTTCGGGCGTGGCAACTATTTCTTATAAAAATACCAGTGATGGTTCATGGCCGGGAGGAGACTATACAAATTACTTAAGAATAATTTTGCCTCTTAATTCCGAAATCAGTTCTATTGAGATTGACGGAGAAAAACAAGTATTGGTAAATGCAGAAACAGACCCCTTAATATATGAATTAAAAAAGTTTAACTCTCCAAAAGGACTAGAGATTGAAAAGGTTCAAACCAAAGACCAAATTTTATTTGGATTTTTAACTAGTGTTCAAACAGGTAAACTAAAGACAATAAAAATAAATTACACACTTTCTAAAAAAATATCTTTTGCCTGGCCGGACTTTACTTATGATTTAAAAATTTATAAACAACCGGGAATAGATAGTTACCCATACGCATTCTTACTTACTTATCCCAAGGAATTTAACATTGTTGATTCATCTGAAAAAATTAATAAGAGAAGTAATGGGGTTAGTTATTCAGGTCAAATAGATGCGGATAAAAACATTATTTTAAAATTGGGTAAAAAATAAAAGCTATGGTAAAATAAGAAACTCATGGATCCCGTTAGAAACTGCGATTGCACGTGGTGACAATGGGAGTAAGTACTGACTATGAAAATAAACAAAATTATAAAAGAAAGGAGCGTAAGCAGACCATGATCTGCTTCTAAACGGGATGGATAAAGTTTACGATAATAAAAAAACAGAGGCAAAAATTTACAAAGAGTGGGAAGAAAAAGGTCTATTTAAACCTGAGATTAACCCAAAAGGTAAACCGTACACAATAATTCTTCCTCCGCCAAATGCCAATGGAGCGCTTCATTTTGGTCATGCAATGTTTACGGTAGAGGATATTCTTATTAGATATCACAGGATGAGAGGCCATGCCGCACTTTGGCTTCCCGGAACTGATCATGCGGGAATAGAAACACAATTTGTTTTTGAGAAAAAATTAAAAGAAATTGGTAAATCAAGGTTTGATTACGATCAGGAAACACTTTATCAAATGATTTGGGATTATGTCGAAACAAATAAAGGAGGAATAGAGGATCAACTTCGAAAATTAGGCTTTTCACTTGATTGGTCAAGAAGAAAATATACTTTAGATAAAGATATTGTAAAGCTTGTCTATAAAACTTTTAAAAAAATGTTTGATGACGGACTGATCTACCGAGGACAAAGATTAGTAAATTATTGTACTTTCGATGGAACTTCTTTTTCCGATTTGGAAATAACTTACGAAGAACGAAATAGCCCTCTTTATTATATAAAATATGGACCGCTGGTTTTGGCAACCACCAGACCGGAAACAAAATTCGGAGATACGGCAGTTGCCGTTAATCCAAAAGACATTCGTTATCAGCAATATATTGGTCAAGAAATAGAAATTGAAACTGTTTTAGGTAGGGCAAGAATAAAAGTTATAGGAGATGAATCAGTTGATCCGGAATTTGGAACAGGGGCGGTGAAAATTACACCGGCGCATGATTTTAATGATTTTGAAGTAGGGAAGAGACACAACCTGGAGATGAAACAAGTTATTGGCTTTGACGGGAAAATGAACGGTTTAGCCGGAAAGTATCAAGGGATGTATATTAAACAGGCAAGAAAAGAGGTTGTGCAGGATATGCAAAAAAAAGGCTTGATTGATCATATTGACCATGAATATGTTCATAGAATTGGTCTTTGCTACAAATGTAAAAATGTTTTAGAACCGCTCCCAATGGAACAGTGGTTTATAAAAGTAAAGCCCTTAGCAGAAAAAGCAATAAAAGTAGTTAAAAAAGGGAAAATAAAAATTTACCCCAAGAGCTTTGAAGCATGGTATTTTAATTGGCTGGAAAATTTAAGAGATTGGAATATTTCCCGCCAAATTGTTTGGGGAATAAGGATACCGGCTTGGAAAAATAAAAACACAGGAGAGTGGAAAGTGACGGATGGTGAAGCTCCCCCGGGAAACGATTGGGAGCAGGATAAAGACACTTTTGATACCTGGTTTTCCTCCGGTCAGTGGCCATATCTAACACTACAAACAACAAGATCAGGGGATTTTAAAGAGTTTTATCCGACGGATGTTATGGAAACAGCCTATGATATTTTACGCGCTTGGGTCTCCCGGATGGTAATGCTTGGGCTTTATTTAACAGACGAAGTGCCTTTTAAAAACGTTTTATTCCATGGATTAGTTAATGATCCATACGGTAAGAAAATGAGTAAATCTAAAGGAAACGTTATAAATCCTTTAGAACTGATTGATCAATATGGAGCAGATGCAGTAAGATTTGCTCTAATTTATGGAAACGCTACGGGGAACGATCAAAGTCTTTCTTATTCAAAGCTAGACGCAGCCCGTAAATTTACTAACAAACTCTGGAACATGGCCCGTTTTATAAATATGAAACGGGAAATTCGAAATTCGAAATTCGAAATTCGAAATAATTTAACAAGGAAGCAATTAGAAGATTTAGCAGTTCACAAAAATGATAAAGAGATGATTGAAAGAACAGAAAAGTTAGCTCAAGAAATTACCAGACTGTTAGATAAATATGATTTTAACCATGCAGCTCAAAATCTTTATGATTTTATTTGGCATGAATTTGCCGATAAATATATAGAAGATGTAAAGGGGAGAATTGATGAAAATTCATACTTTATTCTTAATACTTTATTCTTAATACTTCTTAAACTTTTGCACCCATTTATGCCGTTTGTAACAGAAGATATTTATAAAACATTATGGGGAAAAGAAGACTACCTAATGGTTAGCAATTGGCCCTCCTTCGTATAAAGCTTCGGATGGGCAAGCCGACAAATGAAAAAGAAAAAGAAAACAAATAAGAAAAATTCAGAATTCCCGAATATTTACCGATTTATTACCGAAAAAGGAATTCTAGTACTTAAAAATAGAATGGCAATCTTAGCCATATATATTATCGTTTATCTAGTAATAGCCGTAATAATAGCATATCTATCGATTAATCTTTACCGGAATTTTAATACTTACCAAAAAGTAACTTTAGAACGGGTAAATATCATAAGTCAATTGAATACATGGCAAGGAATAATAAAAAAATTCCCTGATTTTAAAGATGCCTATTTACAACTTGCTGTTTTAGAATTTCGTTTGAAAAATTATGATAAGGCTAGATTTTATTGTGACAAAGCACTTTTTTTAGATCCTGAATATTCGGATGCAATTGAGTTAAATAAGAAGTTAAGAGGGAAATAATTAGTTTTCTTCTTTTGGTCCTTCGACCGACGGATTTTTTTCTTTTGCTTCTCCTTCGGTAGCAATTTTGCCTTCATCACCTTCAACAGCTTCTGTACCCTCTTCTCCCTCTGCAGGGACTTCCGGTTCCGGTTCTTCAACTACCAGCTCGGCAATCTTGGCAACGACTTGTCCGGAATCTGTAAGAATTTCAACCCCCGCTGGTGCTTTAAGATCGGCAACTGTAATTTGTTCGTCAATAGCGCTAAGAGGTTCAACGTTAACCTCAACATTTTCCGGAAGTTCCTCTGGAAGGGCTTCTACTTCGACCTCGTGCAAAATTTCCATTAAAAGACCTAATTTATCGGAGACTGCTTTTGGTTCACCAACAAAAAGAAGGGGAACCATTGTTTTTATTTTCTCTTTAAGGTTTACTTTGAAAAAATCCGCATGTAAAGGATTATTATGATAATCTGTCTGAACGCTGTGAATAAGAGAGGGGATTGATTTGCCTTCAAATTCTACATCAACTATTCCGGTTGCCCCAACTTCTTTATAAATATGGTCGAAATCCTTATGTGGCATTTGAACGGATGACGACTTTATGTCTTTTCCATAAATATTTGCCGGAAAAACGCCTTCTTTTCTTAAATTTTTAACCTTTTTACCCAGGATTGTTCTTTTTGTAACAACCAATTTTGGATGTTTCATAACTAAGATATTTTACAGTAAAGGAATAGGGAATACAAGAGTGTTATAATTTAAAAGAAAATGCGTATTTTAGGAGTTGACCCGGGAATTGCCAGAGCAGGTTGGGGGATAATAGAAATTAATCCGCCAGATGGCGGATCAAAGTTGAAAGTTATAAAGTATGGCTGTCTTGAGACAGACAGCAAGGAAAACGTTGCTCAAAGACTGGAAAAAATATATAACGGCATTTCGGAACTTATAAATAAATACAAACCGGAAGAGATGGCGGTTGAAGAGCTATTCTTTAACACTAACGCAAAGACAGCCTTTATAGTTGGCCAAGCAAGGGGAGCTATTATATTAGCTGGTGCAAAAAGCAATATTCTCTGTTTTTCTTATACCCCTCTTCAGGTAAAAATTGCCGTTTCAGGATATGGAAGAGCAGAGAAAAACCAAGTCGCACAAATGGTAAAAACAATACTTTCTTTAAAAGAGATTCCAAAACCGGATGACACAACAGATGCCTTAGCGATTGCCATAACGCATGCATTTTCCCGCAAAAGCCCAAAATAAACTCAAATTTCTAATTTCTAATTTCTAATCAAATCTAAAATCTTAATGTTTTAAAAATTAAATATTTGAAAATTCAATAAAAATTAAAAATTATTTTATTAACCATCAACCATTAGCTCCTTATGCTATAATCAAAAAGATTTATGATAGGCTCCTTAAAAGGTACAGTTGAGCTACTCGATAATCCATATACGATAATTAATGTTGGAGGGGTAGGGTATAGGGTTTTGCTTTACAGCTCTCTCTTTTCGGAAATTAAACTAAACGACCAAATAAAACTTTATACATATACTCATGTTAAAGAGGACGCCTTGGATCTTTTTGGATTTTTAAGCTTGGAAGACCTTAAACTTTTTGAAAATTTAATTAGCGTTTCGGGAGTTGGTCCTAAAACAGCATCGGGTCTTTTTTCTCACGGGTCAAGAAATGAAATAGTAGAAGCAATTATAAAAGGAAACGTAGATTTCTTTACAAATGTTCCCCGTCTTGGTAAAAAAAACGCTCAAAAAATTATTATTGAGCTAAAAAATAAAATGGGCAGCCTTGAGGAATTAGATCTTTCGGAAGAAGGGCAAAAAATAAATAGTGAAGTTGTTGCCGCACTTAAAAGTTTCGGATTTTCGGCAAGAGAAGCAATAGACGCCACAAAAGGAATTAAGGATCAGGGAGAAACAATTACCGATAAATTAAAAATTGCCTTAAAACAACTGGGAAAATGAAAAAACAAGAAAAAAAACAAGAAGAAAATCCGTCGGTCGGCGGACCGGAAGAAGAAATATTATTTACTTCACTTCGTGCACAAACCTGGGACGACTTTGCCGGGCAAAAAAATATTAAAGAATCGCTTAGAATTGGAATAACAGCAGCTAAGAAAAGAAAAGAAGCGATAGAACATATTTTACTTTATGGTCCTCCCGGACTTGGAAAAACAACCCTTTCACATTTAATTGCCAAAGAGATGGAAAGTAATATTAAAATTACTTCAGGACCGGCTATTGAGAGAGCGGGGGATTTGGCATCTATTCTTACAAATCTCGAGCAGGGAGACATTCTTTTTATAGATGAAATCCATCGTTTAAATAAGGTAGTTGAGGAAACGCTTTATCCTGCGATGGAAGACTATGCCTTGGACATTGTGATCGGTAAAGGACCATCTGCAAGAACGCTGAGGCTTGATCTTCCTCATTTTACAATTATTGGCGCAACGACCAGGATTGGACTTTTGTCCTCACCTCTTCGGGATCGCTTTGGAGTAATTCATAGATTAAGTTTTTATTCTCCGCAAGAGTTGGAAGCAATAATTTTAAAGGCTGCAAAAAAATTGTCAGTACCAATAGACAGGGAATCAATACTTGAAATTGCTAAAAGAGGAAGAGGGACTCCAAGAATTGCTTTAAAAATTTTAAAAAGAGCTCGTGATTTTGTTCAAGTAAAAGGGGAAGGTAAAATTACAAAAGAACTTATAAATGATGCATTAAAAATGTTGGAAGTAGACGAAGTGGGCTTAGATAGTTCGGATAGAAGGTTTATAAAAGCAATAATTGACAAACACGCAGGGGGACCGGTTGGGGCGGAAACAATTGCTTCTACAATATCAGAAGACGTAGGAACAATAGAAGAAGTAATAGAGCCTTATCTAATGCAGATTGGATTTATAAAGAAAACAAACCGCGGGAGAGTGGTTACCAAAATCGCTTATCACCATTTTGGACTGGAAGCTCCAAAAGAAGATAAAAAACAACAAAAAATATTTTAGACTACTTACAGAAATTTTGAAGCTTCATAGAATAAGCCCTTGAAAGATCACTATTTACGTTAGAATAATACAAGGAAAGATTATATAGAGCAGGGCAGTAATTTGGGTTAACAGTTAAAATTTTTTCATACATTTCTATCTCTTGATCTTTAAGACCCGTTTTGTTTAAAAAGATAGATGCTTTTACAAATGACAAAAAATTATCATTAAGATTAGAAAACTTTAAATTGTTAATATCCATGCCGTAAGTTGTAATTAGTCTTTTGTTTTGCTCGTTATCTTTAACAAGAATAATGGAGTAGTCATCGATATAAACAATTTTCCATTTTGGGTTTCTAACAATTTTATAAAGGAATGTATTCGCCCAAGGAGTTTGGTCAAGGTAAGAAAAAAAGATAGAATTAAAATTATAACTGTTATCAAATCTGCTAAAGATTTTTTCGTCGTATTGCATGGGAATATAAGTATTTTTAATGAAATCTGCGGGATAGCTTTCTGGTCTGGAATCAATAAAAACATTTATTTTTGGGTAAAAACGGTAATCAAGATAACTTCCGATGTCAAAGTTATTAAAAAGAGGGTTTTGCAGATTATTTTTTAAAAAAAAGTCAGTTCCTTTTGTTGCTCCCGATTCAACCCCAAATCCAAATCCTTTTTTCGCAGAAACATTAAATATTAGAAAAATTAATACAATAGGTAAAAGAACGTAGAATAGTTTTTTAATATTGCTAGAAAGTTTACTTAAGATAAAAGAATAGTTATAAACAAACACAAAAAATGTACCAAAAACAAATAAAGGAAAATTCCTAATTGCACTTGTCGCAAGAAAAATAAAAAAAGCAGAAAGCAGAAGGTCAACAAGTCTAGTTTTTTTAAATAAAATTAAAAAACTGGATAATAATAAAAAGGATGAAATAGCAAAATAAAGAATGGTTTGTTTTTGAAAAAGTTCCCAAAGAAAAAAAATATTTTGATTTTCCTCGATTGTGTAACCGTAATTTTGCTGAAAAAATAATGGATAGGTTGCACCGGTTATCCAGTTGGGATTTATTAAGGCGGCAACTAAGGAAAGTAGAAAAATAGCTCCGAGAACCTTTGTTTTTTTTGAAAATAATTTTTTTCTTTTCAGGATTATATTTTCAAGAAGAAAAAAGAATAGTAAAGCATTTCCAATAATAAAATAAATGTGCATATTAACCCAAAGAATTTCGATAAAAGGTAGTAAGAATATCCACTTAGTGTATTTTTCTCTATATTTATAAAGAATTGCCAAAAAAATAGATAGAAATAAAAAGCTAAATATTTCTGGACGAATGTCCGTACGTTCAAAAAGAATTAATAGATAAAGTATAGAGCCGCCGGACAAAGCTAAAAAATTATTTGATTTAAAAAGTTTAAAAAACATTAATCCAAAAGAAGCAATAACAATAGTTGTAGAAAATATTAATAGACCATTAAAACCGATAGTTTTAAAAATTACAAAGAAAAGAACTTCTGACAGCCAATGTAGATTAACAAACGGAAAGTCAGGATAAGTATAAGAGAAAAGATTTGTTTTTGGTACACTTAAGGTTTTTAAAATAATCTCCCCTAATAAAAAATGTCTCCCTAAGTCTTGAGTAATTGAAATTATTGGGTGAAAAAATCCAATAAATAAAAGAGAAATTATTAAAAAAGAAACAAACAGCTTATAAAGTTTCATAATAAGTCTTCAACTCTCGGTCGGTATTGTAAGGCTTCTGCAATGTGCGTTGCTTTAATCTCTTTTGCCTGCTCCAAATCCGCAATTGTTCTTGCAAGTTTTAATATTCTGTAATAGCTTCTTGCAGAAAGCTTTAGCTTGGAAACAGCTAGTCTTAGTAAAGAAATGGAGTCTTCTTCCAGTTTGCAAAATTCCTTGATATCTTTATTACTCAGCTCGGCATTAGTGGAAATTTTTCTTCCTCGAAATCTTTTTAGCTGCATGTTTCTTGCTATTTGAACCCTTTTTCTTATAGTTTCGGATCTTTCTCCGGAAATTTTTTCCTGAGAAGTTAATTTTTCAACCTTAACTGCCGGAACTTCAAGATGGATATCAATTCTATCAAGCATTGGTCCGGACACTCTTTTTTGATATTTTGCGATTTGTCCTAGTCCGCATCTACAGCTTCTAGTCTTGTCTCCATAATATCCGCATGGACATGGATTTTGAGCGGCAACCAACATAAATTTAGAAGGAAAAGTTATTCTACCGTGAGCTCTGGAAATTGCAACTGCGCCGTCTTCCATAGGCTGTCTTAACGCTTCCAGAACATGCCTGGGGAATTCCGGAAATTCGTCCAAGAATAAAACGCCTCGGTGTGCAAGCGAAATTTCTCCCGGTTTTGGAGTAACGCTTCCGCCGATTAAGCCAACATGAGAAGTCGTATGATGAGGGTTTCTAAATGGACGTGTGGTAATTATAGAATCTTTATTTAAAAGTCCGGAAATACTATAAATTTTTGTTACTTCAAGTGCTTCCTCCAAACTCAAATTAGGCAAAATAGAGGGAAGTGTTTTGGCAATTAAGGTTTTTCCGGCTCCGGGAGGACCCTTAAGTAAAATATTGTGTGCTCCGGCTGCTGCAATTTCCATAGCCCGTTTTACTTGTTCTTGTCCCTGAATTTCCGCCATGTCAAATTCAAAAAATTTTTCCTTATTGTAACTATTTAGCTTTGTATGTTTTTGAGGTAATATTAATTTTTGACCATTAAGGTGATAAAAAAGCGAAATTAAAGAATCAATTGGGAAAACTTCAAGCCCACTTATAATAGCTGCTTCTCTGGCATTTATTTCCGGCAAAAAAACTCTTTTATATTTTTTCTCCTTAGACATTATTACAACCGGCAAAACTCCGTTTGTGTGTCTTAATTTTCCGTCCAAGGCAAGTTCTCCGATAAAAATTGCATCAGCTATTTCCGCTTTTAGTTGTCCTGAAGCAAGTAAAATACCAAGCGCGATAGGAAGATCATATGCAGGTCCTTCTTTGGGAAGGTCTGCCGGAGCAAGATTCACGGTTATTCTCTTAGCAGGAAAATCACATCCAACATTTTTTATTGCAGAGCGTACTCTTTCACGCGCCTCTTCAACCGCCTTGTTGGGAAGTCCAACAATTGTAAAAGAGGGAAGACCCTGCGAAGCAATGTCTACCTCTACCTCTATCGGAGTTGCATCTAGTCCAATTACTGCAGCCGAATTAACTTTTGCGAGCATAAAAATATAATAGCAGCTTTTAAGATATTCTTGACAAGGAAAGGTAAAAACGTTAAAGTTAGATATGGAACTTGGTAATAAGCGTTTTGATCTTAATCTTACCTTTGACGATGTTTTACTTCTCCCGAATTATGCCGACTTTTTACGTTCCCAGATAGACTTATCTACAAATCTTACTAAAAAAATAAAATTAAAAATCCCCTTTGTTTCCTCTCCGATGGATACGGTCACAGAAAGCGGGTTGGCAATTGAACTTGCAAGATATGGAGGAATTGGAATTATTCATCGCAATTTAACTGTGGAGGACCAAGCGCTGGAAATTAAGAAAGTTAAAAAAACCCATTCGGCAAGCTCAGGGCAAAAACTCTTGGTTGGAGCAGCTATTGGGGTAAGTAAAGGATTTGAAGATCGAGTTGATGCATTGGTAAAAGTGGGTGTAGATGTAGTTATTGTAGATTCGGCTCATGGTTATTCAAAGGGGGTAATAAACACGGTTAAATATGTTAAAAAAAAATATTCCAAATTAGAGGTGATTGCCGGAAATATTGCAACCTATGATGGCGCAATTGCCTTAATAAAAGCAGGAGCGGATGGATTAAGAGTTGGAATGGGACCTGGGGCAATTTGCACAACAAGAGTGATATCCGGCATGGGAGTTCCTCAGATAACAGCGATTCTAGAAGTCATTAAGGCAGCAAAAAAGTTTAAAATACCGGTTATAGCAGATGGAGGGATTAAATATTCAGGAGACATAACAAAAGCTTTGGCAGCCGGAGCGTCATGTGTGATGATGGGAAGTTTTTTTGCAACCGCAGAAGAATCTCCCGGCAAAACAATAAGGTTAAAGAAAAACGAGGTTCCTCATCGCTTTCAGAGTATTTTTAACCATACCCATGATACCTATCTATTTAAAGAGTACCGCGGAATGGGATCGGTTGCCGCAATGAAAAAAGGGACAAAAATAAAATCGGAGGACGAATTTCATGGTAATAATTACAAAGACAGAGTTTTGGTTGCAGAAGGCGTAGAAGGAATGGTTCCAATTAAAGGAACTGTAAAAGAATTATTAGATCAGGCAATTGGAGGAGTAAAATCCGGAATGTATTACGTTGGAACAAAAAATATTAAAGAGCTTTGGAAAAAGGCAAAATTTATTCAGATTACCCAGGCTTCTCTTACGGAAAGTCATCCACACAGCATTTTTATTACAAACCCGGGTAAAAACTATGCCTAGAATTATGAATCATGAATTAAGAATTAATTTTTT
>Ga0210019_1001801_pt1 | contig 21970 bp, 29 predicted proteins | sample CryGeyCG2114_020_2_FD_183969 | JGI IMG/M metagenome (GOLD analysis project Ga0210019, IMG submission 183969) | Groundwater microbial communities from aquifer - Crystal Geyser CG11_big_fil_rev_8/21/14_0.20 (SPAdes) (version 2) | ecosystem: Environmental > Aquatic > Deep subsurface > Groundwater ...
AGGCCGATGGGTTGTTTTACTAATTACGACAGCGTATCACGTATTATTTACGCGATTTTTAACCGTCTAAACTCCAAATGGCAAGAGAAGCCTTTAGAACAATTTACACAATTTATTTGACATTACCTGTAGCGGACACAATTGACTGATAAGTAATTTTCAGTAATTTTTTAAGCGTATTCATGGAAATATTTAGCGCCGGCATAAGCACAATTACATTACCTAACGGCCTTAGTATTGCCCCCCGTTTTCTTGCTTCGTTTACAACCTTTAGGCCTATTCTTTCTTCCCAATGATAAGGCGTACCGGCTTTTTTATTCTTTATTAATTCAATACCCACCATAAAACCCAATTGCCGCACCTCTTTTACGTTCTTAAGTCCTTGAAAAACCTTAAGTTGAATTTTTAGATAGTTAATTTTTGGCTTGAGCTTCTGTAAAGTTTTCTCTTTTTTGAATATCTTAAGATTTGCCAAAGCGGCACTGCAAGCCAAAGGATTGGCAGTATAACTATGCCCATGAAAAAATGTCTTTTTATGGCCGTAATATCCTAAAAAAGCCCTGTATATCTTATCGCTGGTAATGGTTGCGGCTAAAGGCAAGTAGCCCCCCGTAATGCCTTTACCTAAGCACATCACATCCGGCCTAACCTTCTCATGCTCACAAGCAAACATTTTTCCGGTCCTGCCGAATCCAGTAGCCACTTCATCAGCTATAAACAATATATCATAACGGCTGCAAAGCAGTCTTGCCTTTTTTAAAAAACCGCTAGGACAAAGCAGCATCCCGCCTGCCCCTTGTATCAATGGTTCAATAATCAAAGCGGCGATTTTTTTATGATGCCTTTTTAAGAGGGTTTCCAATTTTTTTTCACAAAAACCAGCCATGTAAGAGCCAAACAATAGCGGCTTGTATATATTATGAAACAAATTAATCCCTCCCACGCTCACGGAACCTACGGTGTCACCGTGATATGAATTATTAAAATATATAAATTTTGTTTTACCGGCCATACCCTTATGGCGCCAATATTGAAAACACATTTTAAGCGCTATCTCAACGCTGGTCGAGCCATTATCAGAATAGAATACCTTATTTAAGCCAGGAGGCACTATGCCGATTAATTGCCTGGCAAGTAAAATAGCTTTCTCATGGCTTAAGCCTAAAAAAGTTGAATGCGCGATTTTCCCAAGCTGCTTTTTTACTGCCGAATCTATTTCTTTGTTTCTGTGACCATGCACATTAACCCATAAAGAAGAAACGCCGTCTATGAACCATCGGCCATGCATATCTTTTAAATACACCCCCCTGCCTTCCTTGACAATCAAAGGATCTTCCCTCAACCAATCGCGCATCTGGGTAAATGGGTGCCAAACATATTTTTTATCCAGTTGAGTTAAATTTTTACGCATTTATAATCCCATCCAGCATGATCTTTATGTTTCTAAAATTATTATGGGGAACTACTCCCAGCACGGGAATATTAGAAATACTTTTGATTATCCCGGGATTCGTGCTTTCGACAACGCCGGGCCTCGGGCCCCGGGTGTTAAATATTAACCCCGCTATTTTGAGCCCCTTATTCTTTGCATGCTCAATGGTAAGCAGAGTATGGTTTATGGCCCCTAAGCCAACATCTGCAACAATAACTAGAGGCAGGCCCAAATCAGCCGCCAGATCAGAAATAAAATAATCTTTTGTTAACGGAACTAAAAGTCCGCCCGCTCCCTCAACCAGCATGAATTGGTGAAGATTAGACAACTTCTCAAAACTATCAAGTACGATTTTTTTCCTAAACTTTATTCCTTCTTTCTTGAATGCCAAAAGGGGAGCGTAGGAATGCTTTAAAAAAAATGGATTAACCAACACCTTCCCGTCTTTAACGCAGGAAGCGCGCATCAATATTTCTGCGTCATTCCCCGCGCATTGCACAGGTTTCATCACTCCGCAATCAATGCCGCGTTTCTTAAGCAGCTTTATTAAAATACAGCTTACGGTAGTCTTTCCTATATCTGTACCGACTGCCGTAATAAAGATTCCTTTTGCCATAATCATCTATCGGGTTTTACCGCTCTAACGAATATTTTTTCAAAAGAGGCGCTTATTTTATCGCCTGTTTTAAATTTTTCCATATAGAGCTTACCTGCCAATTTCAATAATCCCCTTGCCTCAAGAGCAGAAAATTTTAAACCTGCCTTATTTACTCCTAAAATCTTGAGCCAACGCAAGAGCTCGAAAATATCGTAAAATTGCTCATTTTCTACGCTGGCCGCCGTATCTATAGCGCCAAATCCTGCTCTCTCTAATTTATTACGGATTTCCTCCTCGGAGGGAAGTGTTTTTATAAATGCGGTGTTTTTTACTTTACTAATGCATTCACGGAGCTGCCAAAGGGTCGTTTTGCCAAAAAGAGAAATACAGAATAAACCGTTGGGCTTTAGAATTCGCATAGCTTCACTGAAAGCGCCATCCAGGTCAACTATCCATTGATATGCAAGGTTTGAGACTATCAAATCAAAAGCGCTTCCAGTAAAAGGAAAATGCTGCCCATCAGCCTGCACCAATAATTTCACGCCATTCGTTTTTGCTTCTTTCAGCATGCCTAAGGCAAAATCCAAGCCTATAATTCTTGATCCCGGAAAATTACGCGATATCTCATTTATCATGCCGGCTGTGCCTGTCCCTACATCTAAGGCCATGCCGAAGCTGGCGCCTTTAAAAAATTGGCTATCGATAAACTCCCGGCATATACGCTGCTGTATAAAAGCATTCTTGTCGTAATCCGCGGCGGCTTTGGAAAATACCCTGCGTATTCCGTTATCAGCTCGCATAATTATTTTAATGAGTTCCCGATGATTCGCTTTTGCAAAGCAAAACGAGTCAGTGAGAACGGATTAACCCCGCGGAATATTGAAAAATTCTCTTCGATAATTTTTCAATGTTTATGCTGCGGAGCTTGCGTAGAAAAATTATTCTTCGCTGTCAGATAAATTATTTATGAAATTATGGATAGCCGCGTTAAATGCCTCAGAATTAGTCAAAAAGGGTAAATGCCCGGCATCCATCTCTTCGATTACCGCATGAGGTATGTGCTCCCTCAGCATGCGCGCCTCTTTAGATAGACATATAATATCTTCTTTACCCGAAATTAAGAGAACCGGCGCAGTGAATCCATCGAAACATCCGGAAAGGTCTATATCCTTAAGGAAAAAAAGGTATTTCAATAATTCCTCGTTATCATCTTGCCGATTCTTTTTTAAAAAATCGCATTGCCGGAAAAATTCCGCGGATATTTTTTCTTTCGGGCTAAATATCCAGCCGTCAAAACTGCTCAATAGGGCATCCGGATCTTTCTTAAAACTTTGTATGATACGCCGTACTAACGGTTTTTGAAAACATAAAGCGGGAGCTACTCCGATTAAGGCAGATGGCATTTGCTTTTTCGCCGATAAATAATCAACCAGCTTAAACCATCCTAAAGACCAGGCAATAAATACAGTCCTGCTAATATCTATGCTATCAAGGCAATCTTTAAGCTTTTCTAAATCACATAATAAAACATTAGTGCCGCACTTAAAAAAATATTCTTTTTGCCTTTGCCAGATCCCCGCTTTAAAACTCCATCCGGGTAAAAAAATGATATTTTTAAACACTGGTAATTATGCCAAATTTTTTAGCTGTGGTTAGAATTTTATCCAGACAAAATTTTAAATCACGCTTTGTATGCGCAGCAGTCAATGTAATACGCAGCCGGGAGGTCCCCTCCGGGACAGTCGGCGGACGTATCGCCTGCACAAAAATCCCCTGTTCAAATAAACGCTCGCTAAACTCCAGCGCTTTTTTCGCATCACCTACCAACAAAGGAATAATCGGAGTCAGATCGTCGCTTATTTTAACGCCCCGGGATCTTAAAGACTGTCTAAAAAAAACTATATTATCCCGCAGTTGATTTAGAGAATAAGCATCGTTTTCGACGATATCTAAAGCGGCCAGAGATGCGGCACATAAGGATACCGGGAGCGCTGTTGTATAGATAAAACCCCTTGCTTTATTCACCAGATAATCAATCAAAGATGAACTGCCGCAAATATAGGCGCCAAAACTACCCAGCGCCTTACTTAAAGTACCCATCTCTATAAGGCGCCTGCTGTCTATGACAAAATGCTCAATAGCCCCCCTGCCGCTTTTACCAATAACACCTGTGGCGTGGGCCTCATCAATAAATACATAGGCATCATAACGCTCTGCCAAATCCACTATTTTATCTAAAGGCGCCAGGTCTCCATCCATGCTAAATACGCTATCCGTAGCAATAATACGCCTTCTAAAACGCTTAGCGCGTTTTAAAAAACTCTCCAAGGCCTGCATATCCACATGCGGATAACGCCATAATTTTGCCCTGGATAAAATAACCGCATCAATAATCGAGGCATGATTTAATCTATCGGAGAAAACAACGTCATCTCTTCCGGCTAAAGCGGGAATCAAGCTTAAATTGGCAGAATAACCGCTATTAAATACCAATGCTGACTCAAACCCTTTAAACGAGGCTATTCTTTTCTCAAGCTCATTATGCAGCATCATGCTGCCGCAAACCAGCCGAGAGGCACCCACCCCCAGGCCGTATTTATTTATTGCCTCAATAGCATGGTTCTTTAAGCGGGCATCATTGCAAAGGCCTAAATAATTATTTGAGGAGAGATTAATAAAAAATCTGCCATCTATGGTAATTTTTGCTTCCTGAGGGCCTTGCACTAACTTTAATTCCCTCAATAAGCTATCATGCTTCAATTTTATTAATTCGTCTTGAAGGAAGTCCATAACTAGTGATCGGTAGTGTCTATAAGCTATGATTAGAGAATAATTTTTACGGTTGGGCTCGCCTGGCCGGCTTCGGTTTCTTAGCTGACCCAAACCAAAATATGATACGGGCTTGCTCTATCCTAACCCCGGCTGATTACTCTAAGCCCTAGATCTTGAATCATCTGGATATCATCCTGAGGCCTGCTCCCGGGGGTAGTCAAATAATTCCCGATAATAATCGCATCAGCTCCTGCCATAAAAATAAGAGGCTGGAGATTACGCAGATTAACCTGCCTTCCTCCGCAAATTCTTATCTCCTTGGTAGGAAGTATAAAACGGAATAAGGCAATAGTCTTAAGGATGGATAGCGGCCTAAGCGGTAAAAAGTTCATCATCTGAGTATTGGCTATGGGATTTAAAAAATTTAAGGGAAGGCTATCAATATCCAAATCCTTAAGCGCAAAGGCAAATTCAATCCTCTGCCTATCCGTCTCTCCAAGGCCTATTATACCTCCGCAGCAAAGTTCTATACCGGCTTTTTTTATAATCTTTGCAGTTCTTAGCCTATCGGCATAGGTATGAGTAGTGCATATTTTAGAAAAATAACTTTCCGCGCTTTCCAAATTGTGATTGTATCTGTCTAAACCGCATTTTTTTAATTTTGAAGCGTCTTTTTCCGATAATATGCCCAAAGAAGCATCAATTTTTAGATTTGGATAGAGCCTCTTGATCTCGCCTATAGCTTCACAAATTACTGAAAGCTCATCATTATTTATCCCCCTGCCGCTTGTTACGATGCAGAACCTATTGGTCCCTTGCCTAAAAGTATCACCTGCCCTATTCAACATCTCATCTTTAGAGATTAAGGGATAAGTAGATATGCTGGTATTGTGGTACCCGGACTGCGCGCAAAAAGCGCAATCCTCAGGGCACATCCCGGAACGCGCGTTAGTAATGGCGCATAAACTCACAGCATCATGCCTATATTTAGTCCTGATTTTAGAAGAAGCGGATAGAATATCGGTTAAATATTCTTCAGGCAGCGAATAAAGCTGTTCTGCTTCCTGGAAACTTAAATTTTCGCCTTTTAACACCTTATTTTTTAGCCCGTTTAGCATATTATATATTTTCATATTAAACAATGTAAACTTTATTATATATATTAGTTTACAATAAGTATAAAAAATATATCACAATCTCAAACCGTTATTTTTTTTGAAATGATTTACCAACCCTCCGTCTGCCAATAATGTTTGCAATACCTTGGGGATGGGAAGAATTTTTATTTTTTCTCCTCTAGTCTCATTATTTATTATAGCACGATCAAGATCTATCTCTATATTATCGTTTTCATCTATTTTATCCGTATCGGCTTCTATAAGATTTAAGCCGATATTAAAAGCATTGCGGTAAAATATGCGGGCAAAGCTCTTGGCCACAACCGCCAAAATTCCCGCTTCTTTTATTACCAGCGGTGCCTGTTCCCGCGAAGAGCCCATACCAAAATTTTCTCCTGCGACTATGATAGATTCATTAGGCCTTACTTTTTTGACAAAACCCGGATCAAGATCTTCAAAAATATATTTAGCAAGCTCTTTCATGTCGGTTATGGAAAATTTATATCTGCCGGAAATAATTAAATCCGTATTTATATCATTACCTAATTTTATTGCCTTGCCTTTAAGTTTCACCCCCGCTCTTCCTTTCTGTTCTACCCCCGAATCCTTTAGGAAGGGCGGGGTTCATAATTTAGAGATTTTTAAAATCATGCGGATTCTTTACTTTAGCCAATACCGCCTCATAGGAAACTATGCCAGCTTTATATAATTCCTTTAACGACTTATCCATGGTTCTCATGCCGTGCTGGGCTCCTGTTTGAATCAACGTAGGTATCTGTTCTACCTCCTGCTCGCGTATAAGATTACGGATTCCGGAGGTGCCTACCATTACCTCGCAAGCCAATACCCGGCCTTCTCCTGATGCTTTAGGTAAAAGTAATTGTGAAACTACGCCCTGCAGGCAATCCGACAACTGGAGCCGTACCTGCTGCTGTTGATGAGGAGGGAAAACATCAATGATTCTCTGTATAGTCTGCGGCGCATCAGGCGTATGCAATGTCGCTAGAACCAAATGGCCTGTTTCTGCGGCCGTAAGAGCCGTAGATATGGTTTCCAAATCACGCATCTCTCCAACTATTATAACGTCCGGATCCTGCCTAAGCGCATGACGCAAGGCTTCGGCAAAAGACCGCGTATCGGAAAAAACTTCTCTCTGCTTAATAATGCTTTTCTTATTGGAATGGATAAATTCTATCGGATCTTCAATACAGACTATTATGCAAGACCTTTCGCTATTTATCAGGTTTACAATAGAAGCAAGGGTTGTTGTCTTTCCCACGCCTGTCGGCCCGGTTACCAAGACTAAACCATTGGATTTACGGGCCAGATCCAATACTATTTTCGGAAGCCCTAAATCCGCTATATCGGGAATTAATAAAGGTATTCGCCTAAAAGCGGCCTCAACAGAGCCCCGCTGAATATGCACATTCACGCGAAATCTATCCAGTCCGGGCAAGGCTAAAGAAAGATCAAGCTCTAAATCTTTTTCAAAGGCCTCTTTTTGTGATTCGGTAAGCATGCTATAAATTAATTTTTTAGTATCTTCTTTGTTAAGTTTAGGGTGGTCTATATTAACCAGATGGCCGTCGATACGTAATATCGGAGGCGCATCCACCGTAAGGTGCAGATCCGAAGCTTTTTTTTCAATAGTCAGCATCAATAATGATCTTAAATCCAGCATTTCAGCTCCTTAATGAGCATATCCGCCTATGGCGAGATATGCGCGAATTTTCGCCGTAGGCGAATCAGCCTTCGGCTGAAATCCCGAAACCTACCCACAAGGGTAGGCCATCCTGATACCTTTAAAGGATGGGCCCAAGCAGTAAATTTAGAATAAATTTACAAGTGTTTGGACAAGGGATACAGTTTTCAAATTGCTAAACACATCCGCCGTAGGCGGATAAGCGTGAATTAAACCGCTATTTTTCCAAATAGATACCAGGGTCAGTAATCTTGCCGTTAATAGCAGATGCGCAAACCGTAGCCGGAGATGCAAGATAAATCTCCGCATCAGGATTGCCCATTCTGCCTTTAAAATTCCTGTTGGCCGTTGATATAACCGTTTCATTATCTGACGGCACCCCCATATGCGTTCCCACGCAAGGCCCGCAACCGGGGCTAATCACCGCGGCATTCGCATTAATAAAAATTTTGATTAAGCCTAGTTTTAAAGCTTTCAGATAAATCTCTTTTGACGCTGGAGCCACTATAAACTTAACATCCGGGTTAATTTTATTGTCCTTTAATATTTTAGCACCAATTTTTAAATCTGCAAGCCTGCCGTTAGTACAAGTTCCTAAAAAAGCTTCGTCTATGTGCGTACCTGCGACATCAGCGACCGGAAAAACATTATCTACGGTATGCGGCTTAGCCACCTGCGGAGTCATGCCGGAAACATCATATCTTTTAACGAAAGAATACCGCGCGCCTGCGTCTGCTTTGTATATAACCGGATTACGCCCGCTGTTCTTTAATTTCAGCCAATCCAGCACTTTCTTATCCACGGGGAAGAAAGCGCATTTTGCGCCCATTTCTACAACCATATTGCTCATAGTAAAGCGCCCGTCAAGATCAAGGCTGTCAATCGCCTCTCCGTAAAATTCCACAGCTTTGTAAGTGGCGCCATTAGCAGTTAAATCGCCTATAATATAAAGTATAATATCTTTAGCAAAAACAGATTTAGGCAATTTGCCGCTTAGTTCTATTTTTATCGTCTCAGGCACGCGAAACCAATTTTTCCCGCTGGCTAAAGCTATGGCCAAATCAGTAGAACCCACTCCGGTAGAAGCAACTCCTATAGCACCATAGGTACACGTGTGCGAATCTGCTCCTAAAACCAAATCCCCTGGCAGTATCTTCCCGGAGAAAGGAATAACTTCATGGCAAACTCCGCAGCCGATATCATAAAGATTTAAGCCGAATTCATTAGCAAAATCGCGCATTTTTTTATGCACCTTGGAGACCCCCATATTCGGGCTTGGCGAACTATGGTCAATAACCATAGAAAATTTATCCTTATTTGCCAGCCGCTTCACCCCCAACTCCCTTATCCGGTCAATTATAATACTACTTGTGCCATCCTGGCCAAAGCAATAATCAACATTACATACGGCAAAATCGCCTGCTTTTAAATCCTGGCCGGAATGCGCGCTTAATATTTTTTCAATAATTGTTTTATTCATAATTTAAATCTCGTTACAGTTTTATCAGTTGCTTAACCAGGCTAAATCAACAGATCCAAAAATTCCCTAAGCCGTTTTATTCCTTTTTCAATCTGCTCTTTACTTGTGGCAAAACTAAAGCGCACATACCCATCGTCTCCAAAAGCACTGCCGGGAATAGAGGCGACATGCTTTTCTGTTAAGAACCTGCTGGAAAAATCAAATGAATTCAGGCCGGTTTTTGATATATCGCAAAATACATAGAATGCCCCCTGCGGCTTTATATATTCCATACCTGCCTCATCAAGCAAAACAAGCATATAATCACGCCTGGATTCAAATTCTTTACGCATCACATCAACAACAGAGCTGTCCAAAGAAAGAGCCGCAAGCGCTGCTTTCTGTGAAATAGAACAAGGGTTTGAAGTTGAATGGTCCTGAATTTTAGAGATTGCCTCCACCGCCGTTTTATCCCCTGCCATATATCCGATGCGCCAGCCGGTCATAGAATAAGCCTTAGATACGCCATTTACAACAAATGTTCTTTTATAAATATCGTCGTTTATGCTTGCGATAGATATATGCCTGCCATTTTCATAAATCAATTTTTCATATATCTCATCGCTTATAACAAATAGCTTATTCTTGATGCACACCTCCGCTATATCTTCCAATTCATTTCTGGCGTAAGTATAACCTACGGGATTAGACGGAGAATTTAAAATGAGGGCTTTTGTCTTTTTAGTAATGCTCTTTTTCAAAGAATCTCCGTCCAACTTAAAAGAACAGGACTTATTTGTCTTGACGATAGCCGGAACGCCGCCGCAGAATTTAACCATCTCCACGTAACTTACCCAATAGGGAGACGGGACGATAACTTCATCGCCCTCTGCGATCAAAGCCTGCATAAGATTAAAAAGAGAATGTTTTGCGCCGTTGGAAACTACTATTTGATCAATATCGTAATTTAGATTATTATCCAGGCGGAATTTTTTCTGGATTGCGCTCTTAAGCTCAAAAATCCCGGAAGAAGGGGTATATTTTGTAAAACCGCTTTTTATCGCATCTATAGCCGCCTGCTTGATTTGATCCGGGGTGTCAAAATCAGGCTCGCCGGCAGCAAAGCTTACCACATCGATATGTTCCTGACGCATTTTTTTTGCGCGGGCTGTAATAGAAAGAGTAGAGGAAGGATTTATTTGCTGACTTCTCTTGGAAAGATATGCCATATTATGCTGTGAGCAAAACAAGTATCAAGCAATAATGATATTCTATATATTATTCTCCCGAGTAAAAAGCGATAAAATGCATTTTTTACTTAGGAATAATTATTCTGACCAAGAATATTACTGCGAAGCCTTAGCGAAACGAAATAAAAATAAACAATTCTGCCTAAAGAGAATCTCTTTCTTTCTTGAAAAGCTTTCGTAACCCACCCAAGAATTTCTTTTGCGGTTTTTTATCCGCTTCCTTCTCTATGTGCTTTTTATTCTCCTCGGGCGCAGCATGCGGCTTCTCTTCAACCGGCGCCTTAGCTTTTTGCTCCGGAGCCTTCTTGGCTAACTCTTCTTTTTTCGGAACGGCTAAATCGGCTTTTATCTGCTGTTTCTTCTTTTTTGCCTCAAGCTTAACCAAGGGCTCTTTTTTAATTACGCCCATCTCTGTCAATTCCAGAAAACACATGCCGACACCATCGCCCCTGCGCCTTGAAGAAAGAACAATTCTCGTATATCCTCCTGCGCGATTATTAAAACGAGGGGCGATTTCATTAAAAAGTTTCGCCACGAGCGCATGATTCTGCAATGTGCGGTAAGCGTTCCTCCGGGAAGATAAACTACCTTCCTTGCCCAGAGAAATTAACTGTTCTACCAGGCCCCGCACATTTTTCGCGCGTTCTTTCGTAGTATTAATCTTTCCTTTTATTATTACTGATTTCGCTAAAGCTTTTATCAGTGCCTTGCGTTTGCTTATTGAGAGCGATAATCGTGACTTCTTTATTCTATGGCGCATCTCTAAATTCCTATCTCCTATTTTGAATCCTTTAACTTTTTCAAGTCTACATCCATGCCGAAGCTTAAACCCATCGACACCACCATTTCCTTGATTTCTGTCAAAGATTTTTTGCCAAAATTACGTAAACCCAAAAGATCAACCTCAGTCTTGTTGACCAACTCTCCTATCGTCTTTATATTTGCCTCTCTAAGACAATTGGAACTGCGCACGGAAAGCTCTACTTCCGAAATAGGCAGCCTTAGCTTGTCGTATAAAGCAGCATCCTCCGGAGCTAAAAGCTCTTCCTCTTCTTCCTCTTCGGGGAGCTGGCCAAAATTAACATAGACATCTAAATGCCGCTGAAGTATATTGGAAGCGTACAAGAGGGCATCTTTCGGGTTAATGGTTCCGTTGGTAGTTATTTCTATAATTAGCTTATCGTAATCCGTCCTCTGGCCAACGCGCGTGCTCTCTACCTGAAAATTAACATTCTTTACGGGGCTAAAAACGGAATCAACGGCGATCGCGCCTATTTCCTGGCCTTCTTTTTTATTGGCTTCCGCAGGAACATAACCGCGTCCGCGGGCAACAACCATTTCAACATTGAATTTAACATCCTGCGTGAGGGTCGCAATGTGCAGGTCCGGATTTAATATTTCGATGGTCTCGTCAGTTATTATATCGGAGGCCTTGATTTCCCCTTTCTTATTCGCCTTTATAAAGATGGATTTTGGAGTCTTAGCGTAAGAACGTATAATAATCTTTTTGATATTGACGATTATATCGGTTAAATCGTCCACAACTCCGCTAATTGTGGAAAATTCATGAGCGGCTCCCTCAATTTTTACAACTGCAACAGCGCTACCTTCAATAGAAGATAATAGTACCCGCCGCAACGAATTGCCCAGAGTAACTCCATAGCCACGCTCAAAAGGCTCGGCTATAAACTTACCATAGGTAGACGTATAACTTGATTCATCGCATTCTAATCTCTTTGGCATCTGGAAATCCCGCCACTTTATCCCCATTTAAACCTCCCTATATAAATTTAAAATTTAGAATGTATAATGTAAAATTAGATTTTGCACCCTACATTCCGCATTTTATTTAGAATACAACTCTACAATTAACTGCTCCTGGACAGGTAATTGTAAATCTTCTTTTTCCGGAAAACGCAATACTTTAAGTTTTAAATTCTGGTTATCGATATCGAGCCAACTAGGCTTAGGCCAATCCTTGGTTAATTCTATTGTTTCCCTTATGTTTTTTATTGGTTTCTCCTTGGCTCTTATCTCAATTAAGCCAGTGTTCTCTACCAGGTAAGAAGGTATATTTATCCGGCGGTTATTCACATAAACATGCCCATGACGCACTATCTGGCGCGCCTGAGCATGAGAAGCCGCAAAACCTGCACGCAGCAAAACATTATCTATTCTTCTTTCCAAAAGCTGAATAAGAACCTTTCCAGTTACACCTTTGGTTTTAGACGCCATAGTAAAATAACGCCTGAATTGCCTCTCCAGGATACCGTACATCCGTTTTACTTTTTGCTTTTCTCTAAGCTGTAAACCATAATTGGACAATTTACGGGAAAGTTTACCATGCTGCCCTGGAGCATAACCTCTTCTGGTAAAACCACATTTATCTCCTATGCAGCGGATGCCTTTTAAAAAAAGCTTCATGCCTTCTCTACGGCAAAGCCTACAAGAAGCATCTAAATTTCTAGCCATCAAACCTCCTTACACTCTTCTCTTTTTACTAGCCCGGCAGCCATTATGGGGGACAGGAGTAACATCTTTTATTAACTTAACTGTAAGCCCGGCTGCCTGTATAGCCCTAATCGCGGATTCACGCCCCGCGCCAGGCCCCTTGACATAAACGTCTATCTCTTTAATGCCTAAATCCTTTGCTTTTTTGGCCGCATCGGAAGCAGCGATCTGTGCGGCAAAAGGCGTAGATTTTTTCGATCCGCTAAAGCCCACTGCCCCGGGAGCAGACCAGGCAATAGTATTGCCATCTTTATCGGCAATCGTTACAATAGTATTGTTAAAAGATGCCTGTATGTGTGCGACTGCGCTTGTAATATTAAGATTTTTTTTCTTTTTCTTTGAAAGCTTGCGTGTCGGTTGCGCGCTCATTTATTTCACCCCTTAAGTTTGCTCTTGTGCTCGAATTGATTTATTTTTCTGCCTTGGCTTTTATAGCTCCCACATTACGCCTGGGACCCTTTCTGGTGCGGGAATTTGTGCGCGTACGCTGCCCATGCACAGGCAAGCTCCTTTTATGGCGCAGGCCGCGATAAGAGCCGATATCCATAAGCCGTTTTATATTCTGTGAAACTTCACGCCTAAGATCACCCTCTATTTTATATCCTCGCTGTATAACTGCGACAATCTTGGAAATTTCTTCGTCGGTGAGTGTTTTAGCGCGTCTATTCGGATCAATCTCTGCCGCTTTAAGGATTTTACTTGCGCTAACCTTCCCAATACCATAAAGATAAGGAAGCGCGGCTTCTATCTTTTTTTCTTTTGGAATATCTACACCTAAAATTCTTGGCACTTTAACCTCGCTTTGTTCTTTGTCTATAATAACGCCCGGGCTTTAGCCTGGCGCATTGTAGTTTTATAGTTTTTATGTTATAGACTATTGCCTATGGGCTATCAACTAAACTTATCCCTGTTTTTGCTTATGCTTAGGATTAGTGCAGATGACATAAACTATTCTCTTGCGTCTAATAATCTTGCAATTAGTACAAATTCTTCTTACCGATGATTTAACTTTCATGATTATTTACACCTATAGATTATCCTGCCGCGGCTTAAGTCGTAAGGCGAAAGCTCAAGCTTTACCCGGTCGCCGGGAAGAATCCTGATAAAATGCATTCTTATTTTACCTGATACGTGCGCCAAAACAACATGCTTATTATCAAGCTCTACCTTAAACATAGCGTTAGGCAACGATTCTAATATAGTCCCTTCAACTTCGATTAATTCTTCTTTCAAATGAGTCCGCCTTATTACTTATAAACAGGTTAATATCTCCGGGCCGCTATTTAAAACAACTACCGTATGTTCAAAATGCGCAGAAGGCAATTTATCTTTAGTACGTACCGTCCATCCGTCCGGCATAACTTCGACTTCCCAGCTGCCCATGTTAACCATGGGCTCTATCGCCAGGACCATGCCTTCTTTCAACTTTATCCCGCAATTGGGTTTTCCGAAATTCGGTATTTGCGGTTCTTCGTGTATGGCCCTACCGACTCCATGGCCGGCAAAATCGCGCACTACCGAAAAACCGTTAGTTTCAACATACCGCTGTATGTTATGCGATATATTCGACAAAAAATTTCCGGCGTAGGCCTGTTTTATTCCTTCCTGCAACGCTTTTCTTGCCACGCGTATAAGATTGCGTAAACGTGCCCCTATTTTACCTACCGGATAAGTAACGGCGCTATCGGCGATATAGCCATCAAAATCTACGCCTATATCTATACTAACGATATCCCCGTCTTCTAATATTCTATTTTCGGAAGGTATGCCGTGTACAACTTCTTCATTAACTGATATACAAGTTGCTGCTGGAAAAGAGCGATAACCTAAAAACGCGCATGAGCCTCCATTTTCAAGTATTATAGCTTTTATCAAACTATCTATACCGGCGGTGGTCATCCCGGGAGCCGCTATCTTCTGGGCGGCCCTAAACGCTTTCGCCGCTATTGCGCCCGCACGGCGAATACTCTCTATGGCCTCCGGGGTCTTTAATTCTATCATTTCTATAAAAGAACTTTTTTTAGCCCGTCAAATACAATAGGCGCGTCAAAATTGGCATCTACTTTTAAAAGCTTGCCCTGTTTTTTATAATAATCCACCAATCCTTTAGTATCTCTTAAATAAACAAGCAACCTGTTTTTTATCGCCTCTTCTCTATCATCCGGACGCTGATAAAGCAGGCCCGAGCATGTATCGCAAATACCGTCTTTCTGCGAAGGCATATTAGTAACATGATAATTCTGCTGGCAATTTTTACATACGCGCCTTCCGGAGAGCCGTTGAATGATAATGGGCTCATCGGCTTCAAGATATAATACATAATCTATAACAATGGCCTGCTTTTTCAGCATCGCATCTAGTATCCCTGCTTGCGCATCATTCCTTGGGAAACCATCTAAAATAAAACCTTTTTCAATGCCAGGCTGGGCAAGACGCTCCTTAAGCAGCTCAACCACCAAATTATCAGGCACCAAATCGCCCTTTTCAATAAATTCTTTGGCCTGGCTGCCTAATTTTGTGCCATCCGCTATTGATTTTCTTAATAGATCACCTGTCGAGATATGCCAAAGACCAAAATATTCTCTTAGTAATTTCGCCTGAGTGCCCTTACCTGCTCCGGGGGGGCCTAATAAAACTATATTCATTTAATGAGGCCGTAACTTACGGAGGCAAAGCCGACGTAAGTTATCTGGCCGAATTATCCCGAAGCCTATCGGGTAAATATCGCAGAGATTTACCCGATGTTTAGGCGAGGGACATTATTTTTAATCTAACGCCTGCCTTTTAAACGGCCTGTCTTCATAAACCCGTCATAATTATGCATAATTAAGTTTGATTCAATCTGTCGAAGAGTATCCAGCATCACGCCAACGATAATTAATATGCCCGTACCGCCAAAAAATGAAGCGACAAGATAGGGAATATTAAGCCAGGCCATTATTAAATCAGGGAATATCGCGATAAAAGCAATAAATAAAGCCCCCGCCAAAGTTAAGCGAGTCATTACAAAATCTAAAAACTCAGCAGTCGGTACCCCGGGTCTTATGCCCGGAATAAAACCGCCATATTTTTTCATATTTTCCGATATATCAATCGGGTTAAAAACTATTGCTGTGTAAAAATAACAGAAAAACACTATTAATAAAGCGAACAGTGCTGTGTATAACCCGCTGCCTCGTGTAAGGCTGGATGCAAAACGCTGAAATACCGGATTAGGGATAAAGGCTGCAATTGTTGCCGGAAAAAGTATGATGGACTGGGCGAAAATAATCGCTATAACGCCGGACTGGTCAACTTTTAAAGGTATATAGGTGCTCTGGCCGCCGTAAATTTTTCTCCCCACTACCCGCCTTGCATACTGAACCGGTATCTTACGCTGAGCCTGGGTTATTGCCGTTACCGCAAAAATAACCCCGATTAATAAAGCCGCCATGATCAAAACAGTGAACGGTGAAAGCGTACGTGCCTGAGGCGAAAAAGGCGAAATCAAAATCCACAACTGGTTTAATGCCGTCGGGATACGTGATACAATACCGGCGGTAATAATCAATGATATACCATTGCCGATACCGCGCTCTTGTATTTGTTCGCCAAGCCACATAATAAAAATAGTACCGCTTGTCAAAGTAATCATAGTAAGCAGGCGAAAAGCCCACCCGGGGCTTGTGACAATTCTGCCAAATTCAAAGAATTGGCCAGACCTGCCTACGTTTTCTATCCATATGGCAATAAAATAAGATTGCACCAATGACAGGAAAACGGTACCTAAACGCGTATATTGATTAATCTTCTGATGCCCGGCTCTTCCTTCTTTTGCTATTTTTTCAAGAGCAGGAATTACCGCAGTAAGTAACTGTAATATGATAGAAGCCGATATGTAAGGCATTATCCCTAAGGCAAATATGGTTAATTTTTCCATAGCGCCTCCGGAAAACATGTTTATTATGCCAAAGAGCGAACCACCCTGACTCTGTTGTAACTTATTAAAAAGGTTGGCCAAAGCTTGGCTATTTATGCCTGGAGTAGGTATAAAACAACCAAGCCGGTATATAACCAATAAACTTAAAGTAATGAATATCTTACGCTTTAAGTCCGGTATTTTAAAAGAATTGACTAATCCTTTAAGCATTCTGCTTTTCCGCCAGATTTCTCAATTGAAATTCTTGCGCCTTTGGAGAAAGCATGGGCCTTAATCATCAACGGCTTGGTTATCTCCCCTTTGCCCAGTATCTTAACAAGCTTATCCGCATCTTTTATAAGGCCCTTCGCCTTTAAGATTTCCGGCGTAACAGGCGTCTCAGAACTAAATTTTCTTAAATTATTAAGGTTTACTATTTGATATTCTATTTTACGCCTAGCATTAAAACCTCGTTTCGGTATCCGCCTTATTAAAGGATTTTGTCCCCCCTCAAAACCTAAGATGGTCCCCCTGCCTGAGCGCGCACGCTGTCCTTTATGGCCCCTGGTTGAAGTCTTGCCATGGCCGGAACTCTCGCCCCTGCCAATAATCTTGCGCCTTTTTTTACTCCCTCTCGGATGTTTTAATTCGTTAAGATTCACTTGATTAATTCTCCTTGAATTTATCTTATTTTTCTTATACGTAACTTAGTTAATCCATCCAGAGTAGCCTTGACGGTATTAACCGGGTTATTTGACTTAAGGCACTTAGTCAAAATATCACGTATGCCCGCGGATTCGCAAACTGCGCGCACGGAACCGGCAGCTATAACGCCAGTTCCTTCGGAAGCCGGCTTTAATAAAACTTTAGCGGCGCCAAATTGGCCAATAATTTCGTGCGGAATTGTTGTCCCGGTCAAATTAATCCTAACCATAGATTTCTTAGCTTTGCTTATTCCTTTGCGTATAGCGCTCGGGACTTCATTAGCTTTGCCTAGCGCGGCACCCACGTGTGATTTTCCGTCTCCTACAACTACCAATGCACTGAAGCAGATTTTTTTCCCGCCTTTGGTAACCTTAGATACCCTGCTGATATCAACAACTTTTTCCGATAATTCCTGCGGTTTTTCCGCCATGATAGAATCTGCCATGTTATAAATCCAAACCTGCCTTTCTTGCTTCCTCTGCCAAAGCCTTAACTCTGCCGTGATAGATATAACCTCCCCTATCAAAGACGACTTTTGTAATTCCTTTCTCTTTGGCGCGTTTTGCTAAAATTTGCCCCAGTAATCCCGCTGCTTTTATGTTTCCGCCGTATTTACAAGCTTTCTTTATGTCATCATCCTGCGTTGAAACCGATAGAAGTGTACGCATACCTACATCATCGATTATCTGAGCGTACAAATTTTTTAAACTGCGATAAACGTTTAAACGCGGGCGATCAGGCGTACCTGCAATACGTTTACGTATTCTTGAATGGCGAAAATATCTGCTTATTTTTTTACTATTCACCACGCTCTTCCTTCCTTTTCTTCTATTATTATTTACCGCTTATCCCGTTCTTCCTGAATTTACTGCTTTAGGAAGGGCGGGATTTATTATTTGGTCCCTGCCGCCTTGCCAAGCTTTCTTCTGATGTGTTCTGTTGTGTATTTTATGCCTGTGCCTTTATACGGTTCCGGCGGTTTTATGCGGCGGATTTCGGCAGCAACCTGTCCTACTATCGCTTTATCCAGTCCGCTTATTATAATTTTAGTTTGTTTGATTATTTCCAGCTTAACTTCTTTGGAAGGAGAATATATTACCGGGTGGCTAAAACCTAACTGCATGACTAAATTATCCCCCTCCATCTGGGCGCGATAGCCTACGCCTATAATATCCAGCTCCTTAGAATAGCCGTTAGTCACGCCCTTAATCATATTTGCGATTAAAGCGCGGCTAAGCCCATGTAATGATTTATTGATTTTTAAATCATCTTTGCGCGCGACTAAAACGCAGCCGTTATCTACGGAAACAGTAATAGCAGGATGGATTTTCTGCGTGAGCTTGCCCTTAGACCCTTCCACAGAAATAACGCCTGCCTTTATTTCAACTTTTACTTTTTCCGGTATCACTACCGGTATTTTTCCTATTCTAGACATTTTAATGAGCGCATAATTTACGGAGTTTGAAGAACGACGTAAATTATCTGCGCGAATTAACTCCGCGGCTTATGCAGCGGAGTATATTTTTTTACCAAACATAACAAACTACTTCTCCGCCCACCCTTGCTTCCCGCGCTTCTTTATCCGTTAACACTCCCTTAGAAGTAGAAATTACCGCGATGCCCTGCCCTCGAAGAACGCGGGGCAGCTGACGCCGGGAAGAATAGACTCTTAAAGACTGCTTAGAAATTCTTTTAAGCCCCTTAATCGCCGGTTCATCATTTTCATCAAACTTAAGATATACGCGCGCCATGCGAGAATTCAGCTCTTCTAAAAGTTTAAAATCCTCGATATACCCTTCTCTTTTCAAAATATCGAGCAAAGATCTTACTATGCCTGATGCTGGGACATCTACTTTTTCTTTGTGCGCCCTAATAGCATTACGGATCATAGTCAATACATTTGCGATTAAATCATTACTACTCATATTTCCTCACCTGGTATCCGTCTTATTAAGTTTACATTATTGACTTTTGCTTTACCAATGGCATTAAGGCAGTCAATATTTTGCTTTATTTTCCCGAAATTTTTACCATTCGCTGCACAAAGCTCAATAAGTAAAATTTAAAACGGTTCTTTGTTAAATATTTTTATTTTACCAGCTTGCCTTTTTAACGCCCGGTATATCGCCCCGCCAAGCCAATTCTCTAAAACAAATCCTACAGAGATTAAACCTGCGCAGATAAGCGCGCGACCTGCCGCAAAGCGGGCAGCGATTATATTTTCTGCTGCTAAACTTTGATGGTCTCTTGCATTTCGCTATTAAGGATTTTTTAGCCACTATCTCCTGCTCCTTAAATTATGATTATTTTTTATTCTTCGCCCTTAGCCTTAAAAGGCATACCCAGCAAACGAAGAAGTTCATGCGATTCATTACCTGTCTTTGCCGTAGTAATTATGGTAATATTCATTCCCTGAACACGCTGAGAGGCCTTATCATAATCTATTTCTGGGAAAATTGCCTGCTCCTTTAAACCCATGCTATAATTACCGTCTTGATCAAACGATGTTCCGGGAACACCCCTAAAATCCCTGATTCTCGGCAAGGCGATATTCATGAGCCGGTCAAGAAATTCATACATATACGCTGCGCGTAAAGTTACTTTACAACCGATCGCCTGGTCTTCTCGTATTTTAAAATTAGAAATCGCCTTTTTTGAACGGCAAACAACAGGCCGCTGCCCAGTTATCAGGGATAATTCATCCATTGCCTTATCTAAAATCTTGATATCGTCTTTTGCTGCGCCTACCCCCATACTAACCGTAACTTTGGATAATTTCGGTACCTGCATACGATTTTTATATGCGAACATCTTCATCATCTCTGGCACTACTTCATTTATATATTTTTCTTTAAGTCTTGGCGTATTCTTCGGTTTCATATTAAATTGCCTCTTTGCAACGCTTGCATATCCTTATTTTATTATTAGTTTTTTTAGCTGCCGAGGGAGCCTCAGGCGTCTTTATGCCTATCCTCGCCGGCTTAGAACAGTTCTTGCAGTAAATTTGTAAATTTGAGATGTGTATCGGCGATTCAAGTTCTACCACGCCCGCTTTCTGGTCTTCTCTGGTTCTGCGCATATGCTTCTTAACCTTGTTTATACCTTCAACAAGGGCTCTGCTCTGAATAGAAAAAACCTTCATTACCTTTCCTGTTTTTCCTTTATCTTTCCCAGCAATAACATATACTATGTCGCTTTTTCTTATCCTTAGCATGATATTATACCTATAGATTTTAATTTAAAGTTATTATCTAAACTACTTCTGGGGCCAGCGAAATAATCTTCATGAAATCTTTCTCTCTCAACTCCCTGGCGACCGGCCCGAAAACTCTTGTCCCCTTAGGATTACGCTGATTATCAATGATTACCGCAGCATTACGGTCAAAACGTACTGTAGACCCGTCCGGCCTGCGTATGGGCGCCTTTGTCCTAACTACCACCGCTTTGGCAACCTCTCCTTTTTTTACGCCTGCATCAGGAGCAGATTCTTTTACATTTACGACTATCACATCGCCAATTTCGGCGGTACGCCGGTTTTTTCTGCCGAGAACATTAATAAAGGAAACCTTCTTTGCTCCCGTATTATCCGCTACATCCAATATTGACCTTATTTGTATCATTTTCTACTCTTATCCTTTACTTATTGAGCTTTATACAACTAAAAGCAAAAATCAATAGTTACTGATTATTTCAAAACCTCTATCAATCTCCAGTACTTATCTTTAGAAAGAGGCCTCGTCTCCATTATTCTTACGCGATCACCGATTTTAGCGGTATTATTTTCATCATGTACTTTAAACTTATTATATTTTTTTATTATTTTTTTATAGGCGGGGTGACGGGCAGCCATCTCAACCCTTACCACGATAGTTTTCTGCATTTTATCGCTGGTAACATAACCTATGCGCTCTTTCCTTTTTGCTCTAACATTTGTCATTTTATATTCTTCCTTTTTTTGCACAAAATAGTTTCAATCCTGGCAATATCTTTTTTAAATTTAGAGAATAAGTGCGGCTTATCTACCCTACCGAATTTACGCTGATAATTCAATTTATGCAGCTCTTCTTTACAGGATGTTTTTTTCTGAATAAGTTCATCTGCGCTCAAATTAGTATAATCTTCTTTTTTCACTAAATCTTCCCTTCCTGTCGTTATATTTTTAACACCCGCCTCGTATTTACGGCAGGCGAGAGGCAGGCGGTAAAATTAATAGCTATGGCCGTGCTTAATTAATTTTGTTTTTACAGGCAGTTTAAAAGACGCCAGCCTAAAAGCCTCTTTAGCAAGGGCTTCAGGAACACCTCCCAGCTCAAAAAGAACCTGACCTCTTTTTACTACAGCTACCCAATGATCTAATTCACCCTTGCCTTTTCCCATGCGTGTTTCCGCGGGTTTTTTTGTCACGGACTTATGCGGAAAAATCCTTATCCAAAGCTTCCCGCCGCGGCGAAGCTGCCTGGCGATTATAACGCGCACCGCCTCAATGTGCATACTTTTAATCCAGCCGTTATCCAAGGCTTTTAAT
>Ga0210019_1001803_pt1 | contig 21961 bp, 23 predicted proteins | sample CryGeyCG2114_020_2_FD_183969 | JGI IMG/M metagenome (GOLD analysis project Ga0210019, IMG submission 183969) | Groundwater microbial communities from aquifer - Crystal Geyser CG11_big_fil_rev_8/21/14_0.20 (SPAdes) (version 2) | ecosystem: Environmental > Aquatic > Deep subsurface > Groundwater ...
AACTTCCGGAGAATACGCAGAATTTGATAATTTAAAATTTATTAAATAAATATAATTCTCAATACACAAAGTTTAAAACCATTTATTTGTGCCTATTAAAATGAATAATCCTGAGGCCAAAATTGCAATTGTTATTGGAACAAAAGCAGAATTAATTAAATGCATGCCGATAATACTTGAATTAGAAAAACAAAAAAAAAGCTATTTCTTTATACATACTGGACAACATCCTCTTGTAGAAACTTGCAAAGAATTTGGAATAAAAAAACCTGATTTTGTTTTAAGTGAAGAACCAAAAAAAAGTACTAAATTTTGGTCTAAGATTAATAACAATTCTATCTTTTGGTTTATAAAAATGATATTTAAAATTAGAAAGATTATTAGAAAAGTAAATCCAAAATATGTTATTTACCACGGAGATACAATGAGCACTGCTGCAGCGTCAATTGCTTCTAGCAAAATTTTTAATCCAAATAAAAATTGGAAGAACGTGCATCTTGAGGCAGGTTTGAGAAGTGGCTCTTTATTTGAACCTTTTCCCGAAGAGATATCTCGCATGATATCAGATAAATTTTCAGATATTCTCTTAACGGTTTCAGATTCAACAGAAAAAAATTTAGAAAAATACAAAAAAAAGAAAGTAATAATAAAAATTGGAAATACAATTGTTGATTCTTCAAATTATATATATAAAAAAGCAGGAAAAAATAGAAAAAAGGGAAGAGAAAATTATGTCTTAATTAACATTCATAGGCATGAACATTTAAATAGAAAAGAAAATCTTAAAAAAATTATAGAAATAATCAACTCAATTCAAACAAAAGGGATTTGGCCATTACATGACAATACAGAATATTATCTAAAAAAGTATGGATTATTTGATAAAATAAACAAGAATAAAATTTTAATAACTCCCTTAAAAAAATATGAAGAATTTATTTTTCTCCTAGCAAATTGCAAATATCTGATTTCTGATGGAGGGAGTATTCAAGAAGAAAGTTTGGTTTTTAAAAAACCATGCTTAATATTAAGAAACAGAACAGAAAGGCAAGAGGGTTTATTAACAGGATTAAATTTTTTAACAATGGACGTTAAAGAGGGTAAAAAGATAATTAAAGATTTAGAACAAGGGGTTAAAATAAAAAAATTCAAAAATCCTTACGGCAAAATTGGAGTAAGTAAAAAAATCGTAGAGAGATTAAAATGAAGCATGTTTACAAAAAAATAAAACTTTCTAGAACCTTATGAAAGAAATAAAAGTTTATTTACAATACCCCTGGAAGTTTCCTGACTCTCCTTATTATAAATATCTAACAGAAAACCCCCCAAAAAGTTTGCTTTTTCTTAATGCTGAAAAACAGAAAGGAGTTATAACTAACATAAAAAGATTCAGATTCCTCAACAGTTTGAAAAATTTTATAAGATTCACAACAAACTTGCTAAGAGTCCCTATTCCTAATGCATATAAAACAAAAACAAATGAAAAATATGATTTAATACACTGCGCACATTGCCTGAGTTTAAATAAAACCCCATGGGTGATGGATATTGAAGATTATTGGCAATTCTGGATTTCTGGAAAAAGGTCTAAATTAGCACAAAGAATGGTGAAAAAAATCCTTTTATCAGAAAACTGCAAAAAAATACTTCCTTGGTCTGAATTCTCAAAACAAAGAATCTTAAACGTTTTTCCAGAGCTGAAAGAAAAAATTGAAGTGGTATACCCGGCAGTTCCTTTTAAAGGTAAAGAAGAAAAAAAAGAAAAACCTCTAAGAATCTTGTATGCTTCGAGATACTTTTGGATTAAGGGGGGATTAATGGCATTGGAAACATTAAAAATGATTAAGGAAAAATTCCCTATGACAGAAATAATATTTATCTCAGATGTTCCTGAAGAAATAAAAATAAAATACAAAGGAATTATCTTTAAAGAAGTTCTCCCCCAAGAAAAATTATTCTCATACCTAAAAAATTCTGATCTATTTTTTTATCCTAGTTTAATAGACACCTTCGGTTTTTTAATACTTGAAGCAATGTCCTTTGGAGTTCCAACCTTGGCAGTTTATCATGCTTGGGGAACTCACTCAGTAAAAGAGATTATAGAAGACGGAAAGAACGGCTTTTTAGTTGAATTCAAAAAAGATTGGCTTGAATATTATAAAATAGGTAATGACGAGAAGGAATTAATAAAAAGATTATTTGAAAAACTTTCTTTAATGGTGCAAGATAAAAAATTAAGAAGAAAAATGTCAGAAGAATGTATTAAAATAATTAAAAACGGAAAATTCTCAATACAAAGAAGAAATAAAAAATTAAGAAAAATTTACGAAGAATCAATGAAATGATAGAAAGATTGGATAATAAAAATAAAAATTTATGGGAAGTCTTTGTTCAAGAAAACAAGGATGCAAAAGTACAGCATACGCTTGAATGGAAAGAATCTGTAGAAAAAAGTTATAAAAACTGCGTGCCTTACTATTATTTAAAATTAGAAAAAAATGAAGTTGTGGCAGTCTTTCCTTTTTTCCTTGTAAAAAGCAAATTTTTCGGAAATCGACTAATCTCACAACCATTTTTAGATAATGGGGGATTTATTGGAGATTTTGATAAAAACGACGTGAAAGAAACAATTATTCTTGCTAAAGAAGATAGTAGCACAGAAATTATTGAGATTAGATTAAATTCTTTTTTTAATGAGTTTTCAAAAGAATCTGAAATTCTTGAAGACAATGGTTTTAAACCCTCTTCAAACAAAAAACAAACAATAATTGAATTAACTAACGAACAAGAAATGTGGAAAAGACTGCATAAACACACTAGAAATGATATAAGAAAGTCAGAAAAATCAAATCTTGAGATAAAAGAAATAAGTCAGGAAAAAGAAATAAAAGAATTTTACAAAATTTATATTAATAATATGAAAGAATTTGGAACCCCCCAACACAGTTATAATTTTTTTAAAAATATATTCCTTATTAGCAAAGAGAAAATCTTCGGTTATAATTGCTATCTAAAAAACAAGCCCGTTGGTTCAATAATCGTCTTGTATACAAATTTGTATGGGTACGTTGCATTCAATGTTTCAAATAAGAAATATCTCCAATACAGACCAAATGATTTTTTATATTGGACAGCAATAAAGCATGCAATAAAGTACAAAATAAAATATCTTGATTTAGGCCAGGTTGAAGAAGATTTTTCAAGCCCAAGGTCTAAAGGGTTGTATAAATTTAAAGAAAAATGGCTGGGAAAGACTTATGACAAAGTTTTTTTTGGTACAAAAGAATCAGAAAGTATAAATAAAGAAAAATTAAAACGATTCAGAAAAATTTGGAAAAGAATTCCAATGTTATTCATAAGAATAATTGGACCAAAAATTACTTCCCAGTTAGGAAATTAATATGAAAAAAAATTTTACTTTAAGAGTTGATCTCGAATCAGATAAAGGAATCAAAGAAGGCCTGCCAAAACTTTTAGACTTATTAAACAAATACAAAATACAAGCCTCTTTTTATTTGCCAATGGGGGGAGAGTCTAATTTGCTCGATTTTATAAAATATCAAAAAAATATTACCAGTTCAGAAGAAAGAAAAATAAAAATATGGTCATTTTTGGATAAAGTAAGAATGATTCTGTTTCCAAGAGATTTTGTTGCAGAAAATAAAAATATTTTGAAGAGAATTCTTGATGAAGGCCACGAGATTGGTCTTCACGGATGGAAACATAGAGAATGGACACGGGGTCTTGAAAAGATTGATATTAATAAAGCAATTTCTAAATCAAAAACAAAGTATGAAAAAATTTTTGGAAAAGAACCAATAAGCTGGGCATCCCCTAGCTATAACACCAACAAAAAAGTTAGGGAATTACTAAAAAAAGAAAAAATAAAATTTATTAGTGATTTTTGCGGGAAAAAGGAAAGAATTTATGATGGATTAAAAAATGTGCCAATGACTATCCAAGGGAAAAACAAAATGCCAATTATAGAGTATCTTACTTCAATTGGAAAGAACGACAAAGAAATAATTGAATACTTGAAAAAAAAGATGCAAAAACAAGGAATATTATCATTCTACATTCATGACCTTTTTGAAGCAAGATTCAAATTAAACATTCTTGAAGAAATTTTCAAATTTTTGAGAGAAAAAAAGATAGAAACCAAAAGGATCATAGATTATTAAAATGAAAGAAGATTTTTACAAGGGAGTTTATGCAAACACTTATAGAACTGCATGGAGTATATACCCCAAAATCTTAAGAAAAATAAATTTAAAGAAAAGTGATAAAGTGCTTGACGCAGGATGTGGTAATGGAGAACTCGGAAAGTATCTGAGAGAGTTTAATTTAACAGGAATTGATTTTAATAAAAAATCTGTTGAAGAAGCAAGGAAAACAAAAAGATATAAAAAAGTTATAGATGCGAACATCTATAATCTTCCATTTATTGACAAAGAATTTGATGAAACTGTCTCAATAGAGGTTTTCCAGTATTTAAAAGATCCTGAAAAAGCTTTTTCTGAAATTAAAAGAGTCACAAAAAAAAGGATTATAATAAGTTCTGCAAATTATAGATGGTTTAGGATAAAAGTCATTTTTTCAAAGGCGTTCAGACGAGATTATAAAAGAATGCTTGAACATGAAAATATGATAACTGATGTTTTTTTTAAAAAAATTGCAAAAGATCATAACCTCAAATTAGAATTAAAATATATTTCAAATAAATTTGATTTTTTAAGAAATCTTTTTGGGAAATTTTTTGCTAGTGAGATTATTGGGGTGTTTACCATAAAGTAATTTCTCATATAACTTTTTATATTGTTTAGAAACTGCAGACAATCCATTTTCTTTAACATACCTCTCGCATTCTTCTTTCATTTTTTTATAAATAGTGGGTTTTAATGCTTCTTTAATCTTGGAGGGATAATCTTTATTATTTTGCACTATTTTAAGTCCTCCATATTTTTTTGCCATCTCCCTAAAAAAGGGAATATCACTCGCGATTACGGGAACTCGTGCAGCCATTGCGTCTGAAAAAACCCCGCTCCTTACATCACCACGATAAGATTGAATGATTAAATCAGCTGCAGAGAGGTATTCCCACCATAATTTATTGTTTATCTCTTTAAGATCAAACCTTACAAATTTTCCAAAATTATTGTCTAAGACAATTTTTTTGCAATTTTCCACATAATCTTCAGTCTTTTTTTTGTTTCTTATATTAACTCCCTTTGGATTTGTAACAAATAAAATCGTTTTTCCTATTTTATCCGCCTGTTCAAGTATTATATCTGCACCTGAATCAGAGGTAATATTTCCAATAATAAGAAAAACATTTCCATTCAAACCTAATTCTTTCTTAGCACTATTCTTATCTATCAAAGGAGGATTTTCTATAACTCCTTGAGGAATTACAACAATTTTATTTTTTTCTATTTTATAATCTTTTAATAAAATTTCTTTTAGAAAGTTTTCATTTACAATTACAGCATCTGAAACATAATTGATAATTTTATTTTGCAGAAAGTACAAGCTTTTTCTGAAAAAATTTTTTATCTTGTTCTCTGTAAAAACGCCGTAAAGAGGCAAAATTGTATGCATATTAATAATGATTTTTTTCCCTGAAGTTTTTAAAAGAGGGAGAAAAACAAAAAATGGCAGACCATAATAACCTAACAAGCCATATTCATGATGCAGATGAATTATTTCATATTTGTTCAGATTTTTAACAAGTTTTAAAAAAGACAGGGGCGAACCGGCCTCGTAAGTTAAAGGAGATATACTAACTCCTTCTTTCTTAATACCATTAACTAAATGATCAGAAATTATTGAAAGCGCTTTTTCTGATTCCTGCGTCGGCGAAATAATAGCTACATTCATTTTATCCTAGTATAAATTCGAAAGTTTAAAAATTAGATTATAAAAAGAGGAATAATTAAAGCAACAAAAACAAAGATTATGCTACTTACATATCTTCACACCATAAAATTTAAATACAATCCCTTTTAAATAAAAGAATATCGATGAAAAGACATTCTTTAAGTGGGTCTATTGACTCCCATTTAGTCGAAAAATCATTCAAAAATGGATAAAATTTTAGTGGTTGGCGGATCGGGCATGCTTGGAAAACAAATCTCTGAAACTCTCTCTAAAGAGTTTGAGATAATCATTTTTGATAAAAATAAAAGAACTGCTTTTGAGACTGCCCAGTTTGACGTTTTAGACAAGATTAAATTTAAAGAAGAATTCAAAAAGCATAACTTCAAAGCAGCGATACATTTAGTTGGATCAAAAAATATTTCTGTTGCTGAAGCAGAAAATGTACAAGACCTGAAAAGATTAAACATAGATTCACTAAAGAATTTAATTGAATGCTGTGATGGAACTAATACCAAGATAATTTTTGCTTCTTCTGCAGCAGTATATGGAAAAGCAAAACTTCCCCACTCAGAAAATTTGAACCCTGCCCCGATAAACAAGTATGGACAAATTAAGCTGGAATGTGAAAAAACATTAATCGAAGAGAGTACTAGAAAGAAAATTAAGTTTCTTATCTTAAGGATATTTAGTGTTTATAGTGCAGATGATGAAAGACTCTTAATCGGGAAGATGTTTAATGCATTAAAAAACAGGGAAGAGGTTATTGTAAAGAATACCCATCAAATAAGAGACTTTATTCATATTGAGGATTTAATAGAAGTAATTAAAAAAGTGCTCCTCTCTGAAAAAACAGAAAATCAAATAATAAATGTAGGAAGCGGAATAGGGCATAAACTATCGGAGATTGTTGAATTATTTGAAAAACATAGTTCTTTAAAGATAAATAAAGAGACAGATAATTTTGATATAGGATATGACTCTCTTGCAGATACAAAAAAATTAGAATATGCCACAGGAATTAAGGGAAGAGAAATACTAGACGAATTAAAAGAGAGAATAAAAAAAGAAGGAAGCATCAATAAGAGTCACAAAGAATTTTTTCAAAATAAAATTATTTGCATTACAGGAGGGCTAGGAAGCATTGGACAGGATATAATTAAAAATTTATTAAAATTTGATCCTAAAAAGATAATTATTGCAGATAATAGAGAAACAGAATTGTTTTATTCAAAATTATACTCTTTAAGTGAGAAAGTCTTTAATGAATTTGTGGATATAAAAGATTATAGTTCTGTAGAGAAAGTTTTAGAAAAAGTTGATGTTGTTTTTCACGCTGCAGCTTTGAAACATGTTGTCATATGCGAGGATAGTCCTTTTGAAGCAGTCAAAGTAAATGTTTTGGGAACAAAAAATGTTATAGAAGCCTGTCTAAAGAATAAAGTAAGAAAAATGATTCTTATAAGCACTGACAAAGCAGTGAACCCTGCAAGTGTCATGGGGGCAACAAAATTACTCGCAGAAAAACTTGTTGGAGCTATTGCTACTTCAGCCAAACTCAAAGAAAATTTTGTCACAAAGTTTGGAATTGTGAGATTCGGAAATGTTTTGTATTCTAGAGGCTCAGTGCTAGAGATATGGAATAAACAAATAAAAGAAAAAAGAGAGATTACTTTAACAGACGAAAGTATGACCCGTTTTTTTATGTCAACTTCTGACTGTGTAGACTTAATCTTTAAAGCCACAGAATTATCAGAAGATGGAGAAATATTTATCTTAAAAATGTCTTCTGTTTGTATGGGAGATTTAGCAAAATCTTTTTTAGAAATTAAAGGTTTGCCTAAAGAGAACATTAGAGTAATAGGGATAAGAAAAGGCGAAAAAAAACATGAAGAACTTTTATTAGGAGACGACGGGAATATAACCTTGGAAAATAAAGAATTATTTGTAAAATTTTCTTCATACGCAGATGAAGAAAGAATAAATAAAATTAAAAATGCGGGATTCAAAGAAACCAGATCTACTGGTTTAATCTCAAACAACCAGAAACTCTTGAGTATAGAAGAAATAAAAAACACTCTTTTAAAAGAAAAACGACTTATTGGCGAAGAATGAAAATATTACTCTTATACAAAAAAAAAGCCGGGGGTGTCGGAACTGTCGTACAATCCCTTACAAAATGGTTTGAAAAAACCGGAGACTCTGCTTTGGAAATATCGCGCGAAGAGGATATGAAAATATACTCTCTTATAAAATCTATCTTTCCTATTAGAAAAAAAATAAAGAGAATTGTGACCGAGGAAAAAATTGATATAATTTATACTCAAGATTGGAGTTTGGCTTTACCTTTACTATTTCCATCACACATATTCAAAAAAAAACATTTTTGCGTATTTTATGGGAGCAATCCGCCAGGGATGGGAAAATTTCTCCAGAACATTGTTGGAAAGATGATACATAAAAATCTGATAGTCTGCAATGATTCATTGAAGGAAAAATTCCCAGACTCAACTTTAATTTATAACCGAGTGGACCACGAGATATTCAGCCCATCAAATAAAATTAAAAAAATAAAAAATAGCGTGGGTTTTGCAAATTGGGCAACTAAAGAATATCACTTTAAAGAAATAGAAAAAGCAGTTAAAGAAGCCGGGAAAAAACTAATTATTGCAGATGGCATTCCAAAAGAGAAAATGCCAGATTTTTTTAGAAAACTAGAGATTTTTATAAGTCTGCCTCCAGATTATGCAGGCTTCGGGTTAGTTTATTTAGAAGCCATGTCTTCAGGAATTCCAAAAATCATAGGCAGTAATTACGGCGGAGGAGAAATTTTGCCTATAACAAAAATAGAAAATTTTGGAAGCATAAAAGAGGCCATTTTAAATGCAAAAGCAACAAATTACAGAGAGTGGATTATTAAGAATAATTTTACCTGGGAAAATGCAGTAAAAAAATTAAAAGGAATTTTTAAAGATGGTATCAAAGATAATTAAAAAAATAAAAAATCTCGTGAGTTTAAATAAACTTTTTGGAAAAAAAGTTGTACATGTTGAAGCCCCGCACTTATTCGGAGAGGAATTAAAAAAACACCTTTTAAGATACAAATCAAAATGCTACTGCATTTGCCCCTCAAATTTTGAGTATGTTAATTCCTTTTTTGGAATAAAAGAAAATAAAAAAGAATTTTCTGCCTTATTGAAAAAGTATTTTTTATCCATTAAAGACAAAGGGATCAACTTACAGTTACATGTGCATCTCTCGACGTTCCCTGAAAAATTAAGCTTTAGAAAAAAAGAAGAAATGATAAACTCCTCGTATAACTTTTTCATGAATGAATTAAAAATAAAACCAAAAGAGATTGTTTTCGGCTGGTATGCTTCTGATAATGACGCTGAAGAAATTGCAAAAACTCTTGGACTGAAAGTTATAAAAGAACATTTTCATATTTATGACTGGTGGTTAAAATGAGTTTGGTTGATACTCGACATTTAATAAAACAACGCGACGAATTTGCGTCAGAGTATGATAATTTCTATATGAAAACCCACCCTTATTTCAAGGATGAATTAACAAAAATAATTGAGGCTTTAGACCTAAAAAAAGAAGAAATTATTTTTGACGCTGGATGCGGAACAGACCTGTTTTCACAGCATATAGCAAAGAAAGGCAAATTTCTTTTCGGATTTGATTATTCTAAAGAATCTGCCAATATTTTTAATAGTAAAGGAATGAAAAATGCAAGAGCAACTATTGGCGACTTAACAGAACCAATTAAAACAAATGAAAAATTTGACAAGGCTGTTTCAATACAGGTCATACAGCACATTCCAACTGAAGAATTGAGGGTCAAAGCGTTAAGGAACATAAAGGAAGTCCTAAAAGACAACGGAATCTTAGTCTGTGAGCTACAGGACTGGACAGCTTGGAACAGAAGATTAAGGAGATTATTTTCCAAGATACCAAAAGAAGAGAGAGAGAAAGATTTTTATATTTACCGATTTTCTCCTGATGAATTTATTGAATTACTCAAAAAAGTAGGATTTAGAAATAGTAAATTATTCAGCAAAGCAAAAGGAGGATATTTTATAACAATTTCAAGAAAATGATTAGATTAATAAGAAATAAACTAGGATTAAAGATTATTGAATTTAGATATCCCGATAAACTGATAACTGTTCCTAATTGTGATATGATTAAGATTTATTCTTTTAAAGATTTAACCTCAAAGGGATGGATAAAAAATCAGGTTTGTAGTATGATGATTGATTTGACAAAAAGCGAAGAGGAACTGTTGGCAAACATAAAAAAAAATTATAGGAAGCATATGAAAACCGAGGAAAATTCCGGAGTAGTTATAAAAAAGGCGTCTAATGATTTAGATTATAAAAAGTTCTACAAAGAGAGATACTTAGAGTTATGTAAAAGAGAAAATATGCGCCCGTATCCTTATAAATATTTAAAACAAGGAGATTTATGGTATGCTGAAAAAGATGGAAAAATTCTCTGCGGTTCCATAATATTTCACGACGAGGAGTATGCAACACAGAGTTTTGCTGCTTCAGAGCATGTAGAATATAATGGCCACAGAACTTTAATTTGGAAAGCTATGAAATATTATAAAGAGCAAGGATTGAAATGGTTTAATTTTGGAGGAGGGGAAAGCGATTACAAAAAAAGATTCGGAAGTGAAAAATTTGATGTTTGGACTTATGTAAAATATGTTTCTTTTAAAGCAATACTTATGAACAAAATAAGATTAATTATAAATAAAATAAGGTATAAGAAAAATGAAGAAAAAAATTAAAATTTTGTTGTGGGTGTTAAAAGATTTTTCGATTTTGTCTTCCTTGAAAATTTTGCTCTTCCTTTTTAAAAAGTTTTTGAGAAAGAATGATCCTAAAAAAAGAATCAAAATAAAATTTAAATTTAAGGAAAATAAGATACAGGCAATGATTAGAGAAAATGACGATTTGTTTATTTTATCTGATATTTTTATGCTAGAAGAATATGCACTTCCCAAGATAAAAGATGAGATAAAAACAATTTTTGATTGCGGAGCACATATTGGCGCAGTTTCAGTATATCTTGGAATAAAATACCCTCAAGCTAAAATATTCTGTTTTGAACCAAACCAAGAATCATTGAAAAATTTAAAGGACAATCTCAGTCTAAATAATATCAATGCCAAGATTTTTCCTCTGGCAATCAGCAGAAGAAAAGAAACTTTAAATTTTGATGCAGACTCAGAATATTCTGCTGCTTCAAGAATTAACAAAGAGGGAAAAATTAAAGTAAACGTTATTAATCTAAAAGAAGTTATGTCATCTGAAAAAATTTCTAGCATTGATCTGTTAAAACTTGATATAGAGGGGGAAGAAATAAATGCTTTAATCGGTCTTGGTGATAAAATTAAAAAAGTAAAGAATATTGTCTGTGAAAATCATTATGAAATGTATAATCCTAAAGAGCTTTTTAGTATTCTTACAAAAAATGATTTTATAATTGATGAAAAAACAAGAAAATTAAACTCTCCCATTATAATTGCATACAAAAAATGAAAAAACCAAATATGTTTTTAGTCGGGTGTGTGAAAAGCGGAACAACAACATTGTACGAACTTTTAAAACAACACCCTCAAATTTTCATGTCAGAAGTGAAAGGCCCTGATTTTTTTGCTGAAATGCCTAATGATGCCTACCCCCAATTCTTTAAAAAAAGAGAAAAATATCTTTCTCTGTTCAACAATGCAAAAGAGAAAAAGATTCTTGGAGAAGCTTCACATTATTTTCACTTAAAAAAAGCCCCAGAAAAAATAAAAAAATTTAATCCAAAAGCAAAAATTGTGATAATTCTAAGAAATCCTTTTGAAGTAATAAGGTCTTACTACAACTCAGATTTAATTAATCCCTCTAACAATTTGATAGGACTTTATAATAAAAAAAATCCGAGTGCTGTAGAACTTATAGACAGCCTTGAGTATTCTGAGAATATAAAAAGATGGGGAAAATTTTTCAACAAAAATGTTTTTGTACTAATTGCAGAAGATTTAAATAAAAATCCAAAAGAAGAGCTGAGTAAACTGTTCAAATTTTTAGATGTGGATGGAAATTTTACGCCTGAGTTTAAGATACATAATGTTTCCAGGAAGACTAAAAATAAATATCTCCTCTGGTTAATTCAATTACTTCCATTAAAATCGAAATTATTTTTAAAAAACCAGTTAAAAGAAAAATTTTTAAAAAACATCAAAAATTATATAGAAAAAATAACAACCAAAGAGGAGATAAAAAGAAAAATCCCAAATGAAATTCTTAAAGAAATTAAACAAAAAATTAACATAGAAATTGAAAAAACCGAGAAATTATTGAAAAAAGATTTAAATTCATGGAGAAATAATCCATAATGTTTTTAAAAGCAAAAAATATCTGCCAGAGTATATCAATAAGAAGTATACTCTTTAAAAAATAACCTTCAAGAATTATGAAAAAAATTAAAATAATTGCAACAATAGGCCCAGGATCTAATAATCCAGAGATACTTGAAAAGTTAAGAGACAGAGGTGTTGATTTCTTTAGAATAAACCTCTCTCACACAGGAGAGGAAGAAATAGAACAAAGGATAAAAGATTTAATTGGTTATGGCGTTCCGATAATTGTTGATACAGAAGGCCCTCAGATTAGAAGCGGAAACCACAATGAGATTCATTTTCAGGAGGGAGACATAGTTAAACTATTTGAAAATAAGGTGCAATGTAATTCACAAAACCTTTTTTTAAATCCTGGGGAAGTTGTTAAAAAATTAGAAGATGGCGATTTAATTTCTATTGATTTTAATTCTATGCTATTAACAGTATTTGATTCAACATCTAAAAATAAGGGATTTGTTTTATGCAAGGTGGTTATTGGGGGCTCGATTGGGGGTAAAAAAGCGGTCCAGATTCAAAACCCAACATTTAATTTAGCTCCATTCAGCAAAAAAGACAATCTTGCAATAGAGCTGGCAAAAAAGTATGCTATAAAACATTTTACTCTCTCTTTTATGGAAGCACCTGAAAACGTTATAGAATTCAAGCAAAAATATCCACAAGCAATTGTTTACTCAAAAATAGAATCAAAAGAGGGCTTGAAAAATTTTCAAGAAATTGCAAAAGTCTCCGACGGAATTTTGATAGACCGAGGAGATTTAAGCAATCAAGTTCCCCTCGAAAAAATTCCTTTTATACAAAAGGCCATATTGAACAAAGTTAGAAATATGGGAAAAGAAGCAATTGTAGCTACAAACACCCTTGAGCAAATGGCTTTTGCATTAAAACCAAGCAAAGCAGAAGTTAATGATATTATTAACACTTTTTTAGACGGAGCTACTGCAATCGCCTTGACTAAAGAAACTGCTGTAGGAAAATATCCCGTTGAAACTGTAAATACATTAGTCAATTTGATAAATCAATTTGAATTTTTAACAGATGATAAAGAAGATCTTTTAACAAAAATAGAAAAAACAAATTACCTTAATTCTGAAGATTATCCACAAAGCATTATAAAACCACACGGAGGAGTTTTGGTAAATAAATTTGATCCAGCATATAATGGCAAAATACCAAAAAAGAGTATTGAAATAGATGAAGAAACTTTAATGGACTTAGAACAAATCGCCATTGGAACATTCAGCCCAATAGAAGGGTTTATGGGGAAAAACGATTTAATTTCTGTTGCTGAGAAGATGAAACTCCAAAATGGAATTATCTGGCCATTACCAATAGTCCTGTCAGTTAACGAGGAAATAAAAAAGGATTTGGTTGAAAAAGAAGATGTTGCTTTGATACACAAATGGGTAGTATATGGAATTCTTCATCTAAATGAGATTTATTCTGTTGATAAAGAAAAAATCTCTGAACAAGTTTATGGCACAAAAGACAAAACTCATCCGGGAGTTAAAAAATTTTTGGAAAGGGGAGATTATTTTCTTGGAGGAGAAATAACTCTCTTAAAAAGAAGAGAATCACCAAATAAATTCTATGAGCTTACTCCAAAACAAACTAGAAAAATATTCACAGAAAGAGGCTGGAACAAAATTGTTGGATTCCACACAAGAAATGTTATTCACAAATGCCATGAATTCATACAGATGGAAGCGCTAAAAAAAAGCCTGTGCGATGGATTATTTGTTCACCCTATAATTGGAAAGAAAAAGCCAGGTGATTTTGAAGCAGAAGTTATTATAAAAACCTATGAAAAAATGATTGAGAGTTTTTATCCAAAGTCAAAAGTTATTATGGGAGCTTTTGCAACTTACTCTAGATATGGGGGGCCTAGAGAGTCTATTTTTACAGCTTTGTGCAGAAAGAATTTTGGATGTTCACACTTTATTGTCGGAAGAGATCACACTGGAGTTGGAAGTTTTTATGATCCATTAGAATCGCATAAAATTTTTGATAGATTTACAAAAGAGGAGTTAGGAATAACTCCTATAAAGTTCGGCAATATTTTTTATTCAGACGTAGAAAAAAAACACATGCACGAACCTGAATTTATGAATTATCCTGAAGAACACAAAATGAATATTTCAGGAACTCAATCAAGAGAAATGCTCCTTAATGGTGTGCCTCCTCCTGACTGGTTTATGAGGCCTGAAATCTCACAGATAGTCATAGACAAAATAAAAAACGGCGAGAGGGTTTTTGTAGAATAAAATTGAGATGGAGATTGCACAAATCTTGGGCTGGATAGCTACTTTTCTTTTTTCGATAATGATAATCCCCCAAATGATAAAAACAATAAAATTAAAAAATACAAGTGGAGTAAGTTTATTACTTTTTATTATTTTTCTTGTTGCCAATATTATTGCTCTTACCTACGCTGTTTTGATTGATCAGTCTCCTTTAATAATCAAATATATCATTGCCACATTTACCACACTCATCTATATCGGATTATATGTGTACTACAAAAGAGAAGGATCTAGACAATGAAAATAAAAAATTTTGTGGTTTAACAGAATTATCTGGAAGAGGAAAAAGCACTATTGCTAGTTTATTAAAAGAGAGGTTTAACAAAGAAAAAAAGATATATATCTTTTTTGAAGATAATTATATAAAAACGCTAAGAGAAATTAATTTCTCTCTTAATTTTTTGTTTAATTTTAAAGCATATTTGTATAATTTATAATCAAGGGGATTATCTTTACAGATTTTTTTTCTTGTTTTATTATCTAAAATAAATCGTTTTTCTATCTTTTTATGCAAGGGGTTTATTTCTTGGGTTTTTTTATCACCTGTAACAGCATAATTGATCCACTTATTAGAATCTACCCCTAGAGATTTAAATAAAATTTTAAAATCCCTGTCACTTTTTTCAGTTATTCCAGTAAACCAACACAAATCAAGCATTTTTTTCGCATTTTCAAATTCTTTTTCCTTGTTTTGTTCTAAAAATCCAATTTTTCTCAACAAGAATTTCAGAAAATAAATTCTTTTTTCTTCTCCAGGAAAAAGGCGATTTAATTTTCCAAAAAAAGAGGGAACCTTTGAGGTATCTTCATTTCCCCCATATTTTGAGCTATAAAAATGAACCATTTCATTTTTCCTTCTAGACCTGTACCATCTTTCAAAAGAAGGAATTTTTCCGTGCCAAATCCTACTGTTGTAATAAGAAACAATTCTCTCTGCAGGATCTCTCACAAAGGTGATATACCTTGGAATCTTTCCAGGAACAAGATTGTGGACTCCATAGTATGCTTTGTGCCCTACGATAACTTTAGCTTTTTTTCTTTCTCCTAAAGGAAGCTTGTCAAAAGGAATAATCTTTCTCCTTTCCTTTTCTGCAACCCAAGGATTTCCTAAATGAATAAACTCTCCTGGTTTCAATCTTTTTTGCAAATGCCCATTAAAAGTTGTCCCTCCTGATCTTTGGAGGTGCAAAAAAATCCAAAGTATATTATCTTTCATCATGAAAACAAATTCTAATTATGCTTTTAAATTTTTACTTTTTAAAATTAAAGCGAACAAATAAAAATATTTACTAATCAGTGTAGCTAAAATTACCCCATAAACTGCTGCAAGATAGCCATACTTTATGAACCATAAAATAAAGATGTAATTTAAGACTATATTCATAATTGTGGAGATGAATAGAAACTTGGTTATAACAAAAGGTTTATTCTTAACAAAAAAATAATTTGAATATAAAGAAATTAAGGGAAGAGGAATTAACAACAATGATAAGGCTCTTAAGATATTTGCCGAAGGTGAAAAACTACTTCCGAAAATAATTTTAATGATAATTGGAGAAAAAATAAAGAGGAATAAAAATGCCAATAGTGAGAGAGCAGAAACAATTGCAATGGACTTCTTCAAACCAGTTCTCAGTGATTTAGTGCTGAGCCGACTGAAAAGAGGAAGTAATGCAACTGAAAAACTTAAGAGAGGGAAGAGGGCACCTATAAAATTAAACGCAGCAGAGTAATAACCAATAAATTCAGATGGAACGAATCTCCCAAGAATTAAAATATCTATATATCCAAAGAAAACGCCTGAAAAGACATTTGCAGAAGTTATTATAAAAAATTTATTAACTTTCTTTTTTTCTTGCTTAGGAATCTTCTCTGCTTTTTCAGAGAGATAAGGGGTACTTTTCTTAAAAAACAGAAAGAGAAAAAGAAAAGAAAAGAAATAAATTAAAGAAAATCCCAAGAGGATAAATAAGATAATTTTTTCTGTTTCAAATCCAGACTTTATTGAAAATAAAATCAGAAGAGGAATAATTACAATTTTTAGAATCTGGAAAAAGATCTCATTGTAAAAAATTCCTTTGAAATTATTAGAAGATTGAAAGATTATCTTCAAAAATTCCACTATTTGCAAGAATAAGAGGTATAATGCCCCCCAAGTTAATGCTAAGAATATTGCTGGTTTTTGATAATAATTATGGGAGATTATCTTTGCTAAAAAAATTAATAAGAAAATTGATAACGAGATTAGAATAAATTTTATTTTACTCAGATAGATTAAATATTCTTTTGCTCTTTTATAGTTTTTTTTCCCTAAAGCTCTTGAAACAAATCTTATCATTGTCTGGCTAGTTCCTAAGTCAGCTAAGCTTGCAAAAATTAAAATTGTCGATAAAGCTAGGGTATACAACCCAAATAACTCTGGCATAAGAAGTCTTGCGATTAATAAAGTAAAGATTATTGCTCCAATTTTAGAGATAAAACTTGTTGAAAAATTATAGAAACTATTTTTTAGAGCAATTCCTGTATTTCCAGAAAAATTTCGGTTTTTTAGTCGTTTAAAAAGTTCTTTTAAAGTACTCTTTCCCTCTTTTATAAAAGATAATTGAGACTTCATAAATTGTTTAAAAAAAAATAGTTTAAAAACTATCCTGAGGAAAAGTATAAACTATTCTTCTCACTCTTTTTGCAGAATTTTTATAATTTCACCAAAGGCAGGTCTTGTTATTAAAATACCGACGCTGACACCTAAGATAGTTGTAAAAGCAAAACCTTTTAATAATCCTGCTCCTGCCCAAAATAGGGGGATCATTGCTGCAATAATTGTAAAAAAAGCCCCGATTATTATAAAAAACGCTCTCTTGATTCGGGCTTTTAAATTTAAGCTCTCTTTTGAAAAAGATTCATCAATAATCACAATCTGATCATTTACTCCTGTTCCCATTCCTGCAATTATCCCTGCAATTGCCGGCACATCTAAATTCCAAGAAATAAGAGTTGCAACTCCTAAAGTTATAAACGCTTCAGAAAACATAGTTAGGATAACAGACAAAGAAATTTTGATATTTTTATACTTTACAAATAACAAGATTGAAATAATAAGGAATACAAATAAACCTAAAATAAGAATATTTTTTGTAAATTCCCTTCCTAAAACTGGAGAAGACGAATCTAATTTCACAATTTCAAGTTTATAAGGAAGACTTCCTGTAATAAGAATTGTCTGAAGTTTTTTCATAGAATTTATTGCATCGTTGTAAGCATCCTCTTCTGTGGCTCCGCTGCCTGACCCAGAGATTTGAATTTGTGTTGTAATTCTCCCTTTTAGTTCTACACCAATATATAATGAATCAACTAATTTATCATCAAGAAGCAAATCTAATTTTTTAGAAAGATATTCTTGGTTTGCTGGATCTGAAGTTAAATTTTTGGTTATCTCCGCATGTCTTTCTGCAGCTAATGGACTTAATGAAACAGTAAATCTAAATCTACAAAAATAAGTCCCAGACTGGTCAGGAGAACATGATTCCACTCCTGCACAAGTTGCATCATTTCTGCATACAAAAGTAATGTCCTTTTCTCCACTTACAAAAACAGTGTCATTGCCTACCTTTGCCTCGAATTTCCCTTGCTGCCCAATTAGTTCTTTTAAATCTTCAGGATTTATCCCTGCAACTTCTACTCGTAAAAACCTATTTCCTTCTAAATCAGAGATACTTCTTATATCTACATCACTAATTCCAAAAGTATTTAGTCTATTGGAGGTTACTGCAACAAGATCGTTCATTTGATTTTGTGAAAGCGTTATATTTTCTGGTTTTAGTATTGCTCTTGAACCTCCGCTTAAGTCCAATCCTGTTTTAATATTTGTCTTGGAAATTTCTGAAACAACAAAATCAGGAGTTTTATTTGTAAAGAAAATAAAAGTTTCAGAAGTTAAAGAAATTTCTATTTTTCGATTCTCTGTAGAAAAATTTAAATTATTTAATACTCTTGAATAATCTTCCATGTTTTTAATTGAGTTTTGATTTATTGAAAGTATTATCATCCCTTTCCTTAATCCTTCGGTAAAAAAAGGCGAATCAGAACTAATGGAACTTATAACAACTCCTTTGGGAATTGAAAAAAAGATTATTAAAAAAATTGCTAAAAAAATCAAGCCAAGTAAAACAATTGTATTTTTTTTGGATTTAGAATAAGTAAGAACTAACAAAATAGAGATTATTAATAATCCCACAAGAAAACTAAAAGCAGGAGGGAGATTTAGAATTATCATTGCAGAAAAAGCAAGAATAAATACTAAAACCCAAATTCTCAAAGATAGTTTCATTTTATACCTTTTTTGTCGCAATACCATTTAATTATTCCGGCATTTGTAAGCCAGGTATTCAAAATATCGGCTAATAAACCCAAAGCCAAAATGAAAAATATTTGCCTGAAAGAATCAGGAATTCCTGTAATTATAAAAAAAGCTGGAAGGACTGCAGCAAGTGCTGTCAGATTCATAAAAATACCTGTTTTAAATGCTCCAAAAATTCTCTGGTTTAAAGTTCCTTCTTGTTTTTTTAATGCCCGGGTTGTTAAGAGAATATCTGTATCCACAGAATAACCAATTAACATTAAAAATGCTGCTATTCCTGCTGTTGAAATTTTAATCCCTAAATAATCAATCAAAGCAAGAGGCATTACTATATCCGCAAACGCTGCAAAGATCACTGCAAAACTAGGAATAAAACTTCTAAAAAGAATAAAAATAACAATAGACATTAAAACAAAAGAGATTATAAGTGCTAAAATAAGTTGCCGATAAAAATTGCCGCTAAGAGCAGAACCTGTAAATTCTATATTGGAGTTTTCTTGAGAAAGCTCATATCCTGAAATTTCTTGTATTGATTTTTTAAGCTCTTCTGGATCTGACTGGCTTTCAATTATAAATGCAATTATGTCTCCAGACGATAAATCAGTGAGTTTCCTAAAAGAAACATCGTTATGCTTTGATTTTAAATCTTGTTCAAGTTTTTGTAAATCTGAACTTAAAAAATCTCCTGTTAAAGTAATTGTTGTTCCCCCTGATAAACTAACATCCTTGATAAGAATATCTCCTGTTTTCAAATAAAAAGAAAATATGTAAGCTAATGAAAAAACAAGGATAATTATGGGAATTAAAAAAAGAAATTTATAATGTTTGTCGTAATTAAATTTGTTTTTTTTAGAAGGCTCTGCTTTTTCTGGTTTACTCTCCTGTTCTTTAGGTTCATCCATTTCCATAAATAATAAAAACACCTTATAAAGTTTTGTAATTTTTATTAATAAAAAAGATTGATAAAAATTTGATTTTCCCCATAAAATTAAAGAAAATGCGCCGGTCGGGATTTGAACCCGAGTCATCTGCTTTCTTCGTTGGGTCACAGCGAAGCGATTGGAAGCTTGCTTTCAATTGGAAGGCAGAGATTCTACCACTGAACTACCAGCGCATAAAGTATTTAGCAAAGTATTATTTAATAAAGTTTACTAAACGCCCGAGAAAGGATTCGAACCTTTGACCTACGCATTAGGAGTGCGCCGCTCTATCCAAGCTGAGCTACTCGGGCGTAAATATATTCTTAAAAGATACTATAAAAGTTTATTTAATTTTAGAGGAAGATTTGAGACTTGCGCAATTTAATGTGGGGTGGGCACATTGAAAAAAACACTTCGATTAAAATAACTTTTTAGGATTATTTGACTAACACCACTAACTAGCTAGACCAAAGATTAATGCCAATAAAATCAATGATAATGTGAGGTCTATTGCCTTTAATTTGCTCAAAATTGCTTTTAGAAGTTCTGGCTGTGTTTCTGGTTTCTTACCACCAAACAATTCTGAAAATACCATAGATTCCTTAATGCTTTAATCTTTTTAAAAGTATTTATTCAAAGTTGATAAAGTTATTTTTACCGAAACACTTTCTTTTATGCGGAAGAAAGGATTCGAACCTTTGCAGGCACTAAGCCACGAGGGCCTAAACCTCGCCCGTTTGACCACTCCGGCACTTCCGCATAATTTAAAAAATTTTGAGAATATAAAAATGTTTATAATCCTAATTTCTTGAATTTTTGAAAAGTGAAATCTACTAATTCTCATTTCATAACCCAATCAAAAAGTTTATAAAAGGGGTTAATGATTGAATTACGAAGACGGCCATAATAGGTTGGAAACACCTGTTCCCTTTCCGAACACAGAAGTTAAGCTTCCTATGTTAATGGCGGTAGTGGACCACAATCTGCAAAACCATTAAGCTGTCTTTCATAAAATTTATTTTTATTTTAAAAAAGAATATTGTTTCTATCATTTTTTAATTTCTCCCCTCCTCAATGTCATAAAAAAATTAAAAGAGATGGATTTATATATATCAGTCATAAGAATAGACAAAAATTTACATTTAAAATTTTTATGATTACCATAAATGGTATAAAAAATCTACCTTACAAAAAAAGTTTTTATACCTCCCCTCCTTATATTACCTTATGAAAAAACTTTCAAAATCAGAAGCACAAAAGCAAATTGAAGATTTTTTTAATGATATTCAGAATAAAAATCCTAAAGAAGTAAAGAAGATAAAAAAACTTGCAATGAGACACAATATTAAACTTGGTGAAAAAAGAAAGTTATTTTGCAAGAAATGTTTTTCACCTTATAAAGAAGCAAGTATTAGAATAAAAAACGATATTCTTTCAATGAATTGCGGAAATTGTAGTTATACGGCTAGGTGGAAAATTAAGTAATCAAGCTTTCTTAAACCTTCCAACAAGTTCAATAAGATCTGTTTGACCAAGGAACATTGCTCTGCAGCAATATCTTTCTAAACCAAGACTGTCTAAAACTTTTTTCGGATTTTCTCCGTCAGCAACCCGCTTTTTGAAATCTTCCCATAAATGGGCAATTGGTTTTCCGCATGAAAAACATCTAACTGGAATTATCATAATCTTATTTCTACAGAATAGTTTTTAAAACTTGTGATTAGGAAAGTTTAAATACAGATTGGATTGTGTGGGTTTATGAAACAAAATAAAGTCATTGAACTTAAAGCTGTTGCAAAGTATTATGAAATGGGAGAAAACATAGTAAAGGCTCTTGATTGTGTAAATATTTCTATTGACGACGGGGATTTTGTTGCGATAATGGGGCCGAGCGGGAGTGGCAAATCAACTGGAATGAATCTTACTGGAAGTTTGGATTTGCCGACAAAAGGAGATATTTATCTCGGAGGAGAAAACATTTCACATTTAGAAGAATCAGAACTTGCACAGATTCGCGGGAAAAAAATAGGTTTTATTTTTCAGCAATTTAATTTAATTCCTAATTTAACTGCCAAGGAAAATG
>Ga0210019_1001805_pt1 | contig 21951 bp, 24 predicted proteins | sample CryGeyCG2114_020_2_FD_183969 | JGI IMG/M metagenome (GOLD analysis project Ga0210019, IMG submission 183969) | Groundwater microbial communities from aquifer - Crystal Geyser CG11_big_fil_rev_8/21/14_0.20 (SPAdes) (version 2) | ecosystem: Environmental > Aquatic > Deep subsurface > Groundwater ...
AGAGCCGTCACGCCCGGCTGGATCGGCCTGTACCGACAAGCCGACAGCCGATCCAACCCGCGGGAATTGCAGCTCCCAAATGGAACCCTGCTCCGTTTCGAAGCGGCGCCGGCTTCCGATGACTCCCCCGCCCCAACCGCCGGCCTGGAGGCCCTGGAGACGGCCCTAACGGACAGCCCAGTTGCACAGACCGTCGCCTATTTGAGAGCGGTCCACCGCAACGCAGCTGCAACGGAGCTAAGAGCCGGCTTTCGAACGGTGGGGGGGGACCCCTCCGGCGAACTGCGTCTGGATTACCGAAAACCGGAAGATGCGATCAGAGGCTGGGTTTGGACCGACACCGGCTGGCAGATCCATGCCCATTGGGCCCGGACCGGAAACGGCCTGATGCTCCACCCGATCCTGACACCGAATGGAACAATCAACCGGATTGACCGAATTCTGATCGAACCGATGGAAGTTTCTCCGCTCAACGCGTTCTACAATTTCTTCTTTCCCGCCGAAGAGGCCCTGGAGCCGCGAGAGATCGCCATCCTGCTTCAGCTGAGCAACCGGTATGTTCTGGAGGAGTATCGGGAACCGCTGGAGTCGGCGCTGAAGCAATTGCTGCAGGATCCAAACCAGGCTCGGTTCATGCTGATGGCCTCCGAATCCGCCGGCTGGGAAAACACCTTCTTTCAAATCCAACGAGTCAAAGGAGGACGATTCCATCTGATGTTGGCGCGGTCCGGCCGTGAAACGGAAGCGGTGTATGCCGCCCCCGTCTCACAGCCGGCTCCAGGGCAAATCCACCCGGGGAACCTGCCCACCCCTGTCCCAACCGCCGGGCTGGAGGCGGCATCCTTGGCGCCCAGCCCGGCGGCGGCCTGGCGGCAGCTTTCCGAACAATACCTGTGGGGAGTGACAACGCCGGTCACGATCACGCTGGTTGGTTTCCCGCTGGGGGCGGAATTCCCGGATGGAACGATCGAGTGGACGATTGATCCGAAGCGGACCGAACAAATAGAAGCGGTCGAACAATTCTTCGAATCGCTTCCGAAAGGCTATGTCCTTCGATGGGAAACCGATCCGCTCGCTCCAAACCAGCTTCGACTTCGATACCTCAAGGAAAACCTGTCCACTTATCCGCCCCGCAGACAACTGGAAACAATGATCACCATTGGAGAACACATCACCCCGATGAAGCTGGACGATCCCTCGGCGCCCACCCGAACGACCCCTCCTGTGCGGATCCCATACAGGGGCGACCTCTCCGCCTTCTTAGAGCTCCAATCCGCAGCCGGCGAATTCGGGATTTCCGAAACCCTGCTGCGACGCATGCTCAACATCGTGCAGCGGCCTGCCCTTTCCAGAGGCGGCGTGGTCTGGGTCAAGGCCGACAGCTCCGATGGAACATTCGCCGGCTCCATGATCTACCTGACCGAAAACCCTACCGGACAATATCGGGAATACACCATCGTGGACATCGCCGTCGAACCGGGCTTCAAACATTCCGGCGTCAGCCGGGCATTCATAACCCATTTGGATCGGAAACATCACGCACCCCCAGGAGGCCGGACGGTCGCCTATGTGCGGTCGAACGACTCCAAAACCCGCGCATTTTTTGAAGCACTTGGTTTTGAAGAGGAAGAGACCGTCCCAAACCATTTCGGGGAGGAGGAAGGCCTCCGGATGATTCGACCGGCCGATTCCTCCCCCGCCCCGGCTGCCGGCCTGGAGACGGCGGCGAAATGGCCGGGCGACATCACCCCGCTGGAGTCCCATCTTGCTCTTCACACGCTTGCATACGGCATCTATGACCAGCGGCTGACGGGACCGGATGGCGATAGCAGCCTGTCCCTCGCGCTTGAGCGCCTACCTCACATCAAGTCGGAGCCGGAATATCAAGACCTTCTGAGCCGAATGCCGCCTGAAAAGCTGCAGCGGATCCTGGATCGCCTCCCATTCCTCATCACCGGAGAGGCCGCCCCCGCGGCAAACGATCCACGGCTCCAGGGGAACTCCTTCGAGAACCACATGATGCTCCTCGCCAGAGCCGCCTCCTGGGCCAACATTTTCTCCTCCATCCCCCACCGCAAAAAGGTCATCGCCGGTTCCCAGGAGCGGAGCAAGCTGGTCGAAGAGATTCTGGAAGCGAACCAAAGCCGACTCGAGGGAGGGACCATAGGGTTTACCCGGACGGGAAATTTCGTCGTCATTCTCAACACCCGACCGGATCCGGACAATCCCAAAGCGGTGGTTAAGCGGCTGGTGGATTTTCTGCTGGAAGGACCCACTGCCCCGGCCGCTGGCTTGGAGGGGAATCTGGGGGAGGAGCTGTACCGGGCGGGACTGACGACCCTTTCCCTGCCCCGGGTACGGGAGCAGAGGGAAGCCGACCAGGCGGCCTAACGAACCGCTTCAGCCGGGGCGAAAACCCCCTCGATCACCCGCCCCTGCATATCGGACGGCACCGGTTCCCCCAAGGCATACAGGACGGTCGGGGCAATGTCCTGGGGCCCGACCGGGTCGGACAACAGCACCCCCCGCCGGACCCCGCCTCCCAGGGCAATCCAGGGAACCCGACGGACCTCCGGGACATCGGCTCCGTGATCCTTTTCCACCCCCCCATGGTCGGCGGTCAGGATCAGGAGGGTCTTTTCCAGCAGACCGTTCTCCTCCAACGCCTCCCAGATCACCCCGAAAAGGCGGTCCGCCTCCTGCACCGCCAACCCGTACTGGGGCGACATCCAGCCATGCCGGTGACCGGCCCAATCCGGATCCCCCAGATGGATGAAACAGAAGTTCCAGCGGGAGCGCTCCCCGGCCGCCATGTCGGAACGGAAGGCCTCCACCGCCGGCTTGGAGTCACGCTTCAACGCCATCTGATAGCGGCCCACCTGGCTGGGGCGGGCCAGCAGGGCCAGTTTCATCTTGGAGACATAGAGGCCGGAGGTCCGGTTCCGGGCCGCCAGGATTTCAAACAGGGTGCCGGCGGCATAGCGCCCCTCGAATTCATTGGTGAGGAAGCCGTGCGCGGCGGGAAATTTCCCGGTGACCATCGAAATATGGTTGGGGATGGTCCGGCTGGGGACCACACAGCGGGCCCCCTCCGCCACCACCCCCCGGTCGGCGACCCGGGTCAGATTCGGCATCCAGTCGGGGCGGAGAGCGTCCAGCCGCAGGCCGTCGATGGAGACGACCACAACCCGGCGCACAATCGGGCTCGCCCCTTCCCCGCCCAGACCGACAGCGGGAAAGAAGCCGCTCAGCAGAAGAGCCGACAACAGAACGGATCGCAAACGGTTCATGGAAGTCTAAAAGATTTTAACAGAGAGAGACCTCGATGTCTTGCCCCGACCTGGAATCAGGAAGCAGAGAGAATCGTTCGAACGGCAGCCCCCAGAACCAGGCCGATAACGACCCCGATCCCGAGGGACTTGCTGAAGGGAAAATCAAACCACGGCACCTGCACCGATCCACCTCGATCATGCATCGGAAGAAGACCGCCTTCTCCGATCTATCTTAGTGTAACAGCTTATGACTCAGGGTCAAGAAAAAAAGCCCCGCGCCGGGATGGCGCGGGGCCTCTGCTTTCCTTGCTGACTTGGCAGCGAGAGCCCCAAGTCCCAGGAACCTGCGTAGCTTACCGGAGGCCTAGGAATTTGAGCCCGAATACCACCGCCAGGATCACGACCAGCAGCGGGACATAGGTCGCCAGATGCGTGGCGTACATCCCGCCAATCACCGTACCGATCAGAATCCCTGTCAGCAAATCCACATGTTCGCCTTTCATTCCTGTCACCTCCTTTGGAGTTCTTATACTCCTGTAGGAAGTATGGCTCTTTGTCAACTGGTCAACAAGAGATATAGATATAACTCTTTTAATATCAAGTAGTTAAAATATAGACATTTATATAGAATTAGTTAGTCGTACGGATTTAATATGCTAACTATCTGTAAATAAATAATTTATAGTTCTAACTTTAACTTATTTATTTATAAAGACTTATGGATTTTTACCTGCGGCGAGTCCTGGGGATTCATTCTAGATCGTGTCAATTTTTTCAAAAGACAAATGCGGCAAATCGAAATCGGATCATATCAGTTCACGCGGGGTCATTGTCCCTTCCCGGCTTGAATTCTCTTTAGCCCCTTCTCAAGCACCCGGCGTTCGGCAGGATGGGTCAACCGTTTGAGCGCCTCCCGGCTGTCGAACCAGCGGGCCTCATCCACCTCGAAATCATGGTCTTGCGTGGAACCGCCGGTCCGGCGCATCAGGTAGAAGTGAACAGTCTTGGAGATCACCCGGCGGTCCTCCCGGTAGCGGTAATGAATAGGAGCCAGTTTTCTGAGGATCAAGGCAGTCAACCCCGTCTCTTCCCGGACCTCCCGCAGGGCCCCTTCCTCAAGCGTCTCCCCCGGATCCAGATGTCCCTTGGGGAGGCACCAGACCGTCCAATCGGCCCGGGCGATCAGGGCGATGCGGATGCGGCGGCCCGTTTTCCGGAAAACCACCCCCCCGGCGGCAATCCGCCTCTTCCCTTTCCTTTTCATCAATCAGGCAAGCGCTTCCGAAAGCGGCGTGGAGGTCAGCCCCAGCGCTTCGGCGACCGGCAGAGAGGTCACCCGGCCGCCGGCCAAGTTCACCCCCCGGCTCAGGGCCGGGTGGGCGGCCAGCGCCCCCCTCAACCCCCGACCGGCAATCTCCAGAACATACGGCAGGGTGGCGTTGGTCAGTCCATAGGTGGAGGTGATCGGGACCGCCCCCGGGATGTTGGATACGCAGTAATGGACGATCCCATCCCGGACGAAGATCGGGGCCGCATGGGTGGTCGGCCGGGAGGTGGCGGCGCATCCCCCCTGATCGATCGCCACATCCACGATCACCGATCCCGGCTTCATCCGCTTGAGCACCTTCCGGGAGATCAGGACCGGGGCACGCCCCCCCCTTCTGAGGGCGGCGCAGATCACCAGATCGGCGGTTCGAAGCCGATGGTCAATGTTCTCCTGCAGGGACATCAGGAAACGGACATTCTTCGGCATGATGTTCTCCAGGTGGCGCAGGCGGTCCAGGTCGTTGTCGAGGATCGTGACCTCCCCGCCGAAGCCGGCCGCGACCCGGGCGGCGTTCGCCCCGACCACCCCGCCCCCCAGGATCAGGATCTCGGCGGGAGCCACCCCCGGGATCCCCCCCAACAGGATCCCCTTGCCCCGCATCGGTTTCTCCAGGTATTTGGCCCCCTCCTGGACGCTCATCCGGCCGGCGATCTCGCTCATCGGGACCAGGATCGGCAGGCGGCCAGCGTTATCCTCGACCGTCTCGTAGGCGATGCAAACCGCCCGGGACTTGAGCATCGCCTGAACGAGGGACCGGTTGGCCGCGAAATGAAAGAAGGTGAAAAGGATCTGCCCGGGACGGACGCGCCGGTATTCGGAAGAGAGCGGCTCCTTGACCTTGAGAATCAGGTCCGCTTGGTCGAAAACGGAAGCGGCGCTGCGGAGAATCCGGGCGCCGGCCTGACGGTACTGCGCGTCGGAGATGTTGGAACCGGTCCCGGCGCCGCTTTCCACAAGAACCGTGTGGCCGGCCCGGCGGAGGGCGGCGACACCGGCGGGAACGCCGGCGGCGCGGTACTCCCCCTCCTTGATCTCACGAAGAATTCCGACGCGCATGGACCAGCATGGTCTCCACCACGAACTCCGCCAGCCGTCTGCGATCCTGCGTTCGGATGCTCTGAAAGAAAATCGCGGTCAGATAGTGCCGGGGCGAATCAGCCGGCTCCTGCCGCACCACGACGCCGGTGCAGCGGATCAGCCGGTCGGCCGAACCGATCGAAACCCCCGGCAGCTCGAAGGCGATGTCCAGCTTGGTCATCGGCGCCACCTTCTGCGACAGCTCGCACAGCGCCCCGCCGCAGCTGATGTTCCGCGTCAGCGTCACCAGGGGTTTTTGGTCGAGCCGGACCTGGCAGGAAACCGCCTCCATGACGCGGGGATACTTGCGCTTCTCATCCAGATTCATTTCGACATTCCTCATCAATGAATTTCAGCACGCGCGTCGCGTACCGCTCCTCGTTTTGCCGGAAGGAGGCCGCGTGTCCGGCCTCCGGAACCAGCCACAGTTCCCTCACTCCCGTCCGCTTGGCCTCATACAGCCGCCGCGCCTCTTCGGGTGGAACCGAACTATCCTCAGCGCCGTGGATCAGAAGCAACCCGCACCGCAGCGCCTCCACCGCCCGAACCGGATTCAACCGGTCCGCCGGAACGCCCCACCGGAAAGCCGCTCCCCCCACCAACAGCAGAGAAAACGGAAACCTGGGTATATGATACGCCAACCATAGGGTCCGCGCAATGGCCCTCTCCACGGAGGCGTAAGTGGAATCGGTGACGATCGCCCGGACACCTGGAAAAGCGTTCCCGTTCAGAAGGGCAACCGCTCCCCCCATCGAGACCCCATAAATCGCTATGGGCAAACGGGTTGAGGATTCCTCCCGGGAGAGATATTCAAAGGCCGCTTCCAGATCCGCCTTCTCCCGGTGACCGAAAGAAACAATCCCCCCGCCGGAGGCGCCGTGCCCCCGGAGATCCAGCAGCAGCAGATGGTATCCCCCCACCCGGTGAAGGGCAGCGGCCACCTCCAACAGATCCCCCTTCCCCGCCCCATAACCATGCAGCATCAGGATGATCCCGCGGGGATGCGGGTCCGGGATCCACCAGGCGGAGAGAGGAATGCCATCGGAGGTGGTCAGTGTCAGGGTTCGATGGGGAATTCCAAAATCCAGGGGGGTCAGCGGGAAAGCCAACCGGGGGGGATGCACCATCCAGGCCGACGAGGCGGCCGCCCAAAAAAAGGCGAGCGCGGCGGAAAACACCAGCCAAAAAAGCGGAGACACCCGGCGGTCAGGACTCGGACGCAGCCCGACCCCCCAGCCACTTGGAATAAACGAAATCCATCAGCCGGGAAAGATCCAGCGGGCGGATCGAAAGGAGTTTCAGTCCCGTCTCGGTCGATTCCCGGTCTCGTTCCGACGCGGCCCACATCACCTCCGCGGTCGCGAAAACCGGGACATTGTCGCCGGGGACCGTCATCGTCAAATCCACGGTCTCCCCTTTGCGAACCGGTTTGGGAAAAAGGAACCGCAAGCCCCCGCGGGAAAAATCCCGGACGGTCCCACGGCCGGCGCCGGCCGAAGAACCCTTCGCCCAGTATTCCGCCTCTAGGGCGGTGTCGATCCGGATGTCTTGTCTCCGTTCGTCCTGCATCATCCCTTTCTCCTTGTCATTGAAGCATCGCGGCCGCGGTCACCGGCCGGTGCACGACATTCCCCTTTCGATAAGCCCGCACAAACGCCTCCACCACCTGAGGATCAAACTGGGTCCCGGCGCACATCTCGATCTCCTTGATCGCCACCGATTCCGGAAGTCGGCGGCGGTACGGCCGATCGGTGGTCATCGAATCAAAGGTATCGGCGACCGAAATGATCCGGGTCATCAAAGGAATCTCCTCTCCCCGCAGGCCGTCCGGATACCCCTTGCCGTCAAAGCGCTCATGGTGCGCCTTGACCGCCATCGCGACCTCCTCCATCCCCTTGATCGGCTGCAGGATGATCGCCCCGATCGTCGGATGCTCCTTCATTTTATCCATCTCCCGGAGGGTCAACCGCCCCTTCTTCCGGAGGATCTCGTCGGCAACGCCGATCTTGCCGATGTCGTGCAGCAGGGCGGCGATGTTCAGCAGCTCCGCGAAGCGGGGCACCGCCAGCACATCCGGATGATGCGCCATCTCTTCGGCGATCGAGATCGCATAAGCGGTGCACCGCTCGGTGTGCCCGTGGGTGTAAGGGTCCCGAGCATCCACCGCCGCCGCCAGCGCGATCGAGGTGTGGACGAACAACCGATGCTCCCGGCGGTACAAATCCTCGATCTCCCGCATCCGGTGGACCAGCTGTTCATACAACTGGGCGTTCTCGAGCGCCACCGCCCCCTCATTGGCCAGTGTCGAGAGCAGGTCCATGTCCTCCTGGGAATAGTGAGCGCCGGAGAGCTTCTCCCCCAAGACCAGGATCCCCCGCAACCGCTCCTTCGTGAAGGCCGGGATACAAACCTCCGCCTCCAGACCGCGCATCGCGCCGGCCAACTCCTCCAGGGACTTTCGAACAATCGTCCGGCGGGGAAACAGCTTCTCATTCTGCAGAAGAACCCCGATCTCATCCAGGCTGACCGGCTCCTTTTTGTTCTCCAGCCAAGCCGGCAACGGATGGCTCCTGGAAAGCTTCAGACCCTCGGTCTGCTTGCGCCGCCCCCGGCTGACCTTGAGCTCAAACTCCCCGCGGGTCAGGTGGAAAATGCCGACATGGACCACCCGGACCCGGAACCCGATGAAATGGGCCATCAGCTTCATCAGATGGTCCACCGAGGTCACGCGGGTCATCCCCCGGGAAGCATCCTTGAGGGTCTTCTGCCACTCAAACTGCTTCTGGAACAGGTGCCGGTCGGTAAAGCGCCTCAACCAGTGGTCGAGCGGCCGAATCAGGAGGGTCACCAGACCGAACGCCAGCAAAGACATCCCGATGACCCGACGGTCGAGGGTCCCCGGCTCGTAGAAGAACCACTGGCCGAGCATCACGACGACCACGACGAAGAGCCCCACGAGGACCGAATAGAGGGCCGCGTAGATCAAGGTGTTGCGGACCGCAATCCGGATGTCCATCAGCCGCCAGCGGAGAATCGCGTAGGCGATCACGCCGTAGAAGAGGAACAGCCCCTGCCCGGCCGGCGGAATCCGGACCCCGAACGCCAACGGCATCATTGACCAAAGGGAGGGCAGACCGATCGCGGAAGCCAGGATCACATACCGCAGCTGATTGACCCGGTGGCCCACCTGGGTCCGGAGGGAGCGGACGAGGACCCCAAACCCCCAAAGGGTGACCGCGACGAACCAGGCGGCGAACAGACCGTAGAAGGGTCCGGCCAACGGATAGAAAGAGAACTCGGAGAGCCCCACCTGGACATCGGACACGATCAGCGGGGTCAAGGAGAAGAGGGCGAACACGCCGGCGATCCGTTTGTTCCAGAGCACCGCCGGATGCAAACGCTCCGGATGCTCCCCCCAACAGAAGGTGAACTGGAGGAAGTACGCGGGAATCAGGGAGAACGCGGCCTGCGAAACCCGAGCCCAGAAGATCGCCTCGCCGAAGGTGCGGTAGAGGGAGAGAACCGCCGCCGCCGCGGCCCAAATCCCGGCCGACAGACAAAGCCGAAGCCAGGCCCGGCTCATCGGCGCGGACCGGTTGCGGCCGTAAACGGTTAGCCCCAGCACGAGGCCGACGACGGCCGTCGCGATCAGCCCTTCGGGTCCCGAGCCTGGGATCATCCGTTCGGCTCGGACAGGCCGACCGAGAGGGCCGCCGCCCGAATCGCTTCGTTCAGGCGGGAAAGACCTGCCCGGGTAAAGCTTTCATTCAGAACCACCTTGATCCCCTGCTGATCAAACGATCCCAATCCACCGGGCTTCGAACCGGACAGGCCCGCCCCGTGAAGAATCATCTCTTTGGGGCGATGCGCCGAGCGCATGACCTCCACCGTCAGGTCACCGGTCTTGCCGAGGAACGACAAATCCACCAACAAAATGTCAGGCCGGAAGGAATCCAACTTCTCGAGGATTTCCTCCTTTGAGTAAGCCGATTCCACCTCGTAGCGGCCGCCGCACCGCTCCGGATCGGCGAAGAAGACCTCCTTGAGCTTGAAGGTGTACTCGGAGGGCTCGGCGAAGAGAATCCGGCCTCGGGTCACGGTTCCCTCAGTCTCGGCCGGAGCGACCGCCTCGGCCACCCGATGAGCCACCGGCTCCGCCGGCCGATCCTCCAACACCCGCTCGACGGTGGAGGTCAGCGCCTGAATCCCGAACGGCTTCATCAGGAAAGCATCCACCCCAATCTTCTCGACCATGTCCTGAAACTGGACATCGTAGGCGGTCACCACGACCACTTTCGGCCGGGGTTCCAGCGTGTGAATGAAGCGGAGCACCTCCAAGCCGTTGACGCCCGGCATCTTCATGTCCAGAAGGACCAGGTTGATGGCCCGCTCCCGCAGGATCCGCATCGCCTCCAGCCCATCCAGCGCCGTCAACATCTCGTATCCCCGGGCGAGAAAAAAAGCCTGGAGGGCGAAGGTCACTTCCGGCTCGTCATCCACGACCAGAACGTGCTTCTTGTCGGACATCCGCTTCTCCTCTCCCTTGAAAATCCGATCAACAAAAAACTCCCCCACCGGTTGCCGGCGCGGGGAGCTTTATGCAACACCTAACTTTAACCGCTTCTGATTAATCCGTCAAGCCGATTCTGGAATCTTTTTCCGAGCGAAAACGACTGAAAAAACCGCCGGTCAGGGCATCCAGGCGGGCCGACAGCTCCTCCAAACGAAGGCGCCGCTCCGTTCGCAGCTGAGAATCCTCGGTCGGATTCCGGGAAAATTCCGATGCCAGGCGGAGCCGCTCAAAATAGGTCCGGTTCACCTCCTCCAAAATGTCCCGCCGGAGGTAGACCATCAGGCGGGAGCGGGCGTCGATCGAGGTCTGGTCCGGATTCCAGACCAGTTCCCCCAGCTCCCAGGTGAAACTCAGATCCAGGGCCAGGTTCCGCCGCTCCGGCCCCACTGTAAAATGGGTCGAGCCGTCCCGGGTCGAGGAAACGATGTTGGCATTCCGGTCCCGGTCCAAACCGACTGAAAACCTGGGCAGAAAAGCCCGCCACCGAGCCCGGCGCCGCCAGCCGGCAATCTTGCCGGGGTCCGCTTCGGCATAGCGGACCGCAGCCGACTGAACCGCTTGAATCGAGGGGACCGGCTCCCCCGCCCCGGCCGCCTCGGCCCAGGACCCCGCCCCCGACAGAAGCGGCCCCGGAAGCGGGACCCCGGGAGATTCCGGTGGAGGAGCCGGCACCCCGAAAGGAACGGCCGCATCGCCCCCCTCCGGAACCGGCTGGGCGGGAGAAACCGCCCAGATCCCGATCACCGCCGCAACCAATAGACAGAGCAATCCCCCTTTCCAAAGATTCCGATGGAACGACATGAAGACCTCCTGATATTTTATTAATCAACTATTTTGTGTATTAAGCAATTTACCGGGGGTTTGTCGTATCGTCAAGAAGAATATTTGTTCGGAGAAATAGAATTGACGAAGCCGGGGGAGGATGCTATTGTAACGTCATGAAAGTGGGCCAAAAACTGCGCCAACTGCGCCAAAAACGGGACTGGACCCTCGCCGAGTTGTCCAAACAGTCCGGGATCGCCCTCTCGACCCTCAGCCGGATCGAAACCGGCCAGATGACCGGCACCCTGGAGTCCCACATTCAGATCGCCAAGACCTTGGGGGTCCGCCTGCCGGAGCTGTACGCCGACATCGAGCTGGATACGGTGCGGCCCGTTCCCCGGAAGCTGGAGAGCGGCGAGGGGAGCGGCTCCACCCTGCTGACCGCCGGGACCCTCAGCGAAAAAAAGATGCTGCCGGCGGTGATCCGCCTTGAGGGGGGAAAGAGCAGCACCCGGGAGCCGGGCGCGGCCGGCTCGGAGCGGTTCCTTTATGTGGTCAAGGGAAAGATCGAACTGTCGCTCGGAGAAGAGCGTTTCCGGCTGGGAGCGGGAGAGACCCTTCACTTCCCCGCCGCCAAACCCCACACCCTGCACAACACCGGCGGATCGGCCGCCGTCGTTCTTTCGGTCACCGCCCCGCCGACCGTCTAACCCGTCAGCCGCCCGCTAAGCGGTCTCTTCCACAACCAACGGATAACGAACCTTCAGGTCCCCGTTCAAAAGGACCTCCACCGAATAGGCGCCGGGTCGGGTCAACTCCAGGTCGGCAAAACGGGCAATCACAGTGTGCCGGGCTTTCAGATCCGGAAGCTGGAAGAGGGTCTCCGGATCCCGTTCCAGTTCCTCCCCATCGGGGTCCAGGATTCGGCTGGATTGCCGGAAGGTCCCCGCTCCGCCAACCCAGCCATTGACGACAAACAGCGCCGGATGAACCGCCGGAAAGTTCCTTGTCCCGACCGTTTCGAACAAACCGATCAGGATGAATTTCCCGTTTTCTTCCCGGCGAACGTCATCACAGAGAACAGAGTACAGGAGAGCCGGTTCGATGGAGGCGTCGTTGGAAGCGGACCTGGAATCCAACCCGGCCCCGCTCAGGAACCGGCGCCGTCGATCAGAGCTTCCAGGCGGGCCTTGCTCTGCGGAGGCAGATCGGAGAATTCAATGCCGGTGTCGAAGGAGGTCTTCCCCTTCAGGGACTGGCGGCGCACCACCCAGACGATCGTTCCCTGAACCTGAAGCGGCGGCTTGTTGTCCTCCAGCTTGACCTCAACGCTGACCGGGGAGAAAACATCCAACCCTTTCTCGAGCAGCACGCAAACGCCGCCGAGTCCCAGGTTTTCGGTCTTGGCGGAAATGGAAGAGGTCTTCCCGGACTGCGTTAAGGTCACGACACAGGCGCACTGAAACCGAGGGAACCGTCGTTGATTAATCCCCTGCCACACCGGCGAATCTCCTTAAGGTTGCGGCTCCGGCCAGACGCGGAGCCGGTCAGCGAACCCGAACGAAGGCATCCCGGAAATTAGGGAACCGGGCGTCTTCCAGAAAATCCCGCCGCTGCTCCTCCGCTTCCTGAGAAGTCACGAATTCGCCCAAGTAAACCCTGTAGCGAAGCTTCCCGTTGCGGCGGGGAGAGGCGTTCAGAAAAGCGGGGTAGCCCAACTGCTGGAGATGCCCCACCGCCTTGTCGGCCAGGGTCTCCACATCGTAGACAGCCACCTGAACCGTGTACGGCGTGATCTCTCCGACCATCGAAGCCGGAGAGGCCTGCAGCAGCCGGAAACCGAGGGGATAAACGACCATCCCCGCCAGGATAACGAGCGAGACGACAGTCCCGGTCCAATTGACCCGCTGACCCAGCAAGGCGGCGACCGAAACCGGCCGCCCCTCGGAGACGGTCCGGGAAAGCCCGGCCTCCTCCGGTCGAATCCAGGTCCGGGTCGGTTCAGGTTTTGGCTGAATGACCCTCGGGGTCAGATGGACCCGAGTCGGAACCGCCGGACGCCGGCGCAGCTCGGCCATCCTGGAGCGAAGCTTCTTCATCCTGCCAAAGTAAAGTCCGGCAGCGGACGGCCTGCGCCGCTCCAAAGCGGTCTGCAGCGCCTGCCGCTCGGCCACCAGCCGATTGATCCGATTATGGGATTCCTTCAAAGAGGATTCTCGAGGAATGGAGGCTTCCTTCAAACCGGCCACCTCCCGGGAAAAGCGGTCCCGCTCCACGCGGGTCCGGACCACCTCTTCCTGGAGTTGGGTCAAGGCCGTCTCCTTGGAAGCAACCGATCCCCCCTGGATCTGCAGCCGAGCGGCCAACCGTTCCCGTTCCAGGGTCGCGGTCTCCATCTCCCGGCGCAGGCGCTGCGCCTCCTTCTCCTGAAGCCGTTCCCGCTCCTGCTGAAGCTGAAGGGCAGACTCCAGACGGCTCCGGTCGGCCTGCAGCCGGTTCAAAGCCTCCTGCCGGATGCCGAGGAGCCCTTCCAACTCCCGGACCCGGTTGGCCAGCTGAACCTGTTCCCTTTGGAGAACCGGCCACTGGCTCTGAAGCGCCTGCAGTTGCTCCAGCTTGGGGGCAACCGAGCGGCGATGGGCCTCCAACCGCTCCCCCGCCTCAACCAACTTCCGCCCCGTTTCCGTCAACCGGGCGGCGATCCCGTCCCGTTCCTGCTGGAGCCGGAGAATCTCAACCTGAAGCGCCTCCATCTCCTTGCGGGTCGGAAGGACCGGCTCCTGATGGCGCTTCAGCTCCGCCTCCAAGCGGCGACGCTCCCGCTCCATCTGGGTCAGTTGGGAACGAAAGGCCCGGACCACCCGGGTCGGCTGAACCGGCTCCTGCGCCTTCTTCAGGCGCGTCTCCAACCGGCGCCGCTCCTGCTGAAGGGTGTTCAGCCGGGCGCTCAACCGGTCCAGCGCCTTTGACTTCGGCTGCTCCTTCTGACGACGCCGCTGCAAGCGTCCCTTCATCTGGGCCCGCCGCTTCTGAAGCTCCGACAGCTCGGAACGAAACTGTTCGAGCCCCCGGGAAACCGCTTCCGCTTCAGACCAATCGGGCGCATCGGCCGGCGCCGACTTCTCCAGTCTCAACGCAGAAACCGCCTTTTGTTTGCGGATGACCGTCGGGTGAACCGCCGCCTTGGGGGCGCCGGTTTTGGCTTGGGGAGCCTGCGAGGCATCGGCCCGTCGATCCGGAGCATCGCTCCGGGTTGGGGCCGGGATTGGCGCAGACGGTTCCGATTCAGAAGAAGCGGCCCGGCGGCCATAGCCGCCGTACAGCCGGTTCTGAATCTCCTTCTCGTTGAGCACGCCGATTCTCTCCTGAAACAATCAAAGTTTGAGACGATACCGGATCAGCGTCACATCCGCGAGCTGCCACCGGTCGTCTTCTCCGAACCCCTTCGAGAGGCAGAGCCGGATGGCTTTTTCCATCCGGGTGGAAGTCCGAATGATCACCTCTCGGTATTTCTGCTGGCGGCAGAAGGCCAGCGCTTCATCGAAGAGTTTGGAGCCGATCCCGTGCCTGCGTTGCTGGGGATCGACGAACAGACGGCGAAGGACAGCGGTGCGGGCCCCTTCCGCTTTGATGCCGAGCGTTCCAACGATACGCCCATCCTTCTCGGCCACAAGGAAAGTAGAACCGGTTCCACCGTAGGTTTGTGTGAAGTGCTCCAGGTCGTCGGTCGCGTAAGCGGCCTGATCCTGGGGAAACTCCCCCCCGAGAATCGACCTGACCAAGGCAACGATTTGAGGCGTGTCTTCCTGAACCGCGGGACGAACCGTCATCGCCTCAAAGCATTCCCTCAGATCCGCATCTCAATACAAACCGCACCCATTGATCGCCGTTCCAAAATCCCGAACGGCTTTCATGCTACTGCACGAAAAGAGCGATGTCAAGCCAACCTCTGATCTGCAAAGCCGATCATTCCGGAGAGGGAGCGAGGAGATTTTCCAAGCCGATCCGGGCCGCCTCCTGGCTGGCCCCCTTCTTGCTGGTTCCTTCCCCGGTCCCGTACACCTTGCCGCCCCAGCCGACGGTCACCCGAAAACGGCGCTGGTGGCTGGGCCCCTGCTCCGAGACCACCCGGTATTCGGGGGTCGCCTTGAAGTAGCGCAGGGCGTACTCCTGCAGGAGGGATTTGTAGTCGGCGGCCGACTCACCGGTGTGGACCGATTGGATCTGCCCCTTGAACAGCTTCCGGATCAGGCGGGCGGTCACAGCCAGACCCTGGTCGAGATACAGCGCCCCCAGCACCGCTTCCAGGCCGGAGCCGACCACCGAAGGGCGCTTACCCTCCCCCCGCTGGACCTCTCCGGGCCCCAGCAGCATCCACTCGTCCAGATTCCACTCCAGGGCGATCTCCCCCATCGTGGCCCGGGAGACCACCTGGGACTTGATTTTGGCCAACTCCCCCACCTCCGCGGTTGGGAAACGGCGGTACAGCTCCTCGGAGATTACCAGCCCCAGCACCGCGTCCCCGAGGAACTCAAGCGTCTCATTGTCCCGGGAAACCGATTCGGCATCCGGCGTCTGAAGATAGGAGCGGTGGGCAAGCGACTGATTCAAAAGGTCCTTGTCCCGGAAGGTAACCCCCAGCTTCCGCTCCAGGCGGGCGAGCACCCGGGCCCGGACCGGTTCCATCCGGAGCCGGGAGAAACGACCGAACCAGCCAATCATCCCCGCAGTCCTCTCACCACCGATCGGACCAACCGGACCGGAACATCCCGCCGGACTGCCGCCCGGCCAATCCCCGTCAGGAGGATCCACCGCTGGACGCCCGCCGACCATTTTTTATCATGGGACATCGCCCGGAAGAGCCGGGTCTCCGGGACCCCCCGGCCGATTCCGGACGAAAAACCGTACCGGTCCAGCAGCGCCTCGACCCGGCCGGCCGGGCCGGAGCCAATCATCCCGAGCCCGGCGGCCAGCCGGGTCGCCGCCCGCATCCCGACCGCCACCGCCTCCCCGTGGGTGACCCGGCGGCTGTAGCCGACCGCCGCCTCCAGCGCGTGCCCCAGCGTATGCCCGAAATTCAGGACCAGCCGGATCCCCTTGCGCTCGAACTCATCCCGGGCCACGACGGCCGCCTTGACCCGGACCGCCCGGGCGATGATCCAGGTCAGATCGGCCGGTCGCCTGAGCTGCGCCAGCGTCCGCCGCTCCAACCGAGCGAAGAGGATGGCATCGGCGATCACCCCGCACTTCAGGATCTCCGCCAGCCCGGAGCGGAACTGCCGTTCCGACAGGGTCGCCAGGAAAGCGGTGTCAATGTGCACCTCCCGGGGCTGCACGATCAGGCCGACCAGGTTTTTCCCATGCGGCAGGTCCACGCCGGTCTTCCCGCCGATTGAGGCGTCCACCTGCGCCAGCAGCGAGGTGGGCACCTGAACGAAGGGGATCCCCCGCCGGTAAAGGCCGGCCGTCAATCCACCAAGATCGCCGACCACACCGCCGCCGACCAAGACCAGAAACAGCTGTTTCTCCGGGGAATCCAGATCAGCCAAACGGTTCAGCAGCCGCCCCAACTGCGAAAGGGACTTGGCCTTCTCGCCGTCGGGCACGAAGATCTTTTCCGGCGCGAAACCGGCCGCCCGAAGGGAGCGCCAGACGACGCGGCCCGGCCCAACCCAGACCGTCCGGTTCGTGACCAAGACCGGATGGGTCCCCAGCCGGAGCTTCTTCAGGCGCCGGCCGAGCCCGGCGGTGTGGCCATGCCCGATCCGGACCCGGTACCCCCGCCCCGCCAGCCGAACCGGCACCTCCCGGATCGCCATCAGAAAGCCAGCTCCGCTCCGGTCAGCCGGACCAGGACCGAAAGGAAAAGTTCCACGATCGGCAGCATCACGGCCCGGAAGAACCCGAGAAAGATCAGCCCGAAGAGGATCCACATGCCGTACCGCTCCAACCGCAGCAGAGCCGCCGCGGGGCGGACCGGAAGCAGCCCGGCCAGGACCCGGGAGCCGTCCAGCGGCGGGATCGGAAAGAGGTTGAAGACCCCCAGCACGATGTTGAAGACGATGAAGATGCTCAAGCCATGGACCCAAACGGGAGAAACGGGACGCAGCCCGCCGAGGATCACGGCGGCGGCGAACGCTAGGATGAAGTTCATCGTGACCCCCGCCGCCCCCACGAAGATCATGTCCCGCTTCGGGCGGCTCAGCCGAAACGGATTGACCGGGACCGGCTTGGCCCAGGCAAAGAGAAAGGGGGCCCCGGAGACCGCCAGCAGCAGCGGCAGGACCACCGAGCCGAACGGATCAATGTGCCGCAGTGGATTGAGCGTCAGCCGCCCGGCGTCCCGGGCGGTGGTGTCCCCGAACCAGAGGGCAACCCAACCGTGGCTGACCTCATGCAGCACGACCGAAACCAGGAGGATCGGAAGCCAGAAGAGGGTCTGAGCGATCATGGACGCAGAACCCTCGGGAAAGAGATGTCGGCCACCACCACCCGGCCGGTGTAACGCCGGGCGCCGGCAAAGCCGGCTTTTGGGAAGGCGCAGGCGACGGTTCGGGTAGCCCGCACCGCCGCCCCCAGCGGCCGGCCGGTGTCGGCGCAAAGCCCCGAGGGAAGATCCATCGCCACCACCTCGCACGGCAGGCGGTTCAGCCACCCGATCACCTGCCGAATCGGTTCCCGCACGGGACCCGACAAACCGGTCCCCAGGATCGCGTCCAGCACCAGCCGGATCCGGGGCTTCTTCCGGAGCCACCGCTCCCAATCACTCTTGCCTCGGATGGTCCGGCGGGTCACCCCGATCCGGCCGAGGATTTCCCAATTGATCTTGGCGGCCCCCCGCAGCCGGGCTGGATCCCCGAGCAACAGCACCTCCACCGGCACCCCGCCGTTGTCCATCTGGCGGGCGACGACGAAGCCGTCCCCCCCGTTGGCGCCGGGGCCGGCCAGCACCAGCACCGCACCGGTCCGCCGGCGGTCCCGCCGCAGCAATCGCCGAATCTCCCGAACCGCCCCGGAACCGGCATGCTCCATCAGGATCAGCTCCGGAATCCCGAAACGGACCCGGGCCTCCCGGTCGAGCGCCCGCATCCGCTCCGCGGTGACGGCCGGAAGGCGAAAACTCACCCCGCCCCTCCGGAACCCAGGTTTGCCGAAGATCTTCGGCAAACCCAAGCGCCGAAGGCGCAAGCGCCTCCGGACTCAAGCTGTCCCAATGACCCCGACCGCATACACATCACCCGTCTCCGAGTGGAACATTCCATCCACAGGCGCGGATTCCGGAGGGGCGGGGTCACCGGACAACCGCCCCCGAGGCGACCGGTTTCTCCGGACCGATCAGGGCCAGCCCCTCGCCGTCCTGGGCCGCCAAGAGCATCCCTTCCGACAACTCCCCCCGGAGCTGGGCCGGGGCCAGATTGTCCACCACCACAACCTGCCGGCCGACCAACCGGTCCGGCGTGTAATGCCGGGCCACTCCGGCCACGATCTGTTTCCGGGCCGGCCCGATCTCAACCGACAGGATCAGCAGCCTGTCTGCGTTGGGATGCATCCGGGCTTCCCGGATCGTCCCGACCCGCAGTTCCAGTTTCTTGAACTCCTCGATCGTCACCATGCGTTTCCATTTCCTCCAAGGGCGAACTCCCTTCCGGCAGCCGCTGCGCCGGAGGCAGCAACACCACAAAGCTCCGATGAATCCATCCCCGGGCCTCTTCCGGCGGCCGAACCACCCACCAACCCAGCTTTCGGCCCCGAGCCTCCAGGAGAACCCCGCGCTTCACCTGTCCGAAGGAGTGGTACGCCTCTCCCGGACCGGAACGGACATGGAGCCGGTCCGCGGTTACCCGGACCGTCCAGACCCGGTCCCTTTCCACCGTCACCGGTTCCACGAATCCGGGCGCCGCATAACCGGAGACCCGTTCCGGCAGACGAACCGCGACCCAATCCCCCCGTTGCTCCAGAACCTGCAGTTCCTCCCCCCGATGCATCGAGGCCAGCACCTCTGTAGAAACCGAAGGGCCGGTCCGAAGATTGACCCGCTCTCCGGTGACCAGCCCCTGAACCAACGGTTCCTGTCCGAATGCGCCGCCGGGTAAGGACAGGAGGAAGATCAGAATACCCGCAGCAAGATGGCGCCCCACGCTTATTTCTTCTTCGGAGCCTCCGCGGCTTTCTTGGCTCCTTCGGCCGGTTTCTTGGCGGCCTCGGCCGGTTTCTTGCCTGCCGCCCCGGCGGCAGGCGCCCCCGCGGCGGGAGCGCCGGCGGCTCCTCCAGCCCCTTCCTTCTCGGCGGCTCCGGCCGCCTTGGCCTTCTTGGCCTTCACCTTCAGGTGCTTGACCTTCGGAAGGCCCTGAAAGGAAGCGGTCTGAAGATCCCATTCCTTTTCCGAACGAAGAATTTTAATCCGCTCCAGCCGGGACAAGACAGAGCGGTGGCGCTTCATCGTGTCTCCCGCCTTGAAACTAGAATGAATCGACATCGTCCCCTCGATTGACGGAAACCGTCTTGATAAACGCGTCGTGATACCACTTCTTCAACACCAACAAGGCCTCCGAGGCCTTGCCCCGGTCCGGATAACCGGCCGCTCGAAGCTCAAAGTAACGCCCCTGCTTGAGGACCTCCGCCTGAAATCCCTTCCGGGCCAGCCGCTGGGCCTCCCGGTGGGCCGATCGGGCTCCAGCATAACTGGCCAACTGGATCGCGTACCGCTTGCCGACCGACGAAGCAGCCGGGGCCGCCGAAACCGGCGCCGACACCTGCAGCGCCTCCAACGGAATCGGGACCGCTTGGGAAACCGAAACGGCCGGAAGGGACCGATCGGTCGCCGCCTCCGCCATCAGGAATTGTCCCGGGGCAATCCCCTGGTCCGCCAGATGGCGCCCCCGCTCCACGCCCAGACAAAAACCGGCCAAGAGCAAAAGGAGGAGGCTGAGGCCGCCGAAGATCAGATCCTCGTAAGCGACTTTGACCCGGACAAAACGGCCTGGGAAGACCGGCGTCCTGGGCCGGACCACCCGCTGATCCTGAAGATCAAGATCCTGGAAAAGTTCTCGCTGCATCTCTCCGATAGCGGTTACGCTGAACTTTCCGTGCGGGGAGTCCACGGCGACGGGAGACATTATAGCACCGGAAGATCCGGTTTCCAGAAAATTCTAGGCTTGGCTGGCGGGACAGAGGTTCCGGAAATCGCAGAAACGACACTTGAATGGCGAAGGGGCCGGCGTGAAGTCACCGGAGCGAATCTGGGCGACGGTCTGCAGAACCCAGGCGCGGGTCTCCTCCAGCTCGGCATCGGTCGGCTCGAAGGAGAGCTTCCGGTTGTTCTTGAGGTAGTAAAAGCTGATCCGTTTGGGATCCAGTCCCAGCACCTCCCGGGCCGCCAGAGCATAGATCCGCAACTGCAGCTGCTCCTCGGCGCTCGCCTTCTCCTTCGGCCTGCCGCTCTTGTAGTCCACAATCTCTACCCCGCCCCCTTCAACCGGATCGATCCGGTCCACGAACCCCTTGATCCGGGTTTCCCCCACCGGCAGCAGGAACGGCTGCTCCAGCATCAGGGGCGCTTCAAACCGGCCGTCGTGGCTCCGGTAATAGGCCCGCAGCATTTCCAAGCCCGCCTGCTGATAGCTCTGCTCCTGCCCGGGAGCGCCGTAGCGGCCCGGCTGAAAGGAACGGCGGAAGGTCTCCTCCATCTCCGCGAGGGTCGGGATCCGGCCGTTGATCACCTGACGATAAAAAGCCTCCAGACAGACATGCAGGTCGGTCCCGAAATTCATCGCCGGCGTCGGGCGAACCGGGATCTGGTACAGGTAGCGGTATTTGAATTTCAGGGGGCAGTCCCGGTAGCTGTCCAACTGCGAGAAGGAGTACCGCGCCTCCGCCTTAAGCGCCGCCGGAACCGCGGCGGGCGGCGGAACGGAGGCGGCCCGGAGCTCGGCCGTCAGCCGCTCGATCCGCCTGAGCCGCTCCTGATGACCGGCCTCATCGGTTTCCGGCAAGTGACGGATCTCCCGCAGGATCTGAAGGACCTCCCGCTCCAGCGCCAATCCCCCCGCGGTGGCCGGGACCGGAGCGGCCGCCCCCTCGGCGCCGGAACCATCCGAGGGGAGGGAACGGACATGCTTCTGGGCCCCGGCCTGAATCTCCTTCACGAAGGGGGAGGGCCGATGGTAGGCCCGATCCTGCGTCATCAGCCAGAGCCCCCGCCGGGCCCGGGTACAGGCGACATAAGCCAGCCGCCGCTCCTCCTGCAGACGGGAATCCCCTTTCGGCAGTGATTCCTTCATCAACTCCAGCGGAAAGGGGATCCCCTCCGGCCGGTTCCGGGCCGGGAACCTCCCTTGTTCCATCCCCAGCAGGAAGACCCAATCGAACTCCAACCCCTTGGCCTGATGGACCGTCATCAACTGGACCCGGTTTGGATCAGGCGGGGTCCCGGTCTCGGAGGGATCCACGCCGGACTGAATCGCCGACTCCACGATCCAGAGGAAAGCGTCCAGTTGCCGGGCCTCCGGCATCGTCTCCAGGATCTGATGGGTGAAACGGAGGAACCGTCCGAGAGCCGCCAACGGATCCTCCCCCCCGGGTTCCGGCTCCAGCAGAAACAGCATCCGGAAGGCGGACTGTTCGGTGATCGCCCGGATCAGGGCCGGCATGCCCGAACGGACCGACCGCTCCAGCCGCTTGAGCTCCGAGCGGAACCGGACCAACCCCTCGGCCGCCTCGGCGGAGAGGGGGTCGGCCCCCTTCCCGTCGAACCGCTCCAAGAGCCGCCGGAGGGGGAGCTGTTCCGCCTTGGCCCGGCGGTTGAGCTCGATCAGGTCCTCCAGAGGGATCCCCCACATCGGATGGCTCAGCAAATGGAACAACGAGACCCCGTCGGCCGGATCCTGGAGCCCTTTCAAAAGCGCGACCAGGTACCGGATCACCGGCGGGTCGAACAGGCC
>Ga0210019_1001809_pt1 | contig 21933 bp, 19 predicted proteins | sample CryGeyCG2114_020_2_FD_183969 | JGI IMG/M metagenome (GOLD analysis project Ga0210019, IMG submission 183969) | Groundwater microbial communities from aquifer - Crystal Geyser CG11_big_fil_rev_8/21/14_0.20 (SPAdes) (version 2) | ecosystem: Environmental > Aquatic > Deep subsurface > Groundwater ...
GACCCAACTGGTGCGCCGCCCAGGAATCGTGGAACCCGCCACCGGAAGAGGCCGGCGTCGCGTGTTCCTTGATCTTGCCCTGGAGCTGGTCCATCAGCTTCATCCAGGTCTGGTTCATCCGGTCCTGGCCCCCGTTTAAGCCGCTCATCAGGTCTTCGTAATTCACCTGCTGCTCCAGCTTGTTCAGCCAGACCGGGCGGTCGACGGAGGTCTGATGGCCTCCTAAATCTTCGGGCGGGTTGCCGTGGCCGTCATGGTTGGCAATAATGCCCGCGCTTACGGGAGACGCCAGCCCAAAGGCCAGCATCACTGCCATAAGCACATGCCATAACCGCTTTTCCCTTTTTAAACGAACTGACATGTGATCCTCCTTACATACTGTTTGATCCGGGCGATAGCGCCCATTTGAAAACAGCCAATCCAACGAACTGACACAAACGAACTGACACAAAAATATGGAATCACGGAATTTCATCCGCGAGAAAATACACGTATGGCGTCTATTTTAAAAATAGTTGGCAGAATTTATCATCTTTACCCATCATTAACAAGTGCCAAATGAAATTTTTCTTCATTCCGCAAAACCAGCAGAAACACAGGGCTTCCCACCGAAAGTTTCTCCATAATATTTTCAAATTGTTTGCGGGATTGGAGCTTTTCTCCATTCAGGGCCTGAACCAGGTCCCCCTTGCGCAAACCCTTTTGATAAGCAATGCTTTCGGGCAAAATGGAAGCCACCACGACTCCCATCTCGCGGCCCAGGTGGTGCTCCTGGACCAGGGCTTCGGTCAGCGTTTCCACAGTAAAGCCCAATCCCAATGGATGCTCGGGTTCGGGCGCCCTGGAATAGAACTGGCGGCCCTTATCCTGTTCGCCCAGGATAATGGGAACGGATATTTCCTTTCCGTTGCGCACAATCTGGACGGCCACCGTTTGTCCGGGGGAAATGGCTCCGACCACGCGGATCATCCCGCTCGGGGAATTCACCGGCGCCCCGCCGATTTTGAGAATAATATCCCCGACCTGAAGCCCGGCCCTTGCCGCCGGTTCTCCCTCGAACACGGTGTTGACATACACCCCTTCCGCCCGTTTCACACCCGCCCGTTCGGCAACATCCTGCGACACAGGCTCGATGCCTACCCCCAGCCAACCGCGCCGGACCTGCCCATATTCGATCAGGTGCTTGACCACTCGATTGACAACGTTGGAGGGGATGGCGAACCCGATGCTTTGCGCATAGTTGATAATCGCGGTGTTGATGCCGATCACTTTCCCATGAATATTCAGAAGTGGCCCCCCGCTGTTGCCGGGGTTTATCGACGCATCGGTCTGGATATAATCTTCATACCGCGAGAGATTGATGTTTTCCCGGTTCAATCCGCTGATGATTCCAAAGGTAAGGGTATCATTCAATCCGTACGGATTCCCCACCGCCAACACAAACTGTCCGACCCGGATTTTGGAGGAATCATCAAATTCGGCGGAGGGCAAGGGATGCGTCGGCTCAACCTGGACGACCGCAAGATCCGTATCTTCATCCACACCCAGAACGGTACCGACCATTTCTTCACCGCCCATTAACGTAACGGTAACTTTTTCGGCGTTGCGGACGACGTGGTTATTGGTAACGATAAGGCCCCGGGTTCCATCGAAAAAAACTCCGGACCCGGCATTGGTAGGACGGCCCACTCCCGGCTGATCCTTAAGTCGAACCGAAGGGCTGGGGGGAACATACGGAGTGAGACTCACCACGGTGGGCCGAACTTTTTCAGCCAAGGACACCAAACCGTGTTCCAATTCTTCAAGAATTTCCAGCCCCTGGTGGGTGGCAAAAGCGGTCCCTTCGCCCAAACCCAACAATAGACTGAATACCAGCCCCCAAATGGCGCCCTTGGAACACAATACTTTCATGGGCCCTTCCATGTTGAATTCCTCCAATCGGCCTTTCAGCCCGTGGAGGATAAACCAGAACCCAATTCCCTTGATTTTGAATCTATATCGTGAAAGATTAAGGGCACGTTCACCATCGGGAGCCCGTTCGCCATAGACCCCACCCCGTAAAACGGGGTTTGCGGATTGCAGGGTATTGACTGAACAATATAGGGATGTCCCGGGGGAATCAAAATCAATTGGAATTCCAGGCAAAAAAAGCAAGCCCTTATATAAAGAATCCGCGGAGCTGTCAAGGGAAAACTCCCGTAACAGGTCGAAAAATCGGGGTCTTGCGCCTTCTTAAAGGCCAAGGGAATCGTACAGTTATCGGATGTTTTTCAACAACCTTGAGTCACCTTTCCCGGAAGGTCACTTTTTCGCGCAGGAGAGCATCGATTTATGCCACAGGATTTAACCCACCTGGAAAATAAAACCGCCGAGGAAATTTTGGCCTGGGCCAATGAAACTTTTGGCGCCCGTGCCGCCCTGGCGTCCAGTTTTGGCCTGGAGGACATGGTGCTGATCGACATGATCGCCAACGTGAAGGGAACCATTGCGGTCTTCACGCTCGACACGGGACGTCTGCATGAGGAAACCTACCAGACCATGGACCGGGTAAGAAACCGCTACGGCCTTGAAATCAAGGTTTACTTCCCGGACCGGGAGGCGGTGGAACATCTCGTTCTGACCAAGGGACTTTACTCTTTCCGCGAGAGTGTCGACAACCGCAAGGAATGTTGCCGCATCCGCAAGGTGGAACCGCTGAACCGGGCCTTGAACGATCTGGACGCCTGGATCACGGGCCTCCGGCGCGAACAGAGCATCACCCGAACCGATATCCCCAAGGTGGAAGAAGACCGCGATCATCCCCCGTTAGTGAAAATCAATCCTCTGGCGAATTGGTCGCTGGACCAGGTCGAAGCCTATATTCAGGCCCACAATGTTCCCGTCAACCCACTTCACCGCAAAAATTTCCCCAGTATCGGTTGTGAGCCCTGCACCCGTGCCGTTCAGGAGGGAGAAGACGTCAGGGCGGGTCGATGGTGGTGGGAAAACCCGGAACACAAGGAATGCGGACTACACCGGTCCTGAACCCGTTTTCACCGTCGGGATTCATTTCCCGACGCACCTTCAGAACCGGCCGAGGGGGGAAGCCAGCGCTCGGGAACCCCGATCACTTCGACCAAACGATCCAGGACAAATCCCACCCGCTCCCGGGCCGACTCCAGACTCCAGCCGAACCGTTCACCTCCCGTATTTGAATCGCCCGGCCGAACCGCCCAGCGTTCCATCTCCGCCCAGAGCGCGGGCAACATCTGAAAGGAATACATTCCCACCTGCAACCCTCGACCCAGGATTCCGCCTGTGCCAAACCGGGAACGCAATAGGCCCAACCCGCCGGCCCAGCGCTCCGGGGGAGTGGTGCGAACCAAAACAAGCGACACGACAAACATCAGCACCATGCGGCTCGAGGAAAGAACCGCCAGTTCGATTCCGTTCCACGAGGGGCTGAAGGGAATCATATCCCCTTCCCAGACGGGCGTGCCGGGAGTAAAAACCAGGATTGAAATTCCAAATACCAGCAGGAGCCAGCGCAATGTCTTGAGGCTACCGGTCACCCAAACCAGAACCTCCCCCGCCATGGCCAGCGCACCCAGGCAGGCCACCGCCACAATCGATAGTACCATTCCGTTTCCACAGGCGATCAAAAGAGCTCCCCCCAGAGCGACCCCGATTTTCAAAGAAGGGTTGGCATGGTGCAGGTAGGTTGACCCGGGGACATAGCCCAGATCCGTCCGGGAAGCGGGGGATAAATTTTTGAGGCTCATAGGGGGAACATGTTAAATTGATGACAACCTGCAAGGGAACCTCTGATAAAAGCGTGTAACCAAGGGCTGATCCAAAAATTTTGAAGCCCGCCAATGGCCAAAACGCAACATCAAGAAGTGGGGAGAGGCCCCCTAATCCACGGTCAGAATTTTAAGGCTTTCGAACCCAAACCGCAACCGCATGCCTGCTTCAACCTTGATCCTGAAGACGCGCGATTTTGTAGAAAACCAGTTGGCCGGTGATGGATCGGGCCACGACTGGTGGCATATTTTCCGCGTCTGGAACACGGCGCGGACCCTCGCCGATGCGGAAGGCGCGCATCGGCCTACGGTGGAGCTTTCGGCTTTGCTCCACGATATCGCCGACTGGAAATTTCATGACGGAGACGAGGAGGCCGGTCCCCGTAAAGCCCGCCAATGGCTTACCGGCATTGGCGCGGATCCTGCCCTGGTGGACGCCGTCGGCGAAATTATTTCCACGTTGTCCTACAAGGGCGCGGGGGTCGAAACCCCCATGCAAACCCTGGAGGGAAAAGTGGTTCAGGATGCCGACCGCCTCGACGCCATCGGGGCCATGGGCATCGCGCGGGCATTTGCCTATGGGGGCCATAAGAATCGACTGATCTACCATCCGGACGAACCGCCGGTCCTGCATCAATCTTTCGAAGATTATAAAAACAACCGCGGGCACACTATCAACCATTTTTACGAAAAACTGCTCCTGCTGAAAAATCGCATGAACACTCCGACCGGAAAATCCCTCGCGGAGGAACGGCACCGGTTCATGGAAATTTATCTGCAACAATTTTTCCGGGAATGGAATGGTATCGCCTGAGACGCTGGACCAAATCGCCAATCATATCCGGAAGGGACGCCGGGCGATCTTCCTCACCAGCGCGGGAATGAGTGCGGATTCCAACATCCCCACCTTCCGGGACCGTGATGGATATTGGTCCAACTTCCCGCCGTTCAAGGCCAAAAACCTGGAAGCCCAGCACCTCGCCAGCCCGTGGGCATTTCGCAACGTTCTTCCCCATGCCTGGGCGTTTTATGAGTGGCGCAGAAGAAATGCCCATGAAAACGAGCCGCATGAGGGATACCATGTTGTCAACCGATGGATGCGCGAACGGTTCGACGATGCCTTCGTCCACACCACCAACACCGATGGATACCACCTGAGGTCGGGCACTCCCGAGGACCGGGTGATGGAGGTGCACGGTTCCATGTGGCGTCTGCAATGTCTGGATGTCTGCACACAAGCCTTCTGGCCCGACGAGCGGGTTCCACTTTGCGGGCTCGATGCCGGAACCATGCGGGCGGACCATTTCCCCACCTGCCCCTGGTGCGGCGGAATCGCAAGGCCGCATATCCTCATGTTCGGGGATGGGGAGTACGCGGGTCACCCCGAACAGGAAAATAATTTTTTACGGTTTTTAAAGCAACCGGTAGATCTGGCCATCCTGGTGGGCAGTTCCGGAACCATCCCCACCAACGATTTTATAGCCCTGAGACTGCAAGACCAAGGCGCCACGGTCATCAACATCAATCCCGATCCCACGTCGAACCGGATCGTGCAGACCCCCTTGTTCCTTCAAATGAAGAGCCGTGAGGCCTTCCTTGCCCTGGACCGGTCCGCCTTTGGCCCGACGGGTTGAACAGAGTCCTTATGCAGGGCACGCATTTTTCACGGCCCCTCGGGGCTCAGGATAATTTCAAACACACACAAAATCTTTCCAAACGAACGGGCTGGCAATATTCGGTTTTAAACCCGCGCCAATTGTAGTAATCTTCATCTTAAACTTGATCGCACGGCAGGTGTTTTAATCCGGGATTCATCACTCATGCACGGAGATCTTCCAATGAGGATTGCAATTTTTTCGTTACTGCTCGTTTTTTCCACCACGGTCCCCGCACATGCCGACTGTACCAAGGACGAGGTGTGTTCCTTGCTCGGCAAGATGAGCCATTTTGAAATTCTGGATAAATGCCCTGAAGCGGCAAAGTTTCTGGCAGAATGTAAAAAGATCGAAGAGACGGGCCTCCAGCTTCTCCCCGAAGCCAAGTTCGTGGACAACGGAAACGGGACCGTCTCGGACACGGAAAATCATCTCATGTGGAGCAAAACTCCCGTCCGCGACAAGGAGGGCAATCTGCCCAAGGTGAGTTTAAAGGACGCACGTAAACTCGCTCAGGCGACAACCATCAATGGGACAACCGGATGGCGCCTCCCCACTTTGGCCGAGCTGGCGACCCTGCTCTACCCGGAACGGGTTGAAAACGCCAGCGGGAAGAAGGCCTGGATCAACCCTCTGTTCGACGATGGACGCGGTCATTACTACTGGACCTCGACCACCTGCGCGGAGGTGACCGTCATCGAGGACCGGTATCAGAAAAAAATCTGCCAGGCCGGAGAAAAAGGCGCATGGCTGGTTCATTTCAACATCAACGCGGTATTCTGGCATCTCACCGATGTCGAGAACTACCATGTCTGGGTCGTCAAAAGTAACAAGTAAGATTTCTTCGCTCCCCTGAAGACGGCAACCCGAAAAATCGCGAATCCGTTTCAAGGGGTTGCGCATGCGGCGCGTCTCTTCGCCGGGACGCGCGGCAAAAGATACCGCCGATTCCATTCTCCCTTCCTTTTCATTGTTCAACACCTTGAAAGATGAATCTTATCTTCCCGCCCCGGCATCTTAACGCCATCACTTCTTGAACCTTATTGCGAGGCACAATAGCCATTCACGATCGAACCCAAAAAACGCTGGAACAGATCCCCTTCGACAACACCTTCGTCAAACTGGGAGCCGATTTCTTTCAGTCCAAATCCCCCGATCCGGTGACGGATCCTTATCTCGTCGATTTCAATCCGGAAGCCGCCCGTCTGATTCAGATTCATCCGGGTGAAAGCTCGCGTGAAGCATTTGTCCAGTTCTTCAGCGGAAGCCAGGTTTTGCCCGGATCCGAGCCCCTGGCGATGGTGTATTCCGGCCACCAGTTCGGGGTGTACAATCCCCGCCTGGGAGATGGACGGGGTCTGTTGCTCGGGGAAACCCGACTTCCCAACGGAGAGACATGGGAAATCCATTTAAAAGGTTGCGGGCCCACCCGGTTCGCGCGGGGATTCGACGGACGGGCCACGCTCCGCTCCTCCATCCGGGAACATCTCGGAGGGGAAGCCATGCACGGGTTGGGTATCCCCACCACCCGCTCGCTTGCCGTCATCGGGATTCGCGAATTGATCTATCGGGAAAGACCGGAACTCGCGGCCATCCTCGTGCGTCTGTCCGACAGCCATATCCGATTCGGATCCTTCGAGTATTTTCATTACACCAACCGGCCCGAGAAGGTGCGTGAGCTCGCGGACTACGTCCTGGCCCGCCATTTCCCGGACATCGCGGTTGAACCGGACCGCTACCGCCTGCTGTTTCGCCGCGTCATCCTGTCCACAGCCCATCTCCTCGCGGCCTGGCAGACGGCAGGTTTTGTCCACGGCGTCATGAACACCGACAATATGTCGATCACCGGAACCACTTTCGATTACGGTCCCTATGCGTTCATCGACCGGTACAATCCGCACTTCACGTCCAACCACTCGGACACGCATGGCCGTTACGCGCTGGGGCAACAACCGGAAATCGCCCATTGGAATCTGGGCAAGTTTGGGGAAACCCTGATCGGCCTCGTCCCCGCGGAGCACCTGCAACAGGAATTGGAAGGATACCAACCTCTTTTCAACCGGCTCCTGCGGGAGCGGATGGGGAAAAAACTGGCGATTCAAGTATTGGATGAGGAGTTCACGACTCTGGCGGGCAACCTGCTCCGGTATCTTTACGAAACGCGGATCGACTATACCAATTTTTTCCGGCGCCTCGCCGACTACCAGGTTGATAACCGGGAAACGCGGTTCGAAAGCCAAGGGCAAAAATCCGATTTGGAAACCTGGCTCGCACACTACCAGCGGCTCCTCGACCGGGAAGATACGGACCCCGAAGACCGCCGCAAGGAGATGAACCGGGTGAATCCGAAATTCATCCTGCGAAATTACCTGCTGGAAGGAGCCATAACCAAAGCCATTCAGGAGGGGGACTTTTCCGAAGTCGAACGGCTCCGGATTCTTCTTCAGGATCCGTTTCGCGACCGGCCGGAAATCTTCGCACAATACAAGATCGATCCCGATGTATATGCTTCGGACACGCCGGACGCGTTCATTGAACACCAGCTCAGCTGTTCGGCGTAAACTCAAGGCACCATTCAACCGCCGCCCTCGCGGCGTAACCAGATCGGATCCCTAATCATGCACACCATCACTCTCAACGCGGAAGTCACCGAAATCACCTGCCCCCCCAACAAGGCAGACCAGTTTCGTACCGTTTCAATCTGGATTCCCGAAACCGAGGACCATATCGAATTCACGCTGTATCTGAACGACTTTCAAAAAGCGGGGCTTGCAGAAGGCGACACCATCACCATCAAGATGGAAAAAAGAGTCGATATCGACCAGTTGACCCGTGACCTCCTGGGGAATCCCTGAAGGGCCTTATGAGGAGGCGCAATCGGAGCGCAGGGTGGTCCGTTTGCAAAAATCTCCCCATTGCGTCAGAATGAAGCCTTTTCCTGGATACCGACCCCCGTTCCATGTCTGACCTCAAAAAACTGGGCGAATTTGGTTTCATCGAACGCATCCGTTCCCGCCTCCGAACGCGATCGCCACGGGTGCGGACCGGGATTGGGGACGATTGCGCCGTCTTAAAATTTCCGGCAAAGAAAAATCAGGTCATTTCAACCGATGCCCTGATCGAGGGCGTCCATTTCAACCTTGCCTCGACTTCGCCCCGGCAATTGGGACGAAAAACGGTTTCGGTAAATCTGAGCGATGTTGCGGCCATGGGAGCGGTTCCGCACAGCGGCCTCATCACCCTGGGCATTCCCCCTGCCCTTCCGGTAGAATTTTTCGATCAGTTTTTTAAAGGCGTGGAAGAGGTCTGTGGCGAATATGGGGTTGAGATTGCGGGCGGCGACACCGTGAGTTCTCCCGGTCCTCTGTTCATCAATTTCACCATTTTGGGGGAAGCGGCGGGACCCCGGATTTTCAAGCGTGCCGGAGCCCGCCCGGGAGACCTTGTATTTGTCACCGGCGCCCTGGGCGACTCGGCCCTGGGGCTTTGCCTGCTTCAAGATCAAGATAAGGAACGGCGAATGAAATGCTCCTCCCGGGACCGGGCGTATTTGGTGAATCGCCACCTGGACCCATCGCCCCGGGTCAGGGAAGCGGCGCGCCTCGCCCGATCTTCGGTTCGGGTCACCTCCATGATCGATATCAGTGACGGGCTGGTACAGGATTTGGGCCACCTGTGCGAATCCGGCAACGTGGGAGCCTTGCTGAAGGAATCAAAACTGCCGAAAAGCGGGGCGCTGAGCCGGGTGGTTTCCGGTAACAACTTGGATTTTAAGGATTTCGTTCTCAACGGAGGGGAGGATTATGAATTATTATTTACATCCCTAGCCGAAGATGTTAATAAAATAAAGAGGCTGTTTCAAGAAGCCCAAGCGCCAATCACGCTGATTGGAGAGGTGGTTTCTCCTCCCCAAAAGGTGGTTTTGTTTGGGGAAAACGGCCGGGAAGTTACTCTTGATAAGTCCATGGGGTTTAACCATTTCAAGGACTGAGCCCCGACCCTGTGGCCCCCCATTGGTGAAACAAGCCCTCCCGCGATATGATTCTGCGCGGGAAGTACCGGCGCTGGCATCATTGGGAGTCAACTGACATTTTGGAAGATTCACTATTACCTCGCTCTATCCTGCTGATCGGTCTTTTGGCCTTCTCCGCGTTTTTTTCGGCGTGTGAGGCCGCGTTTTTTTCGCTGAATCCCCTTCAGTTATCCGCACTGAAGGAAAAAAAGGGATCGGCGGGCCAACTGATCAACTCCCTCCTGGAAAAACCCAGGGACCTCCTCATCACCATCTATATCGGAAATGAACTGGTCAATATCGCCACGTCGGTGGTGGTGACTACCCTTGCCATCTCCCTCCTGGGCAATACGGGGGTCGGGGTGGCCATTGGGGTGGGAACCTTCCTTCTTCTCATTTTCGGCGAGGTCATCCCCAAAAGCCTCTCGCTCAAAGGCGCGGAAAGCTACGTCCTGTTCGCCGTCTACCCTCTCAAGTTTTTTTCGGACATAGTTCAACCGATCAGAAAATTATTCACTCGCGTCGCCGAGCGGTTTTTATCGTGCCTCGGTCTGGGACCGTTCCATCTGAAGGAATCGGCCATCACCGACGAAGAGTTCAAAACGATGGTGCGCATGAGCGAAGGTGAAGGAGCTCTCGATGCGGACGAGAGCGCCCTGATCCACAATGTCATCGAGTTTGGGGAAACGATGGCGGCGGATATCATGACGCCCAAAATCGAGATCTTCACCCTTAAAATCGACGACACCCTCGACACGATTTTCGCCCAAATCACCCAAAGCTTTTATTCGCGGGTGCCGGTGTACGATAAGGACGGGGAAACCATTGCGGGAATCCTCTACACAAAGGACCTGCTTCGGTACAAGCACCTGTCCCCCGAAAAATTCAACCTCAAGAGCATCCTGCGTCCTTCACATTCGGTTCCCAAATCGAAAAAGATAAAGGAACTTCTGGACGAGTTCCGTCGAATGAAACGGCATGTGGCCATTGTCCTCGACGAATATGGAAGCCTGTGCGGGCTGGTAACCCTGGAAGATATTCTCGAGGAACTGGTCGGGGAAATCGACAGCGAGATGCGAAAGGAGGAGGACCCGCTGGTGCGGCTCGATTCGCATACCTACCGGCTTTCCGCCACTTACAGTCTCTACGAGTTTAATGAAACTTTCGGAAACGTCATCCACGATCAGGATCACGACACCATCGGCGGGTTCGTATTCGGCCTGTTTGGCCGCGTTCCGAGATCGGGGGAAACGGTGACCTATGAGAACCTCAAGTTCCGGGTCGAGAAAATGAGGGGAGCGCGAATCCTCAAATTGCATCTCACCGTGCTGAACGGGTTCTCCCCCGTTGAGACCGAAGCCGACAAAATAAAACTCAGAGCCACCTGATGGACCTCTTTACGACACTGGTCATCCTCGCAACGGGAATTTTTCTGGAGGCGTTTTTCTCCGGCTCCGAGATCGCCATGATCTCGATCAACCGGGTGCGAATGAAGCAACGGGCTGAAGAGGGCAAACGCGGCACCCAGGCCGTTCTGGACCTTCTGAACACTCCGGAAAAACTCTTTGCCACCACCTCTCTGGGCACCAACATCGCGGTGGTGACCAGCACGGCCGTGTTTACCGGTTTTATGGTCATGCATTTGGGAAAACCGGGCGAAATCCTTTCCATGATCATCATTTCTCCCATCATCCTTTTCTTCGGGGAAATCGTCCCCAAAATTTTCCTCCAGCACAAGGCCGACACCCTGATGCCCTACCTGGTGTATCCCCTGAATTTTTTCTGCAAAATTTTCGGGCCGGTCAGCAACCTCACCACCCGCCTCTCGAACTTTTTTACGCAGGGCCTTATGAAAACCGGCCAGGAAAACAAGATAACCTTCAGCCGCGACCAGATTCGAAGCTCGCTGAGCCTCGATTCGCAGACCATGGATCTCGGTCCAACCGAACGGAAAATGATCCATCGCATATTCAGCTTTGGGGAAATCGCCGTGGATCAATGCATGGTCCCCCTGGTCCAGATGTATTGCATCAGCGATACGGCCAACCTCGGCGAGGCCCACAAGATCGCCATCGATTCCGGATTTTCCCGGCTTCCGGTTTATCACGAGCGAATCCACAACCTCATCGGGATCCTGAACACGTTCGACCTGATCAACCAGCCGATCGACGCAACCCCCATTGCCGACCTTATCCGGCCGGCCTACTACGTCCCCAACAACAAGAAAATCGACGATCTGCTCAAGGAACTCCAGGCGCGCAGTCTGCACATGGCGGTCGTGGTGGACGAATATGGCGGTTGCATCGGCCTAGCCACCATTGAGGATCTGCTTGAGGAAATTGTCGGGGAAATCGAGGACGAATACGACAAACCGGAAAAACAGTACGAACCCTACACCGATGGGGGTTTCCTGATCGAGGGAGATATGGAGATCAATTCAATCAACGAAATCCTGGAATTGAATCTCCCCACCAGCGAGGACTTTGAAACCCTTGCGGGCCTGGTCATCGGCCGCCTCGAAAAGATTCCCCTGCCAGGGGAACAGGTCGAGATCGATAAGTACCGCCTTACGGTGAAAGAGGCAAGTAAACGAAAAATCATTTCCGTCATCGTAAGGGAATTCATCCAAAAGGAAAATGGCGGAGAAACATCCCCCCCGGCCAATGCCCCCAGGGAAACAGAGTGAGCCTCCTCTGCAACCCTCTCCGTCACCTCTGACGACATCACAACCCGCGAAGATTCTGGACCTCCTGGAAGGCTTCCTGGATTTCCAGGAATTTCAGGTGAGCGGCTTCCGCCGATTCGGTTCCCTCATGGGCAAATCGATCCGGATGATACCGTTGAGCCATTTCCCGGTAGGCTTTCTTGACTTTCTCGTTGGTGGATGTGGGAGGGATGCCCAGAATCGTGTACGGGGTCCTCAGCGCGTCCAGGGAATATTTTCGGCGGATGCGGTCATGGTCCTCGTAGGTTACCCCGAGGAGCCTCGCAAGCCGGTTGATCTCTTCCTGTCCCCCGTGCTCCAACCCGTTGCCAATCAAGGCGATTTGATAACCCGTCGCGAGGATGAGGAATTTATAGTGCCCGCCGGCCGCCTTCCGGTACTGTTCCACCACCGCTTCAAGATTGGGTTTTAATTTTTGCGTCTCCTGGACGATGTCGTTGATGAACTTCAGATCGTCGTTGGAGTAATTCAGGTTTTTAATCAGGAACTGCTGGATGACGCCGGTTTCTTTGGGCGTCAAGGGTCCCTTCGCCATCCCCACCCGGGTCAGGATGACGATGAGGCAGGACACAAAGATCCCCCGGTTGGCGACTCCGGGGAGGGAGGCCTCCATTTTTTGGGTGATCTTTTTTCGGATGAAATGCTCGATCGCACCCCCGATCAAGGCCCCCACGGGCCCTCCCCGCAAAAAACCCAATCCGGCTCCAAGCATCCACGACATAAATCAACAATCCCAAATAATACTTCGGTCCATACCCTTGATTCGCCATATTAACTTCCGGCTTCTCAGGAAATCAAGAGATGGAAATTTTGTGCCGCGAGTGATATTCTCTCCCCCTGCCATTCTCGAAACGGAGGAACCATGGTCAAGCATATCGTCCTGTTCAAGCTGGCCGAAAAGACCCCTGCTAACATGAACCGGGCCATTGAGGCACTAAAAAGCCTGGAGCATCATATTGAGTCATTGCGATATCTGGAGGTGGGGGTGGACTTTAAAGGATCGGACCGCAGTTATGATCTGGCCCTCACCACCCATTTTGACGATCGGAAGGGATTGGAGGCCTATGCCCGGCATCCCCGCCATCTTCCCGTTATCGAAATCATGCGCTCCCTCTGCTCCAGTTCGATCGTGGTGGATTTCGAATCTCCTGCCGCCTGATCACCCAAGGGGGTCCAATTTAAACAAACCGGAAAAAGTGAAAATAATTGCTTGAACTTTTGGGGGGGTATTGATATTCTTCCGCGATTCTGTGTAAACAGGATGTTTTAAATTGGAACCGTTTTAAGAAACGCAAATACTTAACCATCTGAAAGAAAAGCTTTACCGGTTAAGGTCGACCCCAAATTGGACCCAAACCGCCGGAGAATTCCGGTGGTTTAATTTATAGCCAAAAGCGCATAAATTATCCAAAAACCCGTTGGGCAGGGAAAAGCTTTACCCTGTACAACTCAGGTAAGGAGATTTGGGGTGGCAACTAAAAAAAAGAAAGCAGTTAAAAAGAAGGCCGCGAAGAAAAAAGTTTCAAGAAAAAAGGCGCCCCAAAAATCGACGGCTAAACGTAAGAAAACAGCCGTTAAAAAATCCAGGCCTGCCTCGAAATCCAAACCTTCGCAAAAGAAAAAGTCTTCCCGGCCCCCTTTGAAAAAAACTGCTCTACCAAAAAAATCGGCCAAGACCAAAGGTAAAGCGCGAGCCAAGACCCAGGTGAAGAGCAAACCCGTTAAAACCAAAAAATCGTCCGTCAAAAAAGCCGCCTCAAGACCGACTTCCCGGAAGGGAGTTGCTTCTAAAAAGCCCGCATCTCCAAAAACAAAACAACCTGTTGCGGCGAAAAAAAATACCGTCGCAAAAGCCCCCAAGAAACTCGATCCCATCATCGAAAAGATCAAAGAGAAACTGGTCGGCACCCGTTCCGACCTGCTGAAAATGATCCAGTCCTCGCAGGCCATTGAGCGGAATGTAGGGGATTTGACGTTCAGTAACGAGATCGATCTGGCTTCCAGCCTGGAGGGAAGAGAGATGATGTTTCAGTTATCGAGCCGGGACCGGCATGAACTGAAACTCATCGAAGACGCGCTTTTCAAGATCCATCAGGGAACTTACGGGCAATGCGAATCGTGCTCCAAGATGATCGGCATCAAGCGGCTTCAAATCCTCCCCCTCACCAGTCTTTGCATCGATTGCCAGGAAACGTTGGAGCGTTCCTAGCCAGAGAGAGCCATCCCGATCGCGAGTGATCGAGGAAGGTCATCCCATCCGTTTCCCAGGTCACTGCCCGTGACACTTCTTATATTTTTTCCCGCTTCCGCATGGACAGGGATCGTTCCGCCCCACCTTTTTGTCATCCCGGCGAACCGTAACCGGCTTTGATTCCTCGGAGCCATCACCCCCGCCGCGATGTTCCACCACCTTGGGGGGGCGAGGGATATTTTCTTCAACCACCGTTTGAGGTTCCCGGGAGATGTTGGCCTTGAAAAGATACTCGGTGATTTCTTCTTTGATCCGAAGCATCATGGCGCTGAACATCGAGAACCCTTCTTTCTTATATTCCGTCAGGGGGTTCTTTTGAGCATATCCCCGTAGCCCGATCCCCTCTTTGAGGTGATCCATTCCCAACAGGTGGTCCCGCCAGAGGTTGTCCACCACCTGTAGCATGATCATCCGCTCCAGGTGACGAATCGTCCGCGGATCGAACGGGGCCATCTTTGTTTCGTAGACATCGACGACCACCTCCACAATGGCGTCATACAATTGCTCCTGATCGCAATGCTCGAGGGGAAGGTGTTTTTTCTCATGTATCAGCAGTTCCGCATTATTTATCTTTTGCACCCCGATCCCGAACTGGCGCTGGAGAAAATCGTTCAGCGCCGGGATATCCCATTCTTCGGGGTAGATTTTTTCATGCGCAATCTCCTGCAGAAATTCCTCAATGACCTCTTCGGCCATATCCAGGAGAATGTCCTTCTGGTTGTCTCCTAAAAGAATTCCCCGCCGCAGGGAATAAAGAACCTCCCTCTGCTTGTTCATCACATCGTCGTACTCGAGGAGGTGCTTGCGGATATCGAAATTGTGGGCCTCGACCTTCTTCTGGGCGTTGGCCACCGCCTTGCTGACCATGTTGTGTTCGATCGGTTGACCGTTTTCCATCCCCAGTTTCTGCATTAGCCCCGAAATCCGGTCGGAACCGAAAATCCGCATCAGGTCGTCTTCCAGCGACAGGTAGAATCGCGAGGATCCCTTGTCTCCCTGCCGCCCGGAGCGGCCGCGGAGCTGGTTGTCGATCCGTCGGCTTTCATGACGCTCGGTTCCGAGAATATGAAGTCCCCCCATCTCCGGCACTCTTTTCCCCAGAACGATATCCGTACCGCGGCCCGCCATATTGGTGGCAATGGTCACCGCCCCTTCTTGACCGGCCTGGGAAATGATCTCGGCTTCCCGTTCATGGTGTTTGGCATTGAGGACGTTATGCGGGATCCCGGACCGCTTGAGCATGTGGCTCAGTTTTTCGGATTTTTCGATGGAAATCGTTCCCACAAGAACCGGCCGTTTGATCTCATACAATTCGCGAATCTCTTCGATGACGGCATCGAATTTCTCTTTTTCGGTCCGGTAGATCACGTCGGGGTAATCCTCGCGGATCATGGGCTTGTTGGTTGGAACCACCAGGACTTCCAGTTTGTAAATGGAGTTGAATTCTTCCGCCTCGGTATCTGCGGTACCCGTCATTCCGGCAAGCTTTTCATACATGCGGAAATAATTCTGAAAGGTAATGGACGCCAGAGTCTGGTTCTCGTTTTCGATTTCCACCCCTTCCTTGGCTTCGAGGGCCTGGTGAAGTCCGTCGCTGTACCGGCGGCCCGGCATCATCCGTCCGGTAAACTCGTCGATGATGACAACCTTGCCGTCCTTCACCACATAATCCACTTCGTTCTTGAACAGCGCATGCGCCTTGAGGGCTTGATTGGAGCAATGGAGTAGCTCGATGCTGGAAGGATCGTACAGGTTTTGCACCTGCAATTGTTTTTCCATGTAGGCCACCCCTTCCTCGGTAAACGAGGCGGTGCGGCTTTTCTCATCGGTGGTGTAATGCGTTTCCTTGCGGAGCTTGGGAAGCACCCGGTTGACGACGTAGTACTTGTCGGTCGATTCTTCGCCCGGGCCGGAAATGATAAGGGGAGTCCGGGCCTCGTCGATCAGAATGCTGTCCACCTCGTCCACAATGCCGTAGTACAGGGGGCGCTGGGCAAACTGCTCGGCGGAGAACTTCATGTTATCGCGAAGATAGTCAAAGCCGAATTCGTTATTGGTCCCGTAGGTGACATCGCACCGATAAGCGTTCTTCCGCTCTGCATCGGGCATGTCGTGATAAATCACTCCCACGGAAAGACCCAGGAATTTATAGAGGGTACCCATCCATTCCGCGTCGCGCCGGGCAAGATATTCGTTGACGGTAACAACATGCACTCCCCGGCCTGTCAGGGCGTTCAGGTAAACCGGGAGGGTAGCCACCAGGGTCTTTCCTTCCCCGGTCTTCATTTCGGAGATTTTCCCTTCATGGAGGACGACTCCCCCGATCATTTGAACATCGAAATGACGCATGTTCAACGCGCGCAAACCTGCTTCCCGCACGACGGCAAACGCTTCGGGAAGTAAGTCGTCGAGACTGGCCCCCTGCTCCAACCTCTGCTTGAACTCGGCCGTCTTCCCGGCAAGCTCAACGTCAGTCAAAGGCTGGATCGAGGGCTCAAACTGGTTGATCTTTTCGACAATGACCTGGATCCGTTTTATTTCCCGCTCATTGCGGGTGCCGAATATTTTTTTGATCAGACCTAGCATAATTCCGGAAGGATGGCTTTTATGGGAAAGAGGATTCGGGAGTAGTCGTTGCCGGGACACAAACACCCGCCGCGAATGAAACGTATGGCCACGGGGCGATCACTCTGGATTATATATAATGTTACAAAAAACGGTTGAATTTAATAAGTGCCGGTGCGAGGTGGGATTATGTAACCTGGAGAAGGATCTCCCCCATCTTGGAAGAATCCGGTAATCCCGCCAGGGGAAAAGGAGGAAGACCCGGAAACGAAGCACACTTCCCCCGCCCTGACAGGGGGAATCCAGGCCGCCTGTATTATTCCTCCAGAATGAAATTTTGGGGATTGACCGGTACGCCGTTGAGAAGCACTTCATAATGAACATGAGGTCCCGTACTGCGGCCCGTACTACCCACCAGGGCCACAACATCGCCTCGTTTCACCTTGTCGCCGACCTGGACCATGTGCTTGGAGTTGTGGCCATAACGGGTAATGTAGCCATAACCATGATCGACCTCGATCATGTTGCCATAACCATATTCTCTCCCGGCAACCACGACGACTCCATCGGCGGTGGCCCGAACCTGGGACCCGGCCCGGGCGGCGATGTCCCAACCCTCATGCTTTTCGCGCAAGCCGGTGAAGGGGGATTTGCGATAACCAAATCCGGAAGTGACCCAACCTCGCGTGGGCCAGACGGAAGGCGTGGAGGACAACAGCGATTTCTGACTTTTAAAAAATTCGTCAAGTTCCTGGAGGCTGATCGTCTGCACCTTGGCTTGCTTCGTCAAATGGCTCAAACTGCCGGAAAGCCGCTCGCCGATGGCCCGCGCCTCCCGCTCCAGCGAGGTCGTGAAACTGTGATTCGACAATCCATAGGGTCCACCCACCCCCCAATTATCCTCGGTGGAAGCGGGATTGCCGTCCAGGGCGGTGATGACCCGCAATTTTTTCTCGAACCGCTCCAGACGGGCCATTTCCGTTTCAAAATTCCGCACTTGCTGGGCGAATTTCTCCACCTGAATCTTTTGAATCTTGGATTCGCGGCGAAGAGAGGTCAACTCATCCTGAGTACCCAAAAGATCGATGTATCGGTTGGCAAAATAGAATGAGGACCCTGCGACACCTAAAACCAGGACCAATAAAAGGGATAGCCCCACGCGGACAAACCGCTTGGGAATCTGGGTCTTTTTGGGAGCACCCGTGGTTCCCGCAAAAATCACCAAAGTGTAGAAGTCTTTATCCACCCGTCCTCCTTCGGTTAAGAATGCGCATATGGAGCGAATTCACAAAAAAAGTCGTTTGATCGTATCCTTGAAGCTCAATAAAGTCAATAAGTAATTAGAGTTATTGTCCTACATTTTTTTACCCTCTTCCCAAACACGATAGCGGAGCTTTTCGGAAGAAAGTGCGTTTTAATGCCTTTTTTACCGCATCCGCAATTTTTCCCTGGCCTGGATATGACCCGGATTGATCTTCAGAACCTCCTCGTAAAATTTATAGGCGGTTTGGAGGTCGCCCGATTCTTCATATAAAATCCCCAGGCTGAATAACGCCTGTACCACTCCGGGTGGATAATTAATTTCACGGTATAACTCCAGCATGTCAGAAAATGCCTTTCGGGTTTCGTCCGGCTTTCCCTCGCTGTAAAGTCGAAACCCTTTCTGGCGTAAGGAGTTCGCCAGCGTCCGCCCATATCCCAGCGACAGCGCATGAGGACCGGTCTCCAGGCTCTTTTTATACTCTGCAATAAATAAGCCGGTCTCCCCCATCTCTTCATAAATTTGTTTCAAGTTCTGATAAAACCGCAAGTCCGAGGGATCCAGTTCGATCGCCCGTTTCACTTTTTTTATCGCCTCACTGTATGATTTTTTTTCCGCCAACACCGCCCCCAGGGTATTCCAGGCCAGAGCATTTCCGGAGCTCTGGTCCAAAGAGGCGTTCAACCGATCCTCCGCCGGGCCGAACTCTCCCATCAGAAAATGCATGAACCCCATGCCAAAAAGAAGGTTGGCGTTGCCGGGGTCCGTGTTCAGTAATTTTTCCAGATACCGTTTCCCTTCGGCCAGTTGTCCGGTCCCCTCATAGGATTTTGCCAGGCCGCGGTAAACCGTGGGTTCCTGGCTCCCATCCCCGATCAGGCGTTGGAACTCCTCCAGGGCTTTTGAGTACTGGCGCATGGAAAGCAGAATCTCCGCCTGTTGTTCCGGCGAGGGGTCCGGCAAAAAAGGATGGTTCGGCCGGGGTGGCTCCCCGGCCCAGCAGGGAAAACTCATCGCCCATCCGATCAAGAGAGATAACAGGAGAACCTGACGCGGTTGACTAAAGATGGGGTTCACAAGTCCTTCCCTGGAAGTTAAGGGGGTTCGGTTCAATTTGAGACCCCCTAAGGGTGGGGGGCTTATCCTTACATCCGACGGACCCCGTATGAACGGAGGCAGAGGTCCCCTAGAAAGGGGCCTCCTCATCGTCTCCGGATGGGGTTTCTGCCTGCGGTGGGACATCGGTCCGCTCGGTCAGATTGCTGAAGCGGGTAAAGTTGTTTTCAAATGCGAGACGCACTTCGCCGAGGGGACCGTTGCGCTGTTTCCGCACCAGAATCTCAGCGATACCGATATCCTTGGTATCCGAATTATAAACTTCATCGCGATAGATGAAGGCGACCACGTCCGCATCCTGCTCGATGGCGCCGGATTCGCGGAGATCGGAAAGGAGGGGCCGTTTGTCGGTGCGGCTTTCCACGGCCCGGCTCAACTGGGAAAGCGCCACGATGGGCACGTTCAGTTCCTTGGCCAGGGCTTTCAGGCCACGAGAGATTTCGGATATTTCCAATTGGCGGCTTTCGGACCGGCCGCTGGAATGCATGAGCTGGAGGTAGTCGACGATAATCAAGCGGAGGGGTTGTTCGGCGGCCAGCCGCCGGGCCCGCGCGCGGACGTCCAGGCTGGTCAACGAAGCGCTGTCATCGATAAAGATGGGGGCCTGGGCCAGCTTCGCACCGGCTTTATGAATCTTGGGCCAGTCGGTGCGTGCGATAAAACCGGTACGCAGTTTGTTGGAGTCGACGCGCGCCTCGGCGCACAGCAGGCGGTTGCCTAACTGTTCCTTGGACATTTCCAGACTGAATATCGCCACCGCCTTCTCGGCGTGGACCGCGGCATAGCGTGCCAGATCGAGCACGAAACTGGTCTTTCCCATGCTGGGACGCCCGGCGAGAATGATAAGGTCGGAGGGTTGCAGGCCGGAAGTGATACGATCGAGATCGGTGAAACCGGTGGGAACCCCTGTCACCAGGCCCGGCGCCTGGGAAAGTTTTTCCGCGGTATGGATACTTTCTTTTACAACCGCGCTCAGTTCGTAAAAACTGCGCCGGGTCCGTTTCTCGGAAATTTCAAAGATCGATCGTTCGGCCCGGTCGAGGATGGTTTCCACCTCGTCGGTGTCTTCGTAACTTTGGGTGACAATGTCGCTGGCGGTCTGGATCAGATCACGAAGGATCTTTTTTTCCCGGACGATCCGGGCGTGGTGGGCGATGGCGGTCGCGGTGGGAACAAAATCTTCAAGCTGGGTCAGGTAATCGAGTCCGCCGACGTCGATGAGCAGGTCTTTCTTTCGTAACTGTTCCGAGACCGCGAGGATATCGACCGGATCATTGCTTTCAAACAGAACCCGCATGGCGCGGAAAATTTTCTGGTGAGAGGATTTGTAGAAATCGTCTTCTCCCAGAATTTCCAGAGCCCGCGCCAGCGCCTCGCCCGATTTGAGGCAAGCGCCCAACACGCCTTCTTCGGCCTCCAGGTTATATGGAGGGAGCTTGTTCAGGGAAATTTGGCCGACGGCCTCCGGCATCGTCGTTCCCTCCCCTTTTTCAGCGTTGCAGAATGTTAGAAAGAATCAGGACGCTTCGGCAGAAGAGGCGCTTTCTCCCTCGACGCCCGGCGCAGATTCCTGGGCCACGTCTCCTTCAGGCGCGTCCTCGGATTTCTTTTCCTCTTCCTCCGCGATAACGGAAACCTTGATCGCAACCGTCACCTGAGGATGGAGTTTGAGATTGACTTTGAAATCACCCAACGCCTTGATGGCATCGGGCAGAACCAGTTTGCGCCGGTCCACTTCGACTCCCTGCCCCCGAAGGATTTCAACAATTTCCTGGGCCGTCACCGAACCGAACAGCTTGCCATTCTCACCGGCTTTTTTCCGGATCACGCAAGGGACATTGGCGATCTGGCCGGCTTTTTCCTCTGCCACAACCTTGGCCTTGCGCAACCGGGCCTGAACAATGCCCTTCTGATGGTTGAGTTCTTTTACGTTCCAGGTCGTGGCGAGGATGGCTTTCCCCTGAGGAATAAGGTAATTGCGGCCAAAACCGTCTTTCACCTCAACCTCGTCGCCCAGATTCCCGAGACCTTCCACATCTTCTTTCAGTAGCAGTTTCATGACGTTCGATTCACTCCTTCCCTAAATTTGATCTTCATCATCCGGCCCGGTCGAGGGACGGGGTTTCAGTTTTCTAAAATCGATCCAGATATCGAACACTCCCAATCCGATCACCAGTCCAATCAGGATGGGTTGCACCAGGATCAGGAGCAACGCCAGAGCCCAAAGGATTCCGGGAACATTTTTAATTTCAAAAAACCGGGCGATAATGGCCCAGCCCTGAAAAAAATAAATCACCAGAAGCACCAGCAGGACGTTCAGTCCCAGGACATCCAGCATGCCTTCCGTCAGCACCACCGCCGCCCCGGAGAGCAGGAGCGGCCACACCATTTGCTCCGGCAAAATCCACTCGGAAAACTTTTCCGGCGGCGATATTGAGGGCCCATGAAACCGAACCATCAAAAATCGCACCAGGAAAAAGTTGATCGCCGCCGTGATGAGGCTTCCGATCGCGATGATCGCCGGAAAGGAAACCGCAAAGGTCTCCGAAGCCTTATCGGCGAATCG
>Ga0210019_1001810_pt1 | contig 21913 bp, 25 predicted proteins | sample CryGeyCG2114_020_2_FD_183969 | JGI IMG/M metagenome (GOLD analysis project Ga0210019, IMG submission 183969) | Groundwater microbial communities from aquifer - Crystal Geyser CG11_big_fil_rev_8/21/14_0.20 (SPAdes) (version 2) | ecosystem: Environmental > Aquatic > Deep subsurface > Groundwater ...
GCAGTTTAAAATGTTTGTACTATCGATATATTTTGTGTCTGACGTAAATTCTTCCGCAGGCCTTATGCTGAAATATCCGCCTTTTTCGTCGTCAAGGAGCGCCGCAAATACAGTAGGAGAGTCTATGTGCGGCATAGAACAATAATCTATGGAGCCGTCCCTTGATATGAGGGCAACTGAATGCATATCCCCTATTATTCCGTAATCTGCAATTTCTCTATACATATGCGATTAATGTGATCCCTTATGTTCTTTAGTTTCCAGGCCAAAATATGAAGCCTTAAACCGGCTCAACAAAACCCTTAGCTCTTCAACAACTGCAAGATCTGTGCTTTGCTTTGCCTTCATCGCATACACAAGCATTTTATGTAAAAGTATAAGTTCGCCTGCATATTTAGCATACGCTCCTTTGTTCTGTTCATTTCCTATTTTTATCCGTTGTGTCATAAAATACTGAGATATGATGTGTTGGAGCAGGTTGGCGTGAGTCTCCTTATTGTTGACCCAGCGGACTATCTGATTGTAGTTCTTATCCTTCTCCTTTGAGAGCTCAATAATCATATTCATGGACTTCTCGATTGTTGTTATGTGTTCTTCTATCCGCTCTATTCTTGCTTCATCATTGTAAATACCACAGGGGATCTCACAGTGTGAAAACGCAGGCTGCACCCAGACTATTAAAGAACAAATCAAAAGATAAAAACCAATTCTTCTTTTCACTATAGCTCCTTTCATTTTACGGCCCATAATTTATCTCCGAGGCCGCATATTTACCCACTTAAAAACCGGAAGACCCATATAAACCGGTAACCTTCGCGCATGCCTCCGGCCCGCCACAACCATTCCTAGGTTTACGACAGGATTAAGATAAGCGCATGATAGATAGCGTGACGCATAAACCCCCGGCGTTACGCCAATCCCCCAAACAATGGCTATCTGAAAAAGGCCGATAAGGGATGAGAAAAGAACCGTCACCGTCACTGAACCGCACACGAAAAATACAAGTATGAATGAGCCGGTCATCTCACCGATAAAATCATGCCATTTTGTAAACATATATCTTTACCTCTCTCATGTTTTCATTCTTTTCTTAGAATACTTGGATTGGGTACAAGCCGTGCATTTCTCTATTTCTAAAAGTTTATTAATATATTCCTGAACGGTTAAAATAAATGTGCCGTGGCTCCAGGTTAAAGGTGAAACTGAGATGGGCTCATTCGTATAGGGATTAACCTGCTCAGCAAGGCAACCACTTCTCAAAGCATGATTCTTGACCCATTGCATTATTGATAAGGACTTATCAAGTTCACCCCTGCTTCTTGCTCTGGCAATATAATATTGTGCAAGCCACAAGGTAGTAATAAACCAAGGATTGCCCGTAACGTCATTGCTTACGCGATGATAAGAATCATTTTCGTAACGGCATAGACCTCCAACCTCTGTGTTGCACCATAACTTTTCATAGATCTGCTCCATAGTGCTTACTACTTTTTTGTCATCTGCAGAATACGCACCAAAGGCAAATACTCCATAAAGGCTGGCATCGATAGTTGCGTCAATTTCAATTTTATCATTGTTAAAATTTATCATCCGAGCAAAACGTTTTTCTTTCTCAAGATAAAGATACTTATCCATCGCCTCTCTAATTTCAAAAGCACCTCTCTCATAGCTCTTAGAAACATCGGTCTCTCCAAAGGCCTGCGCAAAACTTGCTGCTGCCATTAAACCAGCATATACGGCGCTCACCGTAAAGGTAAGTATCCCCTGACGTTCCTCCCATAGATCATAACTCGGCAGAGGGAGTTTAGTTTTATTATCACGATAGCGAAGCATAAAATCTGCTGCGTTTTTAATCAAATGTTTATATAATGGCTTAATGAATTCTATATCCTTAAAAATATTATAGTGATTCCAGAGCGCCCAGATAACAAGCGCAGTTTCGTCTTCCTGTATAGGTATCTGTGGTTTTTTGTCTTTTAGCCACGGATGCCAGGAACTTGCAACAGCGCCAGAGGGTGTATATTTATGTAAAAAATAACCTTCCTTATCAATAACCTGCGCGCAGAAATTAAAGAAGCGACGGGTGATTTCTGAATACCCTGCCAAATCTAAGGCATAGGCGACTAACGCCCCGTCCCGCGGCCACATATAGCTATAGGTATCCCGGTTAAACTGCACCACATCAGAATCATTTCCGGCAATAATCGCTCCGCCATTATCAATCTGGGTGCGGGTTATCAACAGGCTCCTTTTATAGAGCCAGGTTATTTTTTCAGGCAATAACCCATAATTGAGCTCTTCCTTGTCTACCCATAATTTCCAATAATCAAGCGTGCGTTTAAGAATAACTTCGGGCGTCTTTTCCCATATAACGCTATTTAAAATCTTTACCTCGTTCCAGTTCCTGCCAGCGCACACCCAGTAAAAACAAGTATCACTGGCTTTTGCTTTAAGCTTTAAATGGATAGCAATACAAGAGTCGACCGAACCCTGTGTGATAGGATTTCCGCTTAAAATCCCGTCTTCGGCATCCTTCCATGTTCCTTCAGCACCTTGCTGTTCTTTGTGGCCAGTAGCAAATTGATCGATCCCGCATTTTTTATTTGCACAGGCGTTAATTAAAAAATAGCGCTCTCCCTTATAATGCAGCAAACCGTTGACTTCCGGCCTGAAAGCAGCTGTGTCACCTATATCATTGCCATAGATATGAAAATCATGGCATAGGAATAGCCTTACTTCCTGAAGCTCAGAGGATAAATTTTCTACAGTCAGCTTTTTTACATATATGTTCTCATGAAAATCAACCAGGTCATGAGCGGTTATTTTAACCTTAAGCTCATTATTAATGAGGGTTACGTTCGTCACCAATGTGTCGTCAAGATAATCTAAACTCTTTTCCCATCCTTCAGAAATCCATTTGAATTTACCATTTACCCAAACTCCAAAACGAAATGGCTCACCCTTGGTATGGTTTTCTTGTCCCACGCGGGGAAAATAAAATTCGCGTAAGATGTAATTGTTATCAAACGCTATCAACATATTACCGTTTCCTACAGGGATATCTCTCGGCATAGTCTTACCCCTCCCCTAATATTCTAAACAGATGATACCCATATTTATGCATATCCAGATAAAGACCTTTTAAAATAATATCTTCTTTGCCTCTGACATATTCGCTTTGGCTTAACAAATCTTTAAATATCAACTCTTTTGCCTGAATAGTTGTAATATCGAAACGAGTATAGCATTGGGATTGTGAATCAGAATAATTAGCAACTGCTAAATAATAACCGTATTGGTTTTTATTAAATAGTGCTATGCAATTTTTATAAGTTTCATTTTCTTTCCATGCGGGAAAAATCACCGTCGATTCCCAAGCAAACATATTCAAAGATATATTTTTAGAGGTTACTAAAATATTTTTATAGAATTCGATTATCCCTTCGTCACTTTTCTCACCAAGCGATTCCTTCAAGTAAATAGGGAGTTTATTTTTAAAACCTTCTATTTGCCCTTGGTGGAAAAGATGTGCCCCCGGAGAAACTGCCAAAAGAAATGCCGCGGCTTTTGATTTTTCCCTACCGAATACTGCGATAGCACGGTTCTCGTCATGATTTTCAATGAATTTCAATTTTTTACCGGCGGTTTCATTTTGTTCAGTCAGATTTCCCTTTAATTTCTCAATGTCAGAATATTCTAGGAAATCATAAAATGTTTTATCATATACGTAGTTAAATCCCAAATTCATCAATTCATATTCCAATCCCCAATATACCTCAGCGATAAAAATAAATTCCGGATATGATTTCTTAATATACCCGATTGATTCCTGCCAAAACTCTGATTCAGGCTCTGTAAATTTTCCGCTTCCAAAAACTCTCTCTCCCCATATCTGTTTTTGTACGCGCTTTAAAATCAACATTGCCATATCACAACGCACTCCATCACACAACGATGCCACCCTCAAAAGTTCCTCTTGTATCGCTTTTCGGGTTGATGGATTGTAATAATTCAACTGGACTACATCTGCCCATGATGGGAAATACGGGTCTTTACCATATGCAAGAACGGCCTTATTGTCCGCGCTGAAAAATAGCTCCGGATGATTCTGCAGTTCCTGTCTGGTTGCCCGAATAAAATATTCGGGATAGGCATGCACCCAGGGATGATCCAAGGCAACGTGATTGGGGACAAAATCCAAAATCAGCTTTATTCCATGACTATTTAACCTCTTCTTTAATTCAAGCATTTCTCGGTTATTGCCCAAAAAACTATCAACCTCGTATCCGGCTATAGCATACGGTGAACAAGATATCTCTTCTAGTTCTAACTGCGGCAACGCAGCATTCAATTCATCCCATAATTTCTGATTGCTGAGCGCTGCCTCTCTGCTCTTTTTACTCGATAACCAAACGCCCATAAGCCAAAGTGTATCAAAACCCAATTCTCTCATAAACAAAATTTCTTCTTCAGGGATATTGCCTAATGTTATCTTCTTTCGATATTTATTTGATAATTCCCTTAACCAAACGCGTGTGTTAATTTCGTAAATATTTGTGATTTTTTCTCGCATTTTCTCTTTAAATTATTTTCTATACACCTACGTGACGTTGTGCGAACCTTTATATTCGCAAAGAACGAACTAAAAGATAAGTAGTTATGCCTTTTCTCATTGTGCGCTGCTTTCTTTATTCCGACCATAATCTATTTCAGAAGCTGCCTCTTTATCAATTAAATAAAAAAGTCCTCCTCTTTTTGGCTTGACTAAAAAGGCAGGCAAGCGACTGTCTCCTTCTTCTATCATCTCCCTGATAATATGCGCTTTGCCGCTTCCGGTTACCAAAAAAATGATTGTTTTAGCGTTATTGATTATGGGCAAAGTAAGAGATACGCGCTCATTTTTTAAACCGCGGGATACGACTGTACATACCAGGCGTCTTTTTTCCGACAAAGCTTCATGATTCGGAAATAAAGAAGCTGTGTGCCCATCTTCGCCTACCCCTAAGATTATTAAATCGAACTGCGGCGTTTGATCGTCTTCTAATTTAAAAAAAATTCTTATACCCTCTTCATATTTAGAGGCCGCGTCCAGTGCTGTGCCATTGAAATAAATAGGGTGGATATTAGCGTTCGGAATATCTATTTTTTCAAGAAAATCATTTTTTATCATACCGAAATTGCTGTCAGGATCGTTATGCGGCACAAAGCGCTCATCAACGAGGAATATGTGCGTTTTATTCCACGGCAAATCTGCGCCATGGGCAACTAAACTATTATACAATGGGGATGGCGTCTTTCCTCCGGATAAAGCCACGGCAAACCTGCCCGCATGCCTTATGGCCATATCGGACGCTTCCCGCCACTTCTTCAGAAAATAATCAGACATTTCTTCGATGGTATCAAACACTAAAATTTTCTTTTTTCCCTGCTCTAACCTGAATACCGCCATTTCCGCCCCTCTTTTTCCATAAGCATTTCTGCTTCTTTCGGCCCCCAACTACCGGCTGAATAATTAGGGAAATCTTTCTTTGTATTCTTTTCCCAACGGCTTATTATGGGGTCAACTACAGACCACATCGCATCCACGCCATCCTGTCTCGCGAATAAGGTCAAATCGCCTCTTATGCAGTCTCCGATCAGGCGTTCATACGCCGGGTGTTTTTTTATGCTAAAACTTTTTTCGTAATTAAACTCCATATTTACTGCATAGGGCTTGTTTCCGGCTCCCGGATATTTTACATTTAATCTCACACAAATCTCTTCATCCGGCTGAACATTCAAAACCAACTGATTCTCTTCAATAGTATCACACGTCCTTCCCAATAGTTTAAGCGGAGGCTGTTTAAAATGGATACTGATTTCGGTAAAAGCTTTCGGCATGCGTTTGCCTACCCTTACGTAAAACGGCACCCCTGCCCATCGCCAGTTATCGATATAAAATTTCCCTGCGAAGAATGTAGCAATATTCGAACGCCGAGATACGTTTGGCTCATCTCTATATCCGGGAACATTCTCATCCCCGACTTTTCCGGGGCCGTACTGTCCGCGAACCATAAATTCATCGATATATTTATCATCCATAGGACGTATTGTCCTGAATACTTTTACTTTTTCATCTCTTATGAGGTTCGCCTCAAAACCTACCGGCGGCTCCATAGCTACCAGAGCAATGAGCTGCATAATATGATTCTGCACCATATCCCGCACAACACCGGCCTGCTCATAGAAAACGCCTCGGTGCTCAACGCCTAAAGTTTCTGGTACGCTGATCTGGACATGATCAATGTATTTCCTGTTCCAAAGAGGTTCGAATATGCTGTTGCCAAAGCGGAAAAAAATGATATTTTGCACGGTGTCCTTACCGAGAAAGTGATCTATCCTAAAAATCTGCTTCTCATCAAATGCCTTTAAAAGAAGCTGGTTAAGCTCATGCGCGGACTCTTTATTATGGCCAAACGGTTTCTCAACAATGACCTTGCTGTTAAAAACACCTTTGCAGAGATTATGCTTATTTAAATTGCCCACAATTACGGGTAAAAGTTGTGGCGGCACGGCAAGATAGAAGAGTACATTAGGTGTTTCTTTTTTCTGCGAGATCTCCTCTATCATTTTACAAAGAACTTTATAAGCGTTTTCATCGGCAAGGTCTGCGGTTTGATAGAAAAAGCGCTTGCCAAATTCTGTATATTCACTTTCCTGAAAATGCTCTGGCGCGAATTTCTTAATAGCCGCCTTCATAAATACGCGATATTCATCATTCGAGAATTCCGGCATACCGAACCCCAGGATTGAGAAATCACTGATACTTTTCTTTTCGGCAAAAAGATGGTAAAGAGAAGGCACAAGAAGCCGCTGACTTAAATCACCCGCGCCGCCGAATATAACCATAGTAAACGGAGGCAGTTTTATTTCCTGTGAAGTTATTTCACACTTTTCCAATAATCTGTCCTGAAGCGGTGTTTGTTTTGTTTTTTCATCCATAATATTCTCCTGGTATTATTCGCCGTATAGTAGTGTGCCCCTATTAAAAGAACTCCATGCAAACCAATACATTGTAACCGCCGGAAGAAGATCGTCTTCTTCGTCCGTAATGTATGCCGTATTATCAGACCCTGCGAAGATTTTTATTTTTAACAAGCCAATAGTATCTTCAACCGGTTTGCTCTTATTCTTAATCAAATCTATGGAATATGCTTTTGCTATGCCTTCAACTTCTATTCCAATCACTAGTGTCTTTGGAGGAAGACGCGTATCAGCATGTTTAAGAGGGAACATCGCGTGCTCGCTCCTGTGGTATTCAGCATATGGATCGCGGCTGTAATCGCGTGGAAATCCTGTTTTTCCTGAAAGCAAAAGTGTCTGATGATGCTCTTTTTTCCATTGTCTCCAAGTGACAACGCGTGAAGGAATTACCGGGATATTTTGAGAAGAGAATTTACCGGTAACCGCACCCAGCGCAAGCTGCGGCCACAAACTGTTTGAATTGCGGTCATAGAACACAAGATTACTGTTATAGAGCAGCCCGCTCACCCCAAAGGTAAGTACCTCATTATCTATCTCGCGTTCAAATACAACGGCGCTTTTGGTTAAAGGGCACCATGTTACCGCTATCGGCATTCCCGCGATTACATCATTTACAACCTCATGCCAATTAAGAATTTTTAACGGATAGGCGCGGGCCTCCTTTCCTATTGATACGCCAATCACGTTGTCGTCATCTTTTAGAAAATCTGCTTTTTTTGCAGAAACAAATACGGGCTCATCGATGAAGGGAATCCCGTCTTTCTCTGGCCCTCCCCCTATAAAATCATTAACATCGATGAGGCTATTGGTTATGTCAAATTCATCAAGCTGGGCAAAGGCAGGTTCACCTAAAGATACAAATAGGAACATTCCTAAAGCGACAAGGAATTCCGCTATCATGGCATACTTATAAAACCTCATACCCTTACCCCTCCTTACCCAAGCTATCCACTAATTCAAGGAGTTTTTGCTTATTAAAAAGCGGCTGCCTATAGCTAAATTGGTGAAACTTTTTACCGTTGACCATTACAATGGGCGCATGCCAGGCGCCTCTTAAGAGGCAGTAAAATAAATTATCCAACCAGGGCTTGATTTCTAAATCTACATTTTTATCTTTTAATTCATTTACCATGAGGCCGTTAAGAATGGTAGTAGTCAAATCGCATTCATTGCAAGTTGTTTTTATTCTAAACGGCCCCAGTTTACCTGCCCATTTAAACTGAGTAATAGTAACTTTCACTGTTTCTGTCACATCAATACCGCCTTTCTAAGCTTATAATCTTATCCACCCGTCTCTTATGCCTTCCGCCTTTAAAGCCTGTTTTAAGCCACACAGAAACTATCCGTTTTATCCTTTTCCTAATGAATGGCCTGCCGCCCAAGACAAGGATATTTGCATCGTTATGTTCCCTGCTTAAGCGGGCATCTCTTCCATGATGGACTAAGGCTGCGCGTATGCCGGGTATCTTATTAGCAGCGATAGATGCGCCTATTCCTGTGTCACAAACAAGAATTCCTCTACTATTTTTATTTTTCTTTACTTGAACAGAAACTTTTTCTGCATAATCAGGGTAATCTACCTTAGCAGTACTATGCGTGCCAACATCCTCAACAGGATAATTCAGCCTTAACAGCTCTTTTTTAACGAATTCTTTAACTTTAAATCCTGCGTGATCCGCGCCTAAAATAAGGGTTCCTTTCTTCATTCCTTAATCCTTACAACATGAATCGTTGTCATGGCTACTCCTATTCATCATTGGCTCGATAACTTTTGTAAAACAAATGGCGGCTAGCAGCCCGCCCAATATCGGAGATAAGATATAAACGGTAAAAAATCCTCCCTTAGGCCCCGGAATTGCGGCATTTCCCCATCCGGATAAAAAAGCAAATAGTCTCGGTCCAAAATCCCTTGCAGGATTAAGCCCTGCCTGCGTCAAAGGAGCAATTAAACATATGATAACCGTAACTGTAGCGCCTATAAAAACCGGCGCAAGAGAGTTTTCAGGACGGCCAAGATTACACTTTTCCGTGAGCAGAAAAATCATAAGCACAAGCATAAATGTCCCTATTCCTTCAGCAAACATTGCCGTGGCTAAGGAAACAGCATTTATACCAGAGGACCCGGGATTCGGAAAATATTCACCGAACATCATAGCGCTGGATATCGAAGACGGGTCTCCTCTTAGGATGCCATGAGCCGCTTCGTATGCGCATATAGAATTAGCGAATAATAAATAAATTGCTGCGGCAGCCAGGAATGCCCCGATTAATTGAGCAATAATATAAACCGGTAACTTTCGCGCATGCATCCGGCCCGCCACAACCATTCCTATGCTTACGGCAGGATTAAGATGAGCGCATGATAGATGGCGCGACGCATAAATCCCCAGCGTTACGCCAATCCCCCAAATACCGGCTACCTGAAAAAGACCGGTATAGGCAGAAAAAAGCACTGAAGCAGCCACTGCGCCGCAACCAAAAAATACCAGGATAAAAGTACCGGTTACCTCACCGGTTAAGTTCTCAAGATACTCCTTTGACTTCATATATTTAATCCCCGCTTGCGTTCTGATAGAGCTTTTTGATATTTTTTACGACATCCCCTGTAAAAACAGCATTTCCTGCGATCAAATACGTAGCTCCCGCCTTGACAACTAAAGGCGCGCTCTGAAAGCTTATCCCCCCATCTACTCCTATGGGTATTTTTACTTTCTTTTCCTCTAAAAATGACTTCGTCCTGCGTATCTTATTTTCCGAACCTTTGATGAAAGCCTGACCTCCAAAACCCGGTTCAACTGTCATGATTAAAACCATATCCATTTCCTGAATTATATCCTTGATAGTATCAACGGAAGTCTTAGGCCTAAGCGCAATACCTGCCTCCAAGCCTAACTTCTTTATTTTTCCTACAGTTCTCCTGAAATCTCGGCATGCCTCTTCGTGAATAATGATACAATCTGAGCCTGCCTCTTTAAAATCATTTATATACCGCTCGGGATGTTCAACCATCAGATGTGTCTGAAAATAAAGGTGTGTGTGCTTTCTTATTGCCTTTATTACCGCAGGACCGATTGAGATATTAGGCACAAAATGGCCGTCCATCACATCCAAATGGATTTTCCTGCAACCGGCCCTTTCAACTTTTCTTATTTCTCTGGTGAGATTAGCAAAATCAGCCGAAAGCAAAGACGGCACCACTTCTATTTTTTGCATAAGATGCACTTTTTCTTCTCTATGGAATTTAACAGCGATTCGAAAGATTTTTCGAATGCTCCCACTCCTTCTTTAAGTAATTGCATACAGACATCATCGATGTCAATTCCTGTCTTCCTTAAGTCATCTATTAATTTTTTAGCAGAGCTTACATCTTGAATGAGCGACTCTTTTACTTCGCCATGGCCTAAGAATGCATTGAACGTCTGTTCCGGCATTGTGTTTACCGTATCTTTGCCAATAAGCTCCTCTACGTATTTGATATCGCTATATGCGGGGTTCTTCGTGCCTGTCGAGCCCCAGAGGACACGCTGAATACGCGCGCCTTTTTTCTTCAGCTCTTCGAACTCGCTGCGGGAAAATATTTCACGATATTTTTGATATATTACTTTTGAATTCGCTACGGCCGCCTTGCCTTTTAACGATTGGAGCCTTCCTTTAGTTTTTTCATCGGTCTCTTTTGCAAGACGCACATCAAGCAGGCTATCCACTAACGTATCGATACGGCTTACAAACACGCTTGCTACTGAGTTTATGCCGCTCAAGTCATCCCTTTTTTGAGAGAGGCGCTTGATTCCTTTTAGAAATGCCCGGGCTGTATTCATATACTGTTCAGCTGAAAATATCAGCGTTATATTTATGTTTATGCCTTCAGTAAGCAATTCCTCTATGGCCTTAAAGCCTTCTTTTGTCGAGGGGACTTTAAACATTACGTTTGGCCTATTCACCTTTTTGTGCAGTCTTTTTGCTTCTTTGACAGTTTCCTCTGCCTTATGCGCCAGTTTGGGATTGACCTCAAGGCTCACAAAACCATCCATACCCTTTGACCCCTCATAGACAGGCCTAAAAAGATCCGCGGCCTCTTGTATGTCGCGCACCGTTAATTCGTCGTAGATCTCAAATGCGGATTTTCCGGAGGAGCCAAGTTCTTTTATCTTATCATCGTAGTCGCTGCTTTTGCTTATTGCATTATCAAATATGGTAGGATTTGAGGTAACGCCCAAAAGCCCGGCTTCAATCATGCCTTTGAGCTTTCCGGTCTTGATGTAAGACCTACTTATGTTATCAAGCCAGGCGCTCTGGCCAAAGGCCGCTAATTCCTTAATTTTTGATTTATCCATATCACACCTCCCCTTTACTTAATGCCTCATCAATTTTATCTTTATCAAAACCTGTGATAATTACGCCTCCGATATCGATAACCGGCACAGACATCGTGCCGCTTTTTTCTATCATCTCATTCTGCGCGGTTTCATTTTGTGAGACATCGACATCTGTATATTCAATACCTCTTTCCTGCAGATATGCTTTTGCTTTCTTACAATAAGGGCAGGTGGGAGTTGAATAAATAATGATTTTTTTGTCCATAATATCCTCCAGTTTATTTTAATGATTCCAAAATCATCTCTTTTGGCGGATAGTCATACGATTTCCCCTTCCAAAAGTAGGGCCGGCATGAACTTGCGCCGTATTTTGTAACCATTTTAGCCTTAGGATCCACATCCTGCCCATTAACCTGAACAGCAGGAGACCCGAAAAACTTATGCTCGCTTGCTTCTTTTTCGGAAGTTATCAATACCGCTTCAAATCTAACCGGCAGGCCTTTTTCTTTTAATGCCTTTTCTATCTCATCAAAAGCTTCGTGGTAAGCATGACAACCTTCGGTATGCAGCAATCTAATAACAGACATAATGCGCCTCCCTTTATCATCAATATGCGGCATATCTATCTGAACGACTTATTAAATTCGCCATCTCTGATATCGTTACGGGAATAAAGATATTCGCCGAAATATTAGACATATCTCCATATGCCTTGGAAATCCCTGAAACAACCAACATTGCCCCATTGATATAGAATCTTGCGCCTTTTTTATGCAAAAATTTGAGGTATTCACCGTACGTCGCAGGCATATTATTTAAGGAAACGCCGAACTGTCTTGACAGCTCTTTTCTTAGATTCTCAGGCATTTTATACCCTTCTAACTTATCCTTGCCACGCCATCCTTTTTTATACGTATTAACTGCGCTGGCATCAATCAAAACGTTAGTCTCGTAGCCAGCCTCAAGCGCTGCCCAGACCATATTATAAGCAACACAAATCTGAGCGTCGTCTTTGCCTAAGTCTGTTTTTACATGAATCAACATAATTTTCTCTTGAGCCCAAGATACTTGAGGTAAACTCAAAAGCATAATGCTTATTACCAGCAATATAATTGGCCTTCTCATGCCCAAACCTCCTTGTCATTCAGACAGACTTGCTCCCGTTAGAAATCTTTTATCTCATTTCCGTTATTTATATCGTTCGTATTTCTAATGAGGCTTGCCTTATATCCTGTCTTATTTATTGCCTCTACCAACTGTTCAATGCTTGTCTTTGAAGGGTCATATTCGACCCGGGCCTTGCCCTCTTTAGCCGAGGCCTTCGCTGTAACCACGCCTTTTACTTTTTTGATTGCCGATGAAACAGCAAGCTCACACGTAAAACATGTCATCCCTTCAACAGGGATAACCACGGTCCTAGTCTCAATCAAGCCTGCCTTGGTTCTCTTATCAGTAAAATCCTTCTGCACAACATACGTATAGATATTAAGCGTTACAAATATGGCTACAATGAGAGTAGATATTATTAATGTAAAGAGGGTTATCTTTTTATTTTCCATCTTGCATGCCTTAAGGTCGCAAGCTCTCTTTTTCTTAAGATAGCTTCCCCAGGCAAAAGTAAGCAAAAGGAGTGCCGCTGCTATAAAATACCAGTGGTATTTTCCAATTGCCGCGCCTATTCCTAAGCTGCCCAAACCTAATAAAATGAGCACAAATGGCCCCAAACAACATATCGAAGCAATCGCCGCCGATAAAATACCCAATTTTGATGCCTTCATAACATTACGACCCTTTTTTTATTTTACTGATTTAAGCTTAAAATTCTCATCGCAATCAGAAAGACGATTATAGCTGATTGGCGTTGCCGTATCTAAGGTTAATAAACGCTGTTTATATTCCTGAAGATACTGTTTTCTCACCTCATCGCCAACCTGAAATACCGCATATGCGACGAAAGGTGGGGTTGGTTGTATTCCGCAAAAATAGAGCACGCCATGGTTAACAGGATATAGCACCTGATTTATATCCCATCCGTGCGGCGTATCAGGAGCATAAATAGCCTGAAGCCCTCCTGTGGTAACGGAGAGCATTGCCTTTTTACCGGCAAGCAAACCCGTGTCATACATCCTGCCAAAATCCCAGGCAAATCCGGTAGCCAATACACGGTCAAACCATCCTTTTAATATTGCGGGTACGGAAAACCACCATAGAGGATACTGAAGTATTATAAAATCTGCCCAGAGCAGTTTCTCTTGCTCTTTTCCAATATCATCAGTGAACTTTTGTTTTTCGTAGGCACTCTTTAGCTCCGTTACGTAATTTACATGGTCAGAATTAGTGAGTCCAAGAAAATCATTTCTTCCAAGAGATGCTTTAAAGTTCATCTCATAAAGGTCGGATATTTTTACCTCATGGCCTTGTCCCTTAAGCAGCGAAATTGCCAATTCCTTCATTGCGCTGTTAAATGACCTTGGTTCTGGGTGGGCGTAAACGATTAATACTTTCATTCTTTACCTACTTTTCTATCTAGTACGCTCCTTACCGCTTGTATAATGTCCTCATCTTTCAAATGATATTTTTTAAGCAGGCCTTCCGGGTCTCCTGATTCACCGAAGGTATCTTTTACGGCAATCATTTCTATCGGCACAGGATAATTTCTTCCCAGCACTTCTGCAACTGCGCTGCCCAAGCCGCCGTTTATCTGGTGTTCTTCAGCGGTAACGACCGCGCCTGTCTTTCGGGCGGCTTTGATTATCGCTTCCTCGTCTATAGGCTTTATGGTGTGGATATTTATAACTTTTGACTCTATGCCCTCTTTTGAGAGCATGTCGGCTGCTTTTAAAGATTCTGAAACCATAAGTCCTGTGGCTATTATAGTTACATCTTTTCCCTTTCTCATCAGATTCGCCTTGCCTATTTCAAACTTATCATTCTCTTTCGTAATAATCGGATAAGGCGTTCTTCCCAATCTCATATAAATCGGCCCGCATATCTCAGCCATTGCTATGGTGGCTTTTTTAGCCTCTATTGCGTCTACAGGAGAGAGAACGGTTAGGTTAGGCAATACTCTCGTAATAGCAAAATCTTCAAGGCACTGGGCTGTGGCGCCATCTTCACCTACGGTAAGGCCTGTGTGAGAACCTATTATCTTCACATTGTGTCTATTATAGCAAATTGAGATGCGCATTATTCCGTATGCGCGGTTTGTTAAAAATACCGCGAATGAGCAGGCAAAAGGTATGAGCCCGTCCAGACACAATCCCACGGCAGTACCTAAAATATCCTGTTCGGCTATACCGAGATTAAAGAATCTGTCAGGAAATTCCTTCTTAAAATATTCCGCTCTCGTTGCGTCTTCTAAATCACCTGATAAAACAACGACTTTCCGATTTTTTTTACCGAGTTCAACTAATGCTTCGCCAAAAGCATCCCGTGTAGCTTTCATCTGCCACATATTCACCCCCACACCAATTATTTCATACTATCCACAATGCGTTTTTTTAATTGGACAAAAGCTCTTGACCTTAATTTCAAGTTTTGCTCTCTTTTCCGAGCATCTCTTTCAGATCTATATCCTTCATAATATATTAAATCGAATGGCCTTCTTAATTTTGTAGAGGGAACTAAACCGCTATTGTGTTCTTTTATCCTGCGTTCTAAATTATTAGTGGAACCTGTATAAAGATTTTTGTCTTTTTTACTTCTCAATAGATAAATATAGAACACGTCTCCCTCCGAATAATTGGTGTGGGGGTTAAAAACCTAACTCTTTTAACGCGATTTCCAATTCTTCTTTCTTAGGCGCCTTACCGTGCCATTTGGCTTGTCCTTCCATAAATGAGACGCCTTTGCCTTTAATTGTATGCGCCACAATCATTGTAGGCTTATCCTTTACTTGATCAAATTCATCAAGAGCGGCTATTATTTCAGTAAAGTTATGCCCGTCTATTTCAATAACTTTCCACCCAAAACTACGCCACTTATCCACAAGAGGTTCTTCATGTTTGATTTCCTCTACAGGACCGTTTTCTTGTACACTGTTTCTATCAAGAATAGCACAAATATTATCCAATTTATGGTGGCTGGCTGTCATTGCCGCCTCCCAAACCTGGCCTTCCTGGATTTCACCGTCTCCAAGCAGGCAATATATTCTGAAATCCACTTTACGAATTTTCGCTCCCAGCGCGATGCCATTTGCCACAGAGAGCCCTTGTCCTAACGAGCCAGTTGAAAGTTCTACGCCCGGAACCCCTATATGTACATGGCCTTGTAGACGGCTTCCGAGCTTTCTGAAAGTCATAAGTTCTTCCTTGGGAAAATATCCACAGTTAGCAAGTGTCACATACAAAACAGGACTTGCGTGCCCCTTTGACATGATAAACCGATCTCTTACGGGCCATTTGGGATTCTCGGGCCTATGGTTCATTTTGTAGTAATACAGGGATATCAGAATTTCAACAGCCGATAACGACCCGCCGGGATGTCCGCTCCCGGCCTCGGCAATCATCTCTAAAATTTCTTTCCTAAATTGCCGCGCTGTTTCTTCCAGTGATTTAATATCCGTTATTTTTTGTCGCATAACCGCTCCTCCATCATGTTTTCTATTCCTTTAAAATACTCTGCAATTTTTCTGTGCTGGTAGCAGGAAATTTACAAACATAATTTTCACAAATGTATGCCGTGGGCTTACCTTCCAAAGGCGCCTGTTCCTTAAGAAAAGGGATAAGCTCAACTATCTTCTCCTCTTTACCGGACGGAGGTCGAAGTGCCACGACTTTGTTGGGGATAAACCATTTATAAACACTGTTAATCATTGCTGCGGTCTCTTGATATCCCGGCTCGCCTGCAATCACAATTTCTTTTGACGGACCTAAAGCAAAATCAAGCGCGATGAGCATCTGGGAATAGGCATTTGGCGCTTGAAGAATACTATTTGAGAAAGACTTAAAAAGAAATCCAGCCTTTTCCTCAAATTCTCTTTTCATTGTCAGCCTTCCTAAGCGGATTAAATCCAGGGCAGAAACCGAATTCCCCGAAGGTATTGCTCCGTCATAAATCTCTTTCTGGCGAACAAGCAGACTTTCAGCATCATGCGCGGTAAAGAAGAATCCTCCGTTAGGTTCATCCCAGAAAAGCCTGATCATGTCATCCGTCAGCTGTTTTGCCTTTTTTAAATACTCCGGATTGAAAGTAGCCTCGTATAGATCCTGAAGCCCATAAATTAAAAAAGCGTGATCATCAATATTACCTAATATTGCCGACTCGCCTTCACGATAGCGGTGCAGGAGCCTTCCGTCTTCTCTGACGAGATTTTTAAGAATAAACTTTGCCGACTCATCCGCGGCCCGGCGGTACCGCGGCTCATTGAGCACACGCGAACCAAATGAAAGAGCGGAAATCATAAGACCGTTCCAGTCGGTTAGCACCTTATCGTCTAAATGCGGTCTTGGACGTTTGGAGCGTATGAGAAATAGTTTCTTTTTCGCATCATCGATAATCGCTCCTATATATTTAACGGATTTATTGAACTTTTTAGCGGCCTCTTGTTCAGCGCGCGCTACATAGAGAATATTTTTTTCTTTAAATTCACCCTGCGGATCGCTTAAGGCGTTGCCGCCAGGCTCAGCTCCAAAATAAAAACTAAAGATATCTGCCTGCTCTTTTCCGAGAATACTTACGAGCTCATTCTTATTCCAAAGATAAAATGCGCCTTCTCTTTTCTCTTCGGAATTTTCTGATAAAGGCGAGTCCGCGTCTTCAGCCGAATAAAATCCACCTTGGGGATGAGTCATGTCGCGCAGGACATATTCGAATATCTCTCTTGCTGTCTTAGCATATTCCTCTTTTCCGGTTGCCTGATAGGCTTCTAAGTACGTTTTGGCCAATATTGCTTGGTCATAGAGCATCTTTTCAAAATGAGGAACCCGCCACCGGGCATCTGTGGAATAACGGTGAAACCCTCCGCCGATATGGTCATATATACCACCTTCTGCCATGGAAGAGAGGGTCTTTTCAACCATTTCAAGTGATTTGGGCTCACCTGAGCGTTTCCAGTACCTTAAAAGGAAAGAGAGTGAATGACCCATAGGAAATTTAGGCGCATTGCCAAAACCGCCATGGCGGGGATCAAAACGCCGCAAAAATCCATCGTAGGATTGTTTAAGGATCCCCTCATTCAGAGAGAGAGTTTTTTGACCGGATACAAGTGACTGCTGGCTGATTGCCTGAGTTAAGGATTCACCAGAGCGGAGTATCTCGGTTCTTCTATTTTTCCAAGAGTCGGCAATTGAATTGAGAACTGTTTTAAGCCCGGGCTTGCCCCATCTATCCTCAGGAGGAAAATATGTCCCGCCATAAAATGGCTTTTTATCCGGTGTAATAAAGACCGTCAACGGCCAGCCGCCGTTTCCGGTCATTGCCATTACCGCGCTCATATAGATATTATCTATATCCGGACGCTCCTCTCTGTCAACCTTAATAGAGACAAAATGCTTATTCATAATCTTTGCGATTTCAGGGTTAGAGAATGATTCTTCTTCCATTACATGGCACCAATGGCAGGTGGAGTATCCTATGGAAAGAAAAATGGGTTTATCTTCTTTCTTGGCCTTCTCAAATGCCTCATTACCCCAGGGATACCAATCCACAGGGTTATGGGCATGCTGCAATAGATAAGGGCTTTTTTCCTTAATCAGTTTGTTGGTGTAGGACTGCTCTTTTCCCATAGCTAAAACTCCCATAGAAAAAAAGATTAAAACTAATAAGCTAATAAAATACTTGCCGTTACGCATTATTCAGTTCTTTTTACCCCATGTCCGCCGAATTCGTTTCTTAACGCGGCGATAACCTTAGCGCTGAAAGACTCTTTTTGCCTTGAGCGGAAGCGTTCCAAGAGCGAAAGCGTTATAATCGGAGCAGGAACATCTTCACCAATTGCCTCGGCGACTGTCCAACGCCCCTCTCCTGAATCCGCCACAAAGCCCTGTATCGACGAAAGGTGTCCGTCCTTCTTGAATGCGTCTTGGGCAAGCTCAAGGAGCCATGAGCGTATAACGCTTCCGTGATTCCATAGATTCGCTATTTCCCCCAGGTTTAAGTTAAACTCTTTCTTGGCCTCCATAATTTCAAAACCTTCGGCATAGGCCTGTAAGAGAGCATATTCTATGCCATTATGGACCATTTTAACAAAGTGCCCCGCTCCGCTGGGGCCAACATGAGCGTATCCGTCTTCTGGAGCTAAAGTCTTGAAAACAGGTTCTACTTTCTTAAAAGTATTTTCCTCGCCTCCGACCATCAAACAGTAACCTATTTTAAGCCCCCAGATTCCGCCGCTGGTACCGACGTCAAGAAAAAAGATGCCATTCTTTTTAAGGGCATCAGCTCTCCTCATAGAATCCTTGTACATTGAATTACCGCCTTCAATTACTATATCTTCTTTACCCAAAAGCGACGATAGTGTGTTAATTGTGTCCTCTGTAGGTTTTCCCGAAGGCACCATAACCCAGATAACGCGCGGCTCGCTTCGCTTCGCGGGCGAAGCGGGCGTATCCAATTTGTTTACAAAATCCTCTAGAGATGCCGCAACCTCCGCGCCTTTTTCTTTAACCGATCTTTTCGCTTGCTCGTTTACATCAAATGCAACAATCTCATGGCCGCCTTTTATCAGGCGTTCTACCATATTCGCACCCATTTTTCCTAATCCAATAAACCCTATTTTCATTGTGCCCTCCTCTTCATCTTTCGAGAAAATATTTAAATATAGTAAATATTATTTTGGTTCCGGCTTTGATAGTGCCGGAGATAGTACCGCTTATCTTAGAGTCACCGATTCTTTTCCTGTAATCTACAGGCACTTCCTTTATCTTTAAACCGCTTTTTACCGCTTTTATCTGCATTTCAGCGTTCCATCCGAAATCCTTATCCTGCATATCAAGTTTTTTTAAACTCTCATATCTTATAGCCCGAAATGGCCCCATATCAGTGAACCTATATCCGAATAATCTATGTATCATAAAAACAGCAAGTTTATTTCCCCAGTACTGTTGGGGTGTAAGCGCGCCGTCTTCAAGCCTGCCTAGTACGCGCGAACCTATGACAAAATCAGCCTCCCCGGCCGCAATCGGTTCAATCAATCTGTTGATCTGCTGAGGATAATCGCTGTAATCTGAATCCAGAATTACTATAATATCCGTATCGCTTATCGCCTCTATTCCCCTTAAACAACAAACGCCATAGCCTCTTCTTTGCTCTCTTACGAGGCGTGCCCCGTTTTGAACAGCTAAAGCCGCGGTATTGTCTGTACTGCCGTTATCGATAACGATTATCTCATCCACAATCTGTTTAGGAATTCCACTGATCACTTTCGCAATTGATTTCTCTTCGTTATATGCTGGCATCAATACGGAAACTTTATTGTTCCTGAACATAAGAAAACGAGATCCTCATCTTTCTGCGCATAATAATTTCAATAGCCAACAATATATAAAATGGGACATACTGTATCATATTCAAAATAGGTAATTCAAACGCGCCCATTGAAAACGCCCCGAATGACCGGTTGAAAGAAAGATAGCTGAAAATCAATAACCATGAAAGCGCTAGAAAAGACCGGTATGGGAAAAAACACAAAAAAGGCATAACCCAGCAAAAGTACCACGGATCAGCGACCGGGCTCAGTAAGAATAATAATGCCACAATGACAAAAGATCTATGTAGAATCGAAAACTCATCGCTGGTTTTACGTAACGACAAGACAGCCCATGAGATAACAAAAAGCAGACATACTATTACTTTGGGAAGAAAGAGATTGTTCAAAAATTGTATTTGTAATGCATTTAAGATTGAGGCAATCGCCGCGAAAATGCTTCCGTTGTATGCCCACTGATCAGAATAAATTACGAGGCCTTTAAATACCGCACCTGTGCCGATATTCTGCCAGAAGAAAAAAGGGGTATACATTCCCGCCAACACTACGCCTATCAGCGCGTAATAACGCCTTTTTATCATAGTCCTATACAGCGGCAGTAAAATTATCGGGAAAAATTTTGTGGCGGCCGCAAGCGCAAAGCTCAGCGAACCCGATGCCTGCCTGCCTTTTAACAAAAGATATATTGCTAATAACAGCAGGCAGATAGGCACAGAATCGTAGTGGCCCGAGTTTGCCACCTCCTTTAATACAAGGGGCGACCAGGCGTAAATAACGCAGAGCGAGGGGTCCTTATTGAAAAGGCGTAACAGCTTAGAGAGTATAAAAATAGCCAATATATCAAAAAGGACAAATATGCTCTTGAGTACAAGGACCGAATCCTGCCGGATGAAGCTTGCTAATGAAAATATAGCTTGCGCAACCGGAGGATATATAGTCGGCACCCAGCGATGGCCTATGCGGGAAAAATATACTCGGCTTGAATCGCGCAAAGATTTAAGTTTAGAAAAATTCTTTTCCTGGTTTTTTCCTTCCGGCTTGATTTCGGCCTCTTGAGGCGAGTGCGCATAAGGATTCGTTCCGGAAAGCGCGACTTTTCCGTCCCACATATACCTGTAGATATCATTTTCATGCACAGGTATGCTAGGCAGGAGAATAATGCGGAAAAGACAAGCGAAAAAGATTATGGCAATAAATGTTCTCTTATCAGCTCTCTTTGAAGTTATGTTAAGGGATAAGGCAAAATATACGAAAAATGCGATTGAAAACAATATAAGAAAGATTACGGTCGGCATATCCTTGTTGGGAACATCATAATAAAATCCGCTCTCTACAAATATGCCCCTGGATACAGTCAAAACCCCTATCCAGATAAAGGACAAAAATATACCGGCCGTAATTACTTTCTTATACGCACTTATCAATATCACGAACCTTTTTTCTGATACTCGGAGCCTTTGTCTGAGCCTTTTGATTCATGACTTGAGCCCTTTTGCTCTGGCTCAGGATACAATATTCTATTTACATTCTTGCTATTCTTCTTATGCAATATGACCTTTTCTACGGAATAACCGCCGTTCTTTTTTCCGACATAATAGTCGAGGTCATATATATCATTACCCACGACAAAATCAGCGCAGGAGACATGATAGCCGTCCTGTTCCTTTACGCTGTCATGGAGATAATCGAAAGAGGCGGATACACCTTCGATTTCGTATTTATCGCCATGGCCGTGTATAAAATCCAGCATAGCCTTCTGTACACCTGCGGTATCGGATGATTCTGCCGCGGAACCGCTGCCCTTAGATTCATAGCCGTTGCCTTTTTCCGAAGCAATTCCGTATGCAGCAGACAATGCGACCAATACCATAACAACCAACATAATTCTTAATGTCCGCATATTTTCCCCTCCTTTTCAATTATTCCCTGTTTCTTTCTTCTGTATTGCCCGGTCTTGGCCAGCCACCTCCTTTTTTTATTTCCGCATATTTACCATCCAATTGTAAAAAAGATATTTTACGGTAATTGGATGATGAGTAAGATATGCGGTATCATTTTCATTAATATATTTCTTCACAAAGCCTATTGCCGAGCCCGAATCTTTGACAAAATCCTCTTCAAACCAGCGAAAAATCTCCGATAGATACAA
>Ga0210019_1001811_pt1 | contig 21910 bp, 19 predicted proteins | sample CryGeyCG2114_020_2_FD_183969 | JGI IMG/M metagenome (GOLD analysis project Ga0210019, IMG submission 183969) | Groundwater microbial communities from aquifer - Crystal Geyser CG11_big_fil_rev_8/21/14_0.20 (SPAdes) (version 2) | ecosystem: Environmental > Aquatic > Deep subsurface > Groundwater ...
CAGGAGGAACATAAAAGAGGCGTCAATGTAGATAAGGGTTGCACTCGATTGAACAACAATTTTCAGGGTTTTATTTTTCATCCGCCGAACAACAAGGATCTAAAAAGGTTAAGCAAGCGGTTGATAAGATATCGTAGGGAGATGTTCACGTTCGTTAAAACGGAAGTGGAGCCGACGAACAACGATGCGGAGCGGGAAATCAGACCTGCGGTATTAATGAGAAAGACATCATACGGCAACCGTTCGGAACGAGGGGCAAATGCACAGGCCGTACTTATGAGTGTCATTCGCACCTGCGACAAGCAAAATACCGGCTTCCTTGATTTTGCCGTCAGCCACCTCGCTAAAAACTAGAATTTGGGTGAGTAGTTACGAAAAAAGTCGCAAGTTCGAACATGTGTTGTGACCTTCGAAACGTCGAAAGCGAAAGAAACTGAGTGGTTTGAGCGGCAAAAAGAAGGACAGAGTGCGCCCATGGTTCGACAGGCTCACCACGAGCGTGGACGACCACATCATCAGCTAATATCCTGATTAAAAAAACCGTCATTTTCCGGGACGGTTTGGTCAAAGGCAGCATCGTTGTCAACTGGCACGCATTCGGATTGCGCGAACGCAAGGCCGTCCGTGGCGACGTTGCGGTCGAAGGTTATCTTGGGCGGAGCTCGCGATATCTCAGGGATGACCTTGCATATCCATCGGGCATCAAAGACGAACTCCTTCAAGTCCATGGCGGTTCCACAGCGGGGGCATTTGATGGGTATCTCGCCAAAAACCCTGGCGATAAGCGCTTTTGCACAGATATCGAGGCCTTAGCCTCAATAGAAAACAGATACTTACTGCGTGGTTTTTAACCCTAAAATCGACTCAAAAACCTCCACGAAATGTCTATTAGCTCCGATTTCTAACTTGTAAACTTCAGTTCGAGGCCGAGGCGGGCACGTCAGGGCCAAATTATCATTGAAATTTCATATATAGACATTGACTTTTCATGGGTATTTCTGTAGCCTGTAAGTATGATAAGAAGAAAAAGGGCAGAAGATGCTGTATTGAAAAGGATAAAGAACTTTCCAGTTGTTGCTATATTGGGAGCAAGGCAGGTTGGTAAAACCACGCTAGCCAAAAGCCTTAAATACGACCATTTTTTTGACCTTGAAAACCCTCGTGATGAACTACGTCTTAAAGAACCACACCTTGCACTTGAAAACTTAGAAGGGCTTATTGTCATTGATGAAATTCAAAGGAAACCAAACCTCTTTCCTTTACTTAGATTTTTGGTTGACCAAAAGAAAAAACAAAAATTCCTCATTTTAGGCAGTGCATCACGTGATTTAATAAAACAAAGCTCGGAAACTTTAGCCGGAAGAATTGCTTATTTCCAGCTTGGCACTTTTGCATTGGATGAAGTCGGAAATAAATCTTTGCAGAAATTGTGGTTATATGGGGGATTCCCACAGTCTTTCTTATCGAAAACAATTGAAGAAAGTAGACTATGGCGAAACAACTTTATTACATCCTTTTTAGAGCGCGATATCCCTCAACTTGGTATTCATATACCAGCAAATACTCTTCGGAGATTTTGGATGATGATAAGTCATTACCATGGACAGGTTTTAAACTATTCTGAGTTAGGCCGCTCTTTTGGTATTTCTGATATGACCGTTAGACATTACCTTGATATACTAGTAGGAACTTTTATGGTTCGCATTCTTCAACCTTGGCATGAAAACCTTTCTAAAAGACAAATTAAAAGCCCCAAAATTTATATTAAAGACAGCGGACTATTCCATACCTTACAAACTATTGATTCTAAATCTTCTCTATTTGCTCATCCAAAGCTTGGAGCTTCGTGGGAAGGTTTTGCCTTGGAAAATGTTATTCAAATACTTGATATTGATGAAGAACAGATTTTCTTTTGGGGGACCCATTCAGGTGCGGAATTAGATTTGATGTGGCAAGCACATGGTAAACGTTATGGGATTGAATTTAAATATGCTGATGCTCCGGCAAAAACAAAATCAATGATGTCGGCAATTGAAAACTTAAATTTAAATCACATTTGGGTTGTTAATCCCGGCGAGGCAAATTATCCGATTGACAAAAAAATAACGGCAATTGGTCTGAACGATTTAAATAATTTAACACTGTCCTTCACGAGTCCATGCGACATGAACGGTTTGAAGGCATCGACCAAGGGATCAAGACCTCCCGGATAATGCTTAAGGCAATAGTAGATATCCCACGCGTCTTTTTCCTTCATGCGATCGGCGAGCGCCATACCCTTCATGACGATGAAAGGAACGATTGACGCGACGCGAACGGTTACGGAATCTTTTCCGCCTTCAGGAAGCACGCCTTAATAGCCTCTTGAGCCTGAGGCTCCAATTTTGACCCCGTTTGTTTCATTATTATGGTACCTTTCAGCATTTGCGGAAAGCCATTATAAGCTTAGCAAAAACAATAATTATTTCAACGATGTTCAATGAATTTTTTCACCGTCTTATACTGGCTCTCTCCGTCAAGTCCCGCCTCTTCCAATACTTTGTAGGCCTGGCCGCTTCCCATGTAGTGGCCCTTCATGAAGGGGTGCATGCTGGCGCGTCGGCCCTTTTCCGACGACACGAACTTGTAAAGTGTTGGAAGCGTAAAACCGGTTATTCCTATCGCCTCTCTTCGTAAGCTTTCGGAGAATATCTTATCCTGTTCATCTTTGGGAAGCCTGTCGAAGAGCTCGACGCTCGCGACATAATAGATGTTTAGGTTTAGCCCGTCCTTATCAAGCCGTGGTAGCACCTGTTCAATGAACGTATAGGTAACGCCCGATTCCTGAAGGACTATGGCGCCGTCCGCCTTGTCACCGGCCGAGCGAAGTGCGTAGACGCCATTTGTTGCATTGACTGCGGGCGCGAGTTTAAGGGCTACTCTATCAGGCACCTTTTCGTTGGGCCTTGTAACGAACGGGGTGATTATTGCTGGGCGTGCCTGAAGGGCCGCCGTCATTAAAGGCCATATTTCCTGAGGGTCCCAAGGGGTCAGCGATATCATCACATCGGAAGGGAAGTTCTCCTGAACTATCTGGAGCGCCTGCGGATCGGCGTGTGTTGGTCCGTCTTCGCCCGTTTTAAGTCCCGTGTGAGCGCATATGGCTACGAACGGATGATAGCTGCCCCCGAACGTGTGGACCCTTGCCTGTTGGCCTATTCCGTGGAGTCTCATTGTGATATGTTGCAGGGCCGCTATGAAGGCGGCATATGAAGAACCTACGCCGATATGTTTTCCGAATGCGGAGATACCGCTCATGACGCCGCCTATGCCGTCTTCGCATATGCCGCCTACCGATAAGGCGCGTGAAAAAGGTCTTGCTCCGGAATTGTAGAAACCTTCGGGGAAACCCTTGTAGACGTTATTAACGCTGGTCGAACCAAGAAGGTCGGCAGATGCCGAGAGTATGGCGCCGCCGCTCTCTTTATTATAATAGTTCAATATATCACCAAGAACACCTCGAAGCGTGATGGAATCGCCCACCTTAAGCTTGAGCGCTTCAGGTGCATTGTCTATTTTATGTCTCTTTTTATCGTAGATAACTTCTGCGTTAGGGGCGTTCTCCCTCGGTTTTCTTCCAAGCGTCTTTAATCTCTTGGCGGCATCTTCGGTCTTTCCTGCCAGGAAATTGGCGGATTCCTTGTTGGCCTCGGCCATCTTTCTTAAGGTGAGAAGCGTATTAAAGTAATGGCTCTCTACGTTATTGTCATCGGAGCCGCCTTCAAAACGCGGGAATTTGATGCCTGTTGCATCTTCAGCATCTTTAAGCGCGGCGTAGTAACCTTCGGAGCAGAACTTATGACCCGCGCCGTGGCTTGCCCTTCCTTCTATTCCGTATTTCCAGCCCTTTATCGTGCGGTAAACGATCGCGGTCGGCTGATCGTTCTTTATCTCTTTTAACAGCCTTTGAGCCACAAATACTTGAGTGAAGTCTTTTCCATCGGGAACTATTATGACGTTCCAGTCATTAAGATATGCGAACTCCACAGGGTCCCACTGGACATAATCACCGGGGCCTGTTTCGTCGCGCGTAACGTGGTTGGAGTCAATTGATGCCTGGTTCCAGTCGATGTGAACGGTCAAGTTCTTGAGTCCCGCTGTTGAAGCAAACGAGAACGCCTCTATCACGCGTCCAGGTGTCATTCCGCCTTCGCCTTCTATCACGTGAACGTGAGGGGCGTTCGCTGCGCCGAAATAGTCGATGGCCCCCATGGCGAGGCCGAAAGATGTTGCAACGCCAACGCCGGACGCTCCGGTGGATATCTTTATGAATGGAGTCGATGGCGCCGGGTGTCCGTCCAAAGCCTTAGCTTTATATTTCTTGAATAGCTCCGTTTCCTGTGTCGGGTTCCGTCTGAATCCCAAAAGGTCCTCAAGACGCATCTGATATTTTTCTTCTTTGGGCAGAATCGCCGGGCGTCCGATACGGACGAATTCGTTCCTCATCGCCCACATGGCGTAAAGACCAAGAGCTTTATGTCCGGCGGCGTAGGATATGAAGTCGTTGGAATCCTCATCCGGGTTGGTGAAGTTGTAATCCATCGTGTTGAAGATGATGGATTGGACAAAACGCCCGCTTGAAATGCTTCCGCCGGGATGTCCCGATGTGGGGACGTAATTGTACATTATCGCACAAAGTGTACGGTAGAGAAGGTCATAGAATTCGAAGTGGTTGATCTCTTCGGGGTTGAAATTGAACCTCTTGAGCTCGTCCTTTACGTTTAGAACAACCGCGCGTCTTTTTCCGAACTGTAATTCCATAAGGTCTCCTTTAGAATAACCGTTTGCCTTCCTTTACGAACGCCTCAAATCCGGCCCTATCTTTGCTTGCAGTATCCATCCTTTTAACCGCCTCGATAAGATCGTTCTTACCTGTCGCTATCGATATCCTTAGATAATGCATGTTCTCGGCGCCTATGCGACCGAACGATTTTCTGTCCATCGTTGCCACATAATATTTAAATAACATGAACATCTGGAAGATCGTGGAAGGGCTCGTCTTTGCCCCTGTCTCCGCCGGAAGCGATTCGAACGCATCGAAGACGCCAAGACTCTTGCAAAGACCCGAGATGTTGGGGAATGCGTAAAAGGCCCCTTTGGGAAGCTGGCATCTGACGCCTTCTATCTTGTTGAGCCCGTTCACCACGATATCGCGCCTCTCATGGAACGCCGAGACCATCGCGTGGATCGACTTTTTGCTTTCGGGAGAAGTGATGGCTGTGACCGCGCCCATCTGGTTGTAGGCCGGTATGCACGAGAAATAGTTGATGTTGAGGTTCTTGAACACTTGAGCTTCTTCGGCCGAGGGGAATACTGCCCAGCCGATGCGTCCGCCGGTCCAAGAGTAGCTCTTGGAGACGCCGCTGACTATTACCGTGTTCTTCTCCATTCCATGGAGGCTTGCTATTGAAAAGTTATGCTCTCCGTCGAATAGAATCTGTTCGTAGATCTCATCAGAATATATCCGGATATCTGGGTTCGCCTTTTCTTTTATAACCCTTGCTATGTCCACTATCTGTTCCTTGGTCGCTACTCCGCCCGTTGGGTTTGACGGGAAGTTTAGATAAATGAGCTTTGTGCGGGGCGTGATGAGCCTTGCAAGCTCTTCGCCTGTGAAGCTAAAACCCTTTTTTTCGTCTAAGTGAAGCGGCACAGGCTTGGCGCCGACATATTTAACGAAAGATTCATATATAGGAAAGCCGGGAGATGGATAGATTATCTCATCACCTGGGTTGCAATATGTCTGCTGGCAGAGGCCGATGGGAGGTTTTCCGCCGGGGAATACCACGACCCTGTCGGGTGCGATATTAAGGCCTCTCGATTCGCCGATATATTTTGCCACTGCTTCTCTCAAAGGGAGTATCCCTTGGGGATCGCAGTAGTGTGTCATGTCCTTATCGAGCGCCGCCTTGATGGCGTCGACAATATGTTTGGGGAGAGCAAAGTCCGGTTCTCCCAGATTGCATTTTATCACCTTGTGGCCCTCTTTTTCTATGCCGGCGATGTATGGGCCGACCTTGAAGGCGTTCTCGGTGTCGATCATCAAGGTTCTTTCGGAATAGAGTGTCATGCTTGTTTCTCCTTGTCATCCCAGCGAAAGCGGGGACCCCTCTTGCATACTCTAGATTCCCGCTTTTGCGGGAATGACAGTGGGGCCACTTAAGCACCCTTAGCGAGATCTAGTCAACACTTTTGGTATTTTTGGGCGAATTTAAGAATAGTTTTGGCGAGCGAATTCTTCGACCGGTTATTTATGGAAAATTTGAGACCGGTTCTGGTGATAACGGTAGCCGACGAACTCTCCTTACCGATGACATTTGCCATATTGGCGACTATAATGTCGCAGTTCTTTGCCTTTAGTTTTGCATAGGCGTTCTTAACGAGGTTGTCTGTTTCAAGGGCAAAGCCTATTAGAAGCTGGTTCTTGCGCTTATGTTTTCCCAGCCAGGCCAAGATGTCAGGGTTTGGAATAAGATGAAGTGCGTAGGTGCGTAAGTGCGTAAGTGCGTGAGTTTTTTTGATCTTTTGTCTGGAGTATTTAGCCGGTCTGAAATCGGCAACCGCGGCGGCGCATATGATGATATCGGCCGACCTGTAGCATTTCTTGACACTTTCGAACATTTCCCTCCCCGAAACCACAGAAAAGGGTCGGACCCCTAGAGGGGGGTATTTTTTTATATGGCCGTGTATGAGCGTTACGCTTGCTTTTAATGCCGTCGCAGAACGCGCAAGGGCAAGTCCCATGGCCCCGCTTGAGTCGTTGGAAATATAGCGAACAGGGTCCAAATATTCCCTTGTGGGGCCGGCGGTGATCAGGACTTTGAGCATGTCTTTTTAATGAATTCCACTATCTTTGATATGTCGGCCATCCTGCCAACGCCTTTATAGCCGCAGGCAAGTTCTCCTTCTTCAGGATCTATGAATTGATATTTAAGATCCCTCAGGTGCTTTATGTTCCCTTGAGTTATCGGATTCTCCCACATGTTGACGTTCATTGAAGGGGCAAAGACGACCCGCGCCTTCGTTGCGCAGATTGTGGTCGTAAGCAGGTCGTCGCATATGCCATGAGCCACCTTTGCTATTACATTTGCGCTGGCGGGGGCTATCGCCAGAACATCGGCCCTGTCGGCGAGGGAGATGTGGATCGTGATTCGCGGATCATGTTTCGTATTTTTTTCTCCGGCCTCATACTTCCAGCTTTTCGCCTCTGGGTGTATTAGCGCGAACATGTCGGTGTGCACCGGATTATTCGAAAGCGTTTGCAACGTCAACGGTGTCACAAAGTTCTGGGCGGCTTCCGTCACAATGACATGCACATCGGCTCCGGCTTTAGCGAGTTCCCGAACCAGTTCGCATGTTTTGTAAGCGGCGATCCCGCCGGTTATTCCTATCACCACGGTTTTTCCTTTTAATGTAGTCATGAGGAGGTACCAGATATCCCACGGGATAATCCTTGTCAAGGAGGCCATTATTCGAAGCAGGTGTAATAGTTGATGCCGGATGCCTCCAAAACAACAAAAGGTATCGTTGCATTTTAATGTGCAATATGTACAAAAAATTGACATTATCTATAAAGATGCTATAATTACCATCAGTTAAGAGTTTAATATGAAATATGTCCTAAAAGAAACGCTGTTCAAAAAAATCCTTTCAAAACAAGGCTTTAATAGTGTTTTTGACTTTTCAAAAAAAACGGCCATTCACAGAAATACCATCCTTAGCTATCTCTACGGGAAGGATGTTTTTTCGTCTTCATTCAAGAGAATAGCCGACATATTAAAAGAAGACCCGCTTGCTCTCATTGAGCCGGTTTCAAATATTGAAGAAAATATCTCCAACATAGATGAGATAGAATGCCTTACGGCGGCGCTTATCAAAAAAGACCCAGATATTGCGGTGATTCTCTTGGGGTCAAGGGCAAAAGGGACTGCTAAAAAATATTCGGACTGGGACATTGGAATAACACGTGGACAAAGCCCTATTTCGGGGATAGAATATTTGAGGCTAAAAAACATAGTTGACGAGACAACAGAAGATATTCCCCGCATTGTTGATCTTGTGAATCTGGATGCTGCACCGCTGTGGTTCTTAAATGGAATAAATTATGAACCGGTATTTTTAGACGGGAACAGGGACTCGTACCTATACTTCAAGGGAGTTCTATATGGCGTCAAAAAGAGCGGCCAAGCTTGACACGGCGTTAAAACGTCTTCAGTCGGCGATAAAGGCCTACAAAGAAGCGAACGAAGACAATGACCTTGAGTTCATGGCGCTTGTAAAGGCATTTGAGGTGGCCATAGAATATGCATGGCGGGAACTTAAGATCAAAGTGGAAGATGAAGGGCTGGATGCGCCGTCGCCAAAGGCTGCCGTTAAGCAGGCGGCCAAAATAGGAATAATATCTGAACCCGAAGCTTGGCTTTTGTGCATTGATGCACGCAATAACAGCGTTCATGATTATTTCGGGATATCGGAAAAAGAATATATGGTGCTGGCTGAAAAACTCGTTAAGCTTGCGAAAATATGATTGGCTCCAAAATACATCATTATAAGGAGATAGTGTCTACCAACGACATAGCCTTCGGTCTTGCAAAAAATGGCGCCGCGCACGGGGAGGTTGTTGTCGCAGAAACGCAGACAAAGGGCCGCGGAAGGATGGGACGTCTATGGGAGTCGCCCGCAGGCAGGAGTATCTGCATGTCGGTCATATTAAGACCAGACTCCTCGGTAGAGACTTCACCTTTGACGCTTGTTGTGGGGATAGCGGTTGCCGATGCGCTTAAGAATTTCACAAAAGGCGAACTCAAGGTCAAGTGGCCGAACGACATATGGCTGAACGGCAAGAAGCTGTGCGGAATATTGGCCGAAAAAGGAGACGGAGCCATTGTTGTTGGGATCGGGGTAAACGTTAATTCAGAGAAAAGCGACCTTTCCCCCGAAGTTTCCGGCATAGCCACTTCTTTAAAAGAAGAAGAGGGTAAGGCATTCGACCCAGAAGCTGTCCTGAAAAATATATGCGAGGAACTTGATAATTATTACAATGTGTTTGTAGCCGACGGGTTTGATCCGTTCGTCGCGCTTTACAACTCATGGTCGCTCATAAATGACAAAGAGGTTTCGGTTACTTTTAATAATGAAGTTACGAAAGGCGTTGCCATTGGTATAGATACGGATGGCGCGCTTCTTTTAAGGAAGGAAGGGGCCGTTAAAAAGATAATAGCGGGAGATGTTTCGTTATGCTTCTAGCAGTAGACGTGGGGAACACGAATATAACATTCGGTGTTTTTAAAGGGCGAAGACTTGTGAAGACATGGAGATATGTGACCCACAAAGTTGTCAAGTCGGTAGTTGACCAAGTTGCCAAGTTAAAACCTTTAATAGTGGATCATGTTGTTGTCTCAAGTGTGGTGCCGGAGATAGATCGCGCGCTCAAAAAGGCGCTCAAGAAAAAGTTCGGGGTCGCACCGCTATTTGTCACCTATAAGAACGCCGGAATAAAGATAGGATATCCAAAGCCAAAAGAGATAGGGGCCGACAGGCTCGTCGACGCCGCAGCCGCATGGAAAAAATACGGGCGCGCGTGTATCATCGTAGACTTCGGAACGGCAACAACGCTTGATTATATAGATGCAAATGGTTTTTACCGCGGCGGCGCCATAGCCCCGGGGATACATTTATCGAAAAAGGCCCTTTATGAAGCAGCATCAAAGCTTCCAAAGATCAAAATAGAACCAGCAGTAAAAATGATACCCACGACCACAAAGATGGCGATGCAGACAGGTCTCTATCAGGGCTATATTGGGATGGTCGAACATTTGGTAAGAAGGACCGTGAAAGAGGCGGGCGGCAAACCTTTGATAATCGCCACCGGCGGCCTTGCGTCTCTCTTCGCCAAGGGGACGAAGCTCTTCGATCGGATAGATCCATGTCTTACCCTTGAAGGCCTATTTTTGAGTCACGCTTCCTAGAACGGTTTTTTAAAAAAAGCTGGCAACTTATTTAAAGATGTGCTGATAACGGCCAAGGCCAAGGACCAAGGAGAGTGAAAAAATGGTAACGAGCTACAGATCAATAACTAACCCCGATCAGGTATGTATAAGTTTGGGGTTCGACAAGGGGAATGACCTGATGTTTCAGACCATCTGCGCCAGGATCGAGGGCGGAGATGAATGTGAAGCTATAGATAGCATGGCCAGTATGGCGGAATTGGTCACGATAAAAACACAACGGGATGGCTACAAGCGGAGCAAGCCCGATATCAATGTAGAACGCTGCCTGTTTACCAACAAAGCCGCGTTTTTTAGCGATATTCTTAAGTATCTAAATCTTCGGGGTATTAAATTTGCGGTCGAATATTTTTCTGGCGGGTCAAGACCGTTTTGGAGGCTCTGCGAAGGAATCAATTTCTACGGTAACAAAAATAGATGAGCGATGGTGGCGCAAAGGCTTCGCGAATATATCGTCAAAGGATTTACGCTCAAATATTCCGATAAGCCCTTTATAGTATTTTAACCTTTGGTTAGTAATACCTTTGTTAAAAACTATAAGTATTTCTAACTTCTTATTCGCACTGGCATACGAATAAGAAGTTGAAATACTATAGCGCTCCGGTAATCTGCTCCTCAGCATGTCTCATCCTCTTCATGGTATCCCCTTTTCGGCCCTTTTAGGGCCTCCTATGCCACTCTTTTTGAGGTCTCAATTGGTGGGGGATGGTCACTACGCAAGGCTTTTAAAGAGCTTTGCGATGACAGGATGTACCACTTTTCCGCCCCTTATCTGTAATCCCAATTCAGCCGTAGGATCGCTGTGGATCGCGCCGTCAACTCCCATTGTGGCGAGCTTGCATATATAAGGAAGCGTGGCCCTTGTCAGCGCCTCGGTGGACGTTTGGGGAGTCAGCGCCGGCATATTGGGAACGCAGTAGTGAATAACAGAATATTTGATGAATGTCGGGTTCTTGTGCGTGGTAGGATGTGTCGTCTCAGCACAACCGCCCTGATCCACCGCTACATCGACTATTACGGAGCCAGGTTCCATTGTCTGAAGCATCTTTTTCGTGATGACCTTAGGGGCCTTATCGCCTGCAACAAGCACCGCACCTATTATCAGGTCCGCCTTCTTTACCCAAAGAGCCACATTTTCAGGCGATGACATCAGGACCTGAGCTCTTACCTTAAAACGTTCCTGAAGTCTTTGAATACGGTCCGCTTTAATATCTAAAATAACAACTTCAGCGCCAAGCCCAGCCGCCACCTCTGCGGCGTTGACCCCCACGACTCCTCCGCCTACGACCGCTATTACGCCCCTTTTTGTCCCTGTAACGCCTCCAAGGAGAAGTCCCTTGCCTCCTGCGGGACCTTTATGAATGAGGCGAGCGCCAATCTGGGTTGCGACGCGCCCGGCAACTTCGCTCATGGGAACCAGTAGCGGTAGTTTTCCGTCGGTCGTTTCCACCGTCTCGTAGCCGAACGCCGTAACGCCGGACTTGCAAAGCGCGCGTGCAAGCTGAGGGAAACTTGCAAGGTGAAGATAGGTGAAGATTATCAGGTCCTTTTTGAAGAATTTGAATTCAGAAGGAAGGGGCTCTTTTACCTTGATGATGATGTTCGCCATCTTCCAGATCTTCTGCGCCTGCGGGAGTATCGTGGCGCCGGCATCTCGGTAGACCCTGTCCGCAAAACCTGAAAGAAGGCCCGCCCCTTTTTCTATGAGTACTGTGTGGCCTTCGCGAATTAAAGTTGAAACGCCGGCCGGTGTGATGGCGACCCTTGATTCGCTCTCTTTGATCTCCCTCGGAATGCCTATGATCATATACCAAACCTCCGTTTGAAGCGCGCAAGCGTCTATAACACTTAGTACAAAAATGGCAAGAATGATATGTCCGCACCGGAATAATATATAATGATATCAACATGTTAACTTTAATTGACCTGCTTAATAACGCGCAACATATAGAAAAGTTAGCGACTCTTCGACAAGCTCAGGATTGCTTGGTAGAAAATAGTTAGCAACAAAATGGGAAAAGTGCCGATAAGTAGTGATGTCATCCTTCGCTGTTGCTCAGAATGACAGACTATGAAAAAAACATTAGTCATATATCTGCTGTTTCTTTCTGCGTGCTCAGGCGGTTCGGGGATAGGAACCGAGACGGACATCTCTCTGCCCGATACGCCCTTCACCATCAAGGATAATTCACAATTTATTGGCGGACCGCTTGCGCAGGGGCGCCTTGGCGACATCCTTCTGGCCAACGATAAGATAAAGGTGATAATTCAACAACCTTCAAAGTTAGCCCAGTCGTGTCCGTTTGGCGGCGTGATAATCGATGCCGATATAGTTCGACCCGAAGGCGAGCCAGGGCAGGATAATTTTGGGAAACATTGTCCCCTTGTGAATATCGAGTGGACTGTTAACTATAGGGATTTTCAGGTGATCTCGGACGGTGCGAACAATACACCTAAGATCGTTCGTGCCACGGGGATCATTGATGTCCTTGATTATCTTGACCTTGATTTCATTGCGCCCGTTGCAAAGGCGTTGACGGGGCAGTCGATGTATTTCTCGCCGCGTTTCAGCGACAAGAACGATCCGTTTGCCACATATCATGATCTGGGCGCCGTGAATACGGCCGTTGTTACCGATTACACTCTTGAGCCGGGTAAAAATTATGTGAAGATCGACACCACCTTTCAAAACGACGGAGATGAAGACGTGGTCATGCCGGTGGGGCAGTTCCTTAACGGCAGCGGCCAGGTTCAGACGCTGCTTCCGGGAATGGGTTTTACGCCGCAACCAACCGCTCAGATAACGGGCGATACGGTTGCGGTCATATATGTTCCGTTCCAGGGTGTGGATGTTACCTACGGTTATTTTTACGATGTGAACCAGTTTGCCTCCGATAGTCCAGACGCCCTCGACGCACAAAAGATGCTCGTAGGAAAGGGCGGGGCCGGCGGATCTGACGTCAAAAAAGAAAGGCTTCGTTCGGCATCGCTGACGTATTCGGGCGTTACTGGCGTGTTCTTTGGCGAAGAGTTCTTAAATGTCCTGCCGCTGGGAGGGCCGGGCGATCTTAGGATCAACTTTAAAATTCCACCGCACGGGGCCAGGACCGTTACTCAATATTTAGTCGTTGGCGACGGGGACCCTGCCGCCGTGTTCGGAACCGGACTATCTGCGATGAAGGTCCTGGCACATAAGATATCCGGGAAAGTGTTTGATTCAAAAGGCAATGTGGCGCCCGATGCGACGTTGGTCGTTCAGAACGAAACTAATATGACGGTCATCACATACCGAACCGATAAGGACGGCAATTTTTCCGGGTATCTGTCTGCCGGCACCGACAGTTTTGCAAAGGCGTTCGGCACAGGCAAATATAAGATATTCGTCGATAAACCGGGATATCACAAGGATGGAACGAATGTTGCGGGCACCTGCGACCCTTTGGAGGTGAACGTTTCCATGACAGACAGAACGGACATCAAATGTACTCTTGGCCCGTCCGGCAATATCGTTCTGACGGACGGCGTTAGGGATGCAGACTCGGGAAAGAAGATCCCGGCGCGGCTTACGATAGTAGGATTTGACCCGAGCCCCGATTCTCATGCCGGGGCGGCCTACGCTACTACCCACGGTGCGGGCAACTTTGAGGATACATGGATATTCGAGCGCCCATGGGGGGTTGTGGACGTGAAATATGTCGATCTAAAAGGCGACTTCGGGCTGGATGGAGATAATGAGTTTAATCTGGAACCGGGGCGCTATTATTTTGTGTTTTCAAAAGGTGTCGAGTATTCGATGGACACGCGCGAGGTGATCGTTTCCGGCAGCAGTTCCGTAAAAATAGACAACGTTAAGCTAAAAAGGGTGATAAAGACACCGGGTTGGATATCGTCCGACTTCCATCTTCATTGTATCGTATCGCCAGACAGCGCCATACCATGTGAAAAAAGGGTCCTGGCCGCTGCGGGAGAGGGCATGGATGTGCTGCAATCCAGCGATCACGACTGGCTTACAGATTACGCTCCCATGGTGGCAAAGTTTGAAGCCGGAGGCGTGATACCTCCAGATAGCGTTGCAACTATAGTAGGACAGGAAATAAGCCCCAACCATTACGGTCACATTCACGTATTCCCGCTTCTTTATGACGATGCCAAGCTGGACGGAGGAGCCCTTGACTGGACCTTTTCGTCCCTCGATAGAATGGACCCGTCGCCCGATTATGTGATGTCGCCCCGGGACGTTCTTGATTACTACAAGTCCGGCAACGCCGGCGAAGGGGAAAAGATACTTCAGGTCAACCACGTCGCCGATCAGGCCACGTCTCTCCTAATTGTCTCTTCATGGGTCACGACCACCATGTACGACGGTGTGAAGGCCCTATCCAGCTATGTGGAGCCGTCGGCGCAGCGCATATCTCCCTCACAATCCACATCCGAAATCCCCATGCCGTTCGGGACGAACGACCTTGTGATCGCCGATTTTACAACCGTCGAATTGACGATAGGGCCCGAGCTTTACACAAACGCTTTGCGCGAAACGGGGCTGCCGCAATTTTTCAATCTTCTCAATCTTGGCATCTTTGCCACGGCTACCGCCGATTCGGACAGTCATCGCGAGGTGGTCGATCAAATGGGAACCCCTCGCAACTATATCGCCTCGCCGGTTGACCCGAAGGACGGTTTTGGCACCTTTGCCTCCTTCGATAAGGAGGCGTTTGCCAAGGCGATAAACGATCACAGGCTTATCGCAACTACCGGACCGTTCGTAGAGGTCAGCGCCAAGGGCGATGACGGCGTCAAAAAAGGGATAGGAGACGTCGTTAAAGGTCCGAAGGTGAAGGTTCGTGTGGATGTCAAGAGTCCGGCGTGGGCATGGTTTGACACGATAGAGATATATGCCAATACCGAACCTCTCCCCGCAGATGATGACGGCGTGTCTGTTTTCAGGGGGGTTGCGTCGGATCCTAAGGCTTTTTTTGCTCCGTACCATATTCCAAAGTTCTATTATGAACCTTCATACATATTTACGACATCTGACGGCTCGCTTTCGCACTGGAGCAACAAGAACGGCGTGATAACCGCGAGCCTCGATCTTGATATGGATGTCAAAGAGGATACGTGGATCGTTGTGTTCGTTTCCGGAAATCAGGGGACCGAAGGCTGGCGCTCGCTCTTTCCGTTCGTGACAAAATCGGTGGCAGATCCTTCGAAGATGGCAAAGCCGGCAGAAGATTGGACTCTGGACAAACTCGCAAGCGATAAGAATATGAAGACAAGCGCTTGGGCCTTTGCAAATCCTATCTTCATAGATGTGGACGGCGATACTAACGGCGATGGCGATCCGTTCGAGGCGATATACATAAAGAACGGTCTTTCACCTCTGGCCAAATAGGTGGGCATGAGCCGCGCCATAAAACCTTCAAAAAAGTTGCGCTAAATCGCCAAATCGTATAGCCTAGGCGGTAATGAAACGTCTAATATTGCTCGCGGTCATTCTTTTTATCGCACCGAATACTTTTGCCGCCTCCTTCGACCCTTCCCTTAATTGGAGAACGGCGCAAACGGATCACTTTAATATCCATTATCCATCGGCCTTGGAGGAGGAGAGGATACTTGTCGCAAGGCACCTTGAAGATGCGTATCAAAAGTTATCTCCAAAGATGCACTGGAAGCCGTGGGGGAGGACAGAGGTCATAGTTACGGACAGTTATGATGTCGCGAACGGAATGTCGAGCACGCTCCCGTACAACTGGATGCTTCTTCGCATAGTTTCGCCCGGCCCCGATAGCGTGCTTGGCGACTATGATAACTGGCTGAGAACGCTTTGCATGCATGAATTTTCCCACATCTTAAACCTCGATCAGGTCGGTGGCGTAATGTGGGTCCCGCGATTCATACTCGGAAAGGTCGTTTCTCCTAACGGTACAGAGACTGGATGGCTTAGAGAAGGCATCCCCACCTATAATGAGACCGATGAAACTACACGCGGCCGCGGCAGGTCAAGTTATTCCGACATGATGATGAGAACAGCCATTCTTGACAAGAATTTTCTTACGATAGACGAGGCCGATGGAGTTCAATGGAAATGGCCCAGCTATCAGGCTATGTATATCTACGGCGTTGAGTTCATGCAGTATCTCTCGGACAAATTCGGCGAAGATAAATTGATGGATTATCAAAAGAACGTTGCCAGATCGCCGCTTTTTTACGCGGCGAACCATCAGGCAAGACGGACGTTCGGCGATATAAGGTTCCAGTCTAAAAAGGTTCACCTGCGTTACGACCGTGAGAGAAAGGAAGGGACGCAGCGGAGCAAGTCGTTCTACACGTTATGGAAGGAGTGGAAGGCTTCTCTCGAAAAAAAGTACGCAGCTGTCAAGACCAAGGTTGAGGCCGAGGGGCTTACGGAGCTCAAGAATGTGGCGGCGGGTGGGACCGTTCTCTCAAGTCCGGCCGTTTCCCCGGATGGAAAATATCTTGCGTATGCAAGGACGAGGGTCAAAGGCCCCGCCGAAATCCACCTTGTGGATCTTGGAACTGGGGTCAACAAGGTCATCAAGAAGAGGAGAGCGGCAACTAGCATCGCATTCAGCCCGGATAGCAAAAAGATCGTCTATTCCGCTATTGGAGGGTACAAGAGATACAACACCTATAGCGATATCTATGAATATGATATCGAGTCCAAAAAGATTAAAAGGCTTACAACCGGTGAGCGGGCCTATGACGTCTCCTATTTTCCGGACGGTAAAAAGATGGCGTTTGTGAAACAGGAATACGGCCGGGGGTGCCTTAAGATATACAATGTCGAATCAAAGGAGGTCTCCGACCTTGGATTTAGCTATGAGACCGTTGCTAAGGACGAGTTCCCGCAGTTTTCGGCTCCCGCAATTTCTCCTGACGGAAAGATGTTAGCGGTCTCGTCTTGGCAGATAACCAAGATAGATCCGTATCCTATCGGCCAGTGGGATATATATCTTGGCGAGATCTCGAGCGACGGGTTACAGGTCAAGAATATAAGAAAGCTGACCAATGATATTCCGATAGACTCAAGCCCATCGTGGAGTCCCGACGGAAAGACCATATTTTATGCCTCCGACAAGAGCGGTATTAACAACATATACAGGGTTGAAGCCACCGGCGCTCGGCGCACAACGGGCGGCGTAAGGGTAACCAACATTCTCACCGGAGTCTATCAGCCCGCCGTTTCTCCTGACGGGGGATCCGTCTATGTAAAATATTACAACGGGAAAGGTTTTGATATACGCTCATTCTCTCCCTTTGGTGCTACCGGTTCGTTCATCGATGCCAGCAAGCCGGTCATCGAAAAGCAGAGATTTTCAATTCTCCCAAAGGCCAAAACGCTTGCGGTGAGAGAAGCGGAAGAGATCGTTGCCAAGCCGGAGTCTCCAGGTAAAAAATATTCTCCGTTCGGCAAAGGTCTTTTCCTGCCCCGCTTTATAATTCCCAATGCGGCGACGATAGATAACGGCCTTATGTTCGCGTTAGCAACGGGCGGGGCCGACCCGCTGCGCAGGCACAACTGGATGGGCGGAGCAACTTACAGGACCGATCTCACTGACTATGTCGGGTATTTCTTCAACTATGCATACAACAGATTCAAACCGGTATTTTCTGCCGGCATCCTTGGTTATGCGGTCAATTTCGGCACTCTCAACACGGTCCATCTTTATGAGGACCGTAGAAGAGTATATGGAGGTGTCAGTTATCCATGGAGCAAACAGGCGTTCGGCCTTCAATATTTCTGGGAACACAGGGAGCCGCACGAGTATCTGACCCCTGAAGAGAAGGATGCGCTTAATTTCGGAAGCTTCGCCGGTTTCAACGTCTCTTATGTTTACGGTGAATGGGAAAAATTTCCGGCCTCGATAAGCCGGGAACATGGACGAAAGCTCCGCACCAATTTTTCGATAACCGATAAGGCCCTTGGAAGTTCCAGCAAGAACGAACAGTATATATTCACCGGCGACTACAGGGAGTATATTGATATGCCCTGGTTGAATCATGTCCTGGCCACAAAGGTCCATGGTGGCATGGTTTGGGGAGATCCTGTCGTTCAGGGGACGTTCTCTTTGGGCGGCGCGATGGGCGACGGTATAATGGGCGGCGGTGACAGCCTTTATTATTTTGCTTTGAGGGGCCTCCCTATAGCGTCGCTTTCTAAAAATAGGGCCCTCGTCTTTACGGGTGAATACAGAATGCCGATCGTCTCTCCGCAGAGAGGTCTTGGCACACTTCCTTTCTATGTGCAGAACATATACATTGCTCCGTTCGCCGATTATGGCAACGCATGGAACGCCAGCCAGAACACCGGAAGTTATTTTTTCAACAATTTTTTCTTAGGCACCGGTCTTGAAGTTAGGGGCGATTTTGTGATAGGCCACGGGCTTCCCGTTTCCGGAAGGGCCGGCTATGGCATAGTCGTTGTGAACAGGGACCGTCTTGGAAGCGCCAAGGGACCGATACTCAACACTCCTGCGTCTGACGGAGTTCTGATACTTGAATTGGGTACAGCTTTTTAATGGCGATGTAGGCTATCGACGTGACCGCAACCGCCCCCAACACATCCATTATATAGTGCTGTTTTACAAATACCACAGAGACCGCAATGAATGCCGTCATAAGGGCGAAGAAACATGACCATCCCCTTTTGTAGTTCCACATAATGAGCGTTCCGGTGAACGGATATGCAACGTGGAGCGAAGGGAAGCAGTTAACGGGGTTATCTATCAAATAATAATAGTATGTGAACATGGTCATGATCCCGTCGGAGTTGGCGATATCCGGCCGGTTCATCTTTACCGGTATGAGAAGAAAGATGATGAAATGTAGGGTAGACATTGAAAAGAAGAGCACCATACCCCTTTTGAATACGGCTAAGTCATCGATCAGGATATAAAGAAGGATAAGCGCTAGATATACGGAGGCGTAGCCCGTTATGAAGAACGGGATAAAAGGTATCTGATTTTCGAACGGTAGGCTCACATCAAAATAGTATGAACGGTGCATCCCAATGAACCCGCAGGTGAAATAACCGGCCAGAAAATAAAGGACTATAAGAACGAACCAGATTCTCTTCTTCTTTGTCTCTTCCCTTGTCATATGGATGGGGAATATTAGACATAGTTTTCTTGTTGTCAAGGGGCCTCTTGCCTGCTAAGGCGTTTAAAGAAAGGAGATTATTTTATGAACAAAGAAGCCGTAGAAAAGGTATTGGACGCGCAAGTAAGGCCACGTCTTGCCATGGACGGAGGTAATATTGAACTTATCGATGTAAAAGATAACAAGGTCTATGTTAAGCTTCAGGGAGCTTGCGGTTGCTGCCCCGGCGCCCAGATGACGCTGAAAATGGGCGTTGAACGCATATTAAAGCAGGAATTTCCCGAGCTTGAAGAAGTGGTGCCGGTTAAATAAGACGAGGCAAGAGGCATGATGCACGAAGCATGATAAAATCCTGCTTCTTGTTTCTTGCCTTATGCTTCGATGTACTACGATGGAAGATATAGAGATAGTCGACAGTAAGGAAGGCGCCGATCTTAAAGATGCCGATATAATAAAATGCCTCGACCATGGCTTTGTGCGTCTTGTCGATGTTATGGGCGGGGACGAGAGCATCGTTCAGGCGGCCCGTGTTTCTTACGGTAAGGGGACAAAGAACGTTCGTCAGGATAAAGGGCTCATCAATTATCTTCTCAAGCATTTTCACATGAGCCCCTTTGAGATGGTCGAGTTCAAGTTCCATTGTGTTGGCGGAGAGAATAGGATTCCAACATCACTTGGTTTTAAGAAAGTCAGTGAATCACTGAATGCAATATCTATTCATAACGCTGAAGATCAGGCTGTCATAATTTCTTCTAGGAATACGGGTAAAAAAGAGCTTTTTCGTTTGCACTTGGATAGGGGTTATTTCATCGATGTCACAGAAGATCATCGCGTTAGAATATTAGATGAAAATGGTAAACTGACATTCAAAAGAGCGTCGGATATTAATAATAACGAGCATGTTTGTTTGTATGGTGGAGTTTCGTGGTCAAATGGCAGTATTCAAAAGCTTAACGCTCCCAAATTTGGCAATAAGAGAACAAGTAATATTAAAATTTCATTTCCAGAATCGCTGACCCCTGAATTAGCCGAACTAACAGGGTTTTATCTAGGAGATGGATATCTTTCGCGGGCAGGGTTGGAATTTCCAGTTGGCCTGGAAAATCTCGATACTCTTGACCATCTGGTTTTACTATTACGTAATATTTTTTTAACAGAACCACGCGTAAGAAATGATGGCAAAATATACAGGGTTCATATTAACTCAAGAACTTTAGCTAAATGGTGGATAGATAATGGTTTTAAAAAGGATAGTGCTCTTTGTTTATGCGTTCCTGAACGGATTTGGAACTCCCCACCATCCACAGCTTATGCATTTCTTCGTGGTTTGTTTTCTGCCGATGGTTGTATCACTGACACAAATGGCGTTGCTTTAACATCTGCTTGCTTTGAATTTGTTAAAGAAATTCAACAATTGGCGCATGCGCTTGGTATTCCGCTAAGTCATATTAATAGACCCGGAGCACACTCGCTCTACACATGGACAGAGGAAGGCCTAAAAGTATTTTCACAAAAAGTTGATTTTTGGGAAAAAAAGAAACAACAAAAATTATATGCACTTTTGGCTAAACCTTTTATGCAAAGGGCTTCGGCTATACCGAATGCGTTCAATTTAGTTACGAACAATGCATTGGTTGTAAACGGAAGCGAAGCCGTCTCCCATCATTTCAGATCTCAACTGTACATGAATTGCAACCTCAGTAAAAATGAATTTATAGAATCATATAATCATGGTTATTTTCCTGAGGAGCTAGGGGAGTTGGCGAATTTGCTATTTTTGAAGATAAAAAATAGAGAAAATCTCGGAGTACAGGACGTTTATGATTTTCATGTTTCTTCAAAAAACCAGTTCGTTTGCAATAATGTGATCGTTCATAATTGCAAGATGCCCATCTTTGTAGCTAGACAGTGGATACGCCACAGAACGGCGAGCGTTAACGAGATAAGCGGCCGCTATTCTATCATGGAAGATACGGTCTGGAGGCCCGATCCAAAGGACCTTCGCCAGCAGGCGGTCATAAACAGGCAGGGTTCTCTGGACCGGGCGGTTCCGGATCTGCTGAATTCAGAGATCCTCGCAACATATAATAATGATATCGAGACCATCTTCAAACATTACCATGAGTCTGTGGATAAAGGCCTTGCGCGCGAGGTGGCAAGGGTAGCGCTCCCGCTTTCCACATATACCGAATGGTACTGGAAGATGGACCTTAATAATCTGCTCCATTTTCTATGGCTGCGCATGGACCAGCATGCTCAAAAGGAGATAAGGGTCTATGCGGAAGCAATAGCGGTCTTTGTTAAAAAGAGATGTCCATTCACATGGGAGGCCTTTGAGGAACACAGGCTAAATAGCGTGACTCTATCGAGCTCCGAGGTTGAGGCCCTTCGTAAGGCCGCCAGATCGACCGAACTTTTGGAAAGAACCCTTGAGGAAAGAAAGGGCCAGCTAAAAGAAGCGGGCGCATCCGATGCCCTTGTTACAACAGAGCTCGCCGAGCTCCGCTCCAAACTAGCCGGCGAAAAAATCGAATAAAATCAATGCATTAAAAATATATTTGATAAAGTATACTTTATCAAATATATTTTGTGCATGCTTACAACTTTAGAGATCAAGTCTTTAATTGAGGATGGAGAAAAGCTTGCCATTGCGATAGAAAATTACCCCTCTAGAGGGCAAACGGCCGTTCAGGAATTGTATCAAACTGCTCAAGGAAAATTATTCTTAAAACGAGTTTCCGAAAGAA
>Ga0210019_1001816_pt1 | contig 21877 bp, 25 predicted proteins | sample CryGeyCG2114_020_2_FD_183969 | JGI IMG/M metagenome (GOLD analysis project Ga0210019, IMG submission 183969) | Groundwater microbial communities from aquifer - Crystal Geyser CG11_big_fil_rev_8/21/14_0.20 (SPAdes) (version 2) | ecosystem: Environmental > Aquatic > Deep subsurface > Groundwater ...
GGAGATATCAATCCCAAGGATTTCCTCACAAAGCACCTTCAAGCCGTGATTATCGGTATATGTGCGTGAAAGCTTGGAAGCAGTGCGCGTGCAATAAATATTCTGCGGCATTACATGCAAATTATATTTTAGCACTGCCAAATCAAAACGTGCAAAATGGAAAAGCTTGAGAATAGTTTCATCCGCCAGCATTGTACGCAAATTTGGCGCGCTATAATCATCGCCGTCAAACTGCACCAAATGCGCATCCCCGTTGCCATCGGAAAGCTGCACCACACAGAGCCTATCACGCATTGGGTTCAACCCTAAAGTCTCGGTATCAATTGCCACAACGTCACCAAAATGGACGTTTGCGGGTAAATCATTCTTATGCAGATGGTTTGTCATATGAATTTGTATAATGCTTTGATGCCGTAATCACAACAAAAAATTTCTCGACTATAATCATATATATAGTAAAACTAATCTATGGGCGCATCGGAGATATTATCAATCGGCAGTGAGGCAATTTGGGTATTGCTCAAAATTTCGCTGCCTATCATGTTGGTTGCGCTTACGGTTGGTCTTATCATCTCGCTTTTTCAGGCACTAACGCAGATTCAGGAAATGACGCTTTCTTTTGTGCCGAAAATCATCGCAATCGCCTTCGCGCTAATTATGTTTATGCCGTTTATCGGCTCAACTCTGGTTTCATTTTCTGAGGAATTATACACAAAAATCGCAGAAATTGAGAATTCCGAAGAAGATGAATAAATGTCTAAAGCTAAAAAACAATATGTGTGCAATGAATGCGGCTCGGTTTACCAAAAATGGCAAGGGCAATGCACCGCTTGTGGGGAATGGGACAAAATTGTTGAGGAAGCCCCGCGTGAAATCATCCCAAAAGGGCTGAATGCAACTTCCGGCTCCGGTAATGTTATCCAGTTCAATAAACTTGAAAGCGGAGAAGCGCTCAAAGATAGAACCAGCACGAATATCAAAGAGCTAGACCGCGTGTTGGGCGGCGGCTTGGTGGATGGCTCGGCAATTTTAATCGGCGGTGATCCGGGAATCGGCAAATCAACAATTTTGCTGCAAATCGCCTCTAAGCTTGCCGAGCAGCAAAAATCAGTGGCTTATATTTCTGGTGAGGAATCGCCCAGTCAAATCCAGCTTCGCGCGCAGCGCCTTGGTTTATCCGCGATAAATATGAATCTTGCCGCCGCGACAAATGTTGCCGACATAATCTCGACAATTGAAAGCAGCGGCGATTGCGATATGCTGATTATTGACTCCATTCAAACCATGTATATTGATTCGCTCGATTCCGCACCGGGAACGGTGGCGCAAGTGCGCTCTTGCGGTTTTGAGCTGATTCGCTTCGCCAAAAAACGCGGGATAATCCTATTTCTGGTTGGGCATGTTACCAAAGACGGGCAAATTGCCGGCCCCAAAGTTCTGGAACATATGGTCGACACGGTTTTATATTTTGAAGGTGAGCGCGGGCATCAATTCCGCATTTTGCGCTCAGTTAAAAACCGTTTCGGCGGAACTGATGAAATCGGCGTATTTGAAATGACCGGAGAAGGCTTGCAGGAAGTCACCAACCCGTCATCATTATTCATCTCACAGACTGAGGAAAATGTTTCCGGCTCTGCTATATTCGCCGGAATGGAAGGCACACGCCCGCTTTTGGTGGAGGTGCAGGCATTAGTTGCTGAAACATTTATGGCATCGCCACGCCGCGCCGTGGTGGGTTGGGATAGCAATCGCCTCGCAATGTTGCTGGCGGTTTTGAACGCACGCGCCGATATGAAATTTGGCGATCAGGAAGTATATTTGAACATTGCCGGAGGATTGCGTTTAAGCGAGCCCGCGCTGGATTTAGCGGCAGCAGCGGCATTAATTTCATCATTCACCAAAAAGCCCCTACCCGCAAAGTCGGTGTTTTTCGGGGAAATCGGGCTTTCGGGCGAAATCCGCGCCGTAGCACGCTCTGATGCCAGAATCAAAGAAGCAGCAAAGCTCGGTTTTGAGAATGTGTTCATGCCAAAACTGAAAAAAGGCGGGATGAAACCCAAGGATTCTGGGTTGAATATAATGGAAGTCGCTACCGTGAAGGATTTGGCAGATTTGTTTTAGAGTCCTATTATGTAGTTCTGAATAGAATTAACAAAATCCCATATTGACCTCTTATTCAAACCAGAGTAAAAAACGGCAAATGGAAGATTTCATACTCACAGATTATTTCTTTGTATTCCTGCTTATCGTCTCGACATTATTCGGATTTGCACGCGGGTTTATTCGTGAACTTTTTACGGTTTTCAACCTGTTGCTGGCGGTTTATGCCACATATTTCCTTTTCCCATCCGCCTATGATTTCTTCGCTGGGCATTTTCAGGATGAAAAAACCATATGGCTCGCCAGCGTTGTTACGATGTTTACAATCTCATGGGTTATTGTCGCTATTATAAATTCATTCGTTCTGGATGCACTTGGCGGGTTTAAGGGCGGCTCACTTGACCGCTTGCTAGGCACAGCCTTTGGGGTTTTCCGTGGTGCGATGATAATTATTGCAATTTATATCGGTACAGTAATCACCGTAAATGCACAGCTTGATGAAGAAAGGCTTCCGGCATGGCTCAAAGATGCGGGCAGCTATAATTACGTCAAAATGCAATCGGAATATGTTATCAGCCTTGCACCGAAAGAAATTCAGGATGCATATTATAGCGATGATGGTGAAACCCTAACCGGAATGCTAGGCAATATTTCAACCCGCACCGAACATACCGAAGCTGAGAAGAAATTGCTGGAAATGGGCTTTACTGTGGATAATATAAATACACTCAGAAAGATACATGAGGACTTGCCATCCAGCTATAGCGCAACCTTAACGGCAGATCAAATCACCGAGCTTGATACGGAATATATGAAATTATATGGCGATGAACTTGTTGATGATTATATGGCGGCATTGATGCAAGGACGCGTTGAGCCTAACATTTCAAAACAAAGTCTGGAGTCGCTCAAAAGCGCGTTTCAGGCATTGCCAGCAAAATAATTGCCGATAAGCCGAAAAATAGAATAAAGTAAGGTTAATGATAACAAATCCGTTCGACACAGATAATGACGACAAGCTGCACGAAGAATGCGGTATATTCGCAGTATACGGGCTTGACGATGCATCTGCCCTCACCGCGCTTGGATTGCACTCATTGCAACATCGCGGAACTGAAGGCGCAGGAATAATCAGCTCCGATAACGGCAATTTCCACATTCACAAGGCGATGGGTAAAGTCGGTGATAATTTCAACTCCGAAGATGTTATCCAAAGGCTGCCCGGCTCATGCGCTATCGGTCATAACCGCTATTCCACCGCAGGGAAAAAAGGTGTTCTCAACATCCAGCCATTCTCGGCGGAATTAGGATTCGGCAATTTTGCGCTTGCTCATAACGGCAACCTGACCAATGCAGAAAATCTGCGCAAAACGCTCATTCAGGGTGGCTGCATTTTCCAATCCACAATGGATACAGAAGTTTTGATTCACCTAACCGCGCATAGCAAAGAACTGAAAGCGAAAGACAAAATCATTGATGCGCTGGCGCAAGCTGAAGGCGCATATTCAGTTGTCGCAATGGATGACAAAAACATTTATGGCGTGCGTGACCCGCACGGCGTGCGCCCGCTAGTTCTCGGCAAGCTGGGTGATGGCTATATCCTCGCTTCCGAAACCTGCGCTTTTGATATTATTGATGCTGAATTCATCCGCGATATCGAACCCGGAGAAATGGTGGTCATCAACGAGAAAGGCATAAAAAGCTATAAGCCGTTCAAGAAAACCTCGCAAAAATTCTGCATCTTTGAATATATATATTTCGCACGCCCCGATAGCATACTTGATGGCAGCCATGTATATGAAGCCAGAAAGAGAATCGGGCATGAGCTTGCTAAGGAAAGCCATGTTGACGCAGATTTGATTACACCCGTCCCTGATTCCGGCGTTCCTGCCGCTATCGGCTATGCGGTGGAATGCGGGTTGCCGTTTGAATTCGGCATTATCCGCAACCATTATGTTGGGCGCACATTCATTGAACCTACAGACCAAGTGCGGCATTTGGGCGTGAAACTCAAACATAACGCCAACCGCGCCACCATCGCCGGAAAGCGCATTATTTTGGTGGATGATAGCATTGTGCGCGGTACAACATCCAAAAAAATCGTGCAAATGCTAAAAGAGGCGGGCGCTAAAGAAGTTCATATGCGAATTGCCAGCCCACCAACCACAAACCCGTGTTTTTATGGGGTGGATACACCCGACAAAGACAAGCTGATGGCCTCAAAAAACTCAGTCAAGGAAATGTGCAAAGCAATTGGCGCAGATAGCCTCGCATTCATCTCCATCGACGGGCTCTATCGCGCTATGGGCTATGAAAACCGCGATAATAAAAATCCGCAATTCTGTGATGCCTGCTTTAGCGGGGAATATCCAATCCGCATTCTCGATAAGAATATTAGGTCGATTGACGCTTAGGTGATTAAACTCCATCTGCACCTGGTTCTACAAAGGGGGTGTGGGTAAAGATGTAAAACCAAGTGCACATGGAGCTTTTGTTATATTATTGCGCTCCTTAGCCGCTGCCAAGCTAATCGGCCTCAATGGCCTTGCCTCGCTGCGCTCGGAGCAATTGCGCTCCGTAGCCGAATCTCCTAAATCGGCATTTTTATTATATCCTGATATGCGCCGATAACCTTATCGCGCACAGCGACCACGGTTTTCAAAGCCATATCGGCAGAATTCACGGCGGTTACGACATCAGCGAGGCTCGCCTGCCCTGATAGCGCATCCATACTAACTTTTTCGGCATTCTTCACTGATTGCAAACCATCTTTCGCGGCGTTGGAAACCATATCGGCAAACCCACCTCCCGATGTTCCGCTTGCCTCACCTGATGAAGATGCCTCACCTGCCTTTTTCTCCAGCAGATTTTGCGCAATCTTATATGCATTAACGCCGCTTACATTTCCTATACTCACTTAAAACCCCTCTTTTGTTATACTCTCAATAATTCTAATGTTCTCAACACCATGTTTTTCGTCACCTCAATCACACTCAGATTAGCCTGATAGGAAGCTTTCGCCTCGCGCATATCTGTCATCTCAATCAGCGTATTCACATTTGGTCGCAATACATACCCTTCTTCATCTGCTGCCGGATGGGTTGGGTCATAACTTTTATCAAACGGCGCGCTATCATAGCCAACCCTATCGACCACAACCTTATCCGCCCCAAGCGCTCTATCGAATATAGTTTTAAAACTAATCGTTTTGCGCTGATATGGGTCTCCCCCTGGGGTGGTTGCAACCGAATCGGCATTGGCAATATTTTGAGCAATAATCTTTAGCCGCTCATTTTGCGCTGACATTCCCGTTGCTGCGATATCTATAGCTTTCATAATTTACACCTTTTCATCCTATTGTTGATCCCCAATGGCGGTTTTGAATAATTGCATCATCTTTCTATAAAGATTGGTAGTTTTTTGGTATTCAAGGCTATTTTTCGTCACTTCCATAATTTCCTGCTCCAAAGAAACCTTATTCCCCGTTGGCGTGACCTCAAAGGCATTACTATTAGCAGAAGCAAAATTTGTGCCTGAACCCGAATTTCCCGCAATATGGTTTGGCTTGGTTTGGTTTACCACCACGCTCCTATCCACAGATTTATATACTTCACGGAAATTTAGCGGCTTCAAATCCTTGCGGTCATAGCCCGGCGTATTTGCATTTGCTACGTTCTGCGCTAATAATTCCTGCCGTTCTTCGCGATATTTCATATTAGTCTGCATTGCGCCAAATAATTTTATCTTTGCTAAATTCATAAAAACCTTTTATTTATACCTCTTATTGTGTATCTTACCCGCAATTGATTAATAAAACGTTAACAGTAGGCAAAAATTTCCCATGTTGTTCATATCCAGGAAGGTAAATGAGTCAATTATCATAAATAACAATATAGAACTCAAAGTTCTTGAAGTTAAAGGTAAATCGGTAAAACTAGGGTTTGACTTCCCAAAAACTGCATCAGTGTTGCGAAAAGAGCTATATGACAAAATTATGGCGGAAAACCTTGCTGCCGCGCAGTCTTCTGCGGATGACGATTTCTCAGATGCATTTATTGCTAAAAGCGATGACGAGTAGGCAATTTTTGCCTAGCTAGCTATGATTTTTGGTTAGAACATCTTTCATTTTCCGCCGCCTTGCGCCTATTCTCAATTTTATCAAGCATAGATAGTCCGTTTTTTCCATCCAGCATTTTGCTAAGATATTCGTTACCAACATCAGCTCTTTCATACGCAGCTTCAAAACTACGCACCATCTCCTGATCATCGTGCCGCGGGGTAAAAGGACTGACAATAGTAGCCACATCCTGAGCAGATTGCATCGGTTTAGGCTCATCCTCAGCAGGTGGATTTTTCAATTTAAAAGGCGTCTCTACCTCAGGAACTTGCGCACCACCTACTTCTTGCGGTGCAGGGACAGGTTCTGCAACTCCAATTTTCAATGGCGATGGCGGTTTCAGCTCTGAGCTTGCTTGCAAAGCCAATGGACTTGGTGCGGATGGCAATGTTTTATTGCCTGCCGATCTAGAAGGCGCAGGCACTTTCGTATCAACCTCGCCACTTTCAGCCACCTCTTGCGATTTTTGCTCACTCCCTCCTTCAGGCTTTCTTGCAACCGGATTTTTCACCCCTGCAGAAAACGACCTCGGAAGATCCCATCTTTTAAATGGTGTCGCAGGTTTTGCTACTTTAACTTCCAATGGCGGTGTTGATTGCGCTGGCTCTCCACTTGCCAACACAGAAGGCGCAGGCGTAGATATATCTGCACCCGCTCCTCGATCTGGAGATTTCCTAGTCCACCCCTGCAGACCAGCTGGAATCATTGAAACACCCGCTCCCTCACCTCTTCTGGGCGGCAAAATAGTTGTCGGCCTAGACTCTCCTTTAGGAGGCTCGCCCCCCCCCCTCGGCGCAGGAAGCACTGTTGGTCGCTCAACTCCTCCCAGCACAACTAACTCACTGCGCATAATATCGAGCGCTTCTTGCACTTGCCCTTCATTAATCTCATCAAGATTATTAGCAATCATTGCAAATGCCTGCTCAAAAGCCCTATCATCATTTGGAAAAATTCCTTCTTGAGATATTTGACGTAGCGCCCGCACAAAACCCTTCAAACTCTCTGCAATCCCCTTAATATCGAACTTAGCCGAACGAAAATAAGGAGCAGTAATAGTTACGCTATTATCATCAGCATCAGGAACAACTTTTAAAGCACTGTCAGATTGTCTTTTAGGATTGCGGTATATCTTAGCGGCATTACTGTAGAATGCAGCATTATCTGAGCCAGTACCCAAATCACCATCTGTAGTAATCTTCATCGCAAGCCCGATAGCCTGCCCCGGTTTATCTTTACTATCTTTGCCAGACTTCGTTATAGCCACTTCAGCAGGACGCGAACTACCTCGCCCAGCTCCAGAAACCTTAATTGGCCTAGTACCCAAAAGTTCCAAAGTTGATGTTTCATAGGCGGTAAACTCAATATTCACCTCACCACATCTTGCCTTGCCGTTCGCTAAAATTTTATCCTCATCTATAGAAGCCATCTTTAATATCTCCAGAATATATAATTATATTAATTGGCGCGATTTATTAATTATTTTAAACCAAATGTCAATTATTTTCTTTTTAAATTATTTTGCTATAATCCATCAATGACGGATGACACAAGAAATAATGATAAAAAAGAAAAGGTTGCTATTGCGCTGGAATATGAGCGTGATACCGACCCCGCTCCGAAGATTGTCGCCACCGGAAAAAATGAACTGGCCGAAAAGATTATCGCAATCGCAAAAGAGCATGGGGTGGAAGTACGACAAGATAGAGAGCTAGCGGAAATTCTTTCTGTTCTCGAAGTTGATTCATTGATTCCGTTTGAGGCTTATGCTAGTGTCGCAGAAATATTATCTTATATATATCGTAAAAATCGGGAAAAAATGGATGGAGATAGCGAAAAGAATTGATGCCGCCATTGAATATCTGAATAAGGCGCATGAGGAATCCAAGAAGGGAATCATTATAAATCTTGATGGATTTCAGGACGAGGTAAGAGATATCTGCGTTGAAGTAGTGAAGCTCCCTACGGAAGATGCAATGCTACATGCCGAGAAATTTCAAATCCTCTCCGACAAATTGAGCGATTTTGAGGTAGACTTACGGCAAAAGCAGCTTGAAGTGCAAAATGACATACAAAATCTGAACACTAAGAAGAAGGCTTTGAAATCATATAACAAGGTTTCGCATAGCGGCAACAGCAACGATAATACGGAAGATTAATCTCAATGGAAGCTATGGTAATTGCAAAATCTATTCTCGCGCTAGTATTCGTTATTGCGCTGATTGCCCTCACGGCGATTGCATTTCAAAAACTCGCCATTGAAAAGAGATTCAGTAAAACCGCCAAAGCGAAACGCCTAAAGCTTGTCGATAGCCTATATATAGACGCTAAAAGAAAGCTGATATTAGTAACAAAAGATGAAGACGAAGTTTTATTGCTCATCGGAGCAAATTCGGAAACCGTAATCACCGATGGCAGCATCAGCAAAAGCCCTGCCACTCCGCGCAAGAAGAAAAAAGCCTAGCTACTCAACTATTTTCTCGGCAGCCTCAACGGTATATCCAAGTGACTTCCAATTTTCAATCCCACCGGAATACACATAAACATATTGATATCCCGCACCGATTGCCTTACCCGCCGCAATATGGCTGGCTTGGCATTGAACATTCTGGCAATAAAACACCAACTTCTTATGCACATCGGCTTCAACCTTGGCAAGCGTTTCAGCATTCACATCAATTGCAGGCAGGCTGATTGCACTTGCAATATGCTCCTCAGCATAATCTTCTGCCCTTCTAGCATCAATAAGGACAAATGCGGCTTCATCATCAATCATCTTATGTAGCGTTTCACCGGAAATTGTTTTTACGTCATTCAATTGACCAGCGAAACTTGGCATCGCGATTAATACAAATAATAGAAAAAGAATTTTTATTTTTGGCATCTGATACATGGCAACTCCTAATGTTTCATTGACAATAATATATATCAATTTATTGTTCTTTTCCAGTAATTTATATTTTTGACAAATGAAAACTAAACTTTTTTTAATACCCGCATTGATTTCCACCATATTATCCGGCTGTGGCGATGATAATGTGAATCAGCAAACCGATAGCCAGCATGAGCAGCAATCAATCAAGCTGGAGCAGAGCGAATTTGTAACAAATAGTGAGATTGAGATTGTGCAAGCCTCCTATGATGGCAACTTCCGCAGGGTTCGCGCGCTATTGGAACAAAAAGAAGCAAACACCTATTCTTCCGACAAGGAAGGAACAACGCCGATTATGGCTGCTTCAATTTCGGGGCATGAAGATATTGTTGAACTGCTTTTGGAAAGAATTTTCGCCGGTGATAAGGTCAGGCTTGATACCGGAGATTTGCAAGGTAACACAGCCATAATGTATGCAACGGAAGGTAAACACCCGAAGATTATCAGGATGCTACGCAAGCATGGAGCAAGCCCGAATACTTTTGATGATGAGCGCAATTTTCCGATTCATCGCGCTGTAGATATAGGTGACATTGAGGTCATAAAAGCCTTACTGGAAGATATCCCCGGAACGAAAGCTCCGAATCCGAATGCAAGGAATATTTCCGGCGAAACCCCCCTACACTTAGCTGCCAGAAAGAAATCTGCCGAGCTAATTGATACATTAGTCAGCTTTGGTGCGCTAACTGATGAAATTAACGTTCAGGGCTTAACCCCGCTAATGTATGCTGTGCTGGATGCTGATAATCGCATTATTGACAAACTTCTTGAGCATGGTGCAAATATCAATTTTGTGAACAAATCTGGGCTCACCCCACTCACTCAGGCATTACAAAGAAAAGATTATAACACTACGATGCATTTGCTCATCAAAGGCGCTGATGCTAATCTTCATTCTCGCAATATGGCTTCCCCGCTTCAGATTGCGGTAAATATGGAAAATGCTGATTTGGCTACTGTCAAAGCCTTGCTCGCCAAAGGTGCTGAGCTAGAAAACCCTGATATGCCACTCGGAAACGCACTGCGCTGGGCAATACATAAAGGTAATGCGGAAATAATCTATACCCTGATTACTTCCGGCTCTGACATCCAAACACTTGAAAGAGACCATGATAATGGATTACTGCAAGCACTTAATGCCAAAGACGAAGATATTGCACGTATCATGGTTGAGAATGGTGCTGACGTTAACAAAATTGATAAAGACGGATACACACCATTGGCGCTGGCTTTACATAATAACTATCTTGAGCTTTCGCAGATGATTATTGATAACGGTGCGAATGTGAATAAAATCACCAAAAATCCAAATGCTGCTCCGATTGAAATTGCAATTGACGATAACAACGCCACTTTGCTTGAGCTCTTATTTAATAACGGCCTCTCTGCAAACCCTGACAGAGTATTGCTAAGAGCCGTTTCTGAATCAAAAGACAAACTTATTGAGCCGCTTTTAACCAAAGGCGCAAATCCAAATATTATGGATAATCAGGGGCACCCTCTCCTATGGCTTGCCGCCGCAAAAGCTAGCCTCAACACAGTAAAGCCCTTGCTAGAACATGGCGCGAAGATTGATGTGAAAGATAAGGAAAAAGGCGCAACACCGCTATTAATGTCAATTGTTGCTAAAGCGCCGGATGTCACTAATTACCTACTTGAGAATAAGGCAGACCCGAATATCAAGGATAATAATGGCATGAACGCACTTAGCTATGCAGTTCTCACTAATCAGCAATCCATTATCAAGCCACTGATTGATGCAGGAACGGATCTTGATAATAAAGATAATGCAGGGCGCACTATCTTTTCTCTACTTGAAGAAAGTAATTTGAAAGAGAATGAAAAAAAGCAAATCCTCACTATACTAAAACAATAATTGCGGATAGAAGCGGTTTAACCCAATTTAGTAATTAATCCTAATTGACATTGATTTGCATTTACTATAATTAATTGCACAGAAATCCTAACCTCGGAGATTCTGATGCTAAACAAATTCCTTCTCTCAATATTGCTCGTTGCAACTATTTCCCTGCCTGCATATGCGCGTGACCAAATAAGAGTCGTTGGCTCATCAACGGTTTATCCCTTCGTCACCACAGTAGCAGAGCAATATGGCAGAAAAACCGGTTTCAATACACCGATTGTTGAATCTACGGGAACTGGTGGCGGATTTAAATTATTTTGCTCCGGAAAAGGTTTGTCTTACCCAGATATTGCAAATGCTTCGCGCAGAATAAAGCCAAATGAGCTTCTGGATTGCTATAAAAACAATGTACTGGATATTAAAGAAATTAAGTTCGGCTTTGATGGAATCGTGCTTGCCAATTCTGTTGAATCTCCATCATTTGATCTTACCGTAAGTGATATATTCCTAGCGCTGGCGCGTAAAATCCCTTCCAGAAAAAACCCAAACAAGCTAGTGGATAACTACTATAAAAGCTGGGATGAAATAAACCCCTCTTTTCCAAAGCAAAAAATCTCAGTTTATGGTCCGCCGCCAACCTCCGGCACACGTGACGCTTTTGTTGAGTTAGTTATGGAAGCTGGTTGCTGGCATCTTGATGCATACAAAAACCTCTATGAAAATTTTAATGAACGCAAAAAAGCTTGCCATATGATTCGCGAAGATGGCGTATATGTTGAAGCGGGTGAGAATGACAACCTGATTGTACAAAAGCTGAAAGCTAACCCACAATCTCTCGGGATTTTCGGATTTAGCTTTTTGGAAGAGAATGCAAATTTCGTACAAGGCTCTGCAATCTCTAGCGTGAAACCAACTCATGATTCGATTGCCAGCGGACAATATATAATCTCCCGTCCACTATTCGTTTATATCAAAGGCGAGAATATAGGTCTTGTGCCCGGCATTGAAGAATTCATTAAAGAGCTTGTTAGTGATGAGGCGATTGCTCCTTACGGTTATCTTGAAGAACGCGGACTAATTCCTCTGCCTGATGCCGAGTTGAAGAAAATGCAGAAAGATGCTGTCGCTGGCAAAAAACTGGAAAATTTGGTGGAAGAAGAAAAAGCAGAGTTTGAGCAAATCAAACAAAATGCTGTCAATCTCGCACCAGCTTCCGGCTCAAGCGAAACCCCACAACCTGCCGCCGAAAAATAATTGTTCGGAAAAAACCCCATACGCAAACCGGCCAAAGGTGATGGCGCAACTCTGGAAGTCGTAAAAATATTCCCGACTATTCAGGGAGAAGGACCACATGCCGGAAAACCCGCCATCTTCATCCGCCTTGGTGGCTGCAACCTCGCCTGCAATTTCTGCGATACGGAATTTGAGGATTTCAACACCCTGCCCCTTGACGATATTTTGCAAAAAGTTGAGGAGTGCCACATTAATCAGAGCCTTATAGTAATCACCGGAGGCGAACCTCTGCGCCAGCCAATCGCAAAACTCTGCGCGGCTTTGATTGCGCGTAATTTCACCATTCAAATTGAAACTAATGGCACGCTATATCAGGATTTGCCGCCGCAAGTGGAAATCATCTGCTCACCAAAAACCAAAACCGCTTTGCGCCCTGATTTGCTAAAGCGCATAACTGCATTTAAATTCCTGATTTCCAAGCATAACGCTGATTATAGCAAAGTGCCCAACATCGGGCAAACCAGCCAACCGATTTATATCCAGCCGATTGATGAGTATGATGCGAAGAAAAATCAGGATAATCTTGAATTAGCAAAATCTATAGCTTTGGAGAAGGGATATAATTTATCCATACAATTGCACAAAATTATTGGGGTGGAATAATGAGCAAAAAAGCAGTTATATTATTAAGCGGCGGGTTGGACTCTCTCACCACATTTGCAATTGCCCGCGATAAAGGCTTTGAATGCCTAGCCTTGAGCTTTGATTATGGTCAACGCCATGCAATCGAACTGGAAAAAGCAAAAAAGATTGCCCTTATTCATGCCGCCGAGCATAAAATCATCCGCATTGATAATTTTGGCGGCTCAGCCTTGGTCGATAATGGAATCGCAGTGCCAAAGCAAGGAATTAGCGAGGAGATTCCCACAACATATGTTCCCGCACGCAACACTATTTTCCTGTCCTATGCCCTCGCCTATGCGGAAGTTTTGGCGGCTGATGATATATTCATCGGTGTAAATGCGCTGGATTATAGCGGCTATCCCGATTGCCGCCCTGAATTCATCAATGCTTATGAGGAAATGGCAAATCTTGCAACCAAGCGCGGAGTAGAAGGCAAAAAACTCACCATCCACACACCGTTGATTAACCTGACAAAAGCCGAGATTATTAAAGCCGGATTAGCGCTAGATGTTGATTACGCTTTAAGCACCTCTTGCTATGACCCTATCCAAGAAAAAGCATGCGGGGCTTGCGATTCCTGCCGATTGCGGTTAAAAGGTTTTGAAGAAGCAGGAATAACCGATCCGATTGAGTATTATTAACCGCGTCATTGCCTGAATTGCGCCTGCAATTCTAGGGCAATCTAAAGCGTAATATGTTGCACTAGATTCCCCTAGAATTTTTTGCAAAAAATTCAGGGAATGACAAGGAGAGTATAGATGACAGATTATGATAAATTAAAACAGCTAGGCGAAAAAACCGCATTGCCGCAATCACCCGATGAAGCAATGCTGGAGGCTGTGGATAACCCGCATATTGATGTGGATTATAATATCCGCTTCACCTGTCCGGAATTTACCTCACTTTGCCCGCTGACAGGACAACCGGATTTTGCCAAATTCATCATAGATTATATCCCTGCCGAAAAAATATTGGAAAGCAAATCGCTCAAGCTTTTTATGCACTCATTCCGCAACCATGGCGATTTTCACGAAGCCTGCACAATATATATCGCCAAGCGCATTATCGCCGAAATTAAGCCGAAATGGCTGCGGATTGCAGGGCTTTGGTATCCGCGCGGCGGCATCCCGATTGATATATTTTACCAAACCGCAGAAGCGCCAAAAGGCGCACTTATCCCCGAATTAGTCTGCGATGAATATAAAGGTCGCTAAAAATCTTGCATATTGCGCAGCTTTATTATAGAAACTTCCTTCACAATGCACCCCTAGCTCAACTGGATAGAGTACCTGACTACGAATCAGGCGGTTAGAGGTTCGAATCCTCTGGGGTGCACCATTAAGCAATAGGGCATAGCCCAACAGTGCGGCTTTGATTTAACAACAAGACTCTAGCTACTCTGCTTTGCTTCTTTATCAAAAAAGAACATCACGCCCCAAGATAGCATACCCAATATCAAAAACCCGCTAACGATTGGAATCAGTGTGCCGTCATACATTTGCCCGATTATTGTGCCGGATATTATCGCAATCACCGATGAGGATGAGCCTATAATTGCCGATGCCAAACCTGCGATATCTCCCATCGGCTCTAATGCCAGCGCGTTTAAATTACCAAATAAAATTCCGAAGCAGAATAGTAAAGCCATGCCATATAAAAAGAACATCCAAAACTGGATATCGACAAAATAATGAGCGAGCAGGAATAGCGCCGATAAAATCGTCATGATAGCTATGGCGCGAACAGATAAATATCTCATGCCGAATTTTTCTACTAATTGCGAATTCACAAGGGATGAAACGCCAAATGCCAGTGCTTGCAGCCCAAAATACACCACGAACATTTTTCCAACCCCAAATTGCCCCTGAAAAATCTGCTGTGCGGAATTCAGATCACCTATCAAAGCCCCGAAAATAAGCCCCATACAAATTGTATAACAAACCGTTTGGCGGTTAGAAAACACCGTCTTTATGCCGCTTGTGATATTTGACAGATTAAAAGCAATGCGGTTTTCTTCCGGCAGAGTTTCTTCCAATCTAAAAGCCACCCAGACCATAACAAGACTCGAATAAAGGATATATAACGCAAAGATATAGCGCCATGATGCCAGCAGCAATATCCCCTGCCCCAAGGCCGGAGCAATGATCGGAACGGTGATAAAAATCATCATTACCAATGACATCACCCGTGCCATATGCCGCCCGCTATATTTATCACGCACAATCGACATGCAAGCAACATAAGGGCCTGAAGCCCCAAGCCCTTGCACAAAACGCCCGAAAAGCATTAGCTCAATATTGCCGGAAAGAAAGCATATCACACTGCCCAGCAAATATAGTGATAAGGCGAGAAACAAAGCTTTCTTGCGGCCAACAGCATCCGAAAGCGGGCCACTTATAAGCTGACCAATCGCCAAGCCGATAAACACTGAGCTAATAATATATTGCGCCTGATTAGGATGACTCACCTCCAACGCCTTCCCGATAACGCCAAGCGCGGGCAGCATCGCATCTATAGAAATCGCCACGACAGACATCAGCAGCGCCATCAGGACAATAAATTCCTTATCACTAGCAGTTTTGTTTTGATTATTCATAAATTATTCAACCGGAATCTTGTCGAATAATTCTTTCTTCGGATTATATTCATGCAAGCTGCCATCTGCTATTGCAAAATACCAGCCATGAAGCTTTAGCTTTTTCTCTTCTATGCGTGATTTTATCCATGGGAAGGTCAAAAGATTATTCAATGAAAGTAAAATACTCTCTTTTTCGCAACTATGCTGAAGAACCGATTCTTTGGCTTGCGGATTTTCTCTGATAGTTTTTTCCTTTGCAGCACTTGCTACATTAACCCATTTTGCAATAAAATCCGTACCATCAACATTATCCGAATTTAGTAAACTGTGAATACCGGCGCAATTGCTATGACCAAGCACCACAATATGCCTTACGCCCAACACACATACGCCGAATTCCAGCGCGGCACTAACCCCGTGCAGCCCCGAATCCGATTTCTCACAAGGCGGAACGATATTTGCAACATTGCGGATAACAAATATATCTCCGGGATCCGCGCTAGTTATAATCGAAGGGTCAACTCTGGAATCGCTACAGGCAATAATCAAAGTTTTTGGGGATTGTCCGGTTTTTTTCAACTCTTCATATAGAGTTGAACCCGAGGCAAAATATTTCTTATAGAATTCGCGATAACCTTTTATCAGAGCAGAAAGTTCAGCCATAAATCCACATAGTTCAGTTTGTTCAATTTTAATTTTGCATTGGCAATATATAGCTATGAGCAAAAATCACAAGTGGCAATTATGAGCAATTAGAGGAATCAGATATTCAAAACATCATCATGCGTGCTGGCAGCGATTACCATCACTTCCGCTTGCAAATCATCCGGCACTTTCAACTCTTGCAAGGTCGCCTTCAAATGCCCTGCAACTGCTGCAAAATGCTCCTCTTTCAAAGCTAGCCTTTTATGTGCGGCACGCATTCCCTTACCGGAATAATTATTAGGTCCACCAAACGCATATGTCAGAAAAGCCTTCTGGTGCTTTTCCTGCCGCGGCATATCGGTATTCTCAAAAAAATGGTTTATGCTTGGGTCTGCCAGCACTTTACGATAAAAAATTTTGACTGCTAAATCAACTGCGCCCTCACCACCAATTCTTTCATATAAACTTGTCATAACATCCCTTTGTTTTTTGTTCGGCACAAAATAAACCATAGGTTGTTTTAGTCAAGCCTTATAGTAATCGGTAGAAAGCTATCTCGCCTTTTCAACCGCCGCTTTCACAGCATCCTTACTCAGCAATGGCTCTAACAATATGCCCTCCGGCGCAGAAGTGCCATAAACCGCATTGAATGGAATGCCATAGCGATTATACTTCTTGATATATTCCAGCAAATGCTTCTGGGGTTTTGTCATATCTCCGCGCATAGTTATCACATCTTTCTGCGCGAAAATTTCTTCAATTTCATCAGTAGCCAGAACGCGAATTTTATTTGCCTGACAATTCACACACCATGAGGCGGTGATATCCACAAACACAACCTTTCCCTGCTCCACCAATTCAGGAATCTTTTCCTCATCAAATTCATACCAAATAACTTCTTCGGTGGTTTTTGCTTCTCCCATAGGGCTGGTTTCAGTCATCACTAACTGGCCATATAAAATACTGCCCAGCCATAATGATGTCAGCAATAATAGCAATCCCAGAATTTGCTTTGCCGTGTTCATCCACTTACCGGGTTTGGGTAGAAAATTAGCAAAATTCGGGTTGGCGGCAAAAAGCAAATATGGAAATGCCATGCCGACACCCATAATCGTAAATATCAGAAAAATATCAAAAACACTTCCCGCCAGAGCAAAGCTAACCGCAGTTACCAGAACCGGAGCAGTACAAGCAGTTCCAAGCAAGGTTGCCAACACCCCCGCCAGAAAATTACCGACCATACTATCCTTATGCACTCCGGAATCAGAAATCCATGAAGGCACGCGCAAATGGAAAACTCCAAACAAGCTAAGCGCAAAAATAAATGTCACTAAGGTGAGCAGGCCAACAAATATCGGCGATTGAAAATGCAAGCCCCAGCCCAAATTATGCCCAGCACTTTTTAGGATTGCAGTTCCCGCTGCTAACACCAGAAATGAGGTAATAATCCCTGCAGATGTAGATAGGAAATTCATACGTGCATGGGCGCGTTCTTTGCCAACCTGCTTGATAACACTCAAAACTTTGAGCGATAAAACCGGCAAAACGCAAGGCATGATATTCAGTAACAAGCCTGCCAGAAACGCAGTGATGATAATTGAAAAATTGAATGACTCAGCATTTACATTCTCACCCGCTTCAACAGCTATTTCACCTGCTTCCCAGCTTAATTGCATATCAAACGGCACGCAAATCTGGTTACATACTGCGCCTTTTAAATTCAGGTTTATATATGGCTTAGCGCCGAGCTTACCATCCACGGGGAATATTGCTCCACCGTGATAAACATTGGTTTTGATGCCATATTCCTCATGAAGTTCATATTCAGGATAAATAACCTCCTGCACTTCAAAATCCCTTGAGCCGGAAAAATCAAATTCCGTTGCCCAACCAGCCTCACCGGGGTCTTTATAATATATATGCCAGTCGGGGTCGGTTTTCACTTCAACCGAAACTTCTGAATTATCTATTAAAATCCGCGCCTTAACATTATCGCTGCTTGCCCAATCAGATTGCACAAAGCTAGCATTCGCTGCGTTTGCGAATAGGAGGATAGATAAAAATATCCAAAAACTAAATCTCATCCACTTTCTTTCCTTCCAGAACTTTTTTGATTTCACCATCCATAATTTTTTGCGCCAGTGTTTCTGTTTTATGGTTCAACTCTTCACGCAAATCATCAATTTTTGCGCGGTCACTCCCCTGCAACTCACGCTCTAAATCTTTAACTATACTAATTATACTCTCATGCTCGGCACTTGTTAAATTATATCTTTCTAAATATAGCTTTAATGAATTGAGCAGCCTTTCCGCCTCGGTTTTTGATTCCTGCAATAAGCGCGCTTCCATATCCGTCCGCGCATTCTCCATGGAGTCACGAATCATTTTCTCCACCTGTTCCGGCTGCAAACCATAGGAAGGCTTGACCTCAATTTTTTGCTCTATTCCGGTTTTTTCTTCACGGGCAGAAACTGTCAGCAAACCATCTGCATCAACATTAAAAGTGATTTTTATGCGCGCAACTCCGGCTGGCATCGGCGGGATTCCCGTTAGCTCAAACTTCGCCAGCGATCTGCAATCGGCAACCATTTCCCGCTCGCCCTGCACCACATGAATTATCATTCCGGTTTGGTCATTTTCATAAGTAGTAAATTCCTGCTCATAACTGCACGGAATCGGCGTGTTACGATAGATAACTTTTTCCACGATATCATGCATGGTTTCCAAGCCTAACGAAAGCGGAATAACATCCAGTAACAAATTATTTGAACCATGAGTGAGAGCTTCTGCCTGAATCGCCGCACCCAGCGCCACAACTTCATCTGGGTTGATGTCGGTTAACGGCTTTGTACCGAAAAACCCTTCTACTAATTTTTGCACAAGTGGAACACGGGTTGAGCCGCCAACCATCACCACGCCTTTGATATCATTCGCACTAAGCTCAGCATCAGACAAAGCAGCTTTGCATATCTCAATCGTTTTTTGCACAAGCGGCATTATCGCATCATCAAAATCCAGCTCGGCATTTTCTTTTTTCTTCCGCGCTTCAAGAACATTGCAGCCTGTGATCTTGGCAATTTCAGCGTCAAAATCATCCCCGCCAAGATGCGTATCACCGCCTGTTGCCAAAACCTGAAAAACACCTTTTTTCATCCGCAATATGGAAATATCAAACGTTCCACCGCCTAAATCATAAATCGCGTAAATTCCCTCAACGCTTTTATCTAAGCCATATGCCAGCGCGGCGGCAGTCGGCTCATTTATCAGGCGCAACACTTCCAGACCTGCTAATCTTGCTGCATCTTTGGTTGCAGAACGTTGCGTATCATCAAAATATGCAGGCACGGTTATCACCGCTTTTTTCACTTCTTTTCCCAGCGCATCCTCAGCCTGCAAGCGTAAGATTTTCAGAATCTCGGCAGAAATTTCTACCGGAGTTTGCCCTTCAACCTTCTCCACAGGGTTATTCATCCTGCGTTTTATAGAGTGAATTTCCTTACCGTTTATTGTCACTACCGATGGCAAAATATCGCCAATGATTTGCGGCTTTTCTTCACGCGAAATTGCCACCAGCGAATTTGTCGTGCCCAAATCAATCCCCACTGCGACTTCTTCTTCATGCGGTAATGGTGTTTCCCCTGGTTCGTGAATTTGTAGCAACATTAGTTTTTAGACTCCTCAATAAATCGGCTCAGATATTTTATCCGCACAAAAGTTTCTTTATCTTCTGTCTTAGCGAACTGCTTATATAACTTCGCGATTTCTTTTTTCACATCATCAACATTTCCGCTCTCACGCAATTCCATCATTTCCATCAGCAATTCGGGTGAGGCTTCCAATTTCTCATCACCAATCATATATTCTGCCCGTTTCTGTGGATTTTGCAGGGTTTTATAAGCAAGGTTATATAATGCCGATTTTTGCATAGCTTCGGCTTCATTTTGCTTTGAATTTTTAAACACATCAGGATGGAACTGGCGTTGCAGCTCAAAATAGGCATCATCCAGCTTTTCCGGATTTATATCAAACTGCCGCTTCAGCCCAAAAATTTTAAAGTAATCCTGCATTATTTTACTTCACTTCACAAATTTCATCATATAATTAATGTTAGTGTCGCCAGTCAGCTTAAAATTTTCATTCACTGGATTAAAGCTCACCCCCACAACCTCTTCTAATTGCAAGTCATTTTCCAAAACTCGGTTAACCTCCGAAGGTTTGAGAAATTTTTTCCAATCATGCGTGCCCTTAGGCAAAATCCGCAAAATATATTCCGCACCTATAATTGCGAATAAATATGATTTTGGCGTGCGGTTGATAGTTGCTAAAAACATCATGCCTTTCGGTTTCAGTAAATTCGCACAAGATTTCAGGAAAAGCTCAACATCGGCAACATGCTCAACAACTTCCATATTCAGAATTATATCAAACTCACCCTTCAAATTCTCAACATTGCCATGCACGAAATTGATTTTAATATCCTCTCTATCTGCATAAGTTTGCGCTACTTTAATATTTTTTTCTGAAGCATCCACTCCGGTCACATCTGCACCCAATCTTGCCATTGGTACGGAAAGCAATCCACCGCCGCAGCCAATATCCAGAATCTTCAAACCCTTCAAAGGCTGGAGGTTATCCTTAAGCTTAAAATGCGCAATGGCATTATCGCGTATATACTTGATACGCAAAGGATTGAGTAAATGAAGCGGACGGAACTTTCCCTTTTCATCCCACCATTCATCAGCAATGCGAGAGAATTTTTCTACTTCCGATTCATCAATTGTTTGCGCCTTCGCCATTGCCTGAATATGGGGAAGTTATCAGTCAAAAGCAAGGCTTACTTATGTTTTTCGGTGAACTCTTTTATTACCGGCACAACAAATTCACGGAATCTGCGGCCATTAAAAATCCCATAATGCCCAACATCTTTTTGCAGATGGTAATGCTTTTTGGATTTTGCCAAATTCTTACATAAAGTAAGCGCAGCATGGGATTGACCTACTCCGGCGATATCATCATTTTCACCCTCAAGCGCGATTAGCGCAGTTTTTGTGATATGCTCCATTCGCACCGGACGCCCGCGAGATTCAAACTTACCTTGCGGCAAATCAAAATCCTGAAACACCTTTTTGATTGTCTGCAAATAAAACTCTGCCGTGATATCCATAACTGAAAGATATTCGTCATAGAATTTTTCGTGCTTTTCCGCACTTTCGCCATCGCCTTCTATCAGATGATTGAAATAATCCTTATGTTTCTGAATATGGTCATCCGGTTTCATCGAAAGGAATCCGGCAAGCTGCAAGAATCCGGGATAAACTTTCCTTCCTGCACCTTTATAAGTAAGCGGCACACGGGTTATCAAATGCTGCTCAAACCATTCTATCGGTTTTTTATCTGCCAGCTCATTCACCATTGTCGGGTTAATACGCCCATCAATTGGGCCACCAATAAGAATCATTGATTTTGGATGATATTTACGCCCCTCATTTTCCATAATTGCAACTGCTGCTGCAACCGGAACAACTGGCTGGCAAACTGCCATAACATGACAATCACCTTTCAGCTTCTCGATAAACTCCATTGTGTAATCAATATAATCATCTAAATCAAACTCACCTTCGGTCAGAGGGACTTCACGGGCATTCGTCCAATCCGTGATATACACATCAAAAAACGGGAGCATATCTTCCACAGTACCACGAAGCAATGTTGCATAATGGCCGGACA
>Ga0210019_1001817_pt1 | contig 21877 bp, 28 predicted proteins | sample CryGeyCG2114_020_2_FD_183969 | JGI IMG/M metagenome (GOLD analysis project Ga0210019, IMG submission 183969) | Groundwater microbial communities from aquifer - Crystal Geyser CG11_big_fil_rev_8/21/14_0.20 (SPAdes) (version 2) | ecosystem: Environmental > Aquatic > Deep subsurface > Groundwater ...
AATCCAGAGCCTTTTGTATTTCATCAAGATTCTGTTTTGTAGTTGTCTGATTACCTCGGATGATTTTACATTCACGAATTATTGGTAAACCACAAAAATTTCTATACTGGGCATAAGATACAACACAATGATAGGTTTGTGGATCATCCTGAAATTTATACTGGATCTTAAATGGCAATCATAATAGAAAAAATTAACATCACTAATAACTTTTAAGATAAAACACAATGAATTAAGAGATAATAGGACTCTGGATAGATTTTAGAAGAGATACTAATTTTTCAACAGGATATGGTTTTTCTAATATTACTGTCGGAGATAATTGAATTATTTTTTGAGTAATTAATTTATCACTGTTTCCAGTAAGTACGATTATAGATGCATTTGGATCAATTTTTTTAATATGTTCTAGACCATACAATCCATCATAATTAGGCATTGCAATATCCATTATCACAAAATCAGGTTTATGTTCAGCATACAAATTAACTGCCTGTAATCCATCAGTACCAATACCTATAATATTGAAATCTTCAAGTAGAAGATATTCAGATAACAAATCCAAGATATCTTCATCATCATCAATTAGTATAACTGAGCCATTCATCATGAATATGATTCTCACATGCCCAATATTCTGCCGTATGTTATTTTTTTAAATAACATAAGGATTTCAGAAATTCAAACACAGAAAGAGACAATGATCAAATTTTAATTTAATTGAACAATGAATTAAGCAACAGAATAGAGTAATGAATTAATTTTCAGTAATTTTATCGGAATTATCATAGATATTTTTTACAATATCATTACAGCGATTCTTAATTTGTTTTAAGTACATTTTTGTTTCATTATCAAGATTTTGTTTATAACGTAGTTCAAGCATTTGAGTAGATAATCCAATCACAGTGATATCATCAATTATGGTATTTACAAAATCAGGTAATTTTACGATCTTAGAAATATTCATTTAGATAATTAACAAAACAAAAGAATATAACAAATATTTGCCAAATTTGGAAATGATAGCATACTAAAAGGGGCAAAAAAGAGATTCATCAGTTAAAAATTATCCAATCAAGATTAATTAGCATGAATTTTTTAATCTCACCATGCCAGGATTTGATCATATCATTGCCAAATCATTAAATGACATTATTAAAGAAAATTTAGGGATAAAAACAGTCCAAAAGATTGAAAATAGATTATTTGAAAAATATGGAATTTCGTGGACTCCGGCATTAGAAGAATTTGAAAAAATAGATTTTGTTTTAAAAGAATTATTTGGAGATACAGGAGCAAAAGGACTAGAACATAGATTTTGTCAATCTATATTTGACGCAAAATCAAATAAAAACAAAGACAGTTGGATAACAATTTCTGATCCAGTTGTCAATTCAATCATAATACAAACATTTGGAGATTTGGAGAAAAAGAAGATCATAGAATCAGTAATGAATTCCCCAAAAATTATTTATGAAATAATCAAAGATTGTAATTTACCTCAAACGTCAGGATATAGAAAAATAAATGTATTAATTGATGACGGATTCTTAATTCCGATAAAATTTGAGATTAAAGAAAATAAGAGAATTTATAGATACATAAGCATATTTAAAAATCTAAAAATTGACATAAATTCAAATAAAATCACAGTCAGTGTTCAGTTAAACGAGTTGCAACAAAAACAGTGTTCATTTTTACAAATAATTACAAAATAATACAAAACAACACAAGCACATATTTAGTGAATACAAAAAATATTGTTCATTATGATTTTGAGGCAATGTGTACTCTAAAAAAATGTGAAAAATTATGAAAGAGCCTTATCAAGTAGTAATTGTAGATGATAATAAAGACATAACAAATGTATTTGCAGATATTTTAGAGATTTGTGGCTATAAGGTAGTTGGGGTTGGCAAAGATGGAAAAGAGGCTGTATCATTATTTCTAAAATACAAACCAGATTTTATTTTCATAGATGTAATGATGCCAGTCATGAACGGAATTCAAGCATTAAAAGAGATTAAAGAAAATGATGCCGAGGCCAAGGTGATAATGGTCACAGCAGACAATAGTGCAAACACAGCAAATGAACTAGAAAAACTCAAAGCAACTGCAACAATCATCAAACCGTTTAAAATTGAAGATATTGTTAAAATAATGAAAAATCTTAAAAAATAAAAAAGAAATAAAAAGATGAAAATAATTGCGACATATAATGTCAAATAAAATAAAATGTTCCCATATCTTAGTCCAAAAACAAAGTGAGGCAATTGCAATCTATGAACGTATCAAAAATGGAGAAAAATTTGGAAAACTAGCAAGAGAATTATCCATAGATACGGGCAGTGCAAAAAAAGATGGAAGTTTAGGATATTTTACAAAAGGAATGATGGTAAAACCATTTGAAGAAGCTGCATTCAAATTACAAATTGGAGAAATCTCAGAACCAATCAAGTCAGAATTTGGGTATCACGTAATCAAGAGATTTGGGTAGAACACAATGGTAGATTAGCAGCCAATCATTTTTCATATTAATTCAGCCCCATTTAGACATGAATTATCAAAAATAAGATAGATATTTTTTAAAACTACAAAAATGCATCTAACCCAGTTTTTTTAGATTCAATTTCCTGATTTTTTTCCAACACCTTTGTCATTTTTTCACCCATGGATTTTGCAGCAGTCATCTTTCGTTTTCCAATCCAATAATAAGTCTCATCAATGGTATTTTTTGCAATAAGCACAACTAACTTGCCAGTGTCTTTTCTCCCAGTTCTACCTCTTCTTTGAACATATCTGATGGAACTTGGTACATTATCATAAAAAATAACTTGATTTACTTCAGAAATATCCAATCCTTCCTCACCAACACGAGTTGCAACTAATACTCTAAAGAGCCCATCACGAAAGTCTTGCACAGTTTGGATTTGTTTTTTTTGTTTCAAGCCAGTTTCTCCAGACTTTCCAATCAAGATACCTGCAGATATGCCCATTTCAGTCAATTTGTTAAATATTACATCTACCGAATCACGATAGCTTGTAAATATCAAGGCTTTTCCAGAAATAGAGTTTATGATTTCTTTTAATTTTAAAATTTTAGAGTGCTCTATTCCTTTTGATTGTGCATCTTTTGCAAGATGTAGTGCTCTTGTAAAATTAGGATCTATTTCAAATAGTTCCTTTATTCCAACACCTTTTTTTATTTTTGCACGTTCACAAAACTTCAAAAACGATGTCACACCATGAGCTTCCAAAATATTTAATGCGTAATGAATTCGAATTGCAGTAAATAGAGGCTTTGCAGATCTTCTATTTTGATTCAAGACAAATTGTCTAATTCGTAATAACGCAGATAATGATTGTTGTTCAGCCAGTTTGATCCCATTTTTTCTCAGAGTATCATAACGTTCATCTAAAGATAGTTTTAGTAATGTCTGAATTGCTTTCATTTCAGGTGGAAGCTCCACACTAATCCATTCAGTATTTGTCTCTTGTGTGAAGGGTTTTACATCAGGACTATCTTCGGTTCTTTCAGCTACACTTGATATTCGTAGTTTGACTAATAATTCAGTTGCCTTATCTTTTTCACTTGGAAGTGTTGCAGTCATTCCAAGAATTCTTAAATTTGAACTTGCAAATCTTTCTGCAATTCCAGAATACGCATAATCGCCAACAGTTCGATGAACTTCATCAAATACAACCAAACTAAATTGATTTTGAGAAACAATCTGTCTGTCCAGATCATTTTTTGCAATTTCTGGAGTTGCACATATTACACTACTACCCCAAAGATTCGTTCTTTTCTGAATAGGATCTTCACCAGTTATCAAGGCAATATCGTCAATGGTAAGATGTTGCTTCAAAAATTCATAATGTTGATGGACTAAAACTCTAGTAGGAGCTAAAAACAAAATACCACCAGTGCCTTTTGACAAATATTCTGCAATAACTTGTAATGCTATAGCAGTCTTACCTAGGCCCGTTGGCAATACTACAATACAATTTTCTTGAATTGCCTGATTTGCCAGATTTACCTGATAATCTCTTTTTTCAATGGAATTTTTACGCACATATTTTTTATCAAGATATTCCAATGTCAAATCTCCAACTAAACTTAGATTTTATTGATTTTATGCTTTCGTGTAGTAAAGTATTAGCTAGGGCATACTTTCTAATACCTTATTGACAAAAACAAGCCATTGAATGATCAAAATACGATGAGATGATTACAAAAATCATAACAAAAACGTTAAAAGAATTAATTCTTTTTGTTAATCTGTCAAATCTTCAAGCTATGATGTCTTTTTCAAGTCGATATATTAAAAAGCATTCAAAGAGGAAGTGTAGAAACTATTGGAAACTAGCAAAAAATGGATGTTTTTTGTCTTACCATCTAGCATAACAGCTGAGGGGCTGCACATAGTCATACCATTGTATGTTCTTTTTCTAGGAGGCAACGTAGTAGATGTAGGCATTGTTGTAGGACTTCATTATGCATTATCAGCTATCGGGGCAGTTTTTTGGGGAAAAGTTATTGATAAATATCAAATAAAGAGAACGATATTAGTTACTTGTTTTTTAGCTATCACAATTTGCAGTGTAGGTTTATTTTTTACGGATGATTTGAACTTAGTTTTTGTAATTTCATCAGTGACAGGATTTTTCATTATTGGAAAAAGCCCAGTAACGCAAGTACTAGTGATGGAATCAGTGCCAAACAATCAGTGGAGCAGATTATTTACACAAATTTCAATCATAACTAGTTTTGGAAGTTTAACTGCATTTTTAGCAGGTTCTGTATGGGACACGTTTTTTGATCTTAGACCATATTTCCTTTTTTGTGCAATTATGAGTGCTACTGCAACAGTTCTCTGTATCAAGGTAGGTAGTAAAAGTACCATAGAAAGACACACACTAGTGCATTCAATACATGGAATTAGACATATTTTTAATCATAATAGGCTAAATTTTCAGTTTATCTTTACTAAAATTCCACATCCACATGATTTTAAGCCAATCATATCAATTTTCCAAAGAAAAATGTCTCATGAAATAGGGATACTTTTTCTTACAAATTTCTTATTTTATTTTGGAAGTAATATTTTCTCTACAGCATTCATACCATTTTTAAAAAAATTCAATTTTACAAACTCTGAAGTTTTTCTAGTATACATGATTCAAACGATCGTATTACTTGTAATATTTTTCTTTGTCCCACGTTTGATTTCAAAAGTAACAGAAGAGCGTGCAACACAAATAGCATATTTACCGAGAGTGTTAGGAGTAATCATAGCAGCATCATTAATTCCAAGTATGATTGGAATCAATTCCATACTAACTGCAATAATTTCAACAAGTTTGATGGTTTCGGCATTTTCAATTTTTAGTGTTTCAAATTCAATAATTCTTTTCAAAGCAATCCCTAAAGGTTTTGAAGGAAGGTATCTTGGGGTAAATAGTTTCATGGTTGGTGTAGGAATATTTTTGGGGGCATTAACTGCAGGATACGTTTCAAATGCTATGAGTTATTCAGCGACATTCATCATTGCAATTTCCATATTATTAATATCACTTGGAATGTTTAGAATTTATTTGAAACACAGGTTATCTCATAGAATTATTTAGTGAATGTGTTTTTGTGAAAAATACTTACAACAAAAAAATGAAATGAAAAAAACTAATGATAATCTAATACCTTGGCATAATGCTAAGTCTTGATTTTGCAGATACTACAACTATCGATATAATTGCTACTGTAAGAATCATAACTGCAATTGAGCCAAATTCTGGCACAACGACTCCATTATCTATCTCAACTTTAATAGATTGCTTATGCTCTGATGAAAGACCTTGATTGGCAGTAATAGTGTAAAAACCGTTTTCTTTCCAGAGAGGACCCCCAGATATTATCTCTGCAGAAAAGTTACCCCGTGTATCAGGAGTAATTTGAGCAATTGAAATTAAGTTTCCTTGAGGTGAAGTTACAATAAATGTAATATCAGTTACAAAACTAGTAGTACTTCCTTTTACAAGAATTTTATTGCTACCAAATTCAGTATCAGCTGAAAGTGTAATAACACTTGGTTTTCCAGGAGTTACAACCGAGTCTGATGATTTAACCGGGATTCCTTTTTGAGGTATCATTGAGCCAGTTACTGTGAATTGTATCTGAGCAGTTTTTTCAGTGTCTGGATGACTAGCAATTATAGTGTAGACACCATCCTTAAAACTTGGAAGTGGTGGATGAAACAATCTTTTAAACACACCATCTTTATCAAATGATATTTGCGGCGCATAAACAACTTCACCATCAGGAGAAATCACAGTCAAAGTAACAGGTTTGAAAGTAGCAACACCGGTTATTTTACCGATAACCAATACAGAATCCAAAGAATGAATTTCAGATTGTTCAGTACTCAACTCTATCATTGGTTCTGCAAAAACAGAGATTGGAATAGACATAACAATTAAAACTAGCAAGGCAGTCTTGAGCACTTTACTTATTGTAAACTGTTTCTATATTAATTATCCTATACAAGTCAATCAAGTTCTTCCAAAATCAGGATCAGAATAAAACAAAATAGAAGCAAAGATCAGCCATATGAGATCAATTTCTTTTCTTCCAACATAAAATGAATCTGATGAATTGCATCAAATGCCTGTTCAGAAGATTTACCACCTGTGCAGATTAATTTACCGGATGCAAATAGCAACATAGCCGTTTTTGGATTAATTTGTCTGTGGATTAAACCAGGAAATTGATCTGGTTCATACATGCTTCTGGGAAGAGTCCTAGCAGCATCTTCAATGAGAATTTTACCCCCAAGATCAACAGATGTGACTACATTTTGGATTAAAATATTAGCATCATTTTTAATTTTGATGTTTTTGGATCGTAATTGTTTGACTACATTATTTAATGCAGTATAGGCATGTTTTTCAGATTTTGCACCAGTATATACCATATTACCAGTCCTAAAAATTAACGTCGTAGTCTGGCAAATCTATCTTAAAGACAACCCCTAGAAATTGTTGAGGATCATAACTGGAATTAGGAAATTTTCTTTTAATTTCATGTAAATCTAGAATTTGATCAATGTTTGCTGTAGCAACTACATTTTCAATACAAACAAGAGGAGCAGTAAATACCAGAATCTAAGCCCCAATTTGATTAAAAGGATGATTAGTTATATCATGGTGTATGACGGCATGTTGTTCTTGTTTGAATGTAAGGTCGCATCTATAACATTTCCAAGATTTCATATTAATGATAGCATAGTTTTTGAATATAATAACCGCGTAGAAATCATTCACAGAAATGATCAGCAGATGCTAAATACAACTTCATGATCTAGACACTAATTATTCCCAAATTAGATAATTCGCTGCCAATACCATATCCAATTAATGCAATTCCAGTACCCAGTCCTGCCATTTCTAAACCTCCAATTAGCTTGCTTGTGTTTGCCATTCTAGACTTAATCACACCTACAGCAAAAGATGTAGAAACGCTAATTCCTATCGCAACAAAAAGTGCATCCAATCCAGAAAGAAAAAAGAATGGCAGTATAGGTAACATACCACCAACTAAAAAAGAAACAAACATTCGAAGTGCACTCTTCAAAGGACTTCCTGCAATTTCTAAATTTAAGTTCAGTTCTTCTGTAAGCATAGTATCAAGCCAAACTTTCTTGTCAGAGGTTATTTTATCAACAATCATTTCAAGTTCTTTCCCAGAAAAACCCTTAGCAATATAGATATCTTCTATTTCTTTTCTTTCATCATCTGGCTTATGTTCAATTTCCCATTTTTCACGTTCTATCTCTGATGTTAAAAGTTGTCTTTGAGTTTTTACTGCAAGATAATTTTGAACAGCCATTGCTTTTGCACCAGTAAACATTCCAACTAGCGCTGCAAGAATGATAATATTAGCTGAAACATCTGCCCCGCCTACGCCAGCTGCAATACCTAAAGAGGTGTTTATTCCATCACCAAAACCAAAAACAAAATCTCGCATAGCGCTTGATTCCTTCAGGTGAGGCTCAAGATGTCGTGGTTCAGATATGTCGTACAATACTTATTTCTTGTAAATTCACCTTAATGGAGTTTTTGATAGTTCAAAAATATTTTCAGAAGACATCTAGAACAAGTATACAATGAAACATTTAATTAAAAATAATAATTGTTTGATTCACTAATGTTTTTGTTGGAATTACAATGCTCTCATTTTGGTCATTTGTAACAATAACGTGAAGTAAATGTGCTGCTGTAACGGTTCCAGTAACTTCGCCGATTTTGACTTTTTGTCCTACTTTAAGAATAGAACGTTGAGTAGAAGCCCCCATTATCGATGCAGGAATCAAGTCTTTTAACGCAAATCCCAGACCTATTGCAATAGATACACCTATGGCAACTGCGATACTCCATGAAAATGCAGATACCAAGATTGGGATAATATCTTGACCAACACCTAGTTGTGTGAAAGCTATTGCAAATATTATTCCATAAATAACTGCCTTGATTACAGATATGATTAATCGTGGGCTGCCAATATGATGATCTAATAGTTGGTGTTCAATCCATTTACTAACAAAATTAACAACTATAGAACCAATTACTATTATCAATACAAATGCAAGAAGATTTGGAACCCACAGCCACAGACTTGTAAGTGCAGTGGAGAGTTGTTCAAACTGTAATGCATTAACTGCTGCAACTATGAAAAACAAGTAAACAAACCAACGAATAGTAGATGAGATTAGTTTTACAGAATTAAATTTGCCATATACTTCCTCTGCAAGATGAAGTTCTTGATTTTTTTGACTGGTTTTTTGAAGTATGTTTGTTACAGCTTTAGTTGTAACTCTGCCTACAATTTTGCCAGCAATAAAGCCAATTATAAGCAAAATGGAAGCTGCGATTATTTTTGGAGTGCTATCTGCAACACTAATTGCAAATTCTTTTAATGCCTCAGTTGTTGGGACATAGATTCCTTCAACAAAACTTTCCTGTGCAAATGCTGAATTAAAACTAGTTAAGATTAACGATACAGATAAAATTGCAATCAAATATTGTTTTGAGCTTTGCATGGATTCCTTCGTGAAAGATGGCGGATTATTATACCTTGTGAGTAAAAGTTGTTATCTATACAACATCTTTGCATTCACATTTTTTTTGTTTATCTGATCGTGTATACTTTAGTTTATGACAAACTTCACAGTACAGTTGATTTGTCATATCAATTCACATACATCATAGTATATCCATCTTTATTTTCTTGTTTTTGATGAACTTAATGTGAAAAATTAGATTATTTTTTTTTAATTAGTAATGTATTTTGTATTTCATGAAGACTATTGATGAATTTTTGTTTTGCTTCAAACTCATCTTTAACAGCAATTACTATCTCAGTTGGAGATAACATTACGTCTTTAATAACAAGAGGAGAGATTAGACCCAACATCTCACATAAAATATCAAAAACATTTTGGAATTTGGAGTTGTCCCTATATTTGTAAACTGTTTTTCCATCAATTATTTTTGGATTTGTCTCTAGTGGAATAATTAAATTTGGAGAGCTAACTTCGGAGATGAAAGTATTGATATCTTTAGCAATAGTAGATCTTAGATCTACTTTTGTTCTTTCTAGTTGTTCTTTTGCCTTTTCAAGTTCAACTAGCTTATCATCATAACCAATACCAATCATTTTTGCAAAGGTGGATTCAGTTGATCGTTTTAGAGGAATTTCATGTAGTTGTACATTCACATTTGACAGAGAGTCTTCGACATCATGTAATTTTAATCGATTTTCCTTAATTTGGATACCCAGATTTTCAAGAAATTCAAAACTAGACATATCTTTTTAGCTGAATTGGTGGACTACATCCATTAAGCCCTGTTTAAATTCTTCAGTTGAAAGACCCCATCGACCATATTCATCCTTATAGCCATCCCATGATTCTTCGGCTTCTTTGGCAATCTCCAAAATCTTAGGTCCAATTGCCTTTGTATTTACAAGAACGGCGATACTTGCTTGTTCGCCATCCATTATTGGGATTTTTACAAAGATCATTCTAGATTCTTCAATGTTAAATTTGTCTTTGATTATTCTTTTGATTGCCTCTCTTTCTTTAATATCAAATTCACCTTTCACTTTAACTAAGACACAGCAAGAATCACGTGAGCTTCCATTATTTCTAATATCATTTTCATCAATATCAAAGAGCAGTGCATCTTCTTTCTTACCAATTTTATTTAGAATGTCTTCCATGGTGTTATTTTTGGTAGATGTTAGCATGTCTTTTCCCCATTGACTTTCAGATGGGCTAACTGGCATAATCCATGGAATCGCAAATTTCGGTTTTTTTGTTGCAAGCCAAGTACGATAATTAGACATGTCCCATTCAGTTTCTCGTGCAAATGATGAGATAAACATCGAAATAGTATTTGCAGCTATCAAGTTCATTCCCTTGTAATCTTTCCATCCTACTTCATGTTCTTTTGGCAAATCATCAATAATAGAAGGAATTTTTTGGAGTTTCTTGTCATGTTGGTGTGCAAGTTGTCTTAATGCTTTATTGGAAACTAAGATAGAACAATCGCTGTATTTGATTTGGTACTCCAAGTTCATGACAATGTTAATTGCAGCTGCTTCAAAAATTACTGGATCCCATCCAAATTCAGGCATTAATCCAAAAGTTGCAATAGTAGCATGTTCTTTTGTGTTGGTTTTTATGTATTCAATAAAAGCACTTGAAAATGAGCTTCCAGTTCCACCACCCATAGCAAATGGAACGACATATCCCCTTACCGGTTCTGGAGAAATTGCAGATAGTTGTTTTTTGATATCAACTTTAGTTTTCATTTCTTCTAGGAATCTTGTCTTTCCTTCTGCCCAGTTTCTTGCCGCACCGCCAGCCCCGTGAATTACATGTTGATCACGTAACGCAAAAAGGTCAGGATAAGATTGTAAAATCAGATTAGCAGCTCTTGGGTCCAGATCAACAAGTAATGCTCTAGGAATAAGTGGAATATCACCATCACCATAAGAAGGCGAGAATCTCAAAATGGTGCTACCGTATCTTTTTAGAACACGTGATTCATCTTTTGAATTTAATGTTGGTTTTAGCGGATCTGCACCAACGTCTAACAATAATCTTCGATATGATTCAGCCCCAAGACCAATACCGCAATGACCAAAACAGATCATTAGGACAGGTGCTGGAGGAAGAGGGGCTAACTTAGACATGATTATACGTTACTTAGAATAGCAATACATTGCTCATTAATAAGAGAGTAGAACAAATTATACCAACCACATCACATTAAGATACATTTTCACTTAAAAATTGTTCAAAACAATTAGTTTTTTTAAATTTCCTATTCTAGTCCTATAGAGTTTGAAGATGGAATTCCAGTTGGAATTGAGGGAAATTTATCGCCTACACGTGTTCCAGCAATGGCGGCAGCTTCTCTGAGGATGTTTTCAGTTTCTTCATTTGATGCACCATCAAATTCAAAGCTTCCTTCAAATGAACCAGAGATAGATTCATTGAGTATTCCAAACAATGATTCAAATTCACGGCTTACTTCGGGCATAATTTTTCCTAAAGCTGGCTTTAATGCATTCATGGTTGCCATTATTGGACCTAGTGAAGCCATTGCGTCGCCTAAATCAGATACGGTGGATAATCTAAGGTTAACTTGTTCTAAAGATACTTTCATAGTGTTTAGAATTTTTTTGTTCTTTCTTATTTCTACTAACTCATTTGCAAGAACTCTTCCAGTTGAAATGTCATGGTTCTTTTTTGCCATCACAATTCTGTTAAATAATTTTGTATCTTTTTCATCTAAAGTTTTTACTTTGTAATCAAGTGTAGATACAGTTTTGTTTAATTGTATAAGAGAACTTTGAATTCTTGGTTTAATTGGTGCTTCTTTTTTTAGACCACGAATATGGTCTGAAATTCCTTTTGATTGAGGATTATTCCAATTTGTCATGAAATTCTATTTTGTATGATTAAACAAGATCATAATCAAATGAGTTGAAGATATTATACAAAATAGATAGTTTTGTGGAATTGGACCAATTCAGACAGTCTAAAATCAAGTAATTTTATGAATCAATATATTGAACAAATAGGCATGATTTTTGTGAACAAGTCTTTTGAGAGACCAAATTGGGATGAGTATTTTATGCTTCAAGCAGAGTTGGCCAAACTTCGTTCAAATTGTATAACTAGACAAGTTGGTGCAGTAATTGTTCGGAAAAATCGGCAGTTAGCAACAGGGTATAATGGAACACCCCCAGGAATCAAAAATTGTTTTGACGGTGGATGCAAACGTTGTCAATTAAGAATGGAAGGAAAGATTGAGTCAGGAGCATCATTAGACAGATGTCTTTGTAATCATGCAGAAGCTAATGCCATAATGCACTGTGCAATTTTAGGCATAGAAGCAGGAATAGCAGGAGCTATACTATACACCACATTTGTTCCATGTTTAGAATGTACAAAGATGGCAATTACAATTGGAATTAAAAAATTTGTATGCCTTGATTCGTATCCGGAAACAGATTTTGAGTTACTAAAAGAAGCTGGAGTCGAAGTTATTCAGTTAGATAAAAGAAGAATTAGCAGATGGGCAAAAGAGCTAGTAAGTAAATACGAAAATTCAAACTAAGTGGTCATATGCAAGTTGACATTAAAGAAACAGAAAAGATCACAACAATGCCACCATCAATGTTAGTATCTGCAACATATGACAACATAACAAGAACTGCGGTGTTAAAATTTTATGAACCTATATCTCAGAAATTAATTTTATGGCATGATGAAACAGGGCACAAACCATATTGTTATTCAAGATTGTCTCCAGACGAGTTGGATTTTTTACAAGAGAGAGATGACATTTTAGAAATTAAAACAGAGAAAAGACATGATTTGATGAAAGACGAAGAAGTAACTCTTTCAAAAATAATTGTAGCAGACCCACTTACAATCGGAGGAACTGCTGGAGATAAAAGCATCAGAAACATAATTGAGACTTGGGAGTCAGATATCAAATATTATGAAAGTTATCTTTATGATAGAGCATTGATTGTTGGAAAATATTATGAAATAATTGATGGAAAAATAAAACCACATGATTTAGAAATATCCGATGAGGTAAAACTTGCTCTGAAAAGTTTGTTGTGGGATAAAGTAGACAGCGAAAACATGGTTGACCCAAAAGAATTCAAAGAGTTAATCTCAGATTGGGCAGATTTATTGAATCAGCCAATTCCCAGAATCAAAAGATTGAGTGTGGATATTGAAGTTGAGGCAGAAATTGGGAGAATTCCAGACCCAAAAATTGCAGAAAAAAAAGTGACAGCAATTGGCCTAAAGGGGACTAGTGATTTTGATCAAATTTTTGTGTTAAGAACCGAGGGAACAGATGAAGGAACAAACGAGCTTGATCAAAGCATCAAAATTGTATTTTACGAACAGAGTAAAGAAAAAGAGATGATTTTAGATGCATTTAAGATAATTGAAGAGTTTCCTTTTGTGCTAACATATAACGGGGATGATTTTGATTTACCATATTTATTTAACAGGGCAGAGAGACTCGGAATAAAAAAAGAAGACAACCCACTATACATGATGAAAGATTCTGCGACACTAAAACATGGCGTACATCTTGATTTGTATAGAACTCTATCAAACAGATCATTTCAGATTTACGCGTTTAGTCAAAAATACACTGATTTTTCATTAAACAGTGTATCTAAGGCTCTGTTAAACAAAGAAAAAATAGATTATGGGGTAGAATTTGATCAGCTTACACTATATCAAACTGCAAATTATTGTTACAACGATGCACTACTAACATACGAGCTTTCAAGTTTCAACAAAGATCTTTTGATGGATTTGCTTGTAATCATTGCAAGAATTGGAAGAATGCCAATTGATGATATTGCAAGAATGGGTGTATCGCAATGGATTAGAAGTTTGTTATATTATGAACACAGACAAAGAAATGCACTAATTCCAAAAAGAGAAGAATTAGAAAGAAGATCTGAAGGAGTAACATCAGATGCAGTAATCAAAGATAAAAAATATAGAGGGGGTCTAGTCATTGATCCTAAAGAAGGAATTCATTTTGATGTAGTAGTGATGGATTTTGCTAGTCTATACCCTAGCATCATTAAGGTGAGAAACATATCATATGAAACTGTAAGATGTTCTCATGATCAATGTAAAAAAAATACCATACCTCAAACTAACCATTGGGCATGTACCAAAAGAAACGGATTAACAGCAATAATCATAGGATCATTACGAGATTTGAGAGTAAATTACTACAAAACCCTCTCAAAAAAAGAAACCCTAACAGAGGAACAAAGACAACAATACACAGTTGTTAGTCAAGCACTCAAAGTTATTCTCAATGCTAGTTATGGGGTAATGGGTGCAGAGATCTTTCCACTATACTTTCTTCCTGCAGCTGAAGCAACTACGGCAATTGGCAGATTCACTATTTTAGAAACTATCAAAAAATGTGAAGAAATAGGAATTGAAGTTCTTTATGGAGACACGGATTCATTATTTATCAAAAAACCTACAGATGAGCAAATTCACAAAGTAATAGAACAGGCAAAAAAAGATCATGGAGTAGATTTGGAAATTGACAAAGTATACAGATACTGTGTACTAAGTAATAGAAAGAAAAACTATCTAGGAGTAACTAAATCAGGCACAGTCGATGTTAAAGGATTGACAGGGAAAAAATCACATACACCTCCATTTATCAGAAAATTATTTTATGAATTACTAGATGTGCTATCAACTGTTCAAACAATTGAAGATTTTGAGAAAGCAAAACAAGCAATTACAAATAAGATTGCAACATGTGCAAAAAAAGTTGAAGCAAAAGAGATACCATTACAAGACTTGACATTTAATGTGATGATTAGCAAATCACCATCAGAATACACTAAGACAGTTCCGCAACACATACGAGCTGCAAAATTACTTGAATCAATCAGAGAAGTGAAAAAAGGGGATAAAATATCGTATGTTAAAATCATAAACAAGCCAGGAGTGAAGCCAGTAGAAATGGCAAAAAAAGAAGAGATAGATTCAAAGAAATACATGGAATTTATGGAATCTACATTGGATCAAATTACATCATCAATGGATTTGGATTTTTCAACTATGCTAGGTAAACCAAAACAGACAGGATTGGATGAATTTTTCTGGAATTAGTGATGGATTGTGGAAATTGATGGAACTTTACTAACCATACTTGGGATATCTGCTGGGATTTTGATTTTATCAGGATGGGTAGACCAGATAATCAAGGGCTACAAAACCAAGAGCCTAAAAGATGTTTCAAAATATTTAATGCTCTTTATCTCCGGAGGTTCTATCCTATGGTTGATTTATGGGATAATAGTTTCAGATGTATTCATCATAGGCACGAATATTGCAGCAATTTTCCTTATGATGATAGTATTATTCATGAAAAAAAGATATGAGAAGATGCAAAGATAAATCAATAAAATTCAAAAAATCAACTGCAAAATCAAGTACAATAGATTATAAAATATGGGTCTTTACCATACATATTGTTTATAATAAATTGTAAAAACTATGAAGAGATTTCAGGAGATAAAATACTAGAATTTGTAAAAATTGCAGAAAAGATTTCAAAAAAATATAAAATAAAAATAGCAATTGCACCTCCGCAACACCTAATTGGCCTAGTATCAAATAGTAAAATTCCAATTTTAGCTCAACATATAGATAATTCAAAAGTTGGTAGTACCACAGGATATGTCATTGCAGAACTATTAAAAAAATCCAAAGTAAGCGGGTCTCTGATTAATCATAGCGAACATAGAATTTCAAGTGAAGATATCTCAAAACTTATTTTGAAGTTACGTGAATTGAAAATGATATCAGTAGTATGTGTAAAAGACGTGTCAGAAGCTAAAAAATATTCAAAACTAAATCCAGACTATATCGCAATTGAACCACCAGAACTAATCGGTTCAGGAAAAGCAGTATCAAATGAGAGACCAGAGATAATTATCAAAGCTGCAGACGCAGTAAAGAGTGCAAATAACAAAACAGAGCTACTTTGCGGTGCAGGTATCGTATCAGGACAAGATGTTGTAAAAGCCTTGGAATTAGGCTCCAAAGGAATTTTGGTGGCAAGTGGAATAATCAAGGCAAAAAACTGGGCAAAAATAATTGAAGAGTTTTCAAAGGCAATGATTTAAAAAATTAAAGTTAAAAGATAGATTGAAAATCATACATGAAAATAAATTTTTCACAGGTGGTATTTTTTTCGAATCACATCTAAATGATCTAATTTGATTTCCTCAGTGATTTCAAACAATACTTTTCCGTAACTTTGAATCTCATAAACACGATGAAGTTTTTTCTCGTTTATATTCAAATTAGACGATATCACTTTTTTGTCATTTACAATGTCATATCTATTAAGAATCGTTCCTACCAGACTGTGTTTCTTTAGTAGTTCATTCACTATAGAATTAGGTAGTTCAGTTCGATCAAATTTTATTATTGCTCTAATGAGGGGTAACTCATCGGCACATACAACAATTTTTCTCTCAAACTTGGTACCAGGTTTTGGAGTATTTTGCTCAATTAAATCAAGACAAATTTTACAATTAAGATTCTCGCCAAGTACTGTAGCTACTTGACCCAACGGAGCTTCAAGAATTTTTTTCAGAAAAATATCATCTTTCTCTAATTGTGAAACAGACATCTAATCCCTCAAATGATATTTCAATGTGTTGACGGTAAATTTTACAACCTCTGCAATCTTTTCATACATCAGTATCGAATCATAATCTAAAAACAGTTCTTTTTGCAATCTCCATGGAGAATCTATTACGATTTTGGAATTGGTAGATTGTACTGCAGTGTGGGTGTTTGAGTATCGTGAAACGATAATTGTTCTCTCCTTTAGCAAGCACTTCATCATTAATTGATTCAATATTTGATTTGAGTATAATGCATCTGCAACATTATCACGTATTAACCCAGGTGGCAATGTAGTTAATTTAGGATAACCACTCCAAAGGAAGCTTTCAACTTTGGAATGAAACTTGCCCTTCTTTACTGTTGTAATAGTACCCATATCAAACGGGCCCAAATGAATAGATTCTGGAAATGATAAAAAGAATCTAATTTTCCACCAGGTATGCAAATGAATTCCCATTCCAACAGAGCCACCTACTGCAAAATCACATTTTGCAAATTCTTGCTTTTTAATTAGATGAATGTAATCAATTGGAGAACCAGTCAATTCTATGGCACCTGCACTGCCAATTCCATTTTTACTGCCTAATAGTTGTGATTCTGTATAATCAGACTCAAAATCTAATTTTTTTTCTGGTACTTTAGAGCGAATCCCGTAAGATCCTATGTATTTTTGAAATTTTTCAACAACAGGATCTATATTGACTAACATGGTCATTGTAATCATATATTATTAGATGAATATAAAGAAGATTTTGATTTATCTTTATATTCATTTATATATTTAGTAAATTCTTAAATATTTATTTATCTATCATAATATATGGAATTTGATGAGATAGACACAAAAATAATCAAAAATCTACTTGTGGATGCAAGATTATCAGCAAGACAGCTTGCATATAAAATTGGACTATCAACGGTAACAGTACTTAGTAGAATAAAAAAACTAGAACAGAAAAAAATAATCACTGGGTATACCGCACGTCTAGATCATCAAATACTTGGTTATGACCTTACAGCAATAATAGAGGTTAAGACAACTAAAGGAAAAATGTTAGAGATAGAAAATAAAATTGCAGAAAATGAAAATGTCTGCGCAGTGTATGATGTAACTGGACCGTCAGATGTTTTAGTGATAAGCAAATTCAAAAACAGAGACGAATTAAGTAAGTTTGTAAAAAGTTTATCTGCCATATCCAATGTTGAAAACACAGAAACACACATCGTATTAAACAGCATAAAAGAAGACTTTAGATTATCATAATATTGTAAATAATTTTAATTTAATATCAAATTACTAAATGAATTTTCAGAAGAGAACAAGCACATATTAAATTCAAGAAAGGTAATAATAGATTATGAATGAAATAATGACTACGTATCACGAAATAAGAAACATGTCAATCTTTATTGGAATAGTAAGTTTAGTGGCGGTTCTGGTATTATTTTTTAATTAGTATCATATCAATTAAATAATAATTATCTATTAAATTTAAAATGTCAATCCATCTTTCATCATCAATAAAAGATCATTTCGTATAGGATCATAACTTAGTGCGAAATTCAAATCAATTAACAAAGAATCAATTAATGCACATTTATTTTTTGCATACTGATAATAACAGTCAAATGCCATATCAAAAGAATTAGATTTTGAAAACTGACTCCAAAAGTCATCTCGAATTATAGCATATTCACGTAAAAAGTGATGAACAGGAACTTCAACAACGGGAGACATATTATATCGTAAAAGCTTTATCAGTATTGTTTCAAATTCTCTATCAAGGTTTGCGTCATGGATTTCTTGATAAATTCCAAACATTTTATCAAGTAAATGCCAATACTTCGTTTTTATCCATTTTTTCTTTTAATTTTTCTTTCTCTCTTTCTTTTTTGTCTTTCACGTAATATGTTGGCAGTAATGGAATTTATTATTCATCATATAAAATATAAACAAATATCCAATAAACATTAAAAAAAATAAACATTTTTTAAGGATTTTAAATATTAATTATAATATTACACTCACATAGATACAGCATGCAAGAGATTCTAAAATGTGAGTGTACTCCAGATACAGAACGATATGAAGATAGTAATGGAATGCAAATTTGCGTTTCATGTGAAGGATGGATAGATTTGGAGTAAATATGACCTCAAAAACAATGCTAGAAAAAATTGATCCATATACTAATTGTAATAAATGCCACATGCTGTTGCCACACTGTCATTGCATGTGTCCTTACTGCGGAAAACGAGATGAATGTGAATGTGTATTATTTGATGCAGTTACTGGAGGTTAGAATTTGAATATCTATGATACTAGAACAATAAGGTGCATAACTTGTGATAAACCAATCGGCGAAGTTGATTTTGATGCAGAGATAATCCGCCCAAAATGTGGGCAATGTTCAAATCCAATTCCAGACACTAAGGATAAAATGCCTTATTTGATATATCATTAAATCTTAAATCATTTACTGAAACCTTGATTGTCAATTACATTTAGAGTGATTGTAGATTTTATGTTAGGAGTCTTGCGGATTTTTTTACTAATGATATCGGAAATATCATTATAAGTAGGAGCAGCAAGTTTACAAATTATTTCAAAAGAACCGATTAGATTATCAGCTTCAACTATTTCAGGTATTTTTTCTAATTCTTGTAAAATTGATGATTCGTATGATCTACTACAATGAATTATTACAAAAGCTTGTGCCATGTATTTATCTAAAATCTCTTTTTCACTTTTAGTTATTTTCTTAAAACTTTGCTTTTCATTTACCAATAATGTTAGAGTTGACGAAATTTTTTTAATTTTTCTAATCCTATGAGAAATATCATCTTGAATTTTTTTCTCATCACTTGATTCAAGTTTTGTTAAAATATCATAAGAACCAAATGTACCATGCGCCTCTTTTACACTTTCAATATGATTCAGATATGATAAAACTGAATCTTCAGTTCCAGATTCATTAGATAGCAAAACATATGCTTTAGACATAAACCTAGTTTTGTCCCTCTATTCCAACAAGAGTAAGGGTAGATCTAATATACTCCATTTTTCGAATACTCCAGATAATCATTTCACGCAATTTCTCTTTTTCGGCATGTTCCATTTTTGCAAGAATATCATATGCCCCAAACGTACCTTGTACTTCTTTGACCGAATCCAGATGTTTAAGATTTTCAATGATTGATTCTTCTTTTCCAAGTTCACAGTTAATCAAAACATATGCAACAGCCATAACGGCATAACTAATCAGAATTATTATTTAAGATAAATTATTTATTTATGAAAATCTGTTTGATTCAATCATATATTAATTCACATATTTATAGAAAATATCATAATTCATTATTAATTATGACAGAATATAATTTACATTAAATGCTTTAAAAAAAAAGAAAAAAGGAATTACTTCCTATTTGCTTCTGAGTAGATCTTTTGTAACTTGACAGCCAGCTCTTTTTTTGCATCTGACTGTGTGATCATTGAGCTCCAGACTTTACTAATTGCTTCAAAGACAGCATCTGATTCTTTGTCCAATACAGGACCAAAGTTAGATTCAATCTTTTTTCTCAATCGTTCTGTTTGAGCTTGTGAAAGCGCTGCAAAGAAAGCCTTGTGCCAGGCCATCATTGCATGTTGTATTGGATCTACTGCTTGACAACCACAACAATCATCATATGACTTGTCTGAGCCACATGCACATGTTGTATTTTTTTCCATATTGCAGGATTCTGTTGTGCATTCCATATTACTTTCTTATAGTAACTATAGAAAGGTAAGTGTATTAATTAGAAAGTTACTATAAAGAAAGTAGATGAGATGATGGTAAGTTGATGCCACAAGAGCTAAAAACAATATCAGAGCAGATGAAATGTTGTCCAGTAGATAACACATTCAAAATTATAGGAAAAAAATTCACAATACACATACTTCGAAACATCACCATACTTCATCAAAATAGATTCAACCAATTTCTAGAGTCAATTGAGGGGATAAATCCTAAAACTCTTTCAGTCAGATTAAAAGAAATGGAGAAAAACGAACTGATCAAGAGAATCATCTTTAACGAAACTCCAATCAGAATAGAATACAATATAACAGAAAAAGGAAAGACACTTACTCCCATAATTATGCAAATGGCAGCTTTTTCAATGAAATATTGTAGTTGCGAAATATTCAAGGATGGGAAACCCAGAACAATTGAGCAGGTATTTGGGGGGAAATAGCAGATTAAGGGCTTAGAAATAATTTTTAGAATATTTTTAATGTTAGTCTGAGAATTTATTTACACTGACCTTCATGAATTCAGCGCCGGCCTTTTGAATCTCTTCTAGAGTCATATCTTTTTTTCTGGTTGCAATAGTCCACCGATGGCCAAAAGGATCTACCAAAATACCAAATCGGTCTCCCCAAAATCCATCCATCATTGAGATCATAGATTTTGCACCTACTGAAACAGCTTTACTAAAAACAAAATTAGCGTCATTGACATACAAGTAAATTGTACCACTTGGCCCGCCAGTTGATTTGGGAGATAAACATCCAATCTCAGGCATTTCATCACAAAGCATAAGGGCCGAATCTCCGATTCTTATCTCTGCATGCATTATTGATTGGCCATCAGAACCTAGAAATCTGTAAATTTCTTTAGCATCAAATGCTTTTTTGTAGAAATCTATTGCGTCAGATGCTCCATTTATAGTCAAAGTTGGAGTAACAGAATGACATCCATCTGGAATTGCCTTCACCATATGCAATACTTTGCATCAATAAACTTATCTTTTTGTCCATGTTATAGTTTTTCAGATGAAAAATTATTTAATTGAGATAAAACATTTAATATAAAAAAATTTGGAAAAATTTCATTGTTTATTGAAACCAAAATAAATGGAAATCCATCACATGACATTAAAGCCACTCTTGCCATTCTGGTTCAAATTTTTTCAAATTATGTGAGGGTTGGGCATAATTCATTCCAAAAAAACTGATTGCACCTTAATTGCACAGCATTCTCTTTACAATTCTTGGATTTTCCTGTTTTGTTACACAATTGTAATACACCATTAACTGATACACCAAA
>Ga0210019_1001818_pt1 | contig 21876 bp, 23 predicted proteins | sample CryGeyCG2114_020_2_FD_183969 | JGI IMG/M metagenome (GOLD analysis project Ga0210019, IMG submission 183969) | Groundwater microbial communities from aquifer - Crystal Geyser CG11_big_fil_rev_8/21/14_0.20 (SPAdes) (version 2) | ecosystem: Environmental > Aquatic > Deep subsurface > Groundwater ...
TACCGCCGCCAGGAAATCCGCCACCGATGCCGCCGCCGATATAAATACCGCCGCCGATTCCACCGCCGCCCATTCCTGGGTAACCGCCGCCGTAACCTCCACCATAACCGCCGCCGCCGTAGCCGCCGCCGTAATAAGGACCAACCATGCCACTCATAAATCCAGGAGAATAACCAGCTGAGCCCCATGCATTGCCGTAACCGCCGTAGCCGTTACCGTATTGGCCACCCATGCCTGCGTACTGACCAAAACCTTGGCCGTTACATTGAGCATTTAAGCCTTCAAATTGAGTGGGAGTTATTGGATTAGCTCCACGCTCGATCATATATTGTTGATAGCCACTAATTCGACCACTACAAGCTTCTTGTCCCGCTGTATAAGCACCAGCCCAATGAGCATTAGTATCTGAATAAGCTGTGGCCCAAGCTTTTTGTCCTTTATATCCAAGATAAGCAGAACCTAAAAATGCTAATGGCCCTGCTACTACTCCAAGAGCTTCAACCCAAGGATTTGTTTTTTCTGTTTCTGAAAATAAACATTCGACGCAATCCACTTCACCGCCGCCTGCAATCTCCATTCGAAGACAAGCTCGGTATTCAGTTGGATATCTGTTTTGATTGATATTGCTACAATCTTGGAAACGATCTTGCGCTTGTGCAATTTCGATTTGTACCAAACTTCCCAAAAGAAGAATGCCCGTGATGAGGTGCCTCATGCGCATAGATTTTTGTTTCGTCGCTAGGATCATAATCCGTCTCCAAGTGTCTGGATAAAGCACGTCTGCTTACCCATTACCTATTATTCCATTCGTTTTATCGGGAGAAATAGTCGGCAACTTTAACCCAAATACGCGTAAATTAATGATTTGCGACTTAAAGCACTGAATATATAAGACATTACTAGTACCCGACATTGCCAATCAGACAAAAAAACCTCACATTTAAGTCATGCAAACCAATTTTTCTTTGGAACTATTCACACAAAACCTTTTTGCTTGGTCATTTTTAGTACTTTGTTTGATCGCCATGGCCTACGCCATGAAGGCCATCAAAAAAGAAAAAACAGTCTTTATTGAAAATGCGACTTCTATTTCTTTTGGCCCCTATATTTTAAAAGTTCCAGGTTGGTGGAGCATCACTCTCCAAAATGAAAACGAAATACGATTTGAGCGAACCGATACTCGCTATGATTGGTTTGCTCTTTTTAAAATTGAAACGCTAAAAGAAAATTCAAAAAGTATTGTCGAAGAATTCACTGATGAAATTCATGAGAGAAAATTAATGTTTGATTTAGGTGCTGGAGTCATTCATCAACCTGAGTCGACAAAACAAAATGCTTTAACAAATGCTGATGTTGCTCGCGTTGAAGGAACGGCAACTCAAAATGGTATTGAGCGTGTGTATTACGATGCAATGTTAGCAAGAGATCATGAAACAAAGATAAGATTATGGGCAGAAAGTAAAAGCTCGGTCCTCAACGGTTTAGTTGAAGGACCTTACTTTGAGTATGTGATTCAAAACTTAGAAAGAAACTAGTTCTTCTTTGGCGAGAAGTTACGGATACGGCTGATCAAGAACTGGTTTAACTCATCGTCTGTTCCGAAAACATCATCGATAAGTTCACAGTCCATTAAGAATCCAGTCATACGCTTAGCAATTTGGTGCAAGCTTTCAACTAGATATAATCCACCAATATTTTCACCATTAAATGATTTAATGATCTCTTTTCTAGCGTGATTGAAGATTTCAGATTCAGTGATGTCTTCTGGAAGGAAGTCCTCACCCATTTTTTCTTCAACTTCTTCAATCGCTTGATCACGAATATCTTCATCAGTTGCAAACGCAACTCCATATTCAGTGGCCATAGCATCAATCAATGCTTCTCTTTGTGCGCTATCAAACATGATCATGCTATTTTCTTTAAGCAAATTGATCGTGTATGTTGCAAGCGTACGCAAGGTTTCGAAATCGGTCCTCATGAGGATTCCTTACTTATTAAAGTCAGATTCCTTTTGAGTTTAACCACTTGCGGTTCACCTTACAAGAAACTTCTTTGATAAAACGCACAGATAACGTATTTTTTTGCTTTTTCCTAACGCGGCGCTAATTATTTTTTGAATTTTCCTAGAATTTTTCGCTCACCAGATAAATACAAAATGATTAAATAACTCCCCAGCATTGCAGCTGAAATCAAGAGAAAGCCACCTGTGCGTTGCAAAAATGTTTCTTGCGGATTCCATAAATGTGGCATGGCCAAATGACCAACAACTCCCATCACTGCACCAGCAATGAAAATTTTTATCAAACGCAGGTTAATGAAAAAGCTAAGACCTGGTTTAAGTTCTCTTGACATGAGTAGACCCTGCAATAAAGCATTGACCATCATGGAAACGGTCGTACCAAGGGCAAGAATTTTAAAGCCATAAGTCGGAACTAGTGCCAAACAAAAGACAATATTGATGGCTATCGAAATGACCGAAATGGTCACAGGTACCTTTGGTCTATCCAAGGCAAAGAAGACAGGAGCAAAGATTTTATAAATTCCATAAGCCGGTAAACCTAGAGCATAAAGTTTGAGCGCTTGAGCTGTCGCTTGTGTATCATCAAATCCAAAACGACCTCTTTCAAAAACAAGGCTAACAACTGGCTGAGCCAAAACCCACAGAGCCACCATCGCCGGAACAATCGTTATAAAAGATAGGATATAACTACTTCTTAAAATATCGACGGCCTTATCTTTGTTGCCCGATTTAATTTCATCAGAAAAATGAACAAGTGTTGAGCCAGAAAGTGAGACACTTAGAATGCCTACAGGAAATTGAAAAAGTCTAAAGGCATAACTCAGCCATGATACCGCACCAATTTGAGTTCCTGTCGCAAGGATTGTCGTCACTAATAGATTAACCTGAGTGGCAGCAACGCCAACGGTAGAAATACCAACTCTTGCGACAATTCTCTTGGCCGGACCACTCCAAAAATTTTTAGGAGCTATCGGAGAAAATCCTTTCATAATTACTTGAGGTATTTGCAAAAGAAGCTGAGCAATACCACCGGCAACGACACCGATGCCCAGAGCATAAGCTGGATGATAATCGTGATCGATGAGATAAGCCGGAAGAATCAACATACAAAGAATCATCGAGACATTAAACGCGGCCGGAGCTAAGGCAGGTAAAAAGAAAACTTTTATACTATTAAGAACACCCATAAAAAGCGCAGCGACAGATACTAGCGCTAAAAATGGCGCCATAATTTTTGTTAAGTTAACAGTGAGCTCTAATCTTTGCGGATCTGTCGTAAACGCATCATCAGTGAATAAAAGAACAAGTGGTTCAGCAAAAATAATCATGGCAATAGCGACGCCAAGAGTCACAATTGAAAGCAGCACAAGAATCGAGCCAAGCAAACGCCTTGCAGCAAGATCAGACTTCAATCGCTCTTCAGTAAAGATTGGAACAAACGCTGCTGAAAAAGCACCTTCTGCAAAGAGGTCACGCAGTAAATTTGGAAGACGATAAGCGACAGTAAAAGCGTCTGTGATGCCGCTGGCACCGAAGGTTGCGGCCATCACCTGTTCTCGTACAAGACCTAAGACTCGACTCGTCAAAGTTGCCACGGCCATCTTGGCCGAAGAAAACAAAATTTTCTTAGAAGAACTTTGCGACATACTTTCCTTTAAAGCTTACTTTTTAAGTTTGCTCAATATAGTCTCTATGGTAATCAAAAAGCCTTAATTTCAAAAGTTTAGATGAGTTAGTAAGAAAAGAACAAAAGTCTTTTGACCATTATGGTTTCCAGCAAAGGAGAAGTTGAACATGGAGACGACCCTTAACTTCCTGGCCTTTAGTCCACTAATCGGACTCGCCGGGTTTCTATTCGCTATCGTGACATACGCATGGGTAGTGAAACAGCCTGCAGGTAATGCAAAAATGACTGAGATTGCAGGTCTCATCGAATCAGGTTCTATGACCTTCCTTAAAAAAGAATACACAATTCTTTTAGGGTTCTTGGTTGTGGTTGCTGGTTTAATTGGTTGGAAACTTGGTACTAATTCATCAATCTGTTACTTAGCTGGTGCTTTTTCATCAATGCTTTGTGGTTGGATTGGAATGAAAGCCGCTACTAAAGCTAACGTTCGTACAGCTGAAGCTGCTGCTCGTTCAGGTCAAGCTAAAGCTCTTTCTGTTGCGTTTTACGGCGGATCAGTTATGGGTATGACTGTTGCTTCTGTCGGTCTTATCGGTGTTGCTCTTCTTTATAAGTGGCTCTCTGGTTCAACGACGATTGAAGCTCTTAACGGTTTTGCTATGGGTGCTTCATCAATCGCGCTTTTTGCTCGTGTTGGTGGTGGTATCTACACTAAAGCTGCTGACGTAGGTGCTGACCTTGTTGGTAAAGTTGAAGCTGGTATTCCTGAAGACGATCCTCGTAACCCTGCAACTATCGCTGACAACGTTGGTGATAACGTAGGTGACACTGCTGGTATGGGTGCTGATATTTTTGAATCATATGTTGGTTCAGTTATCGCAACTATGTTCATCGGTGCTGGTTACGCTTCTGATTCTGGTGCAGTTATTCTTCCACTTGTTGTTATTACAATCGGATTAATTTCAAGTGTGATTGGTATTCTTGCCATGAACGCTCTTAAGAATTCTAACCCTGCAAGCGCACTTCGTATTGCTCCAATCATTGCTCTAATAGTTCTGTTTGCTGGTTCATACTTCGTTGTTAAAAGCATGGCTTTCTCAGTATTCCCATATGCAATGGGTCCTTTCTACGCCATGGTTATTGGTTCTCTAGTTGGTTTATTCATTGGTCTTGCTACTGAATATTACACAGCTGGTGAATTCGCTCCTGTAAGAAAAGTTGCTGAAGCTGGTAAAACTGGTCCAGCCACAAACATCATCGCAGGTCTTGCTGTTGGTATGTACTCTTGTATTGCTCCAATCGCTCTAATCTGCCTTGGTATTTACTTCGCTAACCACTTTGCAGGTCTATACGGTATCGGTATCGCTGCAGTTGGTATGCTTGCTACAACAGGTGTTACAATGTCTGTTGATGCTTACGGCCCAATTTCAGATAACGCTGGTGGTATCGCTGAGATGTCTGAGCTAGGACCTGAAGTTCGCGCTATTACAGACGGACTTGATTCAATTGGTAACACTACTGCTGCTATCGGTAAGGGTTTTGCGATTGGTTCAGCGGCTCTTACAGCTCTTGCACTTTTCTCAGCCTACGCAACTGCGGTTGGCTTAGAAAGTATCAACATCATGGATCCAAAAGTTGTTATCGGTCTATTCATCGGTGGCGTACTTCCATTCTATGTTGGTGCTAACACAATGAGCGCTGTTGGTTCAGCTGCTCAAAAAATGGTTGAAGAAGTTCGCCGTCAGTTCCGTGAAATTCCAGGAATTATGGAAGGAACTGGTAAGCCAGATACTGAGCGTTGTATTGCAATTGCAACAAATGCTTCTCTTAAAGAAATGGTTGCTCCTGGTCTAGTTGCTGTCCTTGCTCCAATCATCGTTGGTTTCGGTCTTGGCCGTGAATCACTTGGTGGTATGCTTGCTGGTGCAACTGTAACTGGCGTTCTTATGGCACTATTTATGGCCAACGCTGGTGGCGCTTGGGATAATGCTAAGAAATCAATTGAACAAGGTTTAATTCCTGGTGAAAAGAAAGGTACAGACGCTCACAAAGCTGCTGTTACTGGTGACACTGTTGGTGACCCGTTCAAAGATACTTCAGGACCTGCGATGAACATCCTTGTTAAATTGATGTCAATCGTTGCTCTTGTTATCGCTCCACTTCTCTAATACTTCTTACTATGTAAGAATTAGGCCCAAGGGAAACCTTGGGCTTTTTTATGCAAAAAAAATATATCTTTATTATTTTCATCTGTTCATTTGCTTTGTCCTATCGCTGGCTAAACACTGGTGGCGATGAAACAACTCATCAATCACAAGAAATATCTTCGCTTCAAGTGAAGACACCTGATCAAAAAATAGAGAATAAAGAATTAGTTTCTGCAAAAAAAGAAATCAAACCCAAACTCAATCTTCAAGCTCTTGAAAAATTAAAACAACAAAGTGAAGACCCAAGCTTTCTTCCTTTTGATAATGAAGGGAATATTTATATTGAAAACGTTGTTATAGATGAGCAATGGGCAGTTGCTCATGGCGATGTCTTAGTCGGTAATGCTGAATCTATTCTTCAGTTAGAAAAAGATGGTCTCCCTCTTGTTCTAGCAAAGCCAAAACTTTGGAATGATGGTGTTATTCCTTTTGTTATAGACTCATCAATACCAAGTGATCAAAAAAATGAAATTTTAAAAGCTGTTAATATTCTCAATCAACAAACAGTGGTGAAATTTGAAGAAGCAAAATCACAGGAAGACAAAATTTTATTTAAGTCCGGTGGAACTCATTGCTACTCTTACGTGGGACGAATTGGTGGCACTCAAGACCTTGTCTTAAGTTCTGATTGTCAGGCACCACAGATCATCCATGAGATGCTACACGCTCTTGGTTTTTACCATGAACAGAGCCGGCCTGATCGTGATGAGTACTTACAAATTCTTTGGGAGAATATTGAGCAAAAATACTTTGAGCAATTTAAAAAAATGCCGCCTCTTCATAGCTCAATAACTGAATCTCAATTTGATTATCAATCCATCATGCTTTATCCATCGTACGCTTTTTCCATTGGACCAACTGATCCAAGTATTTTAACTATCGACGGCGAAGAATATTCACCGCTTAAAACATTAAGCTCAGGTGATATTGAAAAGATTAGATTGCTATATAGAGATTAAAACGGCTTGAGATAACGACTGGCGATTTTTTTTACTGCAACTGAACCGCTACGACGACGAGTCTTTAAACTAGTTAAATGCGATAAGAGTGAGCGACGAATTTTCTTCGTAACTAACAACCTTGCCTTCCTAACTGTATTTGACGCAGTAACTTTCATGGCAAAACCGTACCACAAACCTCTGTTTTTACAAAATCTTCATGCGCGGCGCAACACAAAAGTTCGTTAACATTATGAAATGACAGGGGTATTATGCCTTTATGGAACGACATTCGAACTACATCCAAAGCAAATCTCCCCTTAATTGGGACGAGTACTTCATGCTTCAGGCCATGCTTGCAAGCTTTAGAAGTAAGGATCCAACCACTCAAGTGGGTTGTGTTTTAGTCGATCAAAACCATCATCAGATTAGTATGGGTTATAACGGATTCGTTGCAGGTATCGATGAAACGAAACTTCCGTGGGGTAAAGAAGACGCTGAGCTAGTTGATCAAAAATATGGTTATGTTGTTCACGCTGAAAGTAATGCCATTCTTCATTCGACGAAATCACTAGAAGGATCAACTGCATACGTTACGCTTTTTCCCTGCCATGAATGCGCCAAGATGATTGCATCAAAAAAAATAAAAGAAGTTGTTTATCTTAGTGATAAACATGCTGATCGTGACTACTCTCCTGTAGCAAAAAAGATTTTTGAATTGTCAGCAATCACAACTCGTTCTGTGGAAATCAATTCTGAACTTGTGGATAAACTGCACCATTACTTGATCAAATTCCCTCGTTAATCAGAGCCAAAAAGACATACTTTAAACGACAAACTCCCCTTCATGACGTCTTTGGCAACCTTTTGCCCCTATCATTTCTTACAATGGTTCTACACTACGTAAGTATTTATGTGAATTTCGCCCCTATCGTCGGACCATTCAATTGGATATGCTTATTCGTGAGAGGGCCAATAAGGCTGAGATACCAGGATGGCGTCACAGTTTTATCACACCACACACTGGCCCTACTGATGACCTGAGATTTTTTAAAGATTCGATTAAGGCGCCTAAAAGAATCTGAGAAAAATTTCGAGACCGAGATCATAAACCGGGAGGCATTTATGTTCATGGCAGTAGCAGTAGAATCCGCAAAACACCCACTAAACAGAGGTGACTATAAAGTCTGGTATCTAGAAATAGATTCAGGCAACAACGTCATCGGAATAGGAGTCATGCCAAAAGCGGAAATGGTAAAGAACCTATTTCAAAACTATCAAAAAACTGGAAGCTCGAATTGGAAAGCTTTCGCTAAAGGAGCTGATGAATCAAAAGCTATTGAAGTTTATGATTTCATCTCTCAAAACATGCACGAAAATACTCACTTTGGAAATCTGCCAACACTGGCTGAGTTCCAAGAAACTCTTAACCGATTGCAATCAAGCTTTGAGCTTAGAGCAATCGCTAGCTAAATAACTTAATCGAGGTACTCGCTTCTAGGATGGATATGAGTGCCTCTCTACAATTACCTTCTGTTATGGTTCTCTTCGAAAAAATCTAAATCAATACTTATCCCAGCTGCAAACACTACGGCTTTTTGGCTTGAAGTTAATCCCTCAAACTCAATCAAGAATTTGTCGGCATCCGTAAACACCTCTCTTAAGATTCCTCCCCACTTCTTTGAAATTTTTGCAATTTCATTTCCATTGGCACTAAGAATAGTAAAAGTCCAAATTCGCCAAAACGGTGCACGAATTCGAGCAAAAATATTTCCTCTAGCATCGGCTAAATCATAACGTCTGAAGATAAAAGCAAATCGCTGATAGATATGACCAACAACCTTGCTCTCACTGGTGATTTGAAGATCGGAAAAGAACCAATAAAATGGACGATTCATTTCCATTAATTCTTTTCTATTTTCATCCCAAACTTTAATTGTAAGTGGTCGATGACGACGCAGCATACTGCGCAATAATAACGCCCATAGTCCCTTGCGTTGTTCTGCAATAAATCCTATCGAATGACCTTGCTCATCTAAGACCTTGTATTTATTCCGAGTTTCAAACCCCGTAATAATCTCTCCCCATTCCTTGGATTGATGCACAAAAACTTTATTCAATGATGCAAAAAACATATCGATAACATTCATAAAATCCCTCTATTTCCCTTGGGTTTACAAGCCTCGAACACTATAATCTCTCGGTATTTGCTAGGCAAAGGAGCCCCACATGAAACCATTCATTATTGTTCCAGATGGCTTTGATAAAAACCAATTCAAAAAACTTCAGGCCAACACTTCATTAGAAGTTCACCCAGAAAGCAAAGTTGATCAAGAAAAACTTAAAGAACTTTTACCAAAAGCCGCTGGTCTTATTATTCGTTCAGCGACAACTATCACGCCAGAACTTTTAGAACTAGCGCCTAATCTTAAACTTGTTATTCGTGCTGGTGAAGGTACGGATAATATTGATAAGAAAGCTTGTGGCACTAAAGGCGTTAAAGTCGCCAACACTCCTGGTGCTAATAATAACTCAGCTGCTGAGCATGCTATAGCTCTTATGATGACCGTGCTAAGAAAAACTGCCGAAGCTGATGCTTCAATGAAGACTGGTGCTTGGGAGAAATCAAAATTTACTGGTGTTGAACTCGCTGATAAGAAAATTGGTATCATCGGCTTTGGTCGTATCGGACAAATCGTTGCAAAACGTTTGGCCGGCTTTGATCCTGAAGTTATGTTTTTTGATCCAATGGTTGAAAAGTCTGACATTAGTTATGCAAAAAAAGAAAGTGATCTTAAAAAGATCTTTTCTACGTGCGATATCATTACAATCCACGTTCCATTAATGGATAAAACGAAGGGCATGATTAATCGTGAACTTCTTGAGGCTATGCCAGCTCATGCGATTCTTGTGAATGCAGCTCGCGGCGGCATTGTTGATGAAGAAGCACTTGCTGACGTTCTAAAGAATAATAAAATTCGTGGTGCTGGCTTTGATGTGTTTGCGACTGAACCACTTGATCCAAGCAATAAGCTTAAAGAACTATCAAATCTTGTCATGACTCCACACCTTGGAGCATCAACAGAAGAAGCTCAAGTTCGCGTTGGTGAGATGGCCGTTAGCCAAATCAATGAATTTTTTGTGAATAATAACCTCTTAAACGAAGTGAAAGCATAATCGTGAAAACTCTAGCAATTATTGGCTCCCAATGGGGCGACGAAGGTAAAGGTAAGATAACTGATCTGTTGGCAGCGAAATGCGACCTGGTCGTTCGCTATCAAGGTGGAAACAATGCTGGTCACACCATTATTGTTGAAGGCAAAAAAACTGTTCTTCATCTGATTCCATCAGGAATCCTTCATCCTCATTGCCTCTCTCTTGTCGGCCATGGTGTAGTTTTTGATCCTCGTGCATTTGAAACTGAGCTTAAAAAAGTAACTGATGCCGGAGCGAAAATCACGCCTGAGAACTTAAAGATTTCTAGAGGTGCGACAGTCATCACGACTTATCATAAAATTCTAGATGCAGTCAGAGAGTCACAAGGTCCATTAAAGATTGGCACAACTGGAAAAGGCATTGGCCCAGCTTACGAAGATAAAGTTTCAAGACGCGCGCTTAAACTTGGAGATCTTCTCGATCTAGAAACAATAAAAACAAAACTTACTTCTAGCCTTCAAGAAAAGAAGGCGCTTTTTGATTCACTTTATAAAGCTGAATACCCAAGTGTTGAGCAAGAAGCTAATGAGCTCTATGAATATGGAAAAAAGCTTGCGCCTTATTTAGACGATACGTTCGCATTAATTGACCAGGCTCTTATGGCGGGTAAGAAAGTCATGTATGAAGGCGCACAAGGCGTTCTTCTCGATATCGACTGGGGCTCTTATCCATTCGTAACTTCATCATCAACTTCAGCAGGTGGAATTTATACCGGCGCTGGTTGTCCTGGAAGTACAGTTGAAGAAATTCTAGGTATTACTAAAGCCTATACAACTCGTGTAGGAGAAGGCCCATTCCCTACTGAGCTTTTCGATAAAATGGGTGATGATATTCAAACCAAGGGTGGTGAGTTTGGTGCTACAACTGGTCGTAAAAGACGTTGTGGCTGGCTTGATCTTCCTCTTTTAAAATATTCTGTTAAAGCCAGTAACTTAACTTCTATCGCTCTGACAAAAATTGATGTCCTTGCCAATATGGGGAATCTGAAAGTTTGTACGGCGTATGAAGTTGATGGCAAGAAATACGATATGGCTTCACCAGGACTTGATCTCTCAAAAGTGAAGCCAATTTTTGAAGAAGTCACGGGATTTGATGACGACTTTAAAGGCGATACTCTCTCGGACTCATTGAAGTCTTATATTTCTAAGATTGAAAAACATGTTGGTATCCCTGTTGGAATTTTAGCCTACGGACCTGAACGCCATCAAATTAAATTCGTTAAAGATTATTTTTAAATGATTCTTTTAGCTTGGCTAACTTCATTAGTGGCCACCCTTGGAAGTTTGTTTTTTAGCGAAGTGATGGAATTTGTTCCATGCTCACTTTGCTGGTATCAACGAATCGCCATGTATCCAATCGTGATAATTCTTGGAACAGCCATGTGGAAGGATATTAAGAATATCTCCACGATCGCATTCCCTCTCTCAATCATTGGACAGGCTTTGTCTATTTACCACCTAGGTGTTCAATACGATATAATCCCTGAAGCTGCCTCGCCGTGTATTCAAGGCATTCCGTGTTCATCAATGTATATTCAATGGCTAGGCTTTATAACAATTCCGTTCTTATCATTTATCGCATTTGCTTTAATTAATTTTTTCTTATGGAAGTCAGATCATGAAAAATAAAAAAACGATTATTCTTGGAACAACGACTCTCCTTTTGGCGATTTTTTTATCTGCTTCACTTTGGTACAAAAACCAAAAAGCAGAAACTTTTACTAAAGAAGTTTCGACAAAACAGGCCATGCTTGAGCGTACCTATTCTCCAACTCTTGGCAATCCTGATGCGAAAGTTACTCTTGTTGAATTTCTAGATCCGGAATGTGAAAGCTGCCGCGCTTTCTATCCTTATGTTAAAGAGCTTTTGTCAAAATATCCAGACGTTAAACTTGTCGTTCGCTATGCTCCTTTTCATCCTAATTCTAAATTTATCATTAAAGTTATTGAAGCTGCTAGAAAACAGGACAAATACTGGGAAGCTCTAGGCTTGTTGTTTTATCACCAACCTGAGTGGGGATCTCACCATGATCCAAAACCTGAACTTGTTTGGACTTATCTTCCAGAACTCGGCTTAGACATTGATAAGTTAAAAGAAGATATGAATGATCCAAAAATTCAGGAGATTATTGATCAAGATGAAGCTGATACAAAAGCGGTAGGTGTTCGTGCCACACCAGGATTCTTCGTTAACGGAAAGCCTTTAGTAAATTTTGGCTATCAGCAACTTGAAGACATGATTAAAGCTGAAATCGATTCTCTTTAACGGCCATTTGAACTTTCTAAAGGTGAGTCATAACCACGATCAATACCAGGTCCGTTAAGGATTGGTAGTTGACGTCTTCGACTAGTTTCAGAGCCAATTGCTGAGCTCCCGACCAATTCATACTCCTCGCCGCGACAAACTGCCGAGGTAGCACCTGGAGTGATTGAACAGTTTGACGATCTTCCCGTTAAACTTTCTTGCAATTCAGATTGCGCGCAACCACAAATGGAAAAGACTGAGCTCTGCTTATCAAGGTTAAGGCAACTAATATTATCTCTAGCAAATAAAACACCACAGCTTAGCTCACCGCTTGTAACTTTTGAGATATCACCAGGTGAAAGTTTGGCAATTTTATTTTCTCCGTGGCCATTTAGTTGGTCCAAAGCTTCTTGAAGTTTTTTGATTTTTTCTGGTGATAACTTTGATTTAACAGCTGCAATTATAGCATCGATCGATTCAAAGTCGTCTCGTACTTTATCTTCACCATCATTAACAGGGCAACCACATGCTCTTTTATCTACAGGAGAACCAACTGAACAAACATTTTCAGCACACTCAGGTGCCGCCATAACATTTGAAGAAATGAAGCTACCTAAAATAAGAAATGTAATGGCTTTTAATACAGTTGCTTTCATGTGAACTTCCCTGAAGTTAAATAACTTATTTAAGTAAGCTTAAACTGTATCGGCTAAATAGCTAAAGTTTATTAGTCTTCTGCTCTAAGTCCTTAAAATTATGAAAGTTTTATTTTTCTATCCTGACTTGAATTATTGCCACTAAAGCAACTCTCCAATGGCTTTATCCAGATTAGACGAAACGATTTGAGTCTTAACAATTTTATTAGCAAGATCAAGTGGACTCTTGGTTAATACTCTAACGTAATTTGGAGTATAACCTTCCCACTGATCATTTTTATTTTTGCGCTCATAAAGAACATCAGCAACGCTTCCAATTTGATCTTCTGCAAACATAGAAAGTTTAGCTTCACCTAAAGCGATAAGAGACTTCACTCTGTCTTTCTTCACGCCGTGCTGAATATGATCTTCCATTTTTGCAGCTAAAGTATTTTTACGTGTCGAAAATGGAAAAACGTGAAAATGAGTCAAAGCCAGCTCTTTTGCTAAATCATAAGTATCTTGGAACTGTTCATCTGATTCACCAGGAAAACCAACAATGATATCCGCGCCAATTCCTGCATCTGGAAAGCGCTTTAATATTTTTTGAATGACTTGCTTATAAAAAGCTACATCATATTTTCGACGCATATTTTTAAGGATCTCATCATTGCCACTTTGTAGTGGAATATGAAAATGCGGCATAAACTTAGGACTTGATGCAAACACATCCAAGAGCTCATCAGATAGCGTGTTTGGCTCAACACTTGATAATCTTAACCTTTCAAGCCCATCAAGCTTTAAAATCGTTTTGACGAGCTCTGGTAGTCTTTCTCCACTTGAGCGCTCATATTCGCCAATATTCACACCAGTTAGGACGATTTCCTTAAAACCTTGGGCCAAAACACCTTTGGCTTCCTCAACGGCTTTTTCAACGCTTATCGCACGTGAGCGACCTCTAGCTTGCGGAATAATACAAAATGAACAAACGTAGTTACATCCATCCTGAATTTTAAGAAAGGCTCTGGTATGGCCTTCTGAAGAAGATGTCGCTGCACCATAAAAGTCTGAAGTTTTATCAATATGGATTTGATCACTTTCTTCTTCACCAAGATAATCAAAAACTTTATATTTTTCTGTTGTTCCTAGAACTAAATCCACACCCTGCATTTTCGCTATTTTTGGAGCATCCATCTGAGCGTAACAGCCTGCTACAACTATTTTTGCCTCAGGGCTTGATCGATGGGCCTTATTAATTAGATTTCTACAGGTTGAATCAGCGCTGTCGGTAACAGTGCACGTGTTTATAAACACAACGTCAGCACTTTCACCGAAAGGGACGACTTGGTAGCCGCGCTTTTCAAAACCAGCTGCAATAGAACCTGTTTCAGAGAAATTTAGACGACAACCCAGTGTATGCAAGGATACACGCTTAGAAAGCGTTGAATTTAGCTCTAAACTATTCATTTTTAGGATCCATAGCCAATATAGCTGTAATGAAGGGGACATTAAACGAAGGGCGTCAAAGGTGCAACATTTGCGAAGAAAAAGAGGTTAAATATTGAAAAAATTTACCGCGCAGAATTGACAAGAATACTAATACCTCGTAAATTCACTTCACCTTTTTCGATTCGTCGGTCCCGTAGCTCAGTTGGTTAGAGCATCTCACTTTTAATGAGAGGGTCCTGTGTTCGAGTCACAGCGGGATCACCATTGAAAAAGGAAATGATCTTTGTACAGTTAATGCTCCCATCGTCTAGCCTGGTCTAGGACACTGCCTTTTCACGGCGGTAACAGGGGTTCAAATCCCCTTGGGAGTACCATTTTTTATAAGCCCTCGAAATCATTAAGTTTTTCGAGGGCTTTTTTGTTTTGTACCGGTTTGTACCGGTCGGTTCACGATTCAGAATCACTATCAACTAATCTCAAATGCCTAGAAAACTCTTTTGCCTCCGTTTGGCCAAGATTGCTGGCCGCGCCCATAGCCAATTTTTCAACAAACCATACGGCTTCTTTGTTTAGCTTATTGGGTGCATCGGAGTAATTTTTTTCTACAACATCGCGAGACTTCCATCCACCTGCTGCCTGAGCAGCATCAAGCCCTAATCCTTGTCTAACGATGTTGGTCATGGCCTTTCTAAGAATATGGGTCGAAGTAAATTCTGGATACAAGTCAGCCTTCTTTAGGGCCTTATTGTAATTGTATTGAATTTGGCGATACGTAACTGGCTCGCCATCAATCTCAAAAACAAAATCGAGTCTTTTCTTCGTGGACTCTCGAAAGAAATTGCACGGAGTCTCCGATTTGTTTGCCAGTCGCCTTTCAAGGATTGCCATGGTTGTCGAGTTCAGATGGACAGTCCGTTCTTCTCCATTCTTAGGAGTTTCTTTTAAACGAACAAATCTTTTACTCTCTCCCCAAATTGCAACATCACAAACGTATAGAAAGCCCTCTTTAAAATCTACGCTTTCCCATTGTAACCCTGCGACTTCTTGGCATCGGCCGGCCATATAAAAATGAAGTTCAGCAAAATCTCTCCAAAATTCACAATCAAAAGAATTTAGAAAAAGCTGCACTTGCTCCATCTTCATTTTTGGAGAACGCCGTTTTGGTTTCTGCTTAACAATCCCAGAAATATAGTGCCGCTTTAAAATTGGAACGGTGAACATTCCATCGTAGTTTTCTCGGTACCAATTTAAAATTGCTTTTAAGCATTTCAAATCGTTATCAAAGTTAAAACGACGAGGATTCTTTAAAGCTCGCGCCTCCTTCACCTTTTTTTCCATGAAGGCATCAAGAAGCTCTGGGGTAAGCTCGACCATTTTTACAGCAAGTAAGTCTGGAAAGAAGTATCTCGCAAACTTCACACGATCCTCAATTGTTTGAGGCTCTAATGATGGAAGGTGCTTCGATTTATACAACTCCCAAACTTGTCCTAAGTTGTATCTTTGATCTGATCCATTTAAGCGGGTTGTTACCCGCCTAAATGAATCCTCTGTTGAGTGTTTTGTAGCTGGGCCAATATTGATCTCGGCATTAGTCAGAAGTGGATGGAAGTTTCTTCTCCAAGCAAGTGCCTCAGTCAAATTATCAAATGACTCCGAGTACTCTTTCTTGTCGATGTACTTCCTCGCAACGTATTTCCCCGTCACTAAATCTTTTCTAATACCTTTATGATTTTTTAGGGCGGCCCATCTTTTTTTTGCTGTCATAAATCTCCTTCTAAAACCCAGTTTTGGATTTCGTCAGGAATGAAATAGACAAACTTGCCCTTCTTAACTTTCGGTATCTTCTCATCTGATGTGAGATTATAGATATGCCCCTTGGAGCAACCTAAAAAAATCGCCACATCTTTCACGCGCCATATTTTCTTGTCAAAGAGCCGTGTTGATCGTTCACAATCAACGGTGCCATTATAGCACGTAGAACGATCTAATTCATGTCTGATTGTTCCATTTTTCAGAGTCAAAAAACCACCCTAATCAAACGATTGAAATACCGAGGAAATCGACATGGAGTTCATTGATCTGCCGCAGTTCTCCATCTTTACCGCGAAATTCTCTAGGCTTAATTCGCCCCATGATGGCAATCGGATCACCTTTTTTAAGGCAGGTTGAACAACATTCCCCAACGCGTTCCCAAGCCACTACCTCATGCCATTTCGGTTCATCACTCCCTTCAACTCGCTCTGCCACCGTGAAATTGCAAACTGCTTTGCGACTGGTGGTGTAGCGTAACTCCGGTCTTTTTCCGACTCGTCCAAAAACTTTAATTCGCTCTTGTCTCTGCATATATTCCCCTCTACTCCATTAAGAAATCTTCAAGCTGCTAGCGACATACTGCCAAAAGTCCACTTCTTCGCCCTTCTTCTCGTTTTGTTTAGCAAATTCACGCATGACTTTTGCCTTGAGATCGAGCGAATTTTCTTTTAGCTTCTCAATGTCTTTTTTAGTGATGTTCTCTAATAAAAAGAAAACTAGATCATCAAATTCGACAGGATTACCAAACTCTTTTGCGTTCGCTTCGCGTAGAATTTGCAAAAGCTTTTGGCGCATTTTCTCGTTTTTCCGAAATGAAACCGAAAAGGTCTGTTTGTTTTCCAGCTCGCTATGCTTCTTTTTCTCATCCGCTTTACGCCCCCTTTTAGTGCCCTTAATCACTTTATCTGGATCAACCATTCTCTTTAATTGACTGCCAACTTCCTTTTTAAATTCCTTACCTCGCACTACATCCTTACCCTCTCCCTTACTAATTACTTCCTTCTTCTCTTCCATTATTTCCTCCAATTTGTTTTTTATTTTCCCCACTCCCCTGCCGGATTTCCCTTTGTTTGAATATTTACTAGGTCAAGATTGACTACACCCTCGAAACTGGTTGAGTGGGGGTAGTCAATCTTGCACCGACGTAAATACCGAAAACTAAAAGGGAAATCCGGCAGGGGCCAAACTTATAAAGCGTTATCTGACCGCCTATGTGACCTTTAAAAATCATTCAAAAAGCTCTGCATAAGTTTGTACTCGTCCTTGATACCAATAGCGTGCGTTGCGATAGTCAAAGCACTTAAAATTCAATTTCTCATCCAAACATAGGATAATTTTATCTTGCACTACCGCTGCTTGCTGCCGCAGCCCCTCGACATAGGCGCGATACACGCCGTAGCTATTAAAGACATAGAACGCAAAGTGAAAGTCTTGCCCCTCTCCATAACGTTCAAATTTGTGCATAAAACGCCGCTTACTCTTTTGGGTTAGCTCCACCTCGATGGCCATACAAAGGCTTTTGCCTGCGCGTCTAATATACGCCGTGGCATCAGGTGCAACGCTCAAACCCTGCTCGTGATAAACGGAACCGCCGATGATATCTTCAAGTTCTAAAAGCTCTTTTAATACATGAGCTGTAATCAGGTCGTGATTCACTTGATCAGATTTTTCATCATAGACGTTTTTAAAGCACGAAATTCTTGCCCCATTATCCGTTAGTCCCAAGTATTTGCGCTTGCGATCAATCAAGTTAAAACTCTTCACGAGTCCCAAGCGTTCAAGCTTTTTGATTCGTCTGGCAAATGGACTAAAGGTCATGTTGGGAGCAACACGCTGATGCAGATTCTGCAAGTTCGTAATCTTCCAACGTCCCACTTCATTCAGAATGTCTAAATCATTCGCTAATAGTAGCGTCTGTTTTGCCACTCATTCCCCCTGCGTTTTTGTTGAAAACTGGTATTTCCTGCTCCACTTTCTCGATTCTTTTCACCTCCGCTTTTTTCTTGTTAATAAATCCAAACTCTTCAAAAAACTCGATATCTTGTTTAATTATTTCTGGATCGAGATATTTAAAATTGATTAACTCCACTCTGGTTGGCCCTTGACGCAGTAAAATACATTGCCCAGGTCTAAGATTTTTTAAGATATTAGGGTGTGCAATTAATTCTTCAACTTCGCGCGTACTGCCGAGTTCTTGCTTAACTCCATCTTCAATGCGTAGTGTTTGTTTCGCCCCTGCTCTTGTGCCAATCGCTTCACTGATCTCGGTTGCTGACTTGGCAAGGCGCTGTTTAAACACTAGCCAGTTATCAGTATTTTCAAAGATTTGATCTTTTAATTCAGGACTAATTTTTTCAAGATCACTTGGCGACTGAATCGCAAAGGTAAACTCCATTCCTGCCTTACGACTCTTGTTTAAAATTTCAATAAACTCATCAGTGATAATTGCTGACAGTTCATCTATATGCACACCGATTGATTTGTATTTTTGATACTCAGGATTGGTGAAATTGCGATACTTGTCGTAAACCGCAAAAGTCAGATCACCTAAAATAATTTTACCAAGGCTTCTGGCACTAACCGGATAACCCAGCACTGGTAAACCGATATAGACACATTTACCGCTGCCCCAGATTTCTTTAAAACTTAATCCATTGGCAGCAAGTTTTTCACCAAAGTCAGAATCTACAACCTTTTCAAGGCGCGAAATGATACCGGTAATGTCCTTGCGTTCAAAAATTGCTTCGGGATCATTTGGGCACGACTCATCCTTAATAACTTTAAGGATCGAAGCAAAACTAATTGGTTGATTGAGGCGTTTTAAAGTTTTAATGGCGGACTTTAAAGCGTCATAGCAACAATTAGCATAATGTTCCTCTGACCAACTAAATGCCGCATGAATGCGATCTGCAATCTGAGTTGCACTGCCATCTTTAACCGGGTTTAATGAGATTGCCCCAGTACCGTTATAAAACTCAGAAAATATCTGATAGTCACGATCACACAGACGACACAAGTTAATAAACTGCTCTAATGACTCTTGATCTCCTTTAGGGTCAATATAAAGAACAGGTTTACCAAGCTTTAAATCGCTATAGATTAAGTTATCAATAGCAACGGTCTTACCGTATCCAGATGCTCCCACGATAAGACTATGCCGTTTACGCTCAAGTTCACTGACGAGAATTTCACAACGATTAGTCACCGAGTATCCGAGAGCATCATCATTACCAGTGATTTTTTTGCTTTTAAGCTCTGTCCGCTCAATTTTTTTAAGCTCTGGCTTTTTGCGCTTATCCAAAACATAGCGCTTAACTAGCCACGGAATACCTTCGCCAATAACTTTAAAGAGAATAAACACAACCACGCAGCCAAGCAGATCAATAAGCGGCTCCATAAAGTCGCCTAGGCCCTCTTGTCCTTTGCTTTCCTTTTTACTGCTCATTGCTATTCTCAATGGCATCACCAAGCTGATCACCGTAGGCATGTTCATAAATATCAAAGGCCGGAATATAAAAGGTCTTAGCGCCCTTTTTCACGTAGCGCTCTTTGGATTGATATTTAATCAGGTATTGCTTATTAACTTTGCCCTTTAACTGCTCTGGAAGTTCCTTAACGGGTACTTGATAAGCTTCTTTTTTATCCAAGCTGGCATCAATTTTTAAAGGCCCAAGTCCTAGCTCAATCTCATTGGGATCAATTGGTTCAGGTTTTTTTGGCTCCATCAACATATGATCGAGCTTGTAATTGCGTGGATCATCTTCGTGCAGCAGATAGCTAACAAATGCTGTAATGCCAGCTCCGACCACACCAAAGATCGCCGCATTACCAGCACGACTTTCTTTATCTGGACTGAGTGCTGCCCCTGCCGCCGCTCCCGCCATACCGCCCGCAAGCGAGCTATACACAACTGTCTTTTTTAGTGTTGAGCAGCCACTACAAAGTAATAGCAATATGAGTAAGGATTTCACTTCTCCCCCTTAGTTAATATGAATGACTTGTTAAAAAAGATCACAACCGCTTTTCCGGCCTGAGCAAATGAAACGATTTGACTGTCTTGTCCATTTTTGGCGACTTCGGCGCGCGCGTTATCGGCCACACCTGTTAGTCCGCTTAGAACCTTATTCTTGCCACTGGTGCGCGTAACTTCTCCAAATGGTGTGATGATGCGATCCTTGGCCGCATCCAGTGCCCCCGACATAAAGGCTGCCATTGAACTACTTAAAAAGCGTTTTTCTTCGCCGGTATAGACATGATCAGCAATAATCCCTTCTGCACCATCTAAGTCCCACAGCTTTGCCTTAATGGGATATTCCACTTCATCCAGCACCATCAGATCACATGCCCCAATAATGCGCCTGCCTGCGCTCACACTTTGGCAATGCAGTTCAGCTCCGGCCAAGTGATCAGCACTATGATCAAGTCTAATAAGTACAGATACAGGTGCAGAGGTAGTTGCCAACACCGAGTTAAGCATGATGCCTTTAACTCGCGTTAATGCCGTAATCTTATCTTCTTTAGTTCTAACAATAAGACGTTTTTCACTGCGCTCTAAAAGTTCACTGAGTTTTTGATCTTCTTCTAAAATTTTCTTGGCCAGAGCATCCATTTTATTATCATGGCGCTTCGGTGCCGCTTGCTTGCTTTGCACTTTATCGGCCTTATGAATTTGTGGTTTTTGATATTGATAAAGATCACTAGAATCTAGCTCACTAAATCCAGCTGATACCTGTACTGGCAAAAGTAGTAAAATGATCCACTTCACAGCGCACGCCCTTGAAAATAGATCATGGCCTTTTCAAGATAAACGGGAGGGCCTTTTGAAATGAAAGCTTTATCTTTGACGGTTAAGTCATTAACGCGCACAGGAGTTTTTCGTTTATTAATAAAATAAAGTGATCTAGGACAATCAAAGAGTTGATAGTCACTGGTTTCTTTTAATAATGTGAAGTAGGTGCAAGTCTTGGCCTCTTTGATCACGATATCTTTACTAGCTAAAGCTTCATCGTAGCGCACATTAAAGTGCAGTTTTGAATCGCGCATAAACACAATCATATTGCGATCAAAATCCTTTTTCTTGGTTTCAAAAACAAGACTGCGACCCTTGTTAAGTTCATAGATTTTATAATCGCCTTCTTGTCCTCCCACGTAATCAGTCACCACACTTGATAAATTCAGCGCTGTTAAATGTGACAACGACAAAAAAATAGTAAAAACCTGTGTTTTAAAAATGTAGTAAATCACCTGTCACTCCATTGATATTCAGACTTCAGTTTTTGTCCTTTAACGTCTGCAATGCGGTACTCATACTCAAACTTACTTGAGCGCTCTAAACTGACTTGATAGCCGCGATGGCCTTTATGATCTTTCACCACCACGTCACAATTGAGCGCTCCGATCATTTTGATCAAAGTGATGTCTTCAATTTGAAACTTCATCGCCTGTGCAGCTTTGATAACTTCTTTACTAACAAGGTCTTCATCGGCGCTGCCTAAAAAAATGCCCCTCATACCCTGATGGCATACGTCTAACGACGTTAAGGGCTTTAGACTTGGAATGGTTGGGCGCACTAGCCACGCGGTTAGCCCCGACACTATTAGGTTGCAAGCTAGCGCCACCCACATGATCTTTTTGAGCGGTTTGCCGATCTCTTTGATTGACACTGTTAGGTCTTGATACTTGTTCATGACTTCCCCTACTTAAATTTGGTGCTGAATTGTTAATGTGC
>Ga0210019_1001821_pt1 | contig 21851 bp, 14 predicted proteins | sample CryGeyCG2114_020_2_FD_183969 | JGI IMG/M metagenome (GOLD analysis project Ga0210019, IMG submission 183969) | Groundwater microbial communities from aquifer - Crystal Geyser CG11_big_fil_rev_8/21/14_0.20 (SPAdes) (version 2) | ecosystem: Environmental > Aquatic > Deep subsurface > Groundwater ...
TTCACCAGGCTCACCGCCTTGGCGACCTCCTCCTCCAGCGCGGTGTTCAGCGCCAGAACCTCGCTTTGCAGCTTGCGCTGGTTGCGCCGCTGCTCCGTCTCCCGCGCCGCCGCCATGCGGCGGACTTCCTGCGCGTTCTCCTTGAACACCTGGACCGCGCCGGCCATTTCCCCGACTTCCGTCTTCTGCCCGAGGGCGGGGATGTCCACCTCCAGATTACCGCCGGCCAGATCGTCCATGGCCTGGGTGATGGCCTTGATCGGATTGCGGACGCGGAAGTGGAGCAGCCAATAGCTGCCGGCGACCAAAAGGGTCAGCAGCACCACGGTGACCCAGACGCCGATCTTGACCAGGCCACGCACGCCCTCGAGAGAATCCTCGACGGCCTGGGACTTGGCGGTCAGCTGATCCTTGATCTCGCTTTTCAGGCCTTCCAGGGCGCCGGTCAGGGCGCTGTCGTCCAGGTTCAGCGCCTGGTCGATGTCGCGTGCCGTGGCCCCGTCGCGGGCCTGGGCCAGCACGGCGTCGACGGCCGTACCATAGGCGGTGATGACGCCCGCGAGGCCGTCCAGAAGCTTGGCTTCGTTCTCGGACACGCCAAGCGCCTTGTAGGTCTCGGCGGCGGCGGTGATCGCGGCCACGTCGGCCTTGACCTTGTCGGCCATGGCCGCGTCGCGGCGGATCACCAGGTTCTTGAAGTTGTGGATCAGCCCGCCGAACCCGAGATGGGCGCGGATCGAGTTGAGGAGCTGCGACTTGGTCTTCTTGGCGCCTTTCTTCTTCTTGCCTTCGGCGGCCTGGGCCAGGGTTTTCAACGCCTCGAGCGCCGGCGACGGATCGATCTGGATTTTCTTGTCGATCTCCTCCGGCGGCACGACGTCGAAGGTCAGGGTCTCGACCTCGCCCACCTGTTCGCCGTAGACCGCGACGATCTCCTCGATCGTTCCCAGCGCCGCCGTCTCCGCATCGTTCAGAGCCAGACCTTCATAGGTCTTGATGATGCTCATGGACTTGTCGGTAAATTTCTTGACGTTCTCCAGGTACTCGTCCGTCTGGCGCAGCATGTAGTCCTTGAAGTTTTCGATCAGGCCGCCGTAGCCCATGGCCGCGCGCAGGTCGCCCAGCAGGCGGATTTTTTCGTTCTGGGCTTCCTGGAACTCGACCCAGGCGCCGTCGATGGTTTCGACGTTGTTGGTGATCCGCAGCACGTTGACGACCTGGATGATGCCCGTCACCACGATGGCGATGAGCAGCATCCGGCTTGCCGTACTGATCCGCAGGTTGTTCATGTTTCCCCCTGTGCTGGATGCCAGAATCTTTTTTCTATTCGTTTGGTATTTTCTTCTGTTTAGCCCGTCTGATCGAATTAGTGTAGCTACCCAAAAGGTTGGGTCGGCCGGGATGTCGATATCCGCAGCGCGCAAGCCGCACGCGCAAGCCGGGACGCCGGCAACAGGCACCCACCAATCGCTTTAAGATGACGATTGCCCTCCCAGAACGAAGCCTTTCCGCAGCCCGGTCACGATTTATGCCCGTGACGTCCGGGGTTCCGCCCCGGTGCTTCAGCCGCTGGTATAAAGTATATCAGACTCCAAAGTCCGCCGCCTACCACTGAATGCGCCCCGCCTCCGCCCGCAACGCGACGCGCGCCCTTATTCGGGGAAGGACGCGTGAATCCATCACTTTCGAATTGACATAAAGATATGTTTATATGTATATGACAATCTATGAGAACGCTTGACGACACCATGAGTGGCATGCGCGCGGCGGCGGAACCGACCCGCCTTCGCATCCTCGCGCTGTGCGCCGACGGCGACCTGACGGTGTCCGAACTGGTCCGCATCCTGGGGCAGAGCCAGCCGCGCATCTCCCGCCATCTGAAGGTGCTGACCGCGGCCGGCCTGCTGGCCCGGGTGCCCGAGGGCAGTTGGGTATTCCACCGCTTGGCCCAGGACGGCCCGCAGACCGACCTGGCCGCGCGCTTGGTCGACCTGGCCCCGCTGAACGACGAGGTCCTGGCCCGCGACCGTCAGCGCCTGGTTCAGATCAAGCGCGAACGGGCCGAGGAAGCGGCCAGGTATTTCCGCGACAATGCCCGCCAGTGGGACCGCCTGCGCTCGCTCCACGTCGACGACGCCGTGGTCGAAAAGGCGATCCTGGATCTCGCGCCGGAGCACATGGAACGCCATCTCGACCTGGGCACGGGCACGGGCCGCATTCTGGAGCTTCTGGCCGGACGCACGGACCTGGGCCAGGGCGTCGATCTGTCGCGCGAGATGCTGGCCGTCGCACGCGCCAACCTGGACAGCGCCGGCCTGAGCCACTGCCAGGTACGCCAGGCGGACATCACGCAGCTTCCGTTCCCGGCCGAAAGCTTCGACCTGGTCACCCTGCATCAGGTGCTGCACTACCTGGACGACCCGGCGCGCGCCATCGAGGCCGCGGCCGCCATGCTACGCCCGGGCGGGACGCTGTTGATCGTCGACTTCGCCCCGCACGAGGAGGAAAGCCTGCGCCGTGACCACCGGCATCGGCGCCTGGGCTTTTCCGACACCGAGGCCGAGGCCTGGTGCCGCGCCGCCGGCCTGACGCCCCGGGCAATCCGCCATCTCTCCGGCGAGCCCCTGACCGTGACCCTGTGGTCGGCGGTCAGGGCCCCCGCCGCAACCGACGCCGCGCCGGTGCTTGCCAAAAGCGCCGCCGGCCGCGCCCTGGAGCGAACCGCCTGATGCCGACGCCGCCCACCGAGAACCTGCGCCAGGTCGCCGCTTTCGGCCGCGCCGCCGTTGCCGGCGCCTCTGTCGCCGCACCCCTGCCCGATGACGTGGAGGTCAGCTTCGAATTCTTCCCGCCCTCGACCGAAGGCGCGGAGGCGACCTTGTGGAACAGCATCCAGCGCCTGGCGCCGCTGCGACCCAAATACGTGTCCGTGACGTACGGTGCCGGCGGTTCGACCCGCGAGCGCACCCATGCCACGGTCAAGCGCCTGCTGGACGAGACGGACCTGGTGCCGGCGGCGCACCTGACCTGCGTCGACGCCACGACGCGGGAAATCGACACTGTCGCCCAGGACTATTGGGACATGGGCGTGCGCCACATCGTCGCCCTGCGCGGCGACCCGCAGGACGCGTCGGGCCGCTACACGCCCCATCCGGGCGGCTACGCCTTCGCCTGCGACCTGGTTGCCGGCCTGCGCCAGATCGGCGACTTCAACATCTCCGTCGCCGCCTATCCGGAGGTTCATCCCGAGGCGCGCAGCGCCAAGGCCGACATGGACAACCTGAAACGCAAGATCGACGCCGGCGCCGATCAGGCCATCACCCAGTTCTTCTTCGACACGGACGTCTACCTGCGCTTCGTCGACCAGGCGCGGGCGGCCGGCATCTGGGTGCCGATCATCCCCGGCATCATGCCGATCCACAGCTTCACCAAGGTCGCCAACTTCTCCAGGCGCTGCGGCGCCAGCATCCCGCGCTGGCTGTCCGACCTGTTCGACGGACTGGAGAACGATCCCGATACGCACAAGCTGGTCGCCGCCTCGCTGGTCGCCGAACAGTGCCGGACCCTTCACGCCTTCGGCGAGAAGCAGTTCCATTTCTACACCCTGAACCAGGCGGACCTGACCTACGCCATCTGCCACATGCTGGGTGTGCGGCCGAAGCCCCCGGCAGGAAGCGACGCCGGTGCCGACAAAAACCAAAAAACAGGCTGATCCCATGAACGACATGTCCGACCGATTCCCCGTGCGCCACGCCGGGGACCGCAGCGACGAACTGCGTGAAATCCTGAACGAACGCATCCTGGTCCTGGACGGCGCCTGGGGCACCATGATCCAGCAATACAAGCTGGACGAGGACGACTTCCGCGGCGACCGCTTCAAGAACCACGGCCATGACCTGAAGGGCAACAACGACCTGTTGATCCTGACCCGCCCCGACGTGGTCACCGCCATCCACGACCAGTTCCTGGCCGCCGGCGCCGACGTGACGGAAACCAACACCTTCAACGCCACGCGCATCGCCCAGGCCGACTACGGCACCGAGGCCCTGGTCTACGAATTGAACTACGAGGGGGCGCGGCTGGCCCGCGCCGCCGCCGACGCCTGGACCGCGAAGACGCCGGACCGGCCGCGCTTCGTCGCCGGCGCCATCGGCCCGACCAACCGCACGGCCTCGATCTCGCCCGACGTCAACGACCCCGGCTTTCGCAACGTGACCTTCGACGGCCTGGTCGAAACCTATACGGAGGCCGTGCGCGGTTTGACCGACGGCGGCGCCGACATCCTTCTGCTGGAGACCATCTTCGACACGCTCAACGCCAAGGCCGCCATATACGCGATCCTCAAGCATTTCGACGGCATGGGCCGGCGCTGGCCGCTGATGATCTCGGGCACCATCACCGACGCCTCCGGGCGCACCCTGTCGGGCCAGACGGCGGAGGCCTTCTACACCTCCGTCGCCCATGCCAACCCCATTTCCGTCGGCTTCAACTGCGCGCTCGGCGTCGAGGAACTGCGCCCGCACGTGCAGGCGGTCGCCACCGCCGCCTCGACCTACGTCAGCGTCTATCCCAACGCGGGCCTGCCCAACGAATTCGGCGAGTACGACGACACGCCCGAACACATGGCCAGGCATCTGGGCGAGTTCGCCCGATCAGGCCTGATCAATGTCGTCGGCGGCTGCTGCGGCACCACGCCCGCGCATATCGAGGCGATCGCCAAGGCCGTCGCCGGCGTCACCCCGCGCAAGCCGCCGGAGCCCGACAACGTGCTGCGCCTGGCCGGGCTGGAACCCCTGACCTTCGACGCGACCACGGGCTTCGTGAACGTGGGCGAGCGCACCAACGTCGCCGGCTCCGCCAAGTTCGCGGGCCTGATCCGCGACGGCAATTACAACGAGGCGCTGGAGATCGCGCGCCAGCAGGTCCTCAACGGGGCCCAGGTCATCGACGTCAACATGGACGACGCCATGCTGGACGGCGAGAAGGCCATGGCCACGTTCCTGAACCTGGTCGCCGCCGAGCCCGACATCGCGCGCGTGCCGATCATGGTCGATTCGTCCAAATGGTCGATCCTGCAGGCGGGACTGCGCTGCATCCAGGGCAAGGGTGTCGTCAACTCCATCAGCCTCAAGGAGGGGCCGGAACCCTTCAAGGAGCAGGCGAGGGAGATCATGCGCTTCGGCGCCGCCGTCGTCGTCATGGCCTTCGACGAGACGGGCCAGGCTGAGAACCATGGCCGCATGGTCGAGATCTGCACGCGCAGCTACAAGATTTTGACGGAAGAGGTCGGCTTCCCGGCGTCGGACATCATCTTCGATGCCAACATCTTCCCTATCGCCACGGGGATCGACGCGCACGATGACTTCTCCAAGGACTACATCGCCGCAGTGAAGACCATCAAGGAGACCTTGCCCCACGTCCATACGTCCGGCGGGCTGTCCAACATGTCGTTCTCGTTCCGCGGCAACAACGCGGTGCGCGAGGCCATGCATTCCGTGTTCCTGTACCACGCGATCAAGGCGGGCCTGGACATGGCCATCGTCAATGCGGGCCAGTTGACGGTCTATGCCGACATCCCCGATGACCTGCGCAGCATGGTCGAGGACGTGGTCCTGAACCGCCGCAAGGAGGCGCAGGAGGAACTGGTCGCCGTCGCCGAGAACGTGAAGGGCCAGGCCAAGACCCGCAAGGAAGACCTTTCCTGGCGCGAGAAGCCGGTGGCCGAGCGCATGACCCATGCCCTGGTCAACGGCATCGCCGACTATATCGACGCGGATACCGAGGAAGCGCGGCAGCAGTTCGCGAAGCCCTTGGAAGTCATCGAGGGGCCGCTGATGGACGGCATGAACGTGGTCGGCGACCTGTTCGGATCGGGCCAGATGTTCCTGCCTCAGGTGGTCAAGTCGGCGCGTGTCATGAAGAAGGCCGTGGCCTACCTGACCCCCTATCTGGAAAAGGAAAAGAAGGCGGCCGGCGACAACAAGCCCAAGGGCAAGATCGTCATGGCCACCGTCAAGGGCGACGTCCACGACATCGGCAAGAACATCGTCGGCGTGGTGCTTCAGTGCAACAACTACGACGTGGTCGACCTGGGCGTGATGGTGCCCTACCAGAAAATCCTCGACACGGCGAAGGAGGAGAAGGCGGACATCATCGGCCTGTCGGGGCTGATCACGCCGTCGCTCGAGGAGATGTGCACGGTCGCCCGCGAGATGAAGCGCCAGGATTTCCACCTGCCGCTGCTGATCGGCGGCGCCACCACCTCCAAGGTCCATACGGCCGTGAAGGTCGCCCCCAATTACGACGGGCCCGTCGTCCACGTGCTGGACGCGTCGCGCGCCGTGGGCGTGGCGTCGAACCTGCTGAGCGACAGCCACAGGGACGCCTTCGTCGAACGGGTGGCCGGCGAGTATTCGGACATCCGCGACAAGCACGCGGGCCGCAAGCGGACCGACAATCAGGCCGCGATCGCGGACGCCCGGGCCAACGGCTTCCGGGGCGGCTGGGATTCCTACGATCCGCCTGCCCCCGCCTTCACCGGGACCAGGGTGTTCGAGGACTACGACCTGGCCGAACTGGTCACGCGCATCGACTGGACACCGTTCTTCCGCACTTGGGAACTGGCCGGCACCTATCCGACGATCCTGGAAGACGAGAAAGTCGGTGAGGCGGCGCGCAACCTAAAAAAGGACGCCGACGCCATGCTGCAGCAGATCGTCGGCGAGAAATGGCTGACCGCCCGCGCGGTGATCGGCTTCTTCCCCGCCAATTCCGTGGGCGACGATGTGGAGGTCCATGGCGGCGACGGAAAGACCGTGACGACGCTCAACTTCCTGCGCCAGCAGATGAAGAAGGACGCCGCGCGGCCCAACTTCTGCCTCGCCGACTTCGTGGCGCCGAAGGACAGCGGCAAGGCCGATTACATCGGCGGCTTCGCCGTCACCGCCGGCATCGGCATCGAGGCCAAGCTGGCCGAGTTCAAGGCCCGCCACGACGACTATTCGGACATCATGCTGAAGGCCCTGGCCGACCGCCTGGCCGAGGCCTTCGCCGAACGGATGCACGAGCGGGTGAGGAAGGAATTCTGGGCCTACGCCCCGGGCGAGGACCTGTCCAACGACGACCTGATCCACGAAAAGTACCGGGGCATCCGCCCGGCCCCGGGCTATCCCGCCTGCCCCGACCATACGGAAAAGAGGAAGCTGTTCGACCTTCTGGACGCGGAAACGAACGCCGGGGTGGAACTGACCGACAGCTTCGCCATGCTGCCGGCGTCCAGCGTGTCCGGGTTCTATTTCGCCCATCCGGAGAGCCAGTATTTCGGCATCGGCCGCATCTCCAGGGACCAGATCAAGGACTACGCCAAGCGCAAGGGCCAGGACCTGGAGACAACGGAACGCTGGCTCGCGCCGAACCTGGCCTACGAACGCTAATTCACCGCCGCACCCGCTTGGATTTCCAGATGCCCTGGCGCATCATGGCGCGATGATTCGCCCGCCCGTCAAATCCCGTTTCCACCGTTCCGGCGCGCCCCGGCCGTGAGCGCGGCGGGAGGCACCTTTCCGCAGCTTCGCGACGTGCCCACCCTGGTGGCCGGGGTGCGCCATTGCGCCTGGCTGACGCCCGAGGGCGAGATCGAAACCCTGACGCCCGCCGAGGCCGCGCGCCGGGTGCGGAAATCCGGCCCGGTCCTGGTCTGCCACGCCAAGGCGACGGCGAAGCGGCTGAACCTGTCGGGATTCCCCGCCCTGGACCTGCTGGAGCTGTTCGCCTTCTGTCGCCCGGCGCGGTTCTGCCTGCCGACGCCGAGGGGCCTGGCCGAGGCCCTGAACCTGCCGCTGCCCGCCAGCCACGAGGCCGAGGCCGAGACCCTGACCCTGGCCGCCCACCGCCTGCTGACCGAGCTGTCCCGCGAAGGGCGCGGCGACACGGCCGCCATCGCCCGGTCCATGGGCCGGGGCGGCTGGCCCTGGGCGGCGGCGGTGCTGGCGGCCGTCGGCGCCGGGGACGAACCCCATTCGTCGTCGTCCCGCCGTGGCCTGATGATCTGGCAGCGCCTGCCCGAATGGGAGGACGAGGCCCCGCCGCCGCCGCCCGGAAACCAGCCCGTATCGACCCACGAAGCCCGCGCGCAATTGGCCCTGCTGCTGGGCCGGGGGTCGGAACAGCGCCCGCAGCAGGCCGATTACGCCGCCGGGGCCGCCGCCGCCTTCCTGCCGCGCGACCGGGCGGGGGAACCGCGCTTCGTCCTGGCCGAGGCCGGCACGGGCGTCGGCAAGACCCTGGGCTACATCGCCCCCGCAAGCGTCTGGGCGAAGAAGAACCAGGGCACCGTGTGGATTTCCACCTTCACCCGCAACCTGCAGCGGCAGCTCGACGCCGAACTGGACCGCCTTTACCCCGACGCGGTGGAGAAGGAGCAGAGGGTCGTCGTGCGCAAGGGGCGAGAGAACTATTTCTGCATCCTGAACTACGAGGAAGCCCTGAGCCGCGCCCTGCAGGCGCCGGGCCCGGCGGCCGTCGCGCTCGGCCTGCTCGCCCGCTGGGCCATGGCGACGCGCGACGGCGACATGGTGGGCGGCGACTTCCCGGCCTGGCTGGCGGACCTGCTGGGATCGGGCCTGACGACCGACCTGACGGACACCCGGGGCGAATGCGTCTATGCCGCCTGCGCGCACTACGGCCGCTGCTTCATCGAGCGCTCGCAGCGCCGCGCCAAGCACGCCGAGATCGTGGTCGCCAACCATGCCCTGGTCATGATCCAGGCGGCGCTCGGCGGTATCGGATCGGACGAGGGCGGCGGCCTGCCGCTGCGCTACGTGTTCGACGAGGGCCACCACCTGTTCAACGCCGCCGACGGCGCCTTCTCGGCCCACCTGTCTGGCTTCGAGACGGCGGACCTGCGGCGCTGGCTGATGGGAGCGGAGGAAGGCCAGCGGTCGCGCTCGCGCGGCCTCAAGGCCCGCATCGAGGACCTGATCGCCGACGACGACAAGGCCGGGGAGGCGCTCGACGCCGTATTGGCCGCCGCACGGGCGCTGCCGGGCCCCGGCTGGCGCCAGCGCATCGAGGCCGCACCCCGCGGCCCGGCCGAGGACTTCCTGGCCCGCCTGCGCACCCAGGTCCTGGCCCGGGCCGAGGACGGCGACGCGGGCTATTCCCTGGAGTGCGAACCCCATCCGGCGACCGACGGCCTGCTGGCCGCGGCCGGGACGCTGGAGACGGCCCTCGCAAGGCTGGGCAAGCCCATGGGCGAGCTGATCGAGCGCCTGGCCGCCAGGCTGGACGACGAGGCCGACAGCCTGGACACCCAGACCCGCAACCGCGTCGAGTCGGTGACCCGGTCGCTGGAGCGCCGCGGCCTGACCCAGATATCCGCCTGGCGCGACATGCTGAAGGCCCTCGGCAACGAGACGCCCGAAGCCTTCGTCGACTGGTTCGCCGTCGAACGCCAGTTCGGGCGCGAGGTCGACGTCGCCTTCCACCGCCATTACGTGGACCCCATGGTGCCCTTCGCCCGCGACGTGGCGTCCGAGGCCCACGGCGTGCTGGTGACCTCGGCGACGCTGCGCGACATCACCAGCGACGACCGCGACCCCGACGGCGACGGCTGGCCCCAGGCGGCCGCGCGCACGGGCGCCAGCCACATGGCGCGCCCGGCCGTGCACGTCGCGGTGCCCTCGCCCTTCGACTACGGCAAGCAGACTCGCGTGCTGATCGTCGGCGACGTGAACCGCAATTCGGCCGACCAGGTCTCGGCCGCCTACCGCGAGCTGTTCACGGCGTCGGGCGGCGGGGCGCTCGGCCTGTTCACGGCGATCAATCGCCTCAAGACCGTGCATCAACGCATCGCCGGGCCGCTCGAGGACCTCGACATCCCCCTTTACGCCCAGCATGTCGACCCGCTGGACACCGGCACCCTGATCGACATCTTCCGGGCCGAAGAGGACTCCTGCCTGCTGGGCACGGACGCCGTGCGTGACGGAGTCGACGTGCCGGGACGGTCGCTGCGCCTGATCGTGTTCGACCGGGTGCCCTGGCCGCGCCCGGACATCCTGCACCGGGCCAGGCGAAACGCCTTCGGCGGACGCGACTACGACGAGGCGTTGACGCGGCTCAAGCTGAAGCAGGCGTTCGGGCGGCTGATCCGCCGCGCGGACGACAAGGGTGTGTTCGTGATGCTGGACCGCGCCCTGCCGTCGCGCCTGGCCGCCGCCTTCCCCGAGGCGGTGGAGATCCAGCGCCTGGGCCTGAGCGAGGCCGTCGCCCAGGTTAAGGCCTTCCTTTCGCGGGAAGGGGAAGGCGGTTAGGGCCGCAGCGCGTCCGCGACCTGCGGCAGGGCGAAGAAGGCGCCGATGGTGACGACGGCCAGCAGGGTCGAGAACAGGGTGGCCGAGGACGTGCGCCGGATGTAGACGTTCTGCTGCTGCGCCAGGACGAAGCAGCTGGCCCCCGTGGGCAGGGCCGCCAGCATGACCAGCACGACCAGCCAGTCGGCACGCACGTCGAACACGTAGGCGCCCAGCAGCCAGGTCACGGCCGGGTGGACCAGCAGCTTGATCGCGACCATGACCGAGACCTCGCCCATGCCCTCGGCGACCGGCTTGCCGACCAGGAACAGGCCGAGCGCGAACAGCGCCCCCGGCGCGGCGGCGGCGCCCAGGACATTGGCGTAGGTGTCGACCGGCACCGGCAGCCTGAGCCCGCCGAGCGACCACGCCATGCCGATGGCGCAGCCGATGAACAGCGGGCTTTTCAGAAGCCCCCACAGGGAATCGATGAAGACCTTGGCCAGCGCCTGGCCCGTATCCTTGCTTTTTCCGGCGACGATCAGGACCTCGGTCACGGCGATGAACACCAGGGTCTGGAACACGGTGGCGATGGCCGCCGGCAGCGCCGCATCGGTCCCGAAGGCGACGATGGCAAGCGGGATGCCCATGTAGCCCGTGTTGGCGAACACCGAGACCATGGCGAACAGGGACGACTGCGACATGTCGTTCTTGAACGCGCGGCGCGACAGGAAATAGGCGCCCGCGAAGGTCACCGCGTTGCCTCCCAGGTAGGCCAGGATGAAGGGCCAGTCGAAGATCGTCGCGGCGTCGACCCGGGCCATGGAATGGCCGAGCAGGACCGGCAGCGCCACGTAGTAGACGAAGCGGTTGAGGGCGTCCGTCGAGGGCGCGCCCATGACGCCCATGCGCCCGGCCAGGAATCCCGTCAGGATGATGGCGAACACGGGCAGGACGACGTTGAGGACGGGTTCCATGGAGGCTCCGGCTGGGATGCGGGGACTTGACCGGCGAACGGCGGCCCTCCCATAACGGGTGCGCTGATATTTTTAAAGGATAAAGGGAAGGAAGCGGGATGACCAACCTTGCGGGAACGACCATCGGCGTCATCGGCCTTGGCCTGATGGGCAGGCCCATGGCCCGCAACCTGATGAAGGCCGGGGCGAAACTGGTCATCCACAACCGCTCCCAGGGCGTGGTCGAGGACTTGGCCCGGGAGGGCATGACGCCCGCGCGCACGCCCCGGGAACTTGCGGAAAAGACCGACGTCGTCATCTGCATGCTGTCGGACACGCCCGCGCTGGAGACCGTGCTGAGCGGCACGGACGGCGTGTTCCAGGCCCCCGTGCAGGGCAAGCTGATCGTCGACATGGGCACGTCCAAGCTTTTGGTCACCCGCATGCTGGCGGCCAAGGCGCAGGAGAAGGGCGCCGACTACCTGGACGCGCCGGTGTCCGGCGGCACCCTGGGCGCCGAGGCCGGCAACCTGACCATCATGGCGGGGGGATCGGACTCCGCATTCGAGCGCGCCCTGCCGGTCCTGCGGGTCCTGGGCGCCAAGATCACCCATGTCGGGCCGACCGGCGCCGGGCAGGTCGCCAAGGCCGCCAACCAGGTGATCGTGGGCCTCAACATCGGCGCCGTCGCCGAGGCCCTGTCGCTGGCCCAGGCGGCGGGCGTCGATCCGGGCAAGGTCCGCGAGGCCCTGGGCGGCGGCTTCGCCGACAGCCGCATCCTGGAGGTCCACGGGCTGCGCATGGTCGAGGGCAAGTTCACCCCGGGCGCGCGCTGCCCGATCCAGAGGAAGGACATGGACCAGGCCCTGGAATTGGCCGAACACCTGGGCATCGAACTTCCCGCCACGGCCCTGTCGCGCGACCTCTACGACCGGGTGATCGCGGCCGGCGACGGCGACTTGGACCATTCGGGCCTGATCCGCGCCATCCGCCCCGACTGGCCGGTGAACGAACGTTAGACCGCCCGCACCGCCTCGGGCCGCGCGGCGACCGGCAGAGTGAAAGTCACGGTGGTGCCTTGTCCGGGCGCGCTGGCGATGCGGATTTCGCCGCCCTGAAGTTCGATCAGCGATTTGGAGATGGACAGGCCGAGCCCCCAGCCCTTTTCCGTGGTGAAGGGGTTTTGGCTGCTTTTCGAGAACGGCTCCAGCAGACGCCCGATCACGTCCGGATCGATCCCGAGACCGGTGTCGGCGATCGCGACGGCGACGACGTTGCCTGACGGAACGGCCGAAATCGTGATACGGCCCGACGACGGCGTGAACTTGATGGCGTTGACGAGAAGGTTGAGAAACACCTGCTTCACCGCGCGCGCGTCGGCGTGCACGAGCGGCAGGTCCTCGGGCATTTCCAGGTCGATGCCGATGTCCTTCTCGTAGGCGCGCATCCGCGCCGCGTCGACGCATTCGCCCGCAATCCCGACCAGGGAGACCTCGCCTGGGTCGTGCTGGCCGGCACCCGCCTCGATGGCGGAAACATCCAACAGGTCCTCGACCAGGGACAAAAGGTAGGTGGCGCTGGAATGGATATCCTTGGCGTACTCGCGGTACTTGCCGGCGCCCGGCGGCCCGAAGTACTGGCCGTGGAGGATATCCGAAAAGCCGATGATGGCGTTGAGCGGCGTGCGCAGTTCGTGGCTCATGGTCGCGAGAAACCGGGTCTTGGCTTGATTGGCCTCTTCGGCGAACTCCAGGGTGTCACGCAATTCGTTCTGCACCGCCTTTTCCGCGGTGATGTCGACCATGATGGTGAGAAGCGCCTTGTCCCTGCCCGCGCCCAGCAGGATGGGAATTTTGTGATTGAGCAAGGCCTTGCGGCCCACGGCGGGAAATGTGCGCATGACCTCCTCGATGCTGACCTCGCCGGTTTCAAGAACCTGCCGGTCCTTGTCCGAGATGGCCCGCGCGTCCTCCTCGGGGAATACGTCCCAGATGACCTTGCCGGCGAGGGCCTCCGGCGTCGAGCCGACCCAGGCCGCATAGGTCGGATTGGCCAGCAGGATCACGCCGTTGCCGTCCTTGAGCGTCAAGCCGTTGGGCGTGTTGTCGATGATCGCCTGCAGGCGCGCCTCGCTGACGGCCAGAGCCTCGCGGGTTTGGATGTGTTCGTCGATCGCCTTGAAGATACCGCCCAGCACCGCCGTGGCCGGCGAAAACGTCACTACGATGGGGATCGCCACCGTGTTCAGGACCTCGTCGACGACAGCCTCGGGAAGCCACGTGAACAGCCCGATTTCGACGAGATGAACTGCCAGGCCGAACAGGAACAGCGTCAACAGGTTCAGCGGGATCAGTCGACGCTTCAGCGCGAAATGAAAGGCGATGCCCAGCCCGACGCTGGCGACGACCACCGCGACTCCGACGGGCGCGCCGCCGCCGCCCAGGTGTATCCGGAAGCCGGCGGCAATCAGCCCCGCGACGGCGCCGGCGAGGGGCCCGCCGAACATCCCGGACAGGCTGAGAATGACCGACCGGGGGTCGAAGATCACGCCCGGCGAGATGACGACCGGGGACTCCATGCCGATGACGCAGACCGCGCCGAACAACAGGCCGGAAAGGACTTTTCCGGCGGTCTCTTCATTGGGCCATCGTTGCGCGATGAACGCGTAGAGAAGGCAAAGAGACAGCAGCAACGAAGCCGCTTTGGCAAATTCGGCGACCATCAGGGCATCAGACTATCGCAAAAGGAGGCGGGTGTTCATTAGACCAAAAGTGCAGTCGTCTGAATATAGCGGGCTCTCGGAGACGGTGCATTTCCCGCCGGATGCGCAAAGTATATGCATATAATTTAATCACAGGAAAATTATAGCATATTTTTTATTCATTTTGGCAACGGGCGCGCCACTGTGCCCTGCGAATGCCGCCATCTAATCGATTGCGTTTAAATGAGAATTTCCCACGGTGCCGAGCTGGCACAAGACTTGCTGTTTACACATGCGAATTGCCGGCCACAGGACCCGCAGGCGCCCGCCGCGAACAACAACAGGGGCAACCAAGAAGACGACGATGCGTGTGATGCTGGTAACGGACATTCCCGATGCGCTGGACGCCGTCACGGCCCACGCCCAGGGATCGGATGGCGCGGCGCACGAGGTCGTCGCCCTTGCCGCCCCCCACGACACGCTGGCCGACAAGGCCCGCGAGGCAGCTCCCGACGTTCTTGTGGTGCACGTCGCCAAACCCGACGAATTTCCCTTCGCTGACCTGCAGCGCCTAAGCGAGTCGCAGCCCCTGCCCGTCATGTTCCTGGCCGACGACGAGCGGCCGGAGATCATGGCCCAGGCGTCACGCGCCGGCGTCAACGCCTACCTGCCCGTGGAGGCGGGGTTGAAGGCCTTCCCGACCCTGGCCGAGTGGACGCGCGCCCAGTTCCTCATAATGCGCGAGTTGAAGAAACTGTTGAAGGAGAAGGAAGACAAGCTGGCCGACCGCATCGCCATCGAGCGGGCCAAGGGAATCGTCATGAAGCTGAAGGGGCTTGAGGAAGACACCGCCTATCACGAGATCAGGAAGCTGGCGATGAAACGGTCCCAGCCCATGCGCGTCGTCGCCGAACAGATCATCGACACGGAAAACCTGGTCTTCTGCAAGGGATAACGAAGGAGACGCCTCGGCCTCCGGGCCGGCGTCGCGACAAGGAATTCGAAACACCGAGTCCATCTCCTTTCAAGACGGACTTGGCGAAGGCGGCGGGTCGGTATCGACAGCCACTCTCTCCTCAGGGGCCCGCCGCCTTCCTCCCCTCCGCCGCAAATCCCGTCGGCCGTTACCCGCTTGAACCCTCCCCCTCGAACAGGATTTCGGCCAGGGCCTCGGGGCAGACGACGAAGGGCGAATGGCCGCAGTTCATGCGCCAAACCCGGCGCGCCGGCAGAGCCGCCAGCATGGCGTCCTGAAGGTCGGGCGTGATGGCGAGGTCGCCGCGGCAGGAAACGTAGTCGCGCGGCACCCGCCCGAAGTTCTCGGCCGACAGCGCGAGGCCCTGGCGGAAGATCGCCATCGGCTCGGGCCGAAGCTTAGGGAACACCCGGTCGAGGTCCTCCCCGGACGCGTCCTGGTAGAAGGCATCCCGGGTCGTGTCGCGGTCGACGGCAAGGCAGGGAACGCCCTCGTGGTCGACCTTCAGGGCCCGTGCGCGGGAACCCTCGTCGCGGCGCGCCCAATCCAGGATGCTCTCACCCGGCCCCGGCATGTAAGCCGTCAGGTAGACGAGGCGCGTGAGCAGGTGCGGCACCCGCTCGGCGGCCTCGGCGACCACCGCGCCGGCCATGGAATGGCCGAGCAGGGAGACCGGGCCGCCCACGCCCTTGACCGCATCCGCGACGCGGTCGGCGTAAAGGGTCAGCGAAAGGTCGGCCGAGGGCGTCTTGTCGGCGCCGTGGCCCGGCAGGTCGGGGGTCAGGACCCGGGCGCCCCAGGCCTCCAGGACCGGCGTCAGCCGCTCCCAGCACCAGGCGCCGTGATAGGCGCCGTGGACGAGGACGAAGGTGGCCGCCACGGGCGCCGCACGCCCTAAAGGGCGACCAGGTCGAAGGCGACGCTGATGCGCGTCCCCTCGCCGTCGAAGGGAATGGTGCGGTGGAAGTAGGCCGAGGGGAACAGGTACATGACCCCTTCCTCGGGCGGGAACAACTGCAGGTGCGGCTGGTGCCTGAGCGTGAACTGCTCGGGCGCCTGGAAGAACTCGATGAAGCCGTTGGTGTCGCCGGGGTCCGTAACCTGCTGAGGGAGCTGCGGGTAATAGACACCCGACAGGAAGCCCGACGGATGGATGTGCGGCATCTGGTGGCCGCCGGCATTCATCTCGACCGCCCAGACGGTCAGCGAATATTCGTCGGACCAGCGGGTGAACAGGGGATGGGGGTTGTTTCGGTGGCGGCGGCGATAGACCCGCGCGGCCTCGGCGATCATGTCCTTGAAGTGGCGCATGGGCCCCCAGGGCTCGCACACCAGGCTGCCGGTGTGGCGGCCGGCGACGGTGGCGTGGCTGGGCGGCGACGGCACCAGGGACGGATGGCCAAGGATGTGGCGCACCATCTCGCGGTTGAACTCGGCCATGGAGGCGAAACCGTCGGGGCACAGGGGCCGGTGGCCCATGATCAGGTTCGGCGGCAGATAGGCCTCGGCCTCGGCGACCCGGCCCATGTCCGTCATCACGACGGCCCGGTAGGCGAGCATTTCCGGATCGCCCGGCACCTTGGCCAGGCGTTCGTCGCAGACCTCGAGCGCCCGAGCGTGGTCGCCCGCCTGCAGCAGCGCATCGATCAGGTTGATCCGCGCCAGGCGGTGACCCGGCTCGGCCGCCAGGATTTCCTCATAGCCGGCGCGCGCGCCGGCGGCGTCGCCCGCGTCGAGCTTCAGGGCCGCGGCCTTCTCGTCCAGGTCGGCCGAGCGCACGCCCTTGGCCGCCGCCCGGTCGATCAGGTCAGCCGCTTCGTCCTTGCGGCCGTCCTGGATCACCGCCGCGATCAGCCCGGCCCAGGCGGCTGCATCGCCGGGGGTCCGCACCGTGAGGTCGCGGAAGGCGGCCTCGGCCCCGTCGCGGTCGCCGCTGTGCATCAGGGCCTCTGCGCGCTGGAAGACGAACACGGGGTTGTCCGGAAAGCGCCGCATGCAGCCTTCCAGGAAGGGGATGACGGTCTTGTAATGTTCCGTGCCGAGCATGGCCTGCGCCAGATTCTCCCAGGCCGACTGCCAGTCGGGATTGGCGTCGCAGGCGGCCCGCAGGTGTTCGATGGCTTCGGTCCACTGGTGGCGGCGCAGGCAGAGGGTCCCCAGGTTATAATGCACGGGGGCCGAACCAGGCTGCAATGCGAGGGACCGGCGATAGGCCGGCAGAGCCATCCGGTTGACGCCCAGGCGCTCCGCCGCATGGCCCATCATGGCCCATTGCGAGGCGTCGAGACCACGTCGCGCATCCAGGCGCGCGTACAGTTCCAGCGCCAGGTCGTCGGCCCCCGCCTGGTATGCGGCCGCCGCCCCCAGGGCCAGAATTTCGGCGTCGGCGCGGCCGGTCACGGCGGCCTGGTAGGCGGCATTCGCCGCGTCGACCAACCGTCCGTCGTTGATCAGTCCTTTGATGCCGCCGGCGCCGGCACTGATGGTCATGCGCTGAAATCCGACCTGCATGGATTGCCGTTTCCCGATGTGATCCGCGAGACCTGCGGACCGTAGCAAACTTTCGCGTTCGGCCATATAGCCGAGGCGGGGCGTGGTCCATGTTTCGCGCAAAACCGCCGTCACGCCGCCGGGTCGCCCCCGGCGGCATTCGGGTTTTGCGACGGAAAAAGGGCCACCCTTTCGGGCGGCCCTCTCCAATCACGCGTGTCAGGCTGGATTAGAAACCCATGCCGCCCATGTCGGGCATGCCGCCACCGGCGGGCATCGGGTCCTTCTTCTCCGGCTTCTCGGCGACCATGGCTTCCGTGGTGATCAGCAGGCCGGCGATGGAGGCCGCGTCCTGCAGGGCCGTGCGGACGACCTTGGTCGGGTCGATGATGCCGGCTTTCAGCATGTCAACGTATTTGCCGGTCTGGGCATTGAAGCCCTGGGTCTTGACCTTGCCTTCCAGCAGTTTGCCGGCGACCACGGCGCCGTCGAAACCGGCGTTCTCGGCGATCTGACGGATCGGTGCCTGCAGGGCGCGGCGAACGATGTCGATGCCGACCTGCTGGTCGTTGTTTTCCGGGGTCAGCTTCTTGAGCGCGTTGACGGCATAGAGCAGGGCGACACCGCCGCCCGGAACCACGCCTTCCTCGACCGCCGCGCGGGTCGCGTGCAGGGCGTCGTCGACGCGGTCACGCTTTTCCTTCACCTCGACCTCGGTGGCGCCGCCGACGTTGATGACGGCCACGCCGCCCGCCAGCTTGGCCAGCCGTTCCTGCAGCTTCTCGCGGTCGTAGTCCGAGGAGGTTTCCTCGATCTGCGCCCGGATCTGGTTGCAGCGCGCCTCGATGTCCTTCTTCTTGCCGGCGCCGTCGACGATGGTGGTGTCGTCCTTGGTGATGATGACGCGCTTGGCCGTGCCCAGCATCTCAAGACCGACGTTTTCCAGCTTGATGCCCAGATCTTCGGAAATCACCTGGCCGTTGGTCAGGATGGCGATGTCTTCCAGCATGGCCTTGCGGCGGTCGCCGAAGCCCGGCGCCTTGACGGCCGCGACCTTGAGGCCGCCGCGCAGCTTGTTGACGACCAGGGTGGCCAGCGCCTCGCCCTCGATGTCCTCGGCGATGATCAGCAGCGGCCTGGATGCCTGCACCACCGCTTCCAGGACCGGCAGCAGCGGCTGCAGCGAGGACAGCTTCTTCTCGTGGATGAGAATGAAGGGGTTGTCCATGTCGCAGGTCATCTTGTCGGCGTTGGTGATGAAGTAGGGCGAGGTATAGCCGCGGTCGAACTGCATGCCCTCGACGACGGTCACGTCCGTGTCCAGGCCCTTGGCTTCCTCGACCTCGATGACGCCCTCGTTGCCGACCTTCTGCATGGCCTGGGCGATCATGGCGCCGATCGAAGCATCGCCGTTGGCGGAGATGGTGCCGACCTGGGCGATCTCGTCCGAGGTCTTGACCTTCTTGGAAACCGCCTTGACGTCGGTCACGACGGCCTCGACGGCCATGTCGACGCCGCGCTTGAGGTCCATCGGGTTCATGCCGGCGGCCACGGCCTTGACACCCTCGCGCACGATGGCCTGGGCCAGCACGGTCGCGGTGGTGGTGCCGTCACCGGCTTCGTCGTTGGTCTTGGAGGCGACCTCCTTGACCATCTGCGCGCCCATGTTCTCGAACTTGTCGGAAAGTTCGATCTCCTTGGCGACGGTGACGCCGTCCTTGGTGATGCGCGGCGCGCCGAACGCCTTGTCCAGGACCACGTTGCGGCCCTTGGGACCGAGCGTCACCTTGACGGCGTTGGCGAGGGTGTCGACACCCTTCAGCATGCGATCGCGGGCGTCGGTCGAAAACTTAACTTCCTTGGCAGCCATCTTCTCTATCCTCTTGATTTAATCTCTTGCGGAATCCCGGCGGACAATCCAGCGGCCTTAGCCGATGATGCCCAGCAGGTCCGATTCCTTCATGATGATCAGCTCGTCGCCGTCGATCGTCACTTCCGTGCCCGACCACTTGCCGAACAGGACCTTGTCGCCCTTCTTCACGTCGAGCGGCGTGATCGAGCCGTCCTCGTTGCGGGTGCCGGACCCGACGGCGACGATCTTGCCCTCCATGGGCTTTTCCTTAGCCGTGTCGGGAATGATGATGCCGCCCTTGGTCTTTTCGTCCTGCTCGATGCGCTTGACCAAGACCCGGTCATGCAGAGGCCTGAACTTCATTGTCTGATCTCCGTCAAAATATGGAAACAAAAGGGTTTTTCGCGTTTGTTAGCACTCGACCCCAGTGAGTGCCAGCGATGTAGTCCGGCGGCGCGCGGCTGTCAAGGGTGTTGGGAGGATTTGCGAGCGGAATCGGCCTGATTTTCCGTAGCCGACGCGGTCCGCAGTCATCCTGCGCGAACGAAGATCACGTTGACGTCGGTGTTTTCCCGCTGTTGGCCGCGCCGGGCCTCCGCGAACCCGGCCTCGGCCAGCAGGGCCGGAATTTCCGCGTCGTCGGGGGCGATCTCGATCAGCACCGACTTGACCGTCCCGCTTTTCAAGATGCCCATGGCGCCCCGGATGATTTGCGGCTCGATGCTGTCGACGTCGATCTTGATATGCCGCGGCGGTGGGAAGCCGTAGGTCTCGACCAGGCTGTCGGCGGTGAGCGCGAAGGCGTCGACGGCGATCTCGGCCCGGGCGAAGCCCAGGCGGGACAGGCCGCTGTCGTAGAGCGACGACCCCGAGGTGCCTGCCTCGAAGGAGGGCATGTAGAACCGCCCGCGCCCGTCGCGGTCGCTGAGCCCCAGGCAATGGGCCGCAACGGCCTCGCCGACGCCGTTTTCGACCACGTTGCGGGCCAGACAATGGAACGAAAAGGGATTGGGCTCGAACGCCACGGTCGAAATCCCGCGCTTGCCCGCATAGACCGCATAGGGGCCAACGCTGGCCCCGATGTCCCAGTAGTGATCGCCTGGCTGGAAGCTGTCGATCCATTCGACCGTTTCCGGCTCGCGCACGAAGGCGTGGCGGGCGAAATAGAGGGCGTCCTTGCCGGGCGTATAAAGCGTAATGGGACCGAGCGGCGTCGCCACGGGGACCCGCGGCGTCACCGCATCGGCCAGACGCGCCAGGGTCGCATAGCGTGGCCAGCGCGACATGGGGGCCGCCAGGCCCTTGACCAAACCGGCCAGGAACGCGGAATAGGTCTTGCTCATGATATGCTGCGTTCCGTCGCCCCCTGCGCGCGGTCGGCGCCGCTCGCGTTTTCCCTATCAAGAACGCGAGCGTAGATGCTTTCCAGCCGGGCGACCACGGCTTTCCGGCCGTAGGTGGCAAGGCAGGTTCCGCGAAGCGCCGCCCGGTCGAAGGTTCCCGCGCGTTCCCGCATGTCAACGAGCGCCTTGGCCAGCGCCGCTTCGTCCCGGGGCGGCGCGACGATGCCGGTTTGCGGGATCAGGATGCCCTCGGGTCCGCCGCACGCGGTGGCGACGACGGGCGTGCCCTGGGACAGCGCCTCGATGACCACGACGCCGAAGGTTTCGACGAAACTGGGCAGCACGACCGCGTCGGCGCCGGCCATATGGCGGCGCACCTCGTCCGGCGGCATCACGCCCAGGACCCTGACCCTGCCCCGCAGGCCAAGGCCGTCCGCCAGGCGTTCCAGCGGCGCGCCGTCGCCGGAGCCGATGAAATGAAGCTCCGTCTGGTCCGCCGCCGCGTCACCGCGCGGAAAGGCCCGGGCGAAGGCACGGATCAGGCCCTCCTGGTTCTTTTCCGCGGAAATGCGGGCGACGCACAGGAACACGAACGGCCCGCCCCGGGGCCGGTCTTCCGGCGACGCCTGCTCGAATGCGGGGGTCAGGATGTTGGGTACCACCGTCACCGGCCGCGCCCGCGCGCCGTACTGATCGACGATGATGTCGCGAAGCTGCGGGCTGACGGCGAGCCGCGCATCGGCGGCGCCGAGCACGTCCGCGATCAGGCGTTTCTGCCACCAGCGGAGCCTGCCCTGGGCGAAGTCCGTGGAATGTTCGGTCAGCACGAAGGGGATGCCCGTGCGGGCGGAGAGGCGTCGCGCCAGCACGCCGCCGTTGAGCGCCGCATGGGCGTGCAGGATGTCGGGGCGGCCCTCGGCGGCCGCGTAGGCGTCGAACAGGCGGCGTCCCGCCGCCGCGAAGGTCAGCGCATCGCGGAACGGCATCCGCGGCAGGCGGTGCAGCACATCGACCCGCCATACGCGCACGGGTCCATCGTTCTCGGCGCGGATACGGTTCATTTCGGGCAGCCGTCCGGTGCGGCGGTCGCGCAGGCCCCAGAGCTTGGGATAGATCAACCCCACCTTGTGCCCGGCGGCGGCCAGCGCCTGGGCCTGATCGCGAAAGAACGATCCGCCGCCCGCGGACCGCAGGTGCGAATACCAGGAGGGAATCAGAAGGACATGCATGACAGTTCCCCGGCC
>Ga0210019_1001825_pt1 | contig 21814 bp, 21 predicted proteins | sample CryGeyCG2114_020_2_FD_183969 | JGI IMG/M metagenome (GOLD analysis project Ga0210019, IMG submission 183969) | Groundwater microbial communities from aquifer - Crystal Geyser CG11_big_fil_rev_8/21/14_0.20 (SPAdes) (version 2) | ecosystem: Environmental > Aquatic > Deep subsurface > Groundwater ...
TTGAGCTCATCAAAAAATACTTTGGAAAGTTTTTTGTCGTAATGTTGACCGGTGTGGACGAGTGTAATAGTAAAGTGCCCGGCTTTATTGAGCTCCTTAAATAGCGGAGCGATCTTCATAAAGTTTGGCCGCGCTCCGGCTACAAGTATGATACGTTTTTTTGCAGGCATGATTTACTTTGTCGCTGCTGTCGCTTTCTTATCTGCCACGAGGCGTGCAAGCTGGCTCTTTTTATGAGCCGCATTATTCTTGTGGATCAACTTATTCTTTACCGCTTTATCTATCATGCTTACGATCTTTGGCATCTCTGCAGTTGCTTTGTCTTTTGCACCGGTGTCGACGAATTTCTTAAAACTCTTGATGCCTTTTCGCATTTCGGTTATCTGTACGCGATTTTTGTCGCGACGCTTACCTGCCTGCCGCCATGCCTTTTTTGCTGCTGTAGTATTTGCCATATGCGCGCGTACTATACTGGTGGGGAAGGGGAATTGTCAATACTTTACACTCGGGCAAAAAAGAGCACACCTACGCCGCTTACTATCAGAAAAAATCCTAACCAGTAGATAGGGGGGATTTGTTCGTTGAAGATAACACTCGAGAGCAGAAAAACGATGGTAATATTGAGCGCCGTAAACGGATAGGCATAGTTGAGCGGAAAGTGGCGCATGGCAAAGATCCAAGAGAGAAAGGCGCCAAATGCCATGGCCAGGCCCAGAATTATAAGAGGATTGAGGAGTGAGCTTATTATAAATTGGAGCGAGGTTTCGGGTGCGGTTTTTTTGACTGCATCCACACCGGCTTTCACTAAAAATTGGCCAAGCGAGGTGCCGGCTACGGTGCCGAGGATGAAGAGGTATGGGGTGAGGCTTTGCATGAGAGGAATTTTTAACTATTGTGCTGCTACACAGCTTCATTTACACATGCTATTACATAGCTTTGTTCAGCTGCGGTCAAGCGCGGATAGAGCGGTAGTGAGATAGTGTGCGCACCAATATCTTCTGCAATCGGGAAAGATTGGGTGCCGTATTTATTTTTGTAGTATGACATTTTGTGGATTGGACGAAAATTCACCGCAACGCCGATATTTTTGTCTTGAAGCTTGTGCATGACGGTATCGCGCCGGGATTTTGGAACAAGAATGGTATAGAGATGGTGTGCACTGCGCGTCTTAGCAATAGTTTCGGAAAGCTGAGTAATGCGGGTGATTTTAGGATTTTTTGCAAATGCTTTTTCGTATCGTGCAACGAGCGCCGCGCGTTTTTTGAGATTCACATTTAAACGTGCCAGCTGATCGATTAACAGCGCTGCTTGCAAGTTGTACATATTATATTTGAAGCCGAGCTCAAGCATGTCGTAGTGGCGGTATTTTTTTGTGTAGCGATCGGCAGCCGTGGTGCTCATGCCGTGCTGCCGCAGCATGCGCACACGCTCGGCGAGTTTTTTATTATTCGTAGTTAATGCACCACCCTCGCCGCTGGTAAGATTTTTTGTTGCATAGAAGCTGAAGCAGGCGGCATCGCTGAGTTTGCCTGGTTGGATACCGTCACGTGTCGATTCAATGGCATGCGCCGCATCTTCGATAACACTTAATTTATGCTTGCGCGCGATCGCTGCAATTGTTTTCATGTCACACATCTGGCCGTAGAGGTGCACCGGCAAAATCGCCCGCGTACGTTTGGTAATTGCAGCTTCAATTTTTGCAGCATTCATATTTCCGGTCTTCGGCTCAACATCTATAAACACCGGCCGCGCGCCAACATATTCAATCGCATTTGACGTAGCAATAAATGAGAGGGGGGTGGTGATGACTTCGTCGCCTGGACCAATGTCTAATGCTAAAAGCGCGAGGTGCAGCGCTGCAGTGCAGCTGGTTACACCAAGTGCGTACTTTGCATCCATATATTTTGCAAAGTTTTTTTCAAACTGCGTAACCAAATCGCCGGTACTTAAAAAGAGTCCGCGCGCCGCTTTCTCCAAATTTGCAATATCGCGGCTGCTGAGATTGTGCTTAAAAAATTCTACCTTTTTCATCTTTAGTACATTACTACACTACCATCCTCCAGCGTAATCGGCACCTCTTTCATCCACTCCAATTTCTTCCACCAGTCCGCGTTATTCTTATACCAATTAATCGTTTTTACGATTCCATCTTCAAATTTTGTTGTTGCCGTCCACTCCAAAACTTTAGCAGCTTTTTCGGTAGAAGAGATATGCTGCTTTACTTCACCTGGTCTGGCCGGGGTCTGCATAATGAGCGACTTGGGTTTCTCGAGTATGTCTGCAATGATGTTCGCAATTTCCATAACCGAAATACTACGGCCGGTACCAAGATTAATAATCTCCCCTTTGACCCGTCCAATGTCTGCAAGTAGGGCTTTTTCCACCGCCTCGCAGGTGTCTTCAACATAGAGCCAGTCGCGGCTGTTATCGCCGTCGCCGTATACACGTACCGGCTGATCTTTTAGCATTCCGGTTACAAAGCGCGCAATCAATTTTTCCAAGTGTTGGCGCGGGCCATAGTTATTAAACGGCCGCAAAATCATTACCGGCATATTCGGGTATGTCTGCATGTATGAATACACAAGTCTGTCCGCGCCGCACTTTGCACCGGCATAGGGGGAAGTAGGATTGAGCGGATGCTCTTCGTCCATAGGTTCACGCTCTGCACTACCGTAGACCTCAGAGGTTGAGATATGAATAAAGCGGTCGAGCTTCTTATTTTCGAGCGCAGCGTTCATCATTACTTGTGTGCCAATAACATCGGTTTCGAAAAATTTTGTGTTATCGAAAATCGAGCGCGCAACATGTGTCTCTGCGGCAAAGTGGACAATGTAGTCTGCTTGCGGCACGATTTTATCGACAAGCATTGGCTGGGTTACTGATCCGTACCAAAAATCAAAGCGGCCGCTTTCGCGAATCTCTGCTGGAATATTTTCCGGATTTCCTGCATAGGTAAGTGCGTCAAGCACGATAATCTTCCATGTTGGATGCTCTTTAAAAATGCGCTGTACAAAATTGCTGCCAATAAACCCGGCGCCGCCGGTAATGAGAATGGTTTTATTTAGTGAGCGGTGTTCGCGTGTCATGTACGTCTAGAAATAAAGTAAAATCCCTTCTCGCCTGCGTAATATATGGCTATGCCAGAAAAAATACAATAGATCGGAAAGATAGAAATAAGGTACCGCGGTTCGACATGCAGCGGAATAAGTACGGCGAAAAAGTAAATCGGAACAGCAGTGAGCAGAATAATTTCGCGCCATTTTTTGCGAAAGAGAAATATGCCGACAGGCACGCTTATAAGAAAGAGAAGATATAATCTGTAGAGAAGCGCTTTAGCGGCAATATCGGGATGTCTGCGGGCGAGTTCGAACTTAAAGGCCAATGGGCCATGGGTCTGCTGTAGTGCTTGATAATCTGCCAAAAATGCTTCGGGATAGGTATATCCAAATCCCGGTTTCAGTACATGCGGAATGCGCCGAATTGTCGCTCCGGCAACCCATAGCGGATACTTTTTTATAGCTGCTAGAGATTTTTGTTTTAGAATATCATTGTATTCCGGGCTGCCATAAACAACATCGTAGCCTTCTTCCAGCACATGTTGATACGTTAGGCCATCATCGAGAATTGCGCCCATTGGATTATCCGGAAATTCTCCCCAGCCTTCCCAAATTCCCTGCCAAACCGTATCGCGCGTGGGAATAAATCGGTCAAAGTGTTTAAAGTTCCGTACAATCCACGGAGTGAGAATAAGACCAATGCATACAGTTGTGATGATAAAAAAAGCAGCAGCATCTTTCCATCCCAAATGAGTAATAAGCGCAAGCGCAAGAAAGAAGTTGAGGTATTGAATAATGGGATGCAGATACATGCCCAAACCAAACATTACACCGATTCCCAAATAAAGAAGCGAGCGCTTTTTAAGTGTGCCAAAATCTTTTGCTTTGAGCAGGAGCGCAATGGTACTCATTATAATAATGAGCGGCCAAATGTCGCGTGTTGCCGATGCCGCAATGCGTGCCTGCGGGTAGAAAAATGCTAAGAAGAAAGCGGCAAGCAGTCCGATATACATTCCGCGTTTGCCCGGAATGAGCCGCTGTACAATCCAAAAAATGAGAAAAACCAATAAGGCGTCTAAAATTATTTGAATAGTTTGCAAATAAATATAGCGTTCGGCACCAAAGAGCTTCCACGTTGCAGCCAAAAGCACTGCGTATCCCGGAACTTCGTGCGCAGAGAAGTAGTTGTTTTCCGGAATTAACTCATCTTTGAATTCTATCGGATCAATAAGGCGCTGCTCTTCGGTTTGTTCGTCGCGGCTGTTGGTACCGGTGTTATATGCAAAGCCGTCGCCGCGTGCAAAATTAATCGCCATAATGCCGCTCTCCACACTTAAACCAGTAAAATAATAGTCATCGTGTGTTTTTGCCAAAATAATTCCGCGGAAAAGAAGTGCGAGTATAAAGATTCCCCCAAGTGCCGCAGCGATTTTACGATTTTTTGTAGCCATAGAGTTTTTGCATCACGCGCTCTGCATTATGCTTCCAAGTATACGATTGTTCAACCGTATTGCGTGCACGTAATCCTAAATGTTTTCGCTCGGAAAGATTTCGTGCAACGTCTGCAATAGTTTGAGACAGTTCTTTAATATTGCCGGGTGTTACAAGCAGTGCTGTTTCTTCGTGCTGCAGCAACTGGCCGATTTGTTCTAAATTTGAGGCAATTATCGGTTTGCCCATTGCCATGTATTCGAAGATTTTTGTGGGTGAGCCGAAGAATTTTGTACCGTCGCTGTTGGGAACATGAGGCGAAACCAAGATATCGCACGCGGCAAGGTACGTTGGTGTTTGGTGGTGCGGAATTATTCCCGTTAGAGTTACGGCATGTGCAACATTCTCTTCACCAATGATGCGCTCAACTTCAGGACGTAGCGCTCCGTCTCCAATAATAAGAAAGTGGAGCGAAGGTTCTTGTTGCAAAGCCGCTTTAATTGCCCGGGCAAGCACTTCGACGCCGTGCCATGGACCAAATGAGCCGACAAAACCGACAACTTTTTTGTTTTCCAGTCCAAGCGTTTTGCGCACTGCACCACCGTCCAGCGCAGCCGTGAACTTATTAATATCAACACCGTTTGGATTCAAAATAATACGATGAGCATCGACGCCGCGCTCGAGCAGTTCATCACGCAGTACTTCGGATACAACGGCGACAAAGTCCGCATTTTTAATCGCAATACTTTCCATAAGGTAGGCTAGATGTTTCAGGAAGAGTTTTCCTCCCCATTTTTCTCGCACCCATGGTTCGGAACCATTGTATTCTAAAACGAGTGGTGTGCGGAGTAATATTTTGAGCGCAAGGCCACTGACCGTCATAAAGCTGTGGCGCTGATAGAGGAGAGCCGGTCTTTCTTTTTTTAAAATGGAGCGCGCATGCCAGACGAATTTGTAATTAAATAGGAGATCCGGAATTTCCGGCGAGTTATGAAAAGTAACATAAGGAATTTTATAAAACGTAGTGTTATCATTAAAAAATTTTTCGTGCGCCAGTGCGATTACATTCCATCCCAATTCTCGTGCGCCGCTAATAAATCCTTGTGCATGGGTAAATGAGCCGCCTTCGCGCTGGGCACCAAAGTAATCGGTTCGCAAAAATGCGAGCAGCTTTTTTGAACTGTCCGTGCTCTCTGCAGGCCGCTGCAGCGGAATTTTTGCCGCAAGACGTATGGCACCCAGTAACACATAACTTATTCCTACGATCATTAGGTTAAAGAGCATTTCCAATCCAAACTTCAACGAGTCCCACAAAAACTTTGCAGTAGTTACGCGGTGCACAAGTCCGGCATTATCTATAATTTGTTTGTCGTGTGCCCGCGCACATATCAAAAGTCCTTCTAAAAAGTAGCGAATTTCTCCAGTGGTAAGATCGTCGCGTCCGACAACAAAGCGGTCGAATTTTCTTTGCCGAACATACCGAAATACTCCCCGATATCCTTTTCGTACCAAATCGGCAGCTTGAATAATTTCCCAATCTTCGCGCTTGCTGTTGGCCGCGCCTCCCCCTGTTTCAAAAAAGCGCTGCGTCGAAAAATTTGTAAAAGTAATGAGAAGATTAGAGTTCATTTTTGAGTTTGTGAAAGTGTGATGCACCATCCGCTAGTGAGCCAGTGCGGAAGTTTATCCGCTACGCGGGTATTCCATTTTAAAAAGCGATGTTTTCTCCAGAAAAATGTATTGGTAAAGGGCCCCGCCATAAGTGTTGTGTTCGCAATGTTTTGCGGCTGGAGCTGTGCCTCTGTAAATAATTTTTCGAGTGAGCGCATAGTAAAATGCTGCAAATGTATATCATTTTCGCGCAAGGTCATAGGAATCGTTTCATCTGAAGGCTGCTCGGGTGCCCAGCGTGTTTTTAAAAAACGTTCAATCACTCTTCCTAGCTTCAGCTTGTTGTACAGCAAACTTTCCATCTCGAACCATCCATACCCATTGGGCGTTGTAATAATGATAATGCCCTTGGGTTTTATTTTTTTTCGCATCTCTTCTAAGAAGGCACGAGGATCGGGCACATGTTCAAGAACTTCTGAGGCAATGACAACATCAAAGCCTGTCTGTTTAAAATGTTCGATTGAGCTGTGCACAAAGGTAAGATTTTTGTGTGAGTTCAGGCTGTTTGCTTTTTGTACAGTCGCTGCATCGATATCCAAACCAATAATAGTGTATCCCGCTTGAGCTAAGGGTTGTGAAATTGCCTGGCCGGTGCCGCAGCCAACATCTAAAATGTGAATCTTTTCTTGAGAAGTACCGTGCTCAGCACAGTATTTTTCAAGAGCTTGGGTAATAAGTTGCAGCTTCTTTTTTTCACCATAGACAGTCTCATTCATCTTTTTCGTATGTTCATTATTGTATTTACAAGTGTTTTTGCATCGGCCGGAGTCGGAATAAGTGCGGAGAAGCGTAGTTTATTCTCTTTTAAAAAGAAGTACGTCATCAGCACATATACAAAGAAATAGCTTACAAGTGAGCTCACCGCGGCAGCGATAATACCATATTCTGGAATAAATAAGAAATTTAGCAAGATATTGATTACAGCCGTCGCACACCAGATATAGATGATATACAGCGGAAATCCTAAGGCGCCGAGATTTTGAGAGATAATAGTCTCGAGTGAGAAGAAGAAGATTGCCGGAAGCAGAATAAGAAATGGTATAACAGAGCTTGTAAAGGCCGCTCCATAGAGCGTAACAATAAGAGGAGCTGCGATCACAGCAGCACCCGTACAGATTATCAACATAACAAGCGTAGTTGCGCGCACAACTTTTGCAGTGAGCGGGCCGCTGTCGTACTGATTGTTTGCTAGGCGTGGAAAGAGCACCATGCTGATGCTCATAGGTAAAATGTAGATAAGATCAGCAAAGCCAGTTGCGAGTGAGTAGATACCGGTAGCGGATTCGCCATGGAATAAATTAATTACATAGATGTCTGAGCGTAGAATAAGATATGCAAGGAATGTTGTTATATAACCTTTAATGCCGTAGCGAATAGTTTTTTTAAAGAGCTGCCGGTCGAATGTATGTGTAACGCCGTTATCGCGTATGGCCAGCAACCAATAGGCCAGCGCGGTTATAATGCCAACTGCCGTCGATAGCAGGACGATACTGAGAATTCCATAGTGTAGTAGTACGAGCGTAATGACACCAAACGTAATAACAATCTGATTGATTACTTGAATGACATTAAAGACGAAAATTCTCTGCTGACCGATGAGGATATTTTGAACAAGCTGCGCAAGCAGCAGAAAGGGGATTGAGACGAGTGTGACATTAATAAAGATACTTTCGAGTGAGCCGAAAGTGTCGGGCTGTACTTTGGTGAGCAGATAAATGCCGCCTGCTGCTCCTCCTCCCAAAACCATACTGAGCCAAAGTGAGTTGCCAAGAATTTTTGGCGCAACCGAAGGATCCTTGCCAACAAAATAAGTATTTGCACCCGGCAAACCAAGGCTCCCGAACTGCGTGGTAACACCAATAATCAAAGAGAGCAGTGCCAGGATTCCTTTTGCTTCGGGGCCAAAAGTGCGTGCAACAATAATTCCCGAAATGAGTCCGAGTCCAATAACGATGATTCTGGACGCGAATGTAGTAAAAATATTTTGTGAAAGCGTCATGTGCGGTGCACGGTGCGATTAGTTCCAGTCCGAGAGATCCCAGCCAAGAAATTTAGACAGCTTCTCATTATGAGGCGCATAAAAATCATTAAGCCGTTGGCGATCGTCTTGCAGCATTGGCTGTTTTGCACGGGTAAGGTTATAGCCCAGCAGTTTACTGCCTATTGAACGCGCCTGACCTTCGCGATACTCTTCGGTCCACTCGTCTATTCTTCGTCCAAGAATCGAGCGCAGTACAGCCTGCACGTTGAGATTTTTTACATTTGGAGAAGAGAAGTTTTTTTCATCACTCTTGGGTGCGAAATTTGTATCTACACCAAGAAAGTTAAATACTTGGTATAGAATTTTTTCCGGTTCCTGTGCAAGAGTTTCGGACTTAATGCAGAGAATTTGTTCTTTTGGAAAGTGCTCGTAAAAAGATTCCAGCTGATCGTAGTAGCAGCCACGCTTGCGATATTCGTGCGGACGTATCTCGCTCATCCAGCCGTTTGCGCGATTGATGCGAGCTTCTTCCTGTTCCAGAGCTTCTGCAAAGCTGAGAGTTTCGAGACCGCACAGCGCAGTAAAGCGATAATTTCCCCATGCGCGTTCTGTAGGGTTTCTCAAACAAAAAATGAGCTTTATATCTGGATACAGCGCGTGAGTGCGCTGCGCTACGTTATTAAAGTATCCATGGAGATTCAGCGAAGAGCGTTCGCCAATTGCAATCTCATCACCGACTTCCGAAAACCAGCGCTGCAAATAGTATTTTTTTCCTTTTTTAAACTCTGCTTCTTTATAAAAAAAACCGCATTCCGGACGCATAACTTTGGGCAAGTAGATTTGCGGGTGGTCTTTAATCAGTGTAGTAAGCGAGCCGGTACCAGTAGCGACTCCTCCTGCAACAATAAAGGTTGGTTCACGCATAGCGGGCTGTAGTTTATCCTTTCTTGTCGAGCGCGGCAACTTGAGGCTTTTGCGCGACCACGATGAGCGAGCCCCCGGCAGGCAGCGAAACACCAAGTCGTATCAGAAACTCATCCATATGCATAATAAGATTTAAGAGTGCGTTCAGCGCCCATGGCAGTTGCAGTTCGTCATAACTGTATTCTGCGCCCGGCGATAGCTTTGTATTGCGTGATTTTTTTCTTCGCAGTCTCGAGAGCAGCATTGCCGGAAGTAGTGTAAAGACAAATGAACTTACAAAGCGTATTTTAAAACCTGCAGCTTGTAATTTTTTCTTCATTTCTCTGCGTGAGTATCTTCGCTTATGAAATGCAGTGTCATCTTGCGTGCTCCACAACCACATATGCTGTGGCACACTTATAAAAAAATACCCGCCTGGTTTTAGAGTTGTATAAGCGCTCGCTATCATCTGTTCATCTTCTTCGACATGTTCTAATACGTCAAAGGCGCCGACCGCATCGAACTCAGCGGCAAATGGCGTATCCCGAAAATCGAGCTGCACAAAATCAACATTTGGGGGGCGCGTTTGTGCGAATTCTAGACCTTCAATAAAAAGTTCGGCACCACTCAGTTTAAAATTAGAAAAACGCGCAAGACCATGTAATACAAAACCCGTTCCGCATCCTACTTCTAATATTTTCCGTGGCTCGTGCCTGCCTAAATATTTCCCAAACAAGTATTGCAGCACGCGATTGCGCGAGCGAAACCAAAAGTGCTCTGCCTCTATTTTATAGAGCTTTTCTGCATGACCTGCCGGATAATCTTCGCTGCTGTGCGCAAGTTCCGGAGCATAACATTTTATTCCTTGGATAATTTGCGGCTCCTTCATGTAGTTTCACTCACTATATAAATAGGACGGCCTTTAAGTTCGGTAAAAATCTTGCCAAGATAGAGCCCAATAACACCAAGTACCATCATGATTACGCCGCTTAAAAAATAGAGCGATACGATGAGGCTGCTCCAGCCCGATACCGTTGAGCCGTACAAAAGTGCATGCACTAAATAGTAGATGCCGATAACAAAAGAGATGAGCGCCATAAAAAATCCAAGCCCGATTGAGAGCCGCAAAGGACGGTTTGAATATGAGGTAATAATATCCACCGCGAAGACGAATAGTTTTCGGAAGTTATAGCTGCTCTCGCCTGCCGGACGTGCTGCATGTTTTACATTAATGCTCGCAGTCGAAAAGCCCATCCATTCCATAAGACCGTTCATAAAACGATGCTGTTCGCGCATTTGGCGAAACGTGTGTACTACCTTTTGCGATACGATTCGAAATCCGCCGACCTCCCGGTCGTAGCGCATGCCGCTTAAGTAATTAAAGATTTTATAAAAGCCCCAGTTGCAGACACGCTTGAGCCAGCTATCTTTACGTTTGCCGCGCCGTGCCAAAACAACGTCAAATCCTTCTAGTGCTTTTTCATAGAGGCGGGGAATCTCTTCCGGCAAATCTTGTAGATCGGAATCCATTGTTACGACCCACTCACCCTGTGCAACATCCAGTCCGGCGGTTAATGCATGGTGCTGGCCAAAATTGCGGCAAAACTTTATGCCTTTTATTCGGGCGTCTTTTTTATGCTCGGCCAGGATCACATTCCACGAATCATCGGGCGATCCGTCGTCCACCAGGACGATTTCAAAATTTTTTGTAATTGGCTCCAGCACTGTTACTAACCGCTGTATAAGTTCGGGCAGCATGGGCGCGGATTTGTAGACTGGGCTTACAATGCTTATTTTCATAGGATGCTATTCGTAAAGCTCGCCCGCAGTCTACGGAATACTGTTTATTATTTGCAAGCAGAATTTTGTATGGTAAAGTAATACTTACTATGGCACAAGGACGACTAGGTTGGCTGTTTGGAATTCTCACTGGCGCGGTGCTGGGCGTCTTGTTCGCTCCGCGACGCGGTAAAGAGCTGCGCAGGAAAATGGAGCAGGACCGTAAAAAGGGCGGGGTAGGTGTGCGGCCGCTTGGCGAAGATTTAAAAGATGTTGGCAAAAGTTTGCACAAGGTATTTAAAGATATTTATCAAGAGGTGCGCGATCATGCCGCAGTAAAAGAAGCGATCGATACCGGTAAGGACTACTTTGGCGATTATATCGATGAAGCAAAAGAGCAGTTAGATGATTTGCGCGAGAAACACGATATTGATGAAAAGGTAAAGCGCGCTAAGACAACCTTAAAGCGTGTTAAAAAAGAAGCAAAGGGAGCGCGTACGAGTATAAAAAAACACGCAAAGCAAATTAAAAAAACACTAGATGAAGGAAGTGGGCCGCGGAAAAATAATTCCAAAAGAAAAAAGTCTTAGGCAATGAATAATCTTTATGTGCTCGGGCCCAAGGGAAGCGTCTCTTCATTTGTAGCTCAGCGCTTTGCACGTGCCTATAAAATTGTATATTGCAGAAATTTTACTGAGCTTTTTCGGCGGGCGCGTCGCAGTGGCGGTGTGGTGCTTGCTCCGGTTCAGAATAAAATTATTGGCACTGTTGAAGAGACAAAGCGGCAGATGGGCAGCGGTGAGTGGCATATTATCCGGCGGATTCGAGTGCCGGTGCGCTTTGTTTTGGCGGTGAAGATGTCAGAGAAGGCGGGGAGGATCGGCTTGGAAGATGTACAGCGAATTTATGGTCCGATTCAGGCCGTGGATCAGTGTCGCAAATTTTTGCGTAAATATTGTCGCGGCGTGCCGATTACATTGGTGCAGACTACAGGCGCAGCGTTCAAAAAAGTTGTTCAACTGAAGCGCCTTAAGGGAGCGGCAATCGGTGCTTCAGAGGGGGCAATGTTGCACAATTTATATGCTTTGGCCGCAAACATCCAAGACGACCGTGATGACTGGACCGAATTTGCATTGGTGCACCTATAAATTGTGGAAAAAGATTTGAGTTTTTTAGTTTATGCTGGCATTTTGTCAATATGATAGCTGCACCTAAAACACGGCCTCCTTACTTAGATGTAAGAGATCACATTCCACACGCAAAAAGAAAATTCGAACAATTTTTCGATGAGTTGAAGAGAGTGGAAGGGGCATTGTCAGCCGGCAAGCGTGCGGATATTCGCTTGAGAATTGAGACTGCATTGAATCTTTTAGAGAGAAGCGGAGTGCAGCGTTTTTTGCGCCATGCCTCAGATGTTATGGATGGATGCGAGAAAAATTGGGAGAGAGAAGATTCAGAGTCCGCAAAGAAGATTGCAGGAATTTGCAGTGCGATTTCTCATAGCTGCTGGCTTTTATTATCACACTATGATGATAATCAAGAATTAATCGATCCAATGTTGCCGGAGTGTAGAAAAAGATTAGAAGAGATGCTTGCGCACTTTGCTTCTCTAGAGATAGATGAGGATGACGCTGCCGTAACTGAAGCACCCAAAAGACGAAGAATAGGATCAAAGGGTGATCGTGAATTTTCACGACATGTCTTACGCGCCCGCAGAGGTCGTCGCAACAGCAGTGTTGGCCGCTAAAAGCCCAACTCCAATTACAAAAAGGCCAACAAAAATAATGCCGAGGATTTTGTGATATTTTTCTAAACCTAAGTCGAGCAAGAGTGTGTAGAGGCGGTACAACGCAAGGTAGAGCGTTGCGATGTATAGCGCAAAAACAAATATGGTAAATGCGGTACCGCTCTGAATTTCTTTGCCTTGAATTTGAGCCCAAATGTGAACCGGCAAGAAGAGTCCAACAAAGGCGAGGGTTGCGCTGAAGATGCTCCAGAGCACTGTTTTGAATGTTGCTTTTTTAGCTGATGTAGACATAGGTGAGAAGGAAATATGAAAGTACGAGCCACGCGCCAATAAACAGTGCAAAGATTCCTGTCTTTTGCCAGAGTTTCAGTTCCAGCGGCGGCATAAGTACGCTGAGCCAGAGCCAGCTGAGGGTGTGTCCGAGTGCACCAATGAGGCCGAGCCAGAGTTCAGCGGGATGAAACGGTGTTTTCGTTAGGCCGTGATATATTACTTCAACTATGTAGAGCAGCATTAAAATTCCCGTGCCTTCCCGCAGCATATAGAGCATGTAACCGGGACGTTTCGTGAACCACCAGAAATCGCGGTCTTGTTTGTACATGAAGTTTGTACTTGTAATAAGTTATTCTTTATCGAGTAAGCGTTTTGGCAGATTCAGCGCGCCCATGACTTTGAGACGCTGCAGGGCCATGGCCGGATCTACGCGCTTAGGGCAGGCAGTTGAACATTCGCCAACAAAGCTGCAGCCCCAGACGCCTTTTTTGCCGGTTGCGGCGTTGAGCTGGCGGCGCTTTTTTTTGTTGCGCGACTCCGCAATGTACCGGTAGGCGAGTGCTCCGGCAGCAGGCCCCATAAAATTTTCTCCAACTTTATATACCGGGCACGCCGAATAGCAGATCATGCATTTAATGCACTGACTGGATTGTGCAATGCGTTTGCGCTGCGCGGGGGATTGTAAATGTTTGTTTTCTACGCGCGCTTCCATCCTATCTAAATATGGATTTACTGAGCGCATTTTTTCAAATGCGTCGTCGATGTCGACTACTAAATCTTTAATAATAGGAAAATTGCGCAGCGGCTCGACTCGCACGGTATCCGGCAATTTTTTGAGCGATGTTTCACACATGAGCACCGGCTTGCCGTTGACCACGGCGCTGCAGCTTCCGCAGAGCGCCATGCGGCACGACCAGCGGAAGGTCAGCGAGCCATCCTGCGTATCTTTGATTGCATTCAGTGCGTCGAGCACGGTCATTTCGGCAGTCGCCTCAAGCTCGAACTCCTGAAGTTCAGGCTTTTCCATGCCTTCGACATAGCGCTGTACTAGTATTTTCTTTCTTGTGGTTGCCATTTTGTAATTGTGACCGGATGGTCTTTTAAAATCATACCATCTGCACCGCGCTCAACGAGCAGATGCTTGAGGAAATTTTTGTCATCGCGTGCCGGAAAGTCGCTGCGCGTATGGCTGCCGCGTGACTCTTCGCGCGCCAGGGCAGAACGGACACACGCCTCACTTACAACCAGCATATTTTCCAGTTCAAGGAGCGAGGTAAATTCGGTGTTAAATGTTTTGGATTTATCTTGGAGGCCGATGCGCTTCCAGCGCTCTTGCAGTTTTAAGATCGCATCCAGTGCGGCTTCCAATTCTTTTTCGTTTCGCTCAATTCCAACTAATTCGTGCATAGTGCGCTGCATGCTTTCGCGCACTTTGGAGAGATTTTCAGCACCGTTGCGCTCGTATAGTTGCGTAATGCGCCTTTCTTCATCGCGTACTTCTGCTTCGCTGACTGTTTGTAATGCAGTCTCCTGCGCAAAGCGGCTGGCCTGCACACCCGCCGCATTCCCAAAGACCAGACATTCCGCCAAGGAGTTACTGCCCAAGCGGTTACTTCCATTGATTGTTACGCACGCAACTTCACCCGCAGCATAGAGCCCTGACACATTGGTAGCCGTTTCTTTATCGGTGTGTACGCCACCCATGTAGTAGTGGGCAACTGGCATTACCGGAATCGGTTCGTGCACAGGATCTATGTGTGCAAACTCTAAAGCAACTTCGCGCACTAAGGGTAGCCGCTCCATAATTTTTTTCTCTCCCAAATGCCTAATATCCAGGTGTACATATGAGCCGTAGGGACCCTTAAATGCACGGCCGGCTTTAATCTCGCTTACAATTGATCGGCTTACAATATCGCGCGGGCCAAGTTCCATCTTCGCCGGCAAGTACTCTTTCATAAAGCGCTCGCCTTTGTTGTTGAGTAAATATCCGCCCTCGCCGCGGGCGCCTTCGGTAATTAAAATTCCGGTGTGCGGCAGGCCGGTAGGATGAAACTGCACAAACTCCATGTCTTTCAGGCTCGCGCCAATATTATACGCCAGCGCCATGCCGTCGCCGGTCTTAATGTTGCCGTTGGTGTTAAATGAAAAGATGCGGCATGCGCCGCCGGTGCTCAATACAAATGCCTTTGCGCGAAAGACTGCGTGTTCGCCATTTTTTAAATTGATCGCATAGAGTCCGGCCATTTTTTCGCCGACCCGAAATAAGCGCGTCACATGCCATTCGTCGTAATTTTTAATTTGAGGATATTTGAGTGAGCGCTCCCAGAGCGCGCTTAACATGTAGAAGCCGGTTTTATCGGCAGCGTACACAGTTCGCTTTACGCTCATACCGCCAAATGCCCGCACCGCAATCGTTCCGTCCTCAAAGCGGCTCCATGGGCATCCCCACTCTTCCAATTCATAAATCCGTTTGGGTGCATCTTCCACAAAAAACTCGACCGCATCTTGATCCGCCAAGTAATCACTTCCGCGAATCGTATCGAAGCAGTGCGATTCGAAAGAGTCATCTTCTTTTACTACACCTGCAATGCCGCCTTCGGCAGAGACCGTGTGGCTGCGCACCGGATAAACTTTGGAAATCATGTTTACTTTCAAATCCGGCGCTGTCTCTGCAACGGCAATGGCCGCCCGCAGGCCCGCCCCGCCGCCGCCAATAATCACAACATCCGAATCGATGATTTGCATTTCTTGGAGAATATCAGATCGTGGTTCGCCCTGGAAAGGAGCTTGCGCGAAGAGGGTTTACAAAAGATAATTTAAGTGGTATTGTTTTGGCATATGGGAAATGAAGATGGCTCAAAAAAGGGTACTGAAGCGCCAGAAGCTTTTGCTGGAGGGTCTCAAGTTGAGGAGGAAATTGCACGGGATAATTTTGTTCCACTGGGTGTTGAGGTGCCAGAGACACTTACGGCTGGGTATGTTCGGCACAATGTTGCTAGTATAGTGTCACCTCTTATTTCAGTTGAAGATTTTTTGTTTGAGGGAGAAGAAGCAGCGGAAGTTTGGAAGGACATCAGTCAAGTTAGTGTTCGCGGATTACAATTTGCAAATCATATTAAACTGCGTTTTGCTGACGATTTAAAAAGTGATTTTGGAGAGGAAGAAAAAACTTGGATAACAGCATTCCGGCTCTTTCTTGGGCGCCTTATTCTTTGTCTGGAACGAATAAGCAAAATAGTTCCAAGCAGTGATAATGCCGCAGAACATTATCTAGCGGAGAAAGCAAAGCTAGTAACTTGGTTTCGCGAATTTGAATCGGAGTTGCGTCTAGCGGATATAGCAGAACAATACAGAAACCAGGCACGTGATCAGCTAGACCGTGAAGATGAAGATTAAGACTTCCTCCGTCTCCGCAAATACCATGCCGCGGCAAATGAGAGCGGATAGAGCGCAAGGCCCGGTCCGGTTTCGCCTTGGATAATTGCGCTGGTAAAATTTTCTGTAGTCTGCACTTCTGGAATCGGTGTTTCAGCAACTGGCGGCTCCACAACAGGTTCCTCTGCCAGCGGTTCTTCAACAATCGGAGATTCGATGAGGAGATCATCTTCTAATGGAATATCAACGGCTGGCGGATCTAGCTGAAATTCCTCAGCTACAACCGGATCATCAACTGCCGCAGTTTCATTCGCCGCAGTTTCATTCGCCGCAAGCGCGAGTTCTTCTTCGGTCAGATCGTAGAAGACATCTGTCGAACCTTGTCCCATAATACCTTCAAAGCGTTTGAGCAATTGTTCAATGGTCAGAATAAGATCAGTTGAATCCGGACGTTCGAATGCGAGCTCCAGATCTGCATCCAGTTCGACAAGCTGCATGAGTACGTTTTGAATTTCTTCATTTAAGCGGTCGATTTCTTCTGGTTCGGTTGCTTCGGTAAAGAGAAATATTAATTCATCGAATTCCGCCAAGAGCTCCTCCTCGGTTGCCTCAGGTTCTTGCTCTGCAGGACTCGTTTCGGATGCAAGCTGTATACGCAAACTTGCGAGTTGTGCATTGAGAATTCTGCGTTCTGTCGGATCGCTTGTGCTTGCAAGTTGTGCTTCCAGTTCTGCAATTTGGCTTTCAAGAGTGTTGTCGGATTGCGCAATTCGGACGCTCTCACTTGTGAGCAGACTTGTTTGTCCTGCGTGTCCTAGGTTTGCGTCAATTACCGCCGGTTTGAATGGCAGCGACCCTTTATACAAAGTAGTGCGTGTATTCATGAGATAAAAAACCGCACCACCCAAAACGGCAATGGCAATAATTGCGCCTATAATATAGGGCCGCTTGCTTGGCTTTGCTGGCATATTGGGCATTTGCGGAGTTTGGCCTGGTTGTTGGTTTTGTATGTTTTCCATATTTTTATTTTTACTTCTTTCTATTATAGCATATATTTAAAATTTATGTCAACTTTTTCGGGCTACAGAAAGAGACGGTTTTAAGGCCGTCTCTTTAATATCTAACTGCGTTTTCGTTTGCGCCACGCAAGATATGCGGCTTGTGCTCCCAATACTCCAAAATATATGCCAATGCCTGGTCCCGTTTGTGAGCGGTCCGGTACATAAGTAAGACGCTGGCTTTGGTTGAGATTTGGCTGCTGGAATCCTACTGCGGCATTTGTGTTAGTATCCGCTGCCGGCCGGAACGCATTTGTTGTAAGATTTTGCTGCAGAGCGAGCGCGCTGTTTGCTGTGCGGATGAGCTCGTTAGCTGTTGCAACCGCTTGTTGCTGTGCTGCCACATTTTGACTTGTGCCGCTTTGTGCACTTCCATTCTGAACACTGCTGCTGCTTTGACCTGTAGATTGTGCCGAGCCGCGCTGTGATGTTGTGCTTGAGGCGGTATCGGTTGGGGAAGTATTGGTTGTCTTGTTCTCCATAACAATGCGTGCAGCACTGAGAGTTTCATCACATGTTCCGCCAAGTTCAATATATTTTGATTCCCGGCATGGAATGCACATGCCAGTAAAGCGTTGGCCAGGGCTGTCTGGTCCGGTGTAGGTATAGAGCCCGCGTGACTCGCACGATGTACCGCTGGTGCTGTTTCTCGTTGTATTATTTGTTGTGCCGCCGCTTGTTCCGGCAACTTGTTGCGTTGGTGTTCCTTCTACTGCAAAGAGTGCGCCGCTGATTGGGAATGGAGTTTCGGCAATTCTGCCTTCGCTCAAGATAATATCGCTCTCTGCATTGATGCCGAATGAGAAGCGTCTGCCCGCGTCGTTTGCATCTTGATTAAGAGAGAATCCGATGAGCAGATCTTGTGTGAGGGATTCCGCGGTAAATATCCAGTTCGTCGTAAATGTTACTGAGCCGTCTGACGACGGAGCGATTTCTGTTGTAAGTTGGGGTTCGTCGTTGCTTCGGATATTGTCGCGGCGATAGAGCTGGAGTGATTTTATTTTGGAAACATCGAGTGCGTTAGTTGCATTTACGCCGGTCGGACTTATTTTAATTTGTGTAATGCGCAGCGGTGCACTTGCACTGAACGTGTAGATGCCGCCAACATATAAATCGTGATCGTTAATTGGAATGATATTATTCGGACCGCTTGGATTGTCTTCTGCGGGAGTGATGCGGAGTGTCGTGGTGCTTTGAGATGCCCGAGCTCCAGCGCCTGCCCCAGCAACTTGTGCACCTTCAGTTGCGCGATTCAGTACAACTGTACATGCAGTGCCGGTACTTGGAGTTGCAGTAACTGTTACTCTGCTTGTTTCATTCAAGCTTGAGACTGTTAAGGTAAAATCACGATCATTTTGGGTGTCGGTAACAACATCTTCATTATTTCGATTGTGCACAACACTGATTTGACCGTTAAATGTTGTAGGTTGCGCGACAACACGCAGCGGCAGTTCGGTCGCGCCGATAGGTATTTCGGTAGGCGTTACGGCAAGTGAGGTACATGCTGTAGCAGATGGTGGTGGAGGGGGAGTACCACCTCCAATTGTCAGCATAAAGAAATCGCTGCAGTTATTTGTCTCGCTCGATTCTGCTACCGTATTATCCGGATCAATACAAATTCGATATTCATATCTTCCTGCAGTAGTTGGCGTCCATGCAAAGCGGGCGGTGTCTGGAACATTTGGGGGAAGAGTGCCGTTGCCGTCATCTACGCGTGCAACTTCTGTTGTTCTGTCGGCTTGGTAAATAGTTAAACGTGAAATGCTTTCGGCTGCAGCGCTTCCAATATTTGCCTGCAGTGCTGTGAAAGATAATTCTTGACCGACTAATCCTTCCAGTGGCGGTGTGTTGACCGTTCGCATCGTAAGATCGGCTTGAGTTCCGGTTTGTACGGTGCGAATTTCGAATGTCCCATTTTGCGGTGTGGCGGTACCGTTTGGATTACTTGCACGAATCTCGTAAGTGTAGCTTCCTACGGGAACAAGTGCGCCATTTGTGTCGCGGCCGTCCCATGCAATGTTGAGTTCGCGGACCTCGGTAGTTGTTCGTGTTTCACGAATTTCCCGGATAAGGCGCGGTTGTGGAGTTCCTGGCTCGGTAATATTTACCTGCACCGATGCTGTTTGATTAAGTGAGAAGCGGAAGCGTGTTCCTTCGCCAGGACCAAAGCTCGCCGGATCGGGACCTAAGTCTGTGAGTACTGGTGCGCGGGGTACTTCCTCGCCGCGGCGTGCCGCATCATCTTGGGCAATTCGACGTTCAATTTCAGCTGCAGGATCATCGGAACCTCCAGCCGTATCGCCAGCTATGCCGACGATAGCAGCATCACCGGCTTGCGCTGTTCCTGTAACCGTAAAGGTGCCGGTTGCTGTCGCCGGAGTTACATTTTCAACATTCACGGCTGAGGCTGTTAATGCATATGTATATGTTCCGGCTGGTACAATATTATTATTTGCATCGCGGCCATCCCATACAATGTCATCTACAGGACGGAACAGTCTCGACAGACGCTCTGCTTGAATTTCTCTAATTACAGTTGTGCCTGAAGATATTCTAATGACGACATTGGCGGTCAGCGGAGTAAATCCCAAACTATGTCGTACTGCAAAGCGAAAAGTTGTTCCTTCTCCTGCTGCTAATTGAGTATTATTTTCCGGACGAAAAATATCCAGAAATATTGCTCGTGTCGCCGGAGTTTCGGGCGCAGTGTTAATTGTAACAGTACAAGTATTCCCGGCTACCGCAGGTTGTGCTTCAAAAGTCAGCTGGCTATTTTCGTTTATATCTCCGATTCTTGCCGAGAAAGGATTAGTACCATTTACAACATCACGCGCAACTTCGTTGCCATTGACCGTATGAGTCCACTGTATACGTCCTGCAAATTCTGCTGGTGTAACAGCAATGCCGAAGTTTGGGCTGCGTGCATCGCGCGGTATCGCAGCCGGAGTAATTGATATTCCGGTACACAATGGCGAACGGCTGTTACAACCAAAATTTGGACTTCCTGTATTTGGTTCCCACTGACATTGCGTATCGCTATTGCATTGAGAAAAGTCGCCGATCGTTGTACAGCGGTCATTTGGATTTCGTGTAAGGTCAGGTTGCGGAACTGCCGGTGCGCTTCCTAATCCAAAAACCGGTACATTTACGCCCGTACAATAACTTGGAATGCTGCTTACCCATTTGCAATTTGTATTTGCAGTACACGAATTTTCGAGCGTAATAGTTCGGCAAGCTGGATCGACTTCGACACAACTTCCAAGACCCCATTCACAAGTATTTTGTCCTCTACATGCATTTTGATCTAATCCGGTACAACTGTTTGTGGTTCCAGCTTGTGCAGGAGGAGTCTGTGCTGGCGGCTGTTGTGGAGTGCCTTCACGTGGTGCTACACCAGTATCCGTTGAAAGATCGCACCTATTAAAAAGCGTATTCCATCCGCATAGTTGGCTTTCTGCAGACTCACATGATGTTCTGTCTGTATTTGTACGGCATGCGAGGCGAAAGGTATGTTGAAATGTATTCCCTGGAAAACAGGCGCCAGTGCCAAATGCAATTGCTGGATCCCAGTGACAGACATCAGGATTTGCTCCGCACTGTGTTTCATCATAGGTACGACAAATATGTGTACATGAAAAACCGAGACTAAATGGATTCGTCCATGCACATGCATCTGAATTAGTCCGGCACTGCGTTTCATTGAATGTGCCGCATTCAAGATTAGAAATTCGCAATGCTTCTTCGGTCGTGCGCGGTTGCTCAGGTGCTAACTGTCCTTTAAATAAACCGCTATCGCCAGCTGTAAAGTAGGCAACTGTGCCTGCAATCAGCAATACCGTAAGAAAGACCCCGCCCCATAGTTTTGTTCGTGAGAGATTCATATTTATTTTGGAGCCGGGCACAGATAGCCGTTAGAGGTAAAAGTTTCGGTATCACATTCAATACACATTCCATAGAGCAAACCCGGACGGTCGGGCCCGGTATACATAAATTTGCTCTCTGAGTTGCATGTTGAAGATTCGACTTTAGGTATTGTGATTTTTGGTGGTGCCGTTGGAGTGACTGCAGGCGCAACTGTTGGTGTAGGTTTTAATCTTTTGACTTGCCCGTAAGAGATTTTTGGAGCCGGGCCTCGGATGATTTTTGCTGCCGGAATTTTTTCTTTATTTGATTTGCATCCTGTAAAGCTGCCATTGGTAATGACAGGTGTTTCATCGGCTGGACAGCGTGTAGCAAGGGGCTGTTTGGGGCCAGCAGCAGGTGGTGGAGATGTACTTGGCGCTGTGGTAAGAATACTCGCACTGCTTGCTGCGCCGCCTTCATCTAGGATTTTTGCCAGGCGCTGTGAATTTGCCTCTACCACACTGCCGAATGTGCGTGTTGGTGCAGATGGAGTGCGCGCAACTTTTTTAGGCATGCGCGATGCATCTGCCGTGAGTGCAGCAATCGGTTCGAGCCCTTTATAGTAGGTCCTCTCATTTGCCTTATGTAAGGCGATTGAGCTCGAGGCTACGGTAGTGATGACGAATGCGGCAAGCCA